>Ga0210059_1005184_pt1 | contig 20959 bp, 11 predicted proteins | sample Ectturendosymbi2_FD_188042 | JGI IMG/M metagenome (GOLD analysis project Ga0210059, IMG submission 188042) | Ecteinascidia turbinata endosymbiont from Florida, USA - Sample 2 (SPAdes) (version 2) | ecosystem: Host-associated > Tunicates > Ascidians > Unclassified | place: Key West, Florida...
TAAAAATACATTTTCAAACTGTCATCAAACCTCAAAGCAAATTGCTATGGGTGCCGTAAATTATTATTCTTTTCTGTAGGGTGCCGCAAGCCTAAAAAGGTTGGGAAACACTGCTCTATGCAGAAAAAAAGCATTTCATTTGAAACGGGGCAACGTTACCTTTGCAGAGTTCTTCACTTCAACAGCCAAAATTTACTGTTAATAAGCCCACCTAATGACTAGGCTACAGCATGTGGCCAGTGGCGATTCTAAGGGGCTATGGCCCCCCCAGATTTTTGCTTGGCCCCCCAGTTTTTTTCTTAATTTACCGTTCAAGTTCATTTGGTTGACATAGGTCCTATACATATACAGTAGATAACTTTGTTGGCCCCCACTACTTTTTCCTTGGCCCCGCAGTGGCCCACCCCACTTTTTTAATTTTAGAATCGCCACTGCATGTGGCACTTATTGAAAATATCTCACTAAACATTTAAAATGAGCACGAAACGTGCCTAGAATTGTTTGTCGCCATTAGCTAGGTGTCATGCAGGTGATGCAATGATACGCCGTTGGGGGGTGTTGCTGAGGATCGAAAGATTGAAGAAAAAGGATTAACCTAGCCTTGACTATTTACCGTGGTTTCATGCAGGTTTTTTTTAATCAGATTTTGAGTGTATGGGCAATATAAACTTCAAACTATCAGATCAGTAACGTTTGCTGGTCTGCGGTCGAATGTCATCTTTGTTCAAAAGACTTTTGACTGGGGAGGAGAAATGGTTTTGATTGTGGAGAAGTGTAGGGACTGGGCGACAATTGGCCCCCAGATTTCAAGACAACACTGGGGTACTTTAGCACACTGGATTTGACCTAGACTTTTGAGTAAACACTTAATAAATGTGTTCACTCCACAGCCACATTTCCTAGCTTTTCAGCTAGCCTACCAGTCGAGGGCTTCTAAACACAAAACTGAAATCAGTTAGAAATTTTAAAATATAATGAAGAAGAGTTGGAATTCCCAAAACTACTTTCAAAAACTAATTTTTCATAAAAAAGCCGCCTCCCTGAAGGTGCCGCCCGGGGCCCTAGCCCCCCTTGCTACGCCACTGGGTATGGTATTGACGACTTACGTACAGCACTTGAAAGAGGCAAAAGTTTATTTAAGGAAGTAATGAAGCACTAGTAAGAGGAAAAACTTAAACTGCGCCTTGACAGTATGAGGTTTCATGCCATGATGGCTCTGAAAAACCCGAAATAAATACGAAAAAAACTTTTTAATCGATAGGACTGCATCTGAAACGAAGCAACGAGTGGAAAATGAGATCCTCATGCAGCAAATGACTAACAATCGCAGGCAATATCAAATCACATCTGCCACCCACACACCGTACCGAGCTAACATCTGGAGAAGCGTATGGCAATTACTTTTTCAGCCGAAACTTGAGCTAGAAGGATGTAGAACAACAGTATGCTCACTCAAAAATTGAAATAATCATCTGCAGAATGATAGCGTTACCACTTAAAATGCCAAACCAGCAAGTTGGTGCAGAGCTGGAAATCTTGTTCGAATTCCGGCATACCAATGTCACAGTAACTGCGAAGCGATCACTAGTAACTACATTGTGATTTACATTGCTTGTTGCTTCACCACTTAGCAGAAAAGCGTTTTCAGACGTCACTGTAAATACTACCGGGCCAAAGTGTCCATGCTTTCATCTTGTTTTTTCGCAAGTGCAAAAAATCGTTGCACGGAACTTTTTACACAAACCACGAACTAGCCTTCACAAATCTGAAACAAGTTAGCTTTTTCAAAGGTGGAATTTTTGGTTGTAAGTGGCCTTGCATCTGCACCTTGTTCTAAATGCACTGACAAAATATGTTTGCAAGGACGACTCTGCGACAGTGACGACTACAAAATCACAGAAATAGACGTTTCGTTCTGAAAACTTTGAAACGTAACTGTACGAACAAAATTGCTACTCTACAGTTCTGGAGCACGACAATAGCTGAGATTTGGCAACAAGATCTGTGAACATACAGTATGTATGTCGTTGGAAAAGTTTCCACATACCGCGATTGCGTATGACGCAATGTATTGCATGCCTTAGTTAGTATTTAAATGAATTGCAATCGGCTTCAGATGCAATGGATTAGCGGGTTTTAAGATTTCACCATTTTACTGGTAAGACGAACATTATTTTCTGATGACTCACAAACTTCACAGGCGTACTCCTCGAATTTAGAGCAACCATTGATCTCTCGGTCGAACCAACGCGAGATGACTTTGAAAAAAGCCTGACCCCTCGCTAGCCTAGGTCTCTTAGAGGTTTTTGATCAAGAAAAGGGAAAAAATCAATCAAAACATGGTCTGTCTTAGCCTGCTAGTTTCATATACTGTCTTGCAAATGGGGCTAGCCCTTCAATGTCTCCTCACTGCGACAGCCCTGTCAAAAGTCGGCGACACTCCTAATTGACGGAAAATTGCCTCGTTCTGGAACTGCGTAAAACAGTTTGAACAACAATACCACACTGGCATGAACAACAAAAACAACAGTGAAGGATCGGAGGACACAGAAAACCTTTGCATGGAGTTGCGAACGACATTGCTTGGGATTTTAAGTCTTTGACAGTGTATCACACACCAGCTTTGGTGCACTGCAGTGAAAACTGTCGAGATTTCTGGAGACTTAAAGCAACGTTTGCCGACTCTTATCACAATAAACCACAGACAAGTTCGTTTCCAACAAACGTTTCGCTTTGGCAAGCTTCACTGGCTCTGATCGCTATAATCTTCGCAGAAATCAGACGTTGATGCTTCAGCAACATCGGATAATTCCTGTTGTGTTCCAGTCGCAACTTTTCCTGCTAACGCTGCGTCAAACACAGGCCCTCCGTTGCGAAACTGCGGAACAACCTTCATGATGTTAGCGTTTGCTGGAGTTCTGTCAAAATCGTTGTAGGCAAGAGACCGATCAGCACACATCGAATCCAAACTTATGTCTGCGTGCCGTTCTTTGGACCCTGCAAAAACAAACATGCAACAGAATACATTTCTATAGAACTTGCAGCGGCTGAAGAAAAACTTCAATTAACTGAGCCTCCAGCATTTTTCGAAGCAGTAACATTGAAAATGGACCTCTTTTTATTCCACGTGTGCATCGCTTGCGGATAAACTCACGTTTGAATTTGTTGCGATTAGCATTAAGTTTGAACGTTCAGTGATATAAAAATACAAAAATCTTATTGTGAACTCATGTTTGAGCAAGACAGATACTGGTTTCAGAAGACTGTGAAACATAAATCTTCTTGGCAGCAAAAGAAATATTGCCCCTTGCAAAACTTCTCGAATTACTTAGTTAGGTTTACGAAGTTTTGAAGTGCACGTTACCTTCTCAACTTTTTGCATTCTTATTTTATAGCTACTGTCAATTATACACTAGAAACCACTGTCCTTATGTTTAAAAACTCATACCTGAAATGTATGATGGCTTGTGAGAATCTGCTCCAATTGCGTCAGCTGTGCTGCTGATTCGCGGCGGACGAATTGGCGTTTGATTGACAGTAGCTGGACAAGGTTCATGATACTGCCAGCATGTGGATGCTGTACTTTGATAACCGCTATGATCTGACACAACGCTAGTGGTTGGCGACACTGGATTGGAAAACCCATCTTGGTTGATATGTCCGACCAGCCGCTTCAAAGTCACAGAACCTGGGGCTCGAACATGGGCATTGGTCGCTGGGTAATCAGCAGACAAATTGCCAGATGTCCAGCTGCGGCTAACTTTTGTTGCGCCTTTCCCGCTGCCAGCGCTTGCGTTGCTATTTAAACTGCTATGCTCAGTGGAGCAGCCCACTCCAGCGCTCATGCCGCTATCTCCTGTGTTATGATGGTAGGATGAGGATGCAGAGCTGCTGCCACTGTTCACACGCGACAAGTTATTGCCTGACGATTTTTTTGCAAGTCTTCGACCCTTATTTCCTGTTTTACGAGTTGGTCTGGGCTTTACGGGAGGGGGATGAATTGGTACCGTTGGATGACCGGCAAGAAGCGGATTTTCCTCGTCAGCGGTGATGTAAGGCGTTTGATACTGGTGACGAGAAGCATCTTGAAGGGTTGGTTTGTACAACCTTGGTTGAGGGTTAGGCCGAATAGAACCATCTTCTTCGTGACTTACGAAATTTTGTCCAACCTAGAAAACATAACCAATGGTAAAAAAGCAACAGCTCAACTTGAATGATGATTACATCATAATATCGTTTTATATCAGTTTGCAGATTTCTACCAACAAGTAAATGTTAAATCCGGCCGAGTGGCACACTGGCAGAGAACGCGCCTCTTACGTTGGTAGACTGGGTTCTAAACCTGGTCGGGTCATAATTATGGTTTAAAAAAACGGAATTTATAACTATTTTAACCTCGTGTCGGGCGTTAACGAATGGGAGCAAAAGAACGCTTCAGCCACGGTACTGCCAGTGATTTGCCACCACTGCATCATTCACCATGAAAGGAATCTTGTGGCACAGGGCATATGGAAATGGATACCTGCATAACTCTTGTAACACCCTGACTGGAACGCAAGGCTAGGAATAACTTAAACCTTTCCGGTAAACCTTAACTTGAAAGCGTTTTTCCGATTTAAGCATCCACCAAAGTTAAGTTAATATCTTACAACTTTACACCACAGTGGTATCGCGCAATTTGAACAGAAATTACAAATTCGGAGCTGAGAAAGATAGCACAGTGCCAAAAACACGACAGGGTATATCTTAACATCACCACATCTGATTACCTGAAGTGTAAACTCAAGACCTTACAATAGGAAAGAGTAGCTTAAGTAAAACAGTGTGTCATGGTGGCAAAAATTGCTTTTATCAAGGGTAAGCAGGATGTATAGGGCTATTATGACTGACGAGATTACAATTGCTTGAGCTGACGAACTGAACAGCTAAGCCAAACTCATCACAGTTGCTTTGTACGCATCTTACCCACGCCCTTCGTCATGGAACGCATAACTTCCTGGAAATTATCTTCCGTCAGTAAAAGCGCAAAATCAGGACGCCATTTTTTGTTTGTTAGAATGTCAAAGCAAGGATAACTAGCAGGTTTCATATTCCCACAAACCTAAGTTGCACAATCTCGAGGATGCGTCTTTGTGAAAACATCTAAACCTGAGATACATTCAAATACAGTACAATTTAATTATCAAACCTTCTGGTCTTCCGCCCACTTTGGATTAACAGCTTTCCACTTAAAACTTTCACGTAATAGCAAAAAGGCAATAATCTGGCAATTAATTGATTTAACTGTTGAAAAAAGCTGTTCGAATGCGTAAGACTACATTTACCACACGTTAAAATAAAATATTCCGGCAGGAGCAACATCAGCAAATGTGTTCAGCAATGCCTTAAGATTTTTTCCTGCCCACATTTCAGTTTCCCTGTACTATTTCTGTGTTTGAAAGATTTAAACGGAAGGACGCAATGGGCCAAACCATATGGGGATGCTCATGCGCTCTCGTGGACCACAGGGAAATTGCTATGGCGCAACATGATGCTATCATAACATACTGCACGCGTAGCCGCAACAGCCTGGGGGATGGCAAGTCAGTAAACATCGCACATTATTTGAACTTCAGCACCGTGTGTTGGGAGACTAATACAGTTCCAAGTCTATTAAAACATGTTTATTTCATATTAAAAATAAGGTTGAATTTTGCTTATGATTTAGTAAACCAAAAAAATATATCAGCTGCCATGTGCACATGTCAACAATTGGGTATAAGACGAAATGCTCGACAAATGTGATAATTTCAAGAAAGACAACATTCAGACAAAAGACTTCAATTTTTGATAAGCAACTTCGGTAATGGCCAGATATACATTTTGATGGACAAGACTCTTGTGCCCCCATAAATTTTGAGTTTTTACGCCTGACTACGCGGCAAAGTTTCGCCAAAGTTTTCATAAAACAGCCCAGATGACAAAAGTGACGCCACAATTGTTTTCTGTTATTTTCTTCTAGTGCGGTCTTAAATTATTACGCTATTGGGTTCTTGTGTTCATACAAATCTAGTCAACGATCTCATTTGTGTTTCTAAAAATCTTTTGCAGTTTCATAAGGTTTTCTACCTGAATTTTGCTTGTTTTGTCTAACATTCGGAATAACAGTTGTATTCTCGAGATCTCACTGTCTGTGGCTGCGGTTTTCTAAGCATGTTGTAAACAGCTCTTCACATCCCACATTATCACTTCTCTGAATTGGATATCGTCAGTGGTGGCTCCAGGAAGGGCATTTTGGTGCAATTTCTTTGCGTAAACGACCATGTTTCTTCTTAAAGCGGCTCTTGTGAGTAGTTGCGCCCTTAAAGGATGGGCAAGTGTTTGGTTATAACTTTTCGTTTGGATGAAAATTTCCGAAAATGGGTACCTGGCGCCCTGTTTTCAGATTGCTTCTCCCCAGACGCTTAATCTGGATATATCACGGCTTTGATTTCAGGCAAGTTGAGAAACTTACCTCCCTACATGTAAAAACAGATAAAAGTCACCTGCGACGCGGATTCTAAATGAAAAGATTCATCATCCGATGAAACTGGTGACTGCCGGCCGCTTGATGAACCTTCTCTTTCGTCGGTTTCAGATCCATACGTGTTCATCATCGAAACTGCGGAGACTGAAAACAAACCTTGTGCAACTGAATTGCGGATATGTAATGTATGTTTTCAGGAAAAAAAACGAAAAGCAATGAAAATTTCAGCTTTAAGAGTTAATTTAACGGGCTTAATCTACCACAGCTACGTCAGGCACAAATTCTAAGTTTTGAAGACTGTCTCCAACTGCAGAGCAAAGCTGTTTCGCGGATATTATTTTTTCATGTGACTTAAAATTACGATTTAGCACAGAGTTATTTTCATGAGAAACATGAGTTTGGAAGAATTGGTTGACGCGCAAATGAAGTATTAAAAATTTATATGTGCAAAACCTTGCAGTGTTAGTAAGGGTGCGGTAGAACCTCAAACGAGAGATGGTCGCAATGAGAGAAATGGGGATGGTCAGGATCCAAGGGAACCTTGGCGAAGGTGCGCACGCCGGGACAGCCGATTTTTGGCAGATATTCCCACTCGGAGGAAGAGATCTTGCGCTGCCGCAGGTCTCTTATTAGAACATCTTTGAAACTGAGGAGGGTTCGGCCAAAACTTTGAGCACCTGCGCTCAGTTCACCGTAGAGATTTTTTTGGCAACTGACATTCCGAAAAACGGCTCACGTGACCGAGTCAGCGCAGATCTCGTTTCTTGTCACGTAATGTTTAACCCAGGGGCGCAACCAGCTCTTCATTTGGGCGGGGGGCAATTTTCATGAAATTTCATTCGATGACGTTAAATTTCATCTTTTATTCTTTGAAAGTTTCTGCAAATGTCAAAATTGCTATGCAATGTTTTTAAATTTTCGTGGGGGGCAAATGTCCCCAATGCCCCTCCCTGGTTGCGCGCCTGGTTTAAACTATGCACCACTGGAAAGAAGTTTTTATACACACACTTGGCACAGCAAAATATTTACCAGCGACGCTATTTCGTTGGCTTGAGTCTACCACATACTGGCGAACGCGAAGTTGTGCAATGCGGTCATTTTCAGCACTCTTTTCTTCTGGAAGAGATCCGACCATAAGAGGAAGAGCACAGCCGGCGTTTCTGTGACGAGCGATTGTTTAACATATTTGTTTGCCTTCCTAAATCGCCAAGCCCTTTAACACCATCAAAACAATAGGATTTAACAACACACAGGAGGAGCGTCATACCCAGCCAGGGTTGCCAGGTCCAAGTGAACAAAAAATGCCAAACCACTTGTAAAAAAATGCCAAATCGCTTCAAAAAATGCCAAACAAGCTGAAACAGGCCAAATGTTGTTGGTTTTGACATTTCCAGATGAATAATTTGGCAAAAACACAGTGGTACTCGTGAACAATGCACTAATTATAGCATATAAAGCAACAAACAATTATTGTACTTTAGAAAAAACAAATAGAATTAAACGAGAAACACTCTTATGCATTTTTCACCCTTTGATATACAATGGAAACCGCTTAGAGCACCCTCGGGAATAGCAAAACCTGCTCTAATAAACGGTTGCTCTTTTATCCGATGAGAAATTTTGCAATAAAAATAAGGTGTCATCACACTAGGGGTTCAACAATACACATATCAATACCAGGGTACTGTATTTTATTCTCGTTGTGAGCACTGTACACAGTATTGTAAAAAGAAAAGTTACTGTATTTTTGCAATATTTTTGTCATAATGTGTTGCACAGTAGCTGTTGCGGTGGACACTGTTCACTCTTGCCCCTCTTCGGCACAAAAGAACTGGTCGATTTTTGATTGTTTTACTTCATTTTTGGTTGCTTGGTCTACAGCATGATCACTGCTACACGTCTAACTGCTCTAATAAGCGGAGTGCCTTCTCTAATAGCGAAGAATCTATAAGAGGAAAAAGATAGGATCGTTTTTTTTTTCAGCCGAAGCTGCTCGAGTAAGCGGTTTGCTCTATAAACCGATGCTCTTTTAAGCAGTTTCCACTGTACAAGGTTTTGTCCCTGAAGCCTGAGCCAGAACAAAATATGTTATTATTTACTTTTGCTTGAAAATGCTTAATAGAAAATAGGCTACTTACGAATACCGGAAACAATAAATCACAGTTCATGAAAATGCACATGCATCATGCCATAGTTTCCAATCACTTGATTCTTGAAATGAAGCATTAGGCATGTCATAATTCCACAAAATATCTTCTACAAAAAGAAAATCTACCAAATCTGTCTGTTCTAGTATACAGTTATATCAAAATCTGCTACATTTGCATTGACTTTACTGTTTTTAACCGAGGAAATCTGCTAAATTGGCTTTATGATGGTTTAAAATTATACGAAAATCTGCGAAATCTGGCAGCACTGTTGTGAGCTTATATTAAAATATTGCTAATGGCTGCACTGATATACTTACATACAAGTATGAATGCCAATAATCTGCAAATAACAACACACACTAGTAGATCCTTTCTTAAAAGAGTGGATCCTTTCTTAATGCTGTAGAGCACAACAGCTAACCTGATTTGCATAGACTTTTATGTATATTTTCCGAAAACAGCATAGTCTACTGCATAAGACACTGTACAATGTGCTGTAGTTTTCGAAGTCTTTCCCAAAAACGCATTATGTCTCTTGCCCTGTGACGTCACTTAGACGGCAAAACCGATTGTATCTTCGAGAATGGGACCGTGGCAGAAAAGAGAGTACGTTTGTCCTCAGAAAAAGCACTTAATTCCAAGACGACAGCAACAACTGAGTCAGAGGTTTCAAAAAAAACGCCAAACAATGTTTTTTCATGCCAACACCATCAAAAAAGGCCAAAAAAATGCCAAACTATGACGTACATGCCAAACACCATTTTTTCATGCCAAACCACTTCGAAAAAGGCCAAATTTCTGGAATTTGGCCTTAAAAATGCCAACCTGGCAACCCTGTACCCAGCCTCACTGTCAGACGTTGCTGCACACTTTCGTGAAAAGTAATTTTAAAATTTACTCCAGGCAAAACTTAGTTGATTTTTTTATCTGTAAATATAATAGGCTAACTTACTGATTATTGTTAAACTGCAATGCTGTCATCCCTTGATCGTACGGATATGCAGACGCTCCTCGAATCGGGGGTGTCGGTGGTGTTGGCGAAGGAATATCATGAGCATCAGAAAATCTATACGGAATAACAATGACGTTTTAAACGAACGATTTCCAACCTGAGAAATGATTATGTAAGGAAAGGAACACGCTTTTTTCAAATAGATGATATTCAAAATGCAGGTGGTCTCGGTGTTTCATGGATTGCTTGCAAAATAATCTTGACGAACTGAAATGTTGACGCTGGGGCTGCGAAGAAGTTTTATCCGTTTGGGTTCTGCCCCAATGCACTGCATGCTGGAGCTACGAATGTGCCACCGCTGGAAGCTGCAGCCGGATCTATCTTTGGTACCTACAACTGCACAAAACCTGTTCCAGCACATGTAGCCACCTTATTCCTAAAGCTTTACTTATTAACCAGGGGTGGTAGAGCAGAACTGAACTTGGTAGAGAAAGAAACATCCTTTGACTTTACCAGCACACTGGCATAACTGCACAGCCGCACGGAAGCTCATTTATTTCAAACTTTCTATTTCTCATTGTGCGAAAAAGTATTTTGCACTGTTGGTTGTGACATCGTCACGAATGAAACAAGTCACAACTCCGCCTTTCCCGTAACTTTTACCAAATTCTAAATTTTTCCAAAGTATTTTGAACACTTCACAAAGCTTGAATACGTTTTCACCTAATTTGTTCCTAGTTTTGCCCAATCTTAACCAAGTTTCGCAAGATTTCTCATTATTTTTTAACTGCGAAAGAGCCGATGGCCTCCCAGTCCCGCCTCGTCTGTGTGAGTTTTTACCCAATTTGTTCCCAATTTTGCCCAATCTTAACCAAATCAACCAAAAGCTTGAATCCAATTTGTTTCCAATTTTGCCCAATCTTAACCAAATCTCGCAGGATATCTCATATTTTAACTGCGAAAGAGCCGATGGCCTTCCAGTTCCGCTTGGTTGAGCTATCCGGGGTGCTGCAACTCAGTCAACTGTGCCGGATGTAGTACGAGCTAAACAGATAAAAAACGTTTAAGAAAAAAGGAAATCCATTTGCACTGAACCAGCAGAGCTCATTTGTTGTTCACAATAAGCAACACGACAACCGTTAATTAAGGAAAAAAGGTTACTGTGAAGATGTTGTCGTAAAACTGTTGCTTTTTTGTCAATCCCATGGCAACCAAAAATATGTTTAGTTACTACCGCTGAAGAATTACATATGCTGAACCGCCACGCACCTATTCATATAGGAGTTATCGATTCCTGCGCTGTTATCGACTGAAGTGTAATGCGATGCAGCAGGTATCGGTATAGCAGAGCTCTGATTACTGGCATTGGCCACGTGCGCACGACGTTTTGACCTCTGTCCTCGCGGTTCTCGATCGCCGCTCGAATACATCCCACTGCCACTCCCTCGGCTGCGATCAGTTCTGAAATAGCAGCACAGCAGCATTAAATGCTGCTGAAACAAATGTCCTCAGCAAAATCCGTTTTAACGCACATATAAACATTGCACTTTCAAATATTTTTCGGGCGAAAAAGATTTACCTGTCACTGATACCAGTTTTACTAGAAAGAGGAGGACTGGGCGGTGGTGGTGGGAGATCACTGAAACTTCGAACATTGCTGATTGTGGTCGAAGCGTCCGGGTACCTGGAGTCTGTCTCGGAAACCACCGAACTCCCAAACGCATTGCTGCTTCCACTCTTATGGCGCTTCAGCTGCTCATGATGTTGTTGCATTTGTTGCTGCACCTGCGGAACTTGTCCAGACGAAAGACTTGGTCTACAGAAAGAGAAAATATCACTAAACTTAATAAATTTGCAAAAAAAGCGCTTATTCAAAGTTCGTTTTTTTATAATACAGTATTAAGCGGTTTATCCTGATATAGCTGAAGTAAAGAAGGGTTTTCAAGGAATCTTGCTGCCATGTTGTGTTTCATAACTCTGCGTGGATTCTGTCTGCACGTATCCATATTAAGTGACAAAGCACCATAAGGGCAAAGCAGCTGAATCTCCCAATGCGTTTTACTGGGAAATCGATAATATCATTTTGGTTTTATACCAGACATGATCAGGAACCGGAATGTTGGAGTGGACTCCGGCCGGATGTTGCATTTTACGCGGAAGTCAAAGTTTTTAGTTCTACCCGAAACAGGATCCGGAGATAAAGTTAAGGTCTGCCCATGAGCCAACCAAAATTTTTTAAGGGACTTCTAAAATTTCCGTGGTGATATTTCTTGTGGTCAAAGATTGGAAGTGATTGAAGCACGTTTTCTGACCAAAGTAATTTGATTGAAGCTAGTTTTCTATCATATGTCACTATTCTGTGACACTAGTGGGAGCAATTAGCATTTCACTGTTGATGATGTTATATTTTCCTAAACTGCACTTTAAGTGAAGTTGACTGTGGCAATGAGCCATGAACATTTTCACAATAAAGAATCTATTTTGTTATAGGCGGCTAGTTAGCACGTTATTCTGAATATACAGTATAGCAGGATTGCCACGTACTAGGTTGGCATTTTTATTGCCAAATTCATGAATTTTGGACTTTTTCAAAAGTGGTTTGGTATGAGAAAATGCTCTTTGGCATGTACGTCAGCCTGGCATGTTATTAGCCTTTTATAATGGTGTTGGCGGAAAAAGGCGTTGTTTGGCATTAAAACCTGGATGCTTTGAATTCAAACTTCAAGATTTTCTGCAGCCTGTATGGTACGTATTGAAGTTATCTGGCATATTTTCCCTTAACGGTTTGGCGTAATTGATCAATTTGAACCTGAAAAGCCTCGCAGTTTTCTGAGACTCCATTTTGTAATAGATATTTTGTGGAATTTTAACATATCTAGCATATCAGACGCTTGTGTACCTGATTCAAAGTAACTAAATCTACGGCATGGTGCATGTTCGTATTTTAATGACCTATATTTTATCGTTTCAAACATTCATAGGTATCTTCATTAGGCATTTTCTATAAAAGGAAATGGTAGTTTTTGAGATTAACCAGGGTATTTTTTAAGGAAAATGTCAGGTACCCGGTATGGACCTGTGGGGACCCGATTTCTCTGATTCTAGGAACCAGATGATAATTTTCTTTGATTCTAGGGACCTGATTTTCAATTCTCGGGACCCGAATCGTGTCCCTAAAACGCCTTAAAAAAACTGGATTAACATTCTATTTATTAGTGTATATGCAATATTTCTAGGCTTGGTTCCTTAGCAACACTGCGTTTTTGCCATTACTCATCTGGGTAATTAAAAAGCAATAGCATTTGGTCTGTTTTGTCTTAGGTAAATGTGATTTTATGCAAGGTATAGTACATCTTGTTGTAATCTTTTGTTAGGGTTTGCTTTTGTTTTTATGTTCTTGGTTTAGTTTAGCGTAGTCGTAGTTCAGAGACTTGTCTAAGCCAGGGATTCCCAACCTTTCTCTAACCACGTACCCCTTTGGCATTTCGACAGATGAGCATGTACCCCTAAAATTTATTATGACAAAAAGGCTGAATGAAATAAAAATAGAACTTTTATATTTTTAGAACAAGAAAGGTAGACGCCGTTTTCATGTCTAAAAGTTGTTTTGTTGCGGCTGTACAATAAATGTACCCCCTGGTCTAAGCGAATGGTTAATGTAGGAATCAACGTTCGTAAAGTACGTGATCAATTGCTGACCTTGAAAATTTCAACTCAAACTTTCGTAAAGATTGAAAATTAAAGATCAATTACAATAATTCTCAGATATCTGATTAATGATTGATAGTTCAAAATAAAGTTTCCACAGTTTGTTTTTTTCAATTGTTGAGCTTGATTAATGTACACCTTGTGATGCAATTATTCGTGCTTGAGGTATTCATATTTGCGTGCAAGTTGATAAAACAAACACGTTTGAACAAATATTTGCACATTGACTTTTTAGACAATCGTTTGCAGTGGAAGTTTTCGAAAAAACAATAACAACTTAATTTATCGGTTTATTATTTATGAAAACTAATTACATGCTAAATTTTGAACAAGTAGCACTTTTTGTAAACGTATTAGCTTTGCTTGTGCATACATTTTACCTTTCTTGTTAAGTGATCTTTGGGGGTTGTACTGAGCAACAGCCTGGTAACATGCACACGCTAAAATAAAATATTCGTGTTGTGTTAAAGAACAAATGGATTTGTCATATTGTTATGAGCTTTTTCAAATATCATGTAAAATGTTCTCTGCTAAAAGTGAATAAGCAACTATAGGGCTTATTACAAAAAACTTTATAACTGTTTTTTTAGAACCGAAGGTAGCTGAAGATACATGTTTTTATGAGTTATGTGAAATATTTCGAAGTGGTAAATGAGTCGGAGTTGATATTCTCGAATTTTTCGCAGTCGGTGCAGGAGTCTTTAAATTCAAAATAGGAGTGGAGTCAGAGTCTAAAAATGTGACAGCCCCTCATCTTTGTTCTAAACAACAAATTGAGACACCGAAAAAGATCTCGAATATCATTCAAAATTTGAAAAAATCACAATCTTGTTTTTTCAGACAGAAGCCTAAATACAGCTAAACCTCATGCCAAACATGCCACACAAAGAGCTTTGATGACTGGTCTGATGAGACTGTCAGCAAATTTTCCAGCACGCTTGCCCTTCCTAGTAGAGCAAATTTGCGATTCAGCTACATGCTCACAGAAGAACAATCGCCTTACTAGTTTTTGCCAAGCTAAGAGCTGCAAAACATTCGATATTTTTTTTGGGGGGTTGACACTTAATTCCAAGCTAAGCGCATTAAAAGCTATATTCTCTGGCTTCACCACTGGTAACAGAGCGGTAGGACTAGAATTGGTTGTGGCCGGTTAGAGTTTCGAATATAAATGCAAATGTTCAGTTTCCGAAATCATCACAACGGCATTTCTATAGCACTTAAATTTTCCGTTCTGGAGAATGTGATTCGAAACTTTTTCACATGATCTAATATTTGATACGGGTCACGGACTTCGTTCTGCTACAAAACAAAACGTGTCAACTGACTTGTCTCAAAATTTCTTTTGTGCGGCCCTCTAAAAAAGTCGTAAGTCTGGATTTGGCTCCTATCAGCGAAAAGATTAAGAACAACTGGTCTAGAGACTCTAGATTCTAGTCGTGGAGCCACAATAAGACATTTGTAAAAACACCAATTTCGCAACTCAGCAGCGAATTCCAGAAATTTTATCTCACGAACATCAGAACTACGAAATAGCTCCCACCTTGATTGACCAGCAGATGCAAATTGAGGAGGTATATCAGACACGCTGGTCAGTTGATCAGCTACGTACGAAAAAGTAGGATGAGCTATACCAGTTGGTTTTTCATCGATATTTGTCAGGTGGCCATTTCTGAGTAAATACAAAACACGTTTAACCGTAGGATAGACCGTCACATTATCAATTAGTGCTGTGCGCGGTCGTACCAAGCTTCCCCTAAATGCGTTTCTTTTTTCACTGATAAGTTTCGGCCGTTTGTCCCATGTTAGTATTAAAATTCGTCGTAACAATATTCACTAGCTTTCCTTTTCAGACATTATGACCGAATTGTATTAATTTTGTTTGGTCATTTCAAAAAAGATTCGGTCTGTGGCCGAAAGCATAAACCTAGCTCCCTGACCATCACCGGGGAGAACGAACTGTAAAGAACAAGCTCATCATTTTATTAATCACCCAACCCCCTGTTGCAATGTAAAAACACTGCTTCAAGTTAATAATTTCAAGCTCAACTTTTTTTCAAAAAGCTTACTTTGCGTCGTATGTCACAACCGCGTTTTTCCTCACACTTGATGGGTTATTCAGTGGAGCTCGTTCTAGGAACATGCGGCTGTTATCAGAGCTCGCTGGTCCGTTGCAATTGCCGCTATGAGGTCCTAACCCTCCGCCAACAACTCCTCCGTTCAAGTTGCTTCCAGGGGCACTTGCATCACCAGCTGTTGGGGTTATTTGGAACGCAGGTGCGTAAACAGCTCCAAACCGACTTGCGGAAGTAATTCGGGAAGAACCTGATAAATAAAAAATAATTTTGACGACAAAAAACAGGATTTTTTAACGATTTTTCCTTGCACGTTTTTCCCGCAAATATCGAAAGTACACATCAAATGTTATTCACGCTTCAAGCATATACCACTAGGTTACGCTCTTACCATGTAAACGCATAAAGTTCAGAGAAGCAAATTCTTGAAGCGAGCTTTGTGCAAGATGTTCCTAGCTGACAAGTGAAGAGCCTCAAGGGCATGTCAGCTAAAACAATTTGCCAAGTGCAAATTGGTTGCAAGAGTCGCCTTCACAAACCAACCTTAAACTTTAACAGACAATGAGACGATGCACACGGAGTACAACGAAGAAACTGGTATCAGGTTAGAATATTGTTTACAATTATCTTCCGTTTCAAAGTGAACGACAAAAAGTGTTTGCTCGTTCACGTGCCACACCCGAACAATCAAATATTTTCCCGTTTCTCGCCATCGTCTTAGTGTTTAGAGCAGCAAGCGGAGACTGATCGACAAAATGCCTACTGAACATTATGCACAGAGAATCGTACGATGGGTAATGTGAAATCACTTTTAACATCTGAATAAAAATTACCTGCGTGCGGTGTAAAGCTGAAGGAGCGGACTGGTAGGCGCAATAAAAAGAAAACATAAGGGGTTAGATTCCAGACACAGTATCAAAAAAGAGTCTGATAGATTACTGTAGATGCTTTTCCACAAAACCGGAAAATCAAACTCAGCAAACAAAGCAGTATTTAAATCAACCAAATGCAGTATTTCAACGAACCCTTATTGAAAACTTGTACGCAATTTCAACTGTTTGCAAACATACACAACATCCTGCCCGCGGGCAAAATATGGGAAGCACTTACCATGCAAACTTGCTTTGCGATCACGTTTTCGTCGATAGTACCAAACACCAACGATGATACCAATTAACAGAAGCACGCCAACCGCAAGGCCGGCGATAAGACCTGGCTGGTTTTGAATGGTTTCCATAAAGCCACCGCTTTCGGAAGGTGGCGTCACATTAATGACTGCAAGGAAACGTATAACAGCTTAGATTTCCTGGATGGAAAGTGTGTTTTGCCCGTTAGTTCTCTGACTTTCAGCGATGTTCGAACGCAAACGTTAAACTGCTTGATATGCAGTCAGTAACAGCGAATTTGCAGAAGTAACACGATCGAAACATTAACTGTTGAACTACACGACTACCATTGTAAGTTTCGCCTGTGATCACAAACCAACTTTTGTCATTCTCGTTGAAGAAAGATGAATTAAAAGAACAAAAATTAATCAATTACTAGATCAACCAATTTGTGAAAAACTGCGAATTGAATCTGGTTTTATTAAAGAGGTTGCAATACCTTATTATACAGTAGTACCCTTTAATACGGTTGTAGCATATCGCAATGCACGTACTTCATCCCACATTGCAGCAAATCTAGACTGTTTTCACTTTTGTAAGTTAATTGCTTGCAGCATTTGCTACCAACAACATTTGTCTGCAGGTATCCCAAAAAACACATTTAATTTTCGACGCGAACTTACGTTTGTGCACTTATATGAAAGAACAGCTCGTTCAAGTGACCTGTAATTTTGCTCAATCCCTACTGTTTGTTGATGACACGGTAATAGATTATAGTACCCTTAAACACTAACATTGAAAAGACAGATATGACATGAAATGTATTAGCAAAGCAAGCTAAGCAAATGATTTATAGAAAACAATGTATGGAATTGCAACCATCTTACCACCAAATGCTACTTTCGTTTCCACGCTGGTTTTTCCAATTCCTAACTTGGTGAAATATGTGATGGTGGCAAAGTAAGCCACATTTTCAGCCAAGTTTCGCAGCGTGTGCGATGTTTTCGTTCCATTTACAGAAATTCTTTTTCGAAACAGACCGTCGGTTGACTGACAGTCCAAGTGGTAGCCAAGGATTCGGTTTGATGACAAATCACTTGGTGGCGCCCACGAAAACATTATTGAACTTGGTTCTTCGACAGATGCTGTTAATATCGGCGCATGTGGTTCTATTCCTGCATGGAGTTATGAAAACCCATTAATCGAATATAAAGTTGCAAAACGTACAACCGCGGTTTAAAGTTGAAAGACCATCTCATTCTACATTTGCAACAAAGCGAAAACCTCAGGGAATAACATCGCGAACTACTCGTTCTTGTGGTGTTAATTTTATAATTGGAAACTTCTCTCAAGAAACAAAAGATATGCGATACGTTCGATCACCAGAACATCATAGTTTGATTGCTTCTTCCTGCCGTTTCTTTTCTAAATGTGAATGGACGTTACCTCGTATTTCAAGTTACAAACAGTGGCGTAACTGACGGGGGGGCGGGGGTGCGAACCGCCCCCCTGGCAAGTTAAATATAAAAACTGGGCCCCATATCTTCTATTTCGGTATTCAGTATTCTTTTGGTTTTCAGTAGGTTGTTGTGTTTTTTTGCGTTTTTCGGAGTATTTTCCGATGCTTTCGGGCTTTAGTATGGACATCCACATCCGGATCCACCATCATTTTTCAACTCTTTTTCTGAGTGGTGGCTAGTGGGCCCCCTACGGTGGCTAGTTGGTCCCTTCAGCTAAGTTTTCCCACCTTGGCTCAAACCTCTACTTAACTGGTTCTAAAATACCTTTTAATGGTGCGAGACTTCGTATTATATTTTTATCCGTCAAATTTTTGTCGCAAACGGTCTGGAATTGGTCGTGAATTAGATCTTTTACAGCGCCAACTCAGTTTGGAGAGACGCCGCAGGAAACATTTTGCACAGGAGACAGCCGAGTGCAAAGTAGTGTTACAGGACCGCGAAACTCTTTTAGCGTACAGAAGTTAAGCAGCAGTGGTTTAAAAATACACCCATTTAAAGTTTTGGGTATATTTGCAAGCTTCAAGTTTCAAACATTCAAATGCCGAAACTTGAACAAAGCGTCTGAAACCGAAACACAAATGTTAGGGGCGCAAACTGCATTGGCAGCAAGCGACCTAGAACTTTTGTTTGTTTTTCGAGAATTTTGTTTTTGACATTCTAACATTTAGAAAGTGAACACAGCCCTGTTGCAGTACTAACAAACTTCATTAGATATTCAATTTGCAAATGGTAAAGATTTTTTAAACAAAAACTTGGTTGAAAAACAAGTTCTCTAGCTTTACAGGTAGCAGTCGTCAATGTAATGGCAAGCATTTCAGAGAAGCAGAGTAAAAACACAACCAGCAGACTAACTTCCAGATCCCAAGGAAACGAAGGCGATCGGACTTGGTTGACCCAACAGAGAAGCTTTGCGAGGCCGAATTCGCACCTCGTACGTAACACCAACTGCTATGTTGGTTAGGTCGTTGGTTCTGTGTAAAACCGTATTTGTTGACGACACAACACATTGCAGAGATGAACATTTTGAAATTCAATACTCGCTATACAACCAACTGCAAAAAAACCGCGATATCAGCTAAGCAGGAGGGCAAAAAAGTGCCACACTTGGTTGAGCACGGCCCAGCAAAGCTGGTAGGCTGGACTCGATTCCCGGTCGTGTCATACCGAAGACTTAAAAAACGTTACTTGCGGCCTGTCCAGCCTCGTGCTCGGCTTTTATGGGTGGCTGCAGGGAAACGGCGCCCCACCACTGCATGCAGCATTCACTTCACTGAGAAAGCAGCCGTGTGGCCCACGGCGCAAGCAAGCGGAGGTGGGTGCCGCATACTACTCGTGACGCTCCGACGGGAGTACAAAAAACGAGTATAAATGACACTGAACTTAAACTGATACATAAATGATAGACAATATGTTCAAATTGTACAATCCATACCGGGCCGAGCAAGAAGGATAGATTTTGGTAAGCTTGCCCATCGCTCCAGTGACGGGTTGCATGTCGATAACAAAACTATCCATGTCGTCACAGCCGCTTTCCGTGGTCCACATTATACGCACCGACCCCTTTTGGGTTCCGGGAGGTGAGAGTGATATTGCTTGAGTGAGTGTTATCGAAACTCGATCAAGCAATTCTTGCTCTGTGTTAGACGGATACGAAGGCGGCCTCATACCTGCAGGTGTTTGGAGATCGTTAATGTCCCTGTGATTTCTAATAAAATCTTTCCTCTAGCAAGCGCTACATCAGCTTTTGATTCCACTCCACAAAAGGTTATCCGCCATTTCAAATTTGAACTAGTCAGAGGAAACCCTAGTAAGTGAACAAGAGTGCGAAGAACAAAAGTTCAAGTATGCGGTTGTTCTTCCACAAAACCTCCACCAAAAGCATCATTTAAGCTTTTACCACAGGCCTGCACAACTTAGAAAGCTCGAAGGGCCATATTGAGCCACATAGTTTGCCGCGGGCCGCAAGTCTATTTCGTTGTAGTTTGGAAGAAATTCTGAAATGACAATCAATTATATCCGAAGTCGGACTTTTGCAACATTTTCTGCAATTGAGAAAGCTCTCCCAGGCCGTATGTTGTGGAGGCCTGCTTTATCACAACAAATCAGTTGTTAACACCAAAACAAAATCTTGTGGAACAGAGCAAAACTTGGCAGTCCAGCAAAATGTTTTACAAACAACAAAACCATTTAAATGAGTGGGTTTATGAACACGAAAATCAGGAGCAAGGTTGTCTCGCACAGCTGGAGGAATAGAAAAATAATTCATTGTATGAAATTAGCAGATAACATGTTTTATAAATCAGGTACGCAGTTAATGGATGGTTCGTGTGTCATTCCAAGTCAGTTCGTGTCAGAGTCGACTCTCAAGTTATCAAAATCAAATCGGCTACTTTTGGGAAAACATACAACACCCATTTGAGTTTCCATACATTTTTTAATTGCTGGTTTCAAGTTCAAACTGAAACGTCGTTAAAATGCGATTTTGTGGGCTAGAAGTCATTTCACAACAGTAGGTACGACTTCACAGCATGTTTGTCAGAAAACAACCAATTGAGAATGTCGGCGGTGGAAAAGCCAAACCTTGTGAAACGCGCAAGTTAAACAATTTAAGTAATGCGACCATGCAGTAATTTGTCTAGCCCAGTGGTTCCCAAACTGTGGGCCATGACCCAATACTAGGCCACCAAGACATTTTCAATGGGCCACAGAGCCATTTGAACAGATTCTACTGTTTTGTTAAACTGTAGATATTATGCGCTTTGTTTTGAAAAAAGTAATTATTTGCAAAACAATAATTATTTAGCAAGAAAGGTCATTGTCTCCTAACAATGGGTTTAACTGCTGTGTGGGAGACCGCAATTCAAAGTGTGTGAGTAGTCAAGCATGTGAGTAGCGGGAATTGAGAAGTAGCCATTTATTGAACTATCTTAGTTTTCTGTAACGCTT
>Ga0210059_1005185_pt1 | contig 20959 bp, 14 predicted proteins | sample Ectturendosymbi2_FD_188042 | JGI IMG/M metagenome (GOLD analysis project Ga0210059, IMG submission 188042) | Ecteinascidia turbinata endosymbiont from Florida, USA - Sample 2 (SPAdes) (version 2) | ecosystem: Host-associated > Tunicates > Ascidians > Unclassified | place: Key West, Florida...
GGGTCATCATTAAGCTGGATATCGCGAAATGCACTTAACAGAAGATTTTCCTATTTCTTCCAGACTGATTCGTAAAACATTTCGTGATGAACAAAAAATGAACCCGAACTCAGCCCGAAATATATGGAAATTGTTAGCCCGAACCCGACCCGAACCCGAACCCGAAAAACCCGACCCGATTCCAACTGTGGTTCGGCGATTCACCAACACCACATAGAAATCAAATAAGTAAATAAACGAAGTATGACTCCAGTTTTATGGTTAAGCCTCATTCACTGAGATGCGAGCCGAATGAGTCAAACATTTTGGTCCGAATTGCTTGAAATTTCTTGAGCCGAGTCAGTGAACCTGATCGACTCGAGCCACAAACCTGTTCAAGTCCACGGGTGGCCATTTCGAATCAAGTTTTGCGTACCACTTTGATTTTTAATACTGATTTTCATGGTATGACTCAGTTCAAGTCATATCTCAAAGTGATTCAATTAGAATCACCACATTATCTTTACAAGATTGAGTATTAGTAGAACCAGTTGACTAATTTTAAGTTGATTTTTAATCAAGCCAATGATTAGAAACAAGCTAACAGCGAGTATCACTCAGTACCAAGTGATCGTCGCCAGGTGAAGAGTTTCAAACGAGGAATTGCGAAGTTGTAAATTCCCTAAATAAAATGCAGGCTGTAAAAAAAGTTGGGTGATATCAACTTTTTTAAAGATATATTTCTTCAACTCGTTGTGGTTTTCGCAGATACAAGTTATTGGTATTGTGTTGGCACAGCACACGCAACTCAGGAAAAATATTTTTTTGTTATAAAAATATGTTAATGAAGTCTGTTGTTATGTTTCGTAAACTATCGGTTTAATCATTTTGGAACCGTGATCACTCACTTCTTTAGGTGCATGTTCAAGTTGCAATCCTTTTTTCATAAGGTTTGCTTCGAACACATCACGTTTTTCTTTTTCCTCTCCTTCTTCCTCCTCCTCGTAAGTCAGTACGTAGTCGATGTAGCGAACTCCATCTCTAAAATATCGCGTTGCTTTGGGACGCTGGATTAAAAAAACGTTGGTTGTCAAAGAAGACCGTCGAGGACAACAGTGTTGCGACAAGCTGACTAATATCGCTGATCCCTACAGGGAATTCTAAATATGTTATCTATGTATGCCCTCAGCTACTGTCTTTTCAGTGGTGCTGCAGATTATGCAGGAAAAAAAACGTTCTAACGTTTTTTAATCTTCGTTGCCAGTACAGTTCAAATTAAACGTTTCCTACATATCGTTTTACTCCCTTACAAGTTCATGCACTTTGTTCAAAAATCTTATCTCCTGATCAGAAACACCTAGCCTCTAGTACACGTATACCGGATCTTTGCCTCACAAGTAGTTTTCAATTGCAGGTTTATAATTGTGAAAAGCGAATTAAACCGGCACCAGGCAAGGACGAAAAAGGATGTGCAAGAATGCTTCATGCAAAGCATAAAATCAGCACTGTTTCAGACTACAAATTCAGGTTTTAATTAACATGGGTTTTATTTGCTAGACCACGAAGTAGCACCTTATACTGGCGGCTTTTTTTATTTATTTAATGGTGGTTGTCCAGATCCCATCAAAACGCAGTGATAGCATGACTCGAGCCCCAAACTTGATTCCTGAACGCATAGGCGTAGGAAGGGGATGCACGAAGGCTGTAACCCCCAACTGTTTCTTTCACTCAAAAACATCTCCAACACGGAAAACAATATTTTTGCATCGAAATTGCAATCCTTTTGAATATATTTTGATTAATTTAACACTTTTATAGTAATGGAAACGCTTCGTAGTCTTGACGAACATCTTAAAAGTAGAGCTTCACCGTTAATCATTACTTTCTGTATGCTCCGGGATCGACAGTTTCAAACTTGCTGCGTGAACATAGCACACAGCGGCAACAGTTATAAATTATATCGCAAAGATAGCTTTGCTAGGCAGAGTTCATCACAATCTTTTGCTGCAGTCATTTGGAAAGAATTTCATTTTGTCTCAGTCAGCTCATAAGTTCCTTGTTCAGCGATAGGGAAACTATGGCCAACGGGTCATTTGTGGCCCGCGAACCCATAAACGATGAACTTTGAAGGTTTCGTTGAATGAGCCTCAAGATAAAAGCGACGACCCTTGTACTTAGTAGACCTAGTACGAATAAATTCGCTTTTCAAACCGTTCGTTCCGACTCGCGAACATACTCACAGACCGTATGTTGGGCGTACAAGAGACAGGCAATTGCAGTGAAGTTGCCCATCATTTGTTTAGATACCCTGACGTAGATCAAATTTATTGAGCATGTTCTCCTGGCTTGATATCAAGCGGCTAACACTTGAAAGCTTATTTGTGAAAGTAGAGGCCTGCAAATGACAACTCCGCTGTTACCTTTTCGTCACCACAATTGCAGCATTCACATTTGGATAGTAGTTTTGAATTGGTTTACGAAGGAAGAATAAGAACTATCTGTTCCACCGATCAATGGTTCTTTACTATGCGGGAAACATCATGCGAAGGCATTGAGCTGGCTGGAGAACGGAGACAAAGGTTGGCCACACACGACTTAGCCTACTGCATTTCTCTCTGGTGGTATGCACAGTCGTAATCGACTAAATAATCTTAATCTTTTAACACTTAGCTACCAACTTTTACCTATCGTGCATGAGCACGAACAGCAATATGAGCTTGCTAGCTCTTTCAAACGGACTTATGAAAAACTTGTGAAATGTATAAATACCAGTTCGTGCTCTTCGAAGAATAGACCGACCGCATTGCCAGAGCAGCAACAGAACCAAAACCTGCACATTTTCTTCGAAGCGTGCGGCAGATGTAAGCACTATGAGGCACATACACTCAGTTCAGCTTAATGTCCAGCAACAAAACAGTTGTATTCGGTGACTCGCAAAAGCTGAAGAGATGCACAGCCGCCTACATACTGTACGCACACTACACACTGTTTTTTGTTGTTTTTTCTCAACAAAAGATGAATGTCACAAAGCAGTGGTGAAAGCTACGTCAGAAATTCCAGCCCTCGGAAGCAAAATATATGTGATTTTGACTGTGGGTTGTGATGTTGGAGTAAAGCGGGCAAGTTTGACTCTCTTCCTTGGAGAGAAAACAGTGTTTCTACTTCTTGCGATACCACAGGCCTACTGTTGACTTTACTGAAGATTCCATTCGCTGATTGGATTAGCGTATCGTGCAAAGGTAAAAGAAACTTCGATTGTTAAAAACACACTTTGAAAATCTCAGGTAATGTGCAACGTTTTTCATCAGCTACAGGTTGACTGTAGCAAGACTTGTCCGATAGCACTGCCCAGGAATGCAAATCCGAGAAAGGAGGAAAGATCGAGTTTTTAGCAGGGTAAATATGGTAAAAAATATTTCCCCTGCTTTTTGTCTACATTTTAGATTTCCAAACCAACCTGCCTGTGGCAGTAATGGTACACTTGGCAAACTGACAAAAGCATAAGGTTTATGATCACAAAAGGTTGAGCTATTGTTATGAAACAACCCACAATGCAATATCATTGAGAGGACTGTGACAAACACTAAGTATAAAAATCTCTGTGCTGCAGCAGATAGTAGGGTGCAGTAAAAAGCAAATGCAAAAGCAATGACAGTCCCTTTCCAAGCACATTATTTAACTCGGAAGAACTCCAAATCCTTGTGACTAGAGACAGGGGCGGATCCAGCCAGTAAGTTTAGGGGGAGGGGGGCGATTTCAGCAATATTTGTCAGTTTAGTCTCATTACGGGTTCACTACTGTAAGAGAGATGAAGTATACTTCACAACACTGATGTGACAAAACAATGGACGGCAAAATGGCCTTATATCGCGAATGATATTTTCCGAATTGTATAAAAATCATGGTTAATAAAGTAATTTTGTGAGTTTTAGGGGGGACGATCGCCCCCCTGAATCCGCCCCTGACTAGAGAACATTTGGTTAAAGTTTCAAACGTAAAACAGTTACCATGTAAATAAATACCATAATATAGTGTTTGATTCTTTGCTGTGAAAGGATTTCTTTTCATAAATACTTTTCTGAAGATTGGTTTTAATCGGCGTTCACTGCAAAGTTATAGGTTCTTCGTGTGCGCAAGAAAATGCGCTTGTGCGCCTCTTCACAGACATTAAGATTTGTGCGTTTTTGTTACCACGATGCTCGACACACAACAGCTTGATTTTTGTTTTGCACATTTACAAAAAGGTTCACGTTACCTCCGGTTAACCATTAATTTACCTTTCAGGAGTGATTTCAGAAATCATACGCAATTAGCACAAACTGCGCTGACGCATGTTATCATTTTATAAGATACTTCCAAGCAAACTTGATAACAACCTTACTTCTCAACTTTGACTTGCACTTGATCAACTGCATAGGCAACCAAGTGCCGTATACGTCATTGAACGCATTGCTGCTAAAGTTTAAAACAAACAATTCAATACATTTTCCAAACTTGTTTGAGATCAACACGGCAAAAATGCTCGCTGCGCTGTAATTCCAATCTGGGGCGCCTGAGCAGTGGAAGGGCATTGGGGAGAAAGTGAAATATTAAGATTGCCATAACCGTTATGAACAAATGCTTGATCGCGACCTCATTTCTAGTGACAATGTTGACTGGTTGATTTTTAGCCATTGGTATACAATTTTGTGCATCGCTGGGTTGTTACGCAGTTTTTCAAGCCAACTTTTTCCCAATCTGAGCATTCAGCATTGAAGTCCGGGCATATAGACATTTTGCTGATATAAAAATTTTGCGTTTGATATATTTCAGTCTCTTCCATTCACATTTGCAATACTGCATAATTGATTGGGGACGAGCGTATGAAACTGTTATCCGGCCAGTGCAAGTGCTACAAAACCGAATTGTGAAATACATGACTTTTAGCAATAGAACGTTAAGTGCAAGCAACATTTTTAAATTACTTAAAATTCTCAAAGTTTCTGATTTGTACCAACTTAATTTGGAAAAGTTCATGTATAAGTATAATGCCGATATCCTGCTCTCTTCTTTTGATAACTTTTTTTCGAAACTGTACAACATATATGATCATGGCACAAGACAACAAGTTTCAGGAAATTTTCATCATAAACGAGTTAGAAGTGATTATGGTAAAAAAATGCTGCAATATGTAGGACCTGTTGCATAGGGTTGTATTTCCAATAATATCAAAATGCTACCATTACATACGTTTTTAAATCAAGTAAAATCGCGAATGCTTGCTGGGTATTGACTCTTATGTGTGATATATACAGTACGTGATTTTTAAGATGTTTTTGAGAGTTGACCTTAAACTGAGCACACTTGTTTTTTTGTTTTGTTTTGTTTTTGTTTCATTTTTAACTCATGTTTTGTGCTTCACCTGTGATATTGAAACTTGACAGTCATTGAGTGTAGGCTGGGCTTGATTAAGTGACTGCTTTAGTCGCCTTTCGCCCAACTTGTGCTGTTTGTTTCAAGCTTTGTCGATTGAAATGTGTTTTACTGCTGAGTACTTACAGCGCAAATATGACGTGGCTTGACTTGTTATCAGAAATGATTATCGCTTCCGCAATTACGCACAATTTCAAGTTATAGCAGTTTCTTCTTGAGTTTCGAAAAAGTGTGAGGCGCTGCTGCAAATTTGGTTGAAGTCGATATGAGCATAAAATTATTGAAATCTTATTCATAATGAGACACTTTTGCCCCCTGTTTACCCCATTGAAGAGGCATTGCCCCTGTTCCGGCGTGCCTAGTTTGTATGAACTGTCGGCATGCAAGGCTAAAGTTTTGACAGTAGGTTGTCGAATCAATAGCTTGAGACAAAGAATCCCATTTGTACCGGCACAGACCAGTGGTGTACAGGATCCGGATTTTAGAGTTCAATCCAGCGGGATATTAGGAATTTTTTGGATTTGGATTGGATATTGTTTCTCATTCAACCGGATCCAGAACCCGGATTATCCAAATGAAGTAAATCATGGGCATGCAAAAAACTTGATGTGGAATAATAGTTGTATCAGGAAAAATTGAGATTTTTCGAAATCATTTTAGCAACAATCTTTTTTTCTAAGTTCTCTCGGTGAAATGCAATATCATCTGCCGCTCGGGATCGTAATGTTCAGACTGAGGACATGTCAATTCTCAAGCAATTTGTAATTTGGAACTGTGTGAAGATAAGCATGTTTCTACGGTTTTATCAAGATGACGCTCGTCATTTCTCAGATGAAATATGACTCATTTTCAAAAGTTTTATTGGTAGATTATAGGTGTTTATTAGCCTAAGTCATTACCAAACAGTTTGTTTCAGCGTTGAACGAAGTACACCAGTGTCTCTTTCAACAGCGTAGCTAATATTTTCGGGACCATAAGGCGCACCAGCTTATAAGGCGCATTAAATGAAGCAAAACTTAGGTTAGTCAAACTGTATTCAACACTTCCACAATAACTCCCGAGTGCTAGAGTCGCCACTGGGAGTTTACTCTGTCATTGCATACGAGGGAGTTTAATGTGTCACACATGCCTAATACGTTAGACACGAATAGAATAAAATAAAGTTGTGCGTGTGTTTGATTCAGTGTGTGGCAATGTAGTCCGGAGCGCTGCAGAGAGAGTAATATGATCTGTGGTACATGCTAGCTACTCTCGCACGTTGCCCATTGCAATTGTTGTTGGTTTATTGCGTAACACGATGGTCTGTTTAGAAAAAAATCATAAGTAGCAATTAAACAAATAGCACCGCTTACCACATAAAATTGTTTTAACATGAGAAAGCACAACCAGATTCATACATTAGGCGCACCGCATTATGAGATGCACTTGCGATTTTTGAGAAAATCAAAGGATTTTAAGTGCGCCTTATGGTCCGAAAAATACGGTCATCTAAATCAAAGTGGTCTTAACCTAAAAACTAAGTAATAGGCATGGTGAAAACGTCTTAGCACCTTGACCATGTTGTTGTAGGTTCAAAATCACCTAAACTGGTAATGGAAACTTGTGAAGTGTTGGATTTTAACAAAGAGTGGTAAGGTTGATCATTCTATGCCTACCAGTGCTGAAAGTTCAGTTTGGAAAGTTTCAAAAGAAACAGGGATTTAGCTTAACATGGTTTTATTAGTTATAAAATTATGGTTGTCCCTTTGTCCCTGTTAAATTAACATACAACAGGCACAGCTGTAGTCATTACATGGAGTCCAGTAGGTAGGCCTACACAAATTTAGGCTAGTTGTAAGCAGTCACATCTGCATTAGTTAGAGCGTATGACTATTCAATTGCATACAACTAGGCTATAACGTTGACATTCCATACCACATGCAGACATAGAAAAAGAATTGGAATTGTGTATTTCTTGTCAAAATCAATCATAAGCTCAAATCATAAGCTCAGTTGTAGCCATGGCATTTGTTGAATTAAAAATTGGCTGTGTCTGTTTTGCCTCGTGAGGCAAAATCACTGCTGGTGTTATTTTACTTTAGCCTAACACGATTGGTTAAAATAGTTACGTGAAAAGTTGAGAACGCATGACCTGTTTAGTTGACCACAATCTGTAACGGAATGAATCTAAGGGATAAGTGTTGTCATGGTTTCAGTGCTGGCAAGCTGTTATTGGCTTCTTGTCTGTGTCAACTGTAGGCTAAATTTAAGCTTTAAATCCTAACCTAAATCCAAAGTCCTAGCAGTTGTCTTTTTATGTATCGTCCTTGTCACATAACCACTTCATCAACCAATCGCATCTGACAAAAGGCAAAATAACCACAAATTTTGCTATGTGAGGCAAAATAGACGCAACTGAATATGTAGGCTAATGTACAACTGAGTTAGCGGTTTTGGATTTGGATTGGATGTCGGAGTCCACAATTTTTAATTTTCGGATATGGATTTCGGATGAGTTCATAAAAAAGTTTCGGATTGGATCAGGATTGCAAAATTTCCATATCCGTACACTACTGACACAGACATGGAATTTGCGTAATTATTATACCAAGGCGTTAATGCAACAGCCTGCACTACTCACGCTCACTGAAGCTTCCTGGAAAAATTGCGCTCGTTCAGGAAAACCTGTCATAAACCACGTCGTGTGCAGAAAAATACAGAGAAATGTTCTGTCACATTAACCTACTGCAACTCACGGTGGCAACGCACGCAAATTTCTCATATACATTGAACGTTATATCGGGCTGAGACATACCAAAAATATCTGAAGTTGTTAATGCCCTTCACAAGAATGGCAATTACAAAAAATTTTCTAATCTTGAATGTCAAAATATCAGGAATATACGCATTATTTGCTTTCATCTCTGCACAGAGATAGCTATCTCTGTGCGCATTTAGCTATCTTTGCGCGGATTTAGCTATCTCTGCGCGGATTTAGCTATCTCTGCACAGAGATAGCTATCATCTCTGTGCGCATTTACCTATCTCTGCACAGAGGATAGCTATCTCTGCGTGCATTTAGCTATCTCTGCATACATTTAGCTATCTCTGCACGCATTTAGCTATCCATGCAGATATACAGCTAAATCCGCATGCATATATAGCGCTGAAGCGTGTCGAGGAAAACATGGTATCCTGTCTGAAGAAAAACTTGTGTTCTGTTTCAATAATCCAGACAAAAGCTAGGCTACTGCAAGGTATGAATTCCCTTGCGTCATATACAGCTAGGTGGTTTCAGGTCTAAATTATACTGGTTTGATAATAACATTGGTTTGTGCAGACGATGGGCTACAGTAAACTTGTGGTAGTGGTCTCAGTGTTATATTTCAAAGATGATCTTTTCAGGTCTGACCATTCCAACGGTGCTCACCAGGTGCAGCTCACCACCTTTCAGCACCTTCAGGTGCACAAAGAGAATGCTCTCACAGAAAGAGCGCATTGAAAGTGAAGTGCTCGTCGTTTTGTAAAGAGAATAATGTTGTCGTAGAAAAAGCACATCGAAAGGAGCTGCTCGGTTAGGCGTTCTTGCTCGAAAATAGCGTTGGCAACACACATTACTTTAGTGGCATTATCACAGTAAGCCCTACTGCTTCGAGAATCAAAGAAACGAAGGATGCATACGTTCCTATATGTAATAAGCTGCAATACCTAGCCTACTTATTACTCAACATAACCAGCATTCCTGCACTGAAATGCAAAGTTAAGGTGCAAGATTTAAAGCAACTCAAGCTGCGAACATAAGGTGCAATGCGTCCTGTTGAAAGAAAAGTTTAGTCTTCTCCTTCAGTGATCCTGGCCAAAGCTAGGCTACTGTATGCATCCTTCGTTTTTGATTCTTCAAGCAGTAGGGTTTACTGTGATAATGCTACTAAAGTGATGTGTGTTGCCAACGTTATTTTCGGGCAAGAACGCCTAACCGAGCAGTTCCTTTCAATGCACTTGTTCTATGACAGCATTATTCTCTTTACAAAACGGTGCTCATCTCCAACCGAGAACTTCGCTTTCAACACGTTCTTTCTGTGAGAGCATTCTCTTTGTGCACCTGAAGGTGCTGAGAGGCAGTGAGCTGCACCTGGTGAGGACAGTTGGAATGGTCAGACTTGACGAGATCCTCTTTGAGACTTCAAGCAAAAAATGGCACTAACACTGAGACCACCACCACAAGTTTACTGTAGCCCATCGTCTGCGCCAACCAATGTTATTATCAGACCAGTATAATTTAGACCTGAAACCACCTAGCTTCATATGATGCCAGGGAATTCATGCCTTGCAGTAGCCTAGCTTTTGTCTGGATTACTGAAACAGAACACCAAGTTATTCTTCAGACAGGATACCATGTTTTCCTCTGACACGCTTCAGCGCTATATATGCATGCAGATTTAGCTATACATGTGCAGAGATAGCTAAATGCGTGCAGAGGTAGTTATTTCTGCGCAGAGATAGCTAAATGCACGCAGAGATAGCTAAATGCGCGCAGAGATAGCTAAATGCGTGCAGAGATAGAAGTTTTTGTGCTAAATCTGTTAGATATAATATTTTTACGAACGGCGCCCCATATCATCTCCCCACAAAGGCTCCACCATGGCAACAGGTGCACTTTGAGGAACGAAGTGAAATTTGTTAACATCAGGCGAATCAGGGCAGTGTTGCTTTAATTTGAGGGCAACAAAATAGTTTTTCAGAGTGGATGGAATAATATTATGGCAGTCATCGTTGTGAAAGTTGCAGAATGAAACTTGTGGACTTGAAAATAGTTTGAATGAACCGTTGATGACACAGGTAGGATGGTTACAATTTTTGTGACTTTCTAGGGTGTTAAAATGATTCTTCATTATGTTCTAACTCATTTTCCTATAAAGTATGTAAATTTTCTAGGAAAGGTGAAATGATGTTCATCGCAACAAATCGGAACTTAAACAATAATTGCCAAGACACTAAATCTGAAACCACCAGTTATCCAACTGTACAGTTATCTGCAGTTAAAGGAAACTGGACTGAACTTTGGAAAGTTTTTTACCTATCACTGTTTTCTACAAGTTTTGCTTCACCTAAAAGGTTTGCATTGCATTGATTAATGTGGGCTCTGGGTTTGCTATTTGTCCCTCCGACACCAAAAAAATCAGATAATGCGACTGGTTCTTACCACAAATCTGTTTTTAACGAGAACAAGACAAGCCAACTTATATACACTGGTTAGTTTACAAAAAGTAGTAAAGTAAACTCAACAGAATCAAGGCTAATGGTTCTTGAAACAAAATGTGTGTATGACAATTCTTCAAGGCCTCAAGTCGTTTGCCTACTCAAAAAGTATTCTGCATTTTTCGCATTTGTGGTAAGATATTGAAACCACAAATTTCCCTTCATTATTTACAGAAAGTGCTGTGCATTCTTGAAACTACTCCACCCTTTTCATCATTATTTCGTTACTCAAGTCATGTGGACGTACCAAGGAATGCCCAAAACGTTAGCAACTCAATTTTACTTCCAGCGGATGTTTTGGTGTGCATCAAAGATAATGAAGACGAGAAGCATAAGTAACGCAAATAATAACCAAAACTTCAAGGCAGTTGACAGATGCAATTCCTGATGAAGTCAAATACGGAACCAGTCATTTTTATTCGGGGATCTCTTGGGAGTTTATGACAGCGTGCAAACAAACTTTCAAGAACAAAGAAAAGCCGGTGAGCTGATGATGCCTTCCTACTCTAATATATACTCTGAAGATCGTAGTGCCTGATTCCTGGCTGTGAAAGGATTCCTCTCGAGAGACAGTGATAGAGGAAAAGCTTTTTGATTAATTATGGGACATTAAAATATTAATAAAAAAACATCTCACTTATCGAAACCTTTTGTTGTGAAGCATATGACTCACCCTATACGAGTTTTTGCCTTGTTAAGCATTAAAAAATTATCCGGTTTCCTTCACCAACTTCATATAGCTACAGAATCACTAAGTTAGCTTCAATCTGTATCAGAATATATATACTTGGCAGGTTTGCTGTTGAGCGTTCATTTGGAAAGTCAATTGCGCACTATTTCACCTTCTCGCGTAATCTCTGCGTAGATACTATGAAGCAACGTTTGAATTGCATATCTGTACTTGTTGCCTGGTTACTTTACAGCGAACAGACAATCATTCACCACTGCTGATGACAGTCCAACTGCTCTACTGAGCTGGCATTTCGAGCAGAGCGAACTGAACAGTGAGAGCTGCTTTGCTGTCAATGGATACGCCAATCACAATTTCCGGAGGTTTCACAGCACACGCAATGTGCTTCCACTGCCCGTTCATGCCATTTTGACATTTTCACAAAATTGACCTGCGATTCTCAGTCTGCCAGGAATATGGAGAAGTAAGCACCATTTCCGAACTTAGACAGCTAAGGCACATCGCAGTCTCGAACCCTGGCTTCAATCTAATTACGATAGACCAGTCAACGGTCTCACCAGTGCGGTGAAAGTGTTCGACGGAGCAACGCTTTCCCAAACCTAATAAGCGTTCGTGCTGCGGTTGGCGAACTGCCGCCTCAACGGTTGTGTGATCGTCATTGCAAGATTACTAACGGCGTCCGGGCAAACCAAGTCAGTTGGGTATTTGTCACTAGCGCGGCCCTCGTATCACATTGCATTGGGTGTAGTGCGAGTACATAAACACTAAACCATCTGGAATTTGGGGGTCGTTCGCAATTGTCAACATTTTTTCCATCGTACAAGCCGTAACCGTACGCAGAGAAGGGAAGGCTGAAAGCCTACGCATGCTTTTTCAAAATTTAAAACAGGCGATTTTCAACGGCAGTATCCGTAGTGCGGACGATGTTGCCATCAACGACCAGACAATATGAAAGATGAGTGCAGACAGCCTATTATGAATCTAGAGTTAATTAACTGAAGTTTGATAAACCGTTATTTGTGGAGCTCGAGATGTTTTTCCGAACGCTCTGAACTGATGCAAATCGCAACGAAAGCTTTGTGACATGACAACACGTGTTTGACCAATAATCGACGCCAGGGCCGCAACCAGTTGAAATTTTCCGGGGGACGAAGTAGTTAACTTGTTGTTGTTCCTAACAGTTAAAAAAACTTATTGGCGCTATCACACTGTTTTTGAAAATTTCGGAGGAGGCGATTACCCGGTTGCCCACGCCCTGGTTGCGCGCCTTGTCGAAGCTACTCGCGAACCTACACCACTCAGGTTCGCAGAACTGAAAAAACACTTGTAATGCAGATTTTTCTGTTTAACTATCTCTTCTAATAGTTTTTCTTCAGATAAACTGCCTTCGAATCGTGGTTCGTCGTGAACATTTAATATGGCAGGCATCAGAATTTTCGTTGCCAAAAGTTAGAACCCAACGTCGCATCAAAACGAAACCACCTTATGGGATTGGTGGATTGCAGAAACGACTGAAAGCCTTGCATCCAGCAAGGATTAATGGTAAGTCGTAGGTCGACAGGGCGCCTAACTAGAACTTTGCATTTCGCAAGGATTTTCTTAATTAGATCAAAAGTAGGTCAGCACGTCTCCACGCGGCCCAATACAGAGTAGGTGAAGATAGTGCATCGGAATCGCGCAAGTTTGTGCGACAGGCGTGCTGTGGTGACCTATACTAGCACTGTACAATCTTCGCAGCTTGAAACACAGCACCTTCCACAGTTTTACAAACGAAAAATGATGAAAAAATATTTACAATATATTCATTTCGATTGGGGGGTAATGGCCCTCGCGTTTTCTCCTTGTTTACGTCTCCGACCCCAAGTCCCAGTGCAATTTGTGCAATAAGGTACAACGCGCGATGGGTACTGTGGGCAATAGGATACCAAGGGAAATTCAAGTCGCAATTTGAAAAACACATCACGTTATTTCCGCTGTAAAAGTGCGTGGCAACAATCTCTGCTTATATTTTGATCGCCTACAGCTTCACATCTGGTATAGAAAACCGAGGTCAAGAAAACCGCGGAAAGCCGCAGGAAATTGCGTCAACTGACGCAGTTGGTCGCTGGAGTTCTACAAAAGTTGTGGCATATGATACTTGCGGGTTATCGTAGTGAATTTGTAGTTAGCAAGCGAGAAAAAATTTTCCTGTGGTATAAACAGCATTCTTATTCTTTCCTGTGACAAGAAACGCAAATAGTTTTAAATGATTTGAAACCTCGCTATACCTCCACTGCCAGCAATGGCATTGAGAAGCAACTATGGATTTTGTGTAACGTTGTTGCCACTGCTGAATCTAAGAAATTTTTGAAATAGAAACAGCATTAGCAGACAAAACATTACAACCATGTCACAAAGGATCAGAATCCCTATGACACCATTCACTACGTTCGTAAAACGTAAAATACTTGATTTTGCACTACAAGTCGTTTCCATCATAAAACTCGGCCCTTACACAAACATCATATGAAGCCTCACTGGAAATTACTAAGCATCCCTTTGCAACGATATTATTCAGATGACCGTAAAGATGTGGAGCAAAGAGGTAAATAAAATGAAAGCGTCTTCAGTTTTATGTTGAAGCATCAATCAGCATTTGTTCCTTAATGTGCTCAGTGCTTGTTTTCGTAAGATAAAGTAATGTGAGAGATGTCAAGTAAGTGTTTCGATTTTGCAATGAACGGTTTTGCATCACAGCAACAAATGCAGATGTTACAAAAGTTGTCTGACTCTGTCAAAAGCAATAACTGAAAAAAGTTTGCGCGAATTGCACAAACGGTACTCCTGTTGTGTTGGAGTCACGTTCCGGCTTAAAATAAAAATACGTGTTGCCGAAACAAAAGAAACACCAGAACATGTCATTTGTGAACGCGCGTTATTGAAAAAAAATTCGCCGCCACCCCTAAAAATGTGCTAATAGGTGATAAGGGTGGTCATTATCAATAAATCCAGAAGCCTAACACTCGCCTGTTTAAAAAAAAACTGCAAACAAGTGAATTTGACGAAACTCTTTTCAACAGCATCTGTACACTGGCTATCGACAGGAAACATTCTGAATCGCGTGATTGGCATAAAGGACGAAATTGGAGTCTTTTCACAAATTGCAAAACCACATTCTTTCTATAACGCCGGTCATGAGCTGGCGATGGAATATTTTGCTTATGTACCAAAGATTTTTGAAAAATATTTCTTGCATTTAGATCAGTGATTTTCAACGTTTTTTTGGCACGTGGACCATCTTTATTTAAAAAAAACGTATCTGACGGACCACTTTGCTATGCTGACACCTCATGAACAACTAGTCGAAACCGTATTGCACATAGGCTAGTGTTTATTAAGGACTTATGGAACTCTTTGAGGACCCCTAGAAATTCCAGGTGGATCACCGGTGTTCCATTTTTCTCAAGTCGGAAAACTGACATCGTGCAAAATTAAATCTCTCTTCTACTGCTTTGAACTTAATATTGCCAATTTTGCATTCTTTGAAGTAATTTATCAGTACTAGATTTTTTTTCGCGTCACGAACTGTTCCCTTTAATCTCATTCCCGAAAACCGACGTGCTTATTGAGCTTCCGCTTCTTCGCAAACATTTTTAGTTGTACAGTTGAAAATTACATTACTGAGCTTGGACAACTTTAACATTTTATCACAACCGCGCGCTCGCTTCAGCCAAGTTACAAATGCTTATCAAAAATTTAAGGACCGTGGGACTTCAGCAAGCATTAGTTTACAGAAAACATGAGGTGCACGCAAGAATTTACAAGACTCCATGCCAGAGTTTTTTCAAACGACGGAAACATAAGAACAAACCGCAGATTCACTGCGGGAACGCTATAACCAATATTTAGCAATGAGCAGCAATAAATTTAAAGCGCCAGTTGCTTCGGATTTCACACCTAGTCCTAACAGGTAAAGCAAATTAACAAAGTGAGGAAGACAATCGCTCATCCCGACCTACTGTCATATTATTACTCGACGAACAGTTGAATCACGTTTGACCATACAGATAAACTAAAGCACTGGCAAAGACCAAGTACGTTACTTGTTAAAAAAAGACAGCAACTAATCCTACTCGTGCTAAGCGATGAAGAAATGATTTTACAGATTGAATAACTTTCTGAATTTAATTGCACTAATTTGCATTTTGGATTGGTTCATCAGTGTTGTTTGTTCATATTTCTCTCAAACTTTTGATTTTAACTACAAGCTATTTTAAGATTTAATTGTAAAGCATCTGTGATATTTAGTGCTGCGTTTTATTCCAATCTGATTTCAAGAAGTTTGATGTACACACACGTCTTTTTGAAATGTTTATATCTGTGAAGTTCAACCTTCCATTTGTAAAGTCTCTGCATCGTTGTTTGTAAAATCGTACCCTGTGACAGTTGTATTTTCAATTATAGTAATGTCATTGTAACTTCAAAAATTTTAGTAATGTCGTTGTAACTAGCCACAGTTCGTGCTTTTTTTTCAAGTGCCAACATTTCGCCTGTGAGATTTGTCTTACATTTACAGGACTGATGATGCGTTGGAAAATGCGAAACTAGTTTCCCCGTCCATAAACTGTGACTGATTTACTTGCCGCAATCTTTGTGGCCTTTAACTACGAAAAATAGATACGCTTGCAAGTTTTAATCGTCGCAGAAAAATGAAAGCAGAGAGCAGGAAGATTCCTCAGAAGCTTGCCGCAAGGCTAAAGTTTGCTTACTGTATTGTATTTTCAACGTGCGAAAATTAGCCTTACTGTATTCCAGATAAAAATTACACTTCTTGTACCAGTAAAAAAATTAATTTCAAAATTGTAATATTTTTTTTCTAGAAACTGTAGGGTTTTCACATGCTGTAATTCCAAATCAACATTTTTACCGTACCCTTCCAGGACAGGACAAGAGTTATGAAAAATCGCGCGACGTGTAAACTGTAAATCCGTGATAATTTTGACAATTGTAAATTATCACTTGAGATGAATTCATCGTTTTAACAGTAAACAAAATAAACTACATTTTAGCCATGTTTTGAAATGAGGTGCTCTGCCAGCAACGCCAAGAAAGCAACGTATCATACTGTATACTTGCACATCGATGTGTAGCAAGTAATCGCAGATGGAAATCAAGAGTGCATGCACTCAATTTGCGCAAGAACGGTTAATAAGCAATGCTTGAACATGTGAGTGAAGCCCTCCAGCAGCCCTGGAAATATTTTTTTCACACTTACGTGATGCGAAATCCCTTTTTCCACTGACACGACCGAATCAGAATCAAGCACTTCTTCGATTGCATTTTCATCGGTGACGTTATGCGGATGGAGTGTGGAAGCAGAGCACAGGTCTTTTCTGATTGGTGTGTCATTAACCCAGTCCTCTTCCCCAGTAAAAAACTTTTGTCTAGATCTTGTCGACATGGCTTTAGAGCAGCTGACGCTTCAAAACTTTATTCAGCATCATAATTTCTTATCGCTGAAACGTAAGGTTTTACCTACTGTAAATATTCACGACATCGGGGAATGCTCACAAGAAAGGCAAAGTACAGTTCAGTTTTATTTATACTCGCTTTCTTTACACCATTCGGTCGGAACATAACGAGTGGTCTGCGGTGCCCATCTCTGCTTGCTTGCGCCGTGGGCCACATGGCAGCTTTCGCAGTGTATGCTGCATTGGTGACGAGTCAATGGCAGCACTGCATGTGAACCGTTTCCTTGCACCCACCCATCAACGCCGAGCACGCGACAGGAAAGGTCTTAAGTTCTTCGGTATGACCTGACCAGGAATCCAGCCTACCAGCTTTGGGGGCGCTTTCACAACCAATTGTAACAGCTAGGCGGTTTCTAGTAGGGTAAAGTGAAAGCCAAAAATATAAAATGAACTCAAGTGCTTTCTCATCAAAAACGCCAAAATTACGTGGTTTATGAGTGCGCATTTCATATTTCTTAAATTTCAATCTGCCTCTGAAAACAAAAGCTTCCCGTGGCAAAAAAATCGTTACGCATCTGAGATCCGAGTATCGTTTCGCCGTCTTAGTGGCAATAAAAACACTGTTTTAACAACGCATAGAAAACAAAGCTTTTTTCACTGAAATGTTAGGATTTTAATTCATTTTGCCGAAGTCCCGTAATCTTTCCAGCCACATTGTAAAGTATACCTCGCTTCTGGTTTACAAGTGTGTTCTTCATTACACCCTCAAATTTCAAACAGGAATGCCGTTTTCAACGTGCTCGTGCACAAATGATGTTGAAAACGTACCATGACAGGCTGAATTATCTTCGCTCGTGCAGAGCAAAACAATTATGGCAGCTCTTCTGGTCGCTGTTGAACACTGAACTGAAGATGAACCTTGTTTGGTGCTTATATTTCAAAACAACTCCTACCGAAGTTCACCCTATACGCAGTAAAGTTTGAAAACTCAAATCGTGATAGACGTTTTCCTGTACACTAATTCAAAACATCGACATTTGTGCCATTGTGCCCATTAAAACTGTGTTTCTTAAGCAATATTTCCTATCTTAAGGACAAGCGTACATGAACAACATTTAATGTTTATCCAACCTGCGTGCACATGCCTTTACGCAGGGCCTCTGAGAGAAACATTATTAGCCAGGGAATTAATAGGAAAAATGAACAATATCACAAATATTATCACGCAAAAAATCAACAACCTACTGAAAACCAAATGAATATTAAATATCAAAATGTCAACTAAAGGGGTTCCAGCTTTTACATTTAGCTTGCCAGGGGGGTGGATCGCCCCCTTTCCCCCCGGCAGTTACGCCGCTGCTCGCAGGCTCTGCCTTTACGCACGTCACTCACTTCTAAAGGCTCATTTCATTCAACATTTAACGATTAAAGCGATGCAGCCTTTGACGTCTCACTTTACGTCTTTTTCGGCAGTTTCGTTACTGATTTTTTTAAACTAGTGCACCAGACTGTACAGTCTCTCATCACCAAATTCTTGCCAACCACGTAAAAACATTAGGCTGGCAAAGTTACAGGCCAGTGTTGCGGTGGCCAGCCGTTCTTAGCTGAGCAGCCCGCACAGGCACCGAAAAATCATTGCTTGACTCTTCGCGGCTTTGCCTGAACATAGCCGTTCCACAATTGGCGTCAGTTTTTTTGGCTTCGGTGACACTATAGCATTGTATTCATAGTGTGTGTGTTTGAAACTACAGCTCGCGTCCTTGCTCTTAATCTTGGTTTAGTTTTCCATCATTTCACCCGTCAGCTTCTGCTTGCATTAACAGGACTGAAGATGGGTAAATTACGTGCAATCGATTTTCTAGTGAAAAAATTTGTTCATGGATTAGACCGCGTCGCCCTTGTGAAGAGCAGTGTTTTTTAAGCCGTTTTTGGGTGTCAAAATGACACCCTAAAATTTTGCAATGACACCCTAAATTCTGAAAGCCTGGATATGGTTTTGCCTTGTATTGAAGTAAAACAATTTAAGGAAAGCATGTTTTCCTGCACGTGGTTATTGCAACAGACGGCTGCAATGTTATAGGCCGACACATTTTTCTGGTGCAGGCAGCGAAAATTGTAACGTTTGGTATATGTGCATTGTCATGCGCACCGCCTCGCTTCGGCCTCATTATACTGCCGTAGATTTGTAGAGTATGGTGTACGAAACTGCGAAAGCACTTTAATGCAATTATGTTTCACCGTTGCGATCGGCTTGCCTGGCGATGCATCATGCACCAGATTACAACAGTGTTGCCACTCTGTTGTTACGGAAAAGTATTAGATTTCATGATAAAAAACATTAGATTAAATGAAAAAACGCTAGAGTACAAAAGCAAGCTTACACACAGTGAAAATGGCCAGAAAATGCGTTGCAATGCCAACCGCACACATTGTGCAACTCATTGTAAACCAGAGACAAGAAAATGGGAGATAGCAGCAATGCTTGTGCTTGTTTGTACAGGTCAATGAAATTTTTAACAGATGACCAAGTGACTTCGCAGCAGTTTAACTCAAAACATATTATATTGTCTTGTGTAGTAGTTTAAGATTTAATCAGGTATAACTGTCAGTAAATTACAATTGCACTAAATCAAAAGGTCTCAACAATTACACAAACTTGTGCAATTAATTACATTCAGCTCACTCATAAAAAACACTAGAACACTAGATCGACTAGTGGAAAAATACTAGGAGTGTCACCACAGGACTACAATGAAGACAAAAAGCGGTACCTGCAGCGCGCATGCAAAACAAGGTGGTTGTCGAGTGAGGCAACAGTGAGAGCTAGGAGTGAGATTGAGGCTATTTGGGCTGCACTGAAGCAGCTGTCAGAAAATAAAAACGGTGCAACGTGCGTTGTTTTACTGCGACTTATTAAAACAAAATATTTCAACATGGTGCTTTCCTTTTGTCAACACTGCCACCTCACCTGACAGAACTGAGCAAAGGTTGAAAACTTTTCAGGCGGGATGTTTTGATTTTGTACAGCTGAAAGCTTCCGTAGAACTGTGCATCAATAAGCTCTCTGATGTCGCTGCTAAATCCGAGGTTAAAGCTAATTGCGAAAAGTTTGATAGTGAATTAGGGGAACTTGGAACGTTGGCTGGTTTGGCTGACTCGTGTGTGTCAAGTGACATGACGTTTTGGAAAGGGTGCCGAAATACTAGCAAACTGATCATCCCCACACACAAAAATGGAGACAGGAGTGAATGAACCAACTACATCTCTTTGCTAAGCCGTCCAGGAAGAGTGTATGCCAAGATGCCCCGAAAATAATTGACCCAAAGCTGGATGATACCCGGTGCGGTTTTCGTCGAGGCCGTAGCACTACAGAATAAATTTCCACTCTCCAGCAAAGTTTCGAGAAATCCTGGGAGCATGGAAAAGACTTATACACATGTTTTGTCGGCCTGGGGAAAGTATATAAATGGCTGGGTTCCTCGTAAGAAGCTTTGGGGGGTGTTGTGGCAGTACGGTGTTGACCGGTGCCTAGCCGTCAAGTAACTGTATTCTAGTTCAGAAGATTGTGTCCATGTCGACGGAGTTAAATCACAATCGTTCAACGTTGGTGTTGGTGTTGGACTCCGACAATGGTGTGTGCTGTCACCACACCTCTTCATAGTTTACATCAGGGTTCTCCAAACTACTGCCCACGGGCCGAATCTGACCTGCGAATCCATTTTCATCCGACCGCAAAACACATTTTGCCGATAATGAAATAATCATATACTGTATTTACTAAAAATGTGTTGATTTGGTAGAATGTAACAAATCCTGAAAAAATCACATTGCACAAGATGTTTGGCTCTCGAACTGTTGTGCATTAGCTTATGGAGTCTCTCCCAAAAATTTTTGAAGAGGCCTGGTCTATATGAATTGGATAGACAGTCACAGACGCGTCGACGAGGGTGTCACTGTTGGGAACTGCAGGGAGAACCGTTTTCTTTTTGCTGACGAATTGGTACTTCTTTTTGCGGACGAAGCAGGAACAAAAATCAGCACTAAAAAGCTTGAGGTACTGTGTCTCTCATGACCCCAAGGCAATGTATTCTGCAAGTGAGCGGAAATACACTGCAGCAGGTGGAGACGTTCAAGTACCATGGGGTGGTATTTACGATTGACGTAAGTCGGAACAAAGGGATTGATACAC
>Ga0210059_1005186_pt1 | contig 20957 bp, 14 predicted proteins | sample Ectturendosymbi2_FD_188042 | JGI IMG/M metagenome (GOLD analysis project Ga0210059, IMG submission 188042) | Ecteinascidia turbinata endosymbiont from Florida, USA - Sample 2 (SPAdes) (version 2) | ecosystem: Host-associated > Tunicates > Ascidians > Unclassified | place: Key West, Florida...
TAGGCACCTACACCTCCAGCTTGCGTTTGGGAATTTTCGTTAATGAAATTATAGCCTGGAAGTGTGGCTATAATTGAGGTTTCCTTAATTCTGGTTTCCGATAGCGCTATAATATCTGGTGGTTTAGAACAAGGAGTTACGATTTCTTCAAGCTTGTCCATATTTTTATACAAAGACCTTATGTTACAATGTAACAAGGAGAGATCATTTGACATCAACTTATCAATATGGCTCACAAAGTCAGTATGTGTAGCCTACTGTGAGAGAGGTAGTGATAGATCGCTATCAGAGTGGTTGTTGATACTTGTTACGCATTCACAGCAAATCCACACATCGTAAAAGTATAAAACGTTCTTTTTATGCGAAGAACCCCGGAGAACGGCTTCAAATTCGTGATATTTAGGTTGTCTTACTAACCATATGCCAAATAAAAGGTTTTTGTTTTGAGGATTTTTGAGAAAGAGCATACAATCCTGGAAGAGAAACCACGTAATTTAGCAAACAAAACAAGGAGACTTCATTTGCACCAAACAAAGTTCTAGTCAAAATGCATTTAGTGAATAAATCACAGTTCGTTCATTTGCTTTGGTGTGAAAACCCGGTCTAGGACAGTTCGGCGACGGGACGTTTCGGCGATGGTGGTCGCAAATGTTTTATACGAAAAAAATGTGTGTTTTTGAAATACTTTGAAGGTTAGAATACAAAGGATTTTTGTTACATGAGTGTTTTGGTTGTCATCCTGATGGGTCGTGTTTTGGTTGTCATCCTGATGATTTTGGAAGAACTTTCCGCGAAGTGACCACGTGTGTAAAGACATATGGCTTGTGACGTTTATTTCTGCTGGCATGAGACGTTTGTGAGTTTATTGCTTGATTTTTCACGTAGGCAGGGGCGCGTCTAGGGGTTTGTTTGGTTGTCATGACAGACCTTTGCACCGCAGGTACTCAGCATTAAAGCCGATAAAATATCAAAAGCTGTCACTGCAGGTCTCAAATGCGAGTGTTTTGGAACAGGCAACAGCCTACATTTCCCTTGTTAGGTTGAATAGTACTATCACGAAACAACAACATTACCGCCATGTCTAAACAGCGCCTGCGCAGTGACATGAAACAATCCACGTTTTTGAACACTCGAAATTGATATTGCGTCGAACGCACGTGTTTCTGAACTTCCTCCTCTGGCAGTACCGGCTCTAATGCTGTCAGAAGATTATACACTGCCGTGCACACGCAGGAGCTGTTTTGTAAAATTTTGCTTCATGGCGAGAGGAGAGTCACTAATCACGATCGTTTCGTTTTGTAGTTTCGGGCTAATTTTATCTGCTGTTTATACACCTACGAGGTTGTGACAAAATTAAGTAAGTTTAGGCCTTCCTCAACGTTACACCAAGTAACGTGAGTTCGTTTCCACTGAAATTATACTTTTATAAGCAACTTCTCATATTGAATGGCGCGACAGCTCGCCTCAAAAACTGTGGCTGCGTCATCTGAACAAAATACCAATCAAGCGTCGCATTTCGAATATAGCCTTTTCAGAATCAAGCAGTTGACGATGTTGTTTGCTGCACAAGAAGTCCTACATTGACTTCGAGTAATTCAGTTTTACATTACGATGCAAAGTAATTAGAGCAACTGCAAATCAATCGTTCTTCACCGCAGTGATATTGCAAGAATATTTGTAACATCGCCATCTTGATAGACAGCGCGCTCCACAGTAGCAGTTGTGCAGCTGATTGTCAGCATCGATTTTTGTAAGTGTACGTACGTTTGGATAAACAGCTCTCATTGCTGTACGATTGGTGCAAGTGCTAGACCGAATCTTGCGCCTACACGCTTTACGACGGTAGTACGAACTTTTGCATTTTGGTGACATTCCAAATCAAAATACATTTCACATTTCATTGCCGAAACGTCCATCGCCTAAACGGCGGCGCCGAACTGTCCCATTCCGTGAAAACCACCTCAAGAACTTTTAATGTCAGGTGTCAGAGAACTTCTTAGCACAAGAGCTACTTTCACAGTCGCAAAGCACTTAACGTCAAGTTTTAACAAAATTTAGTTGGTTTTGAAATAAATCGAAAAAATAGTTGTAAGAAAAACTGAACAATTTTTCCAATATCTAGCATTAATTTTCTGCCATAAAGTATCTGTCTGAACAATTAACCTACTTGGTGTACTCTCCACGTGCTGTTGTAAAAACTTGACGCTATTTGCTGTGCGACTTTGAAAGTGGATCTTGTGCTAAGACGATCTGCTTCGGAGTTTGAGATATGAGTGGGAAATACGTTTTTTCACCAAAATATGAGGCATTTACGCGCAAAACACGTGGAGGGGGTCCCTAAAAAGGGGTAGACCGAGGCAGGTGCCTCGCTCGCCTCCCCTTAAACATACTACTGATACTAGGCTTAGACCTCTTTACCGAGGGTCCAAAGTCAATCCATGCTTCCTGCCATCCCATGTCAAGCCGACAGGTTCCAAGGTTGAGGGGAGATTAATGTGGCTGAATGACCTTTCGAGAATCGAGATGGTGACGGAATGTCTGGTGAAGCGGTCGGCATTTCAAGAGCAGGAGAATCCATGGAGCCTAAGGTTATCATCAGTTTTGCCACAGGGACATTCTGTGCTTACGAAAAATTTGGCAACAGCTCGGAGGGCGACTGCAATACGTAGCTCATAAGCCCTGAACAGGTTTCTAACATTAGCAATTCTGACCAGGCAAAAGTGAGGCTATCCTGAGCAGACAATAGCCGACATTTCTCCCAAGGATTACGAGCATTGAGGAGGGCATTGAGTTAATCTCTGCAGGCGTGGTCATCCCAGGCTGGTTGTATTTCTTTATAATGGTAATGCATAATGGTTTTCAGACCAAGCGCCAGTTGCGTCGTTTGCTACACCATGAGGGAGTTCCTTGTTACGAGACGGAAGCAAACTGTTGACGAGGCCCTTAAAGACATGAGAAAATGGCAGGAAACATGAAAGAGACGGATCTGTAGCGGAACGAGGCCAAGGACTCCATGTCGATTTGGTAGGGATTCTTATGACCAGTTTTCTTTGCAAAAGTCACACTGCACATTTTTTCTGTTGGTTTTTATAGTAGTGACAAATATCTCCACTCCCTATTTGCATTTGAAGCATAGGACACTATGCAGCAAATGTATTGGTATGGAAATTGAGAGACAATGTTTTACGATGAAAAAGTTTGATGTGGCTCGATTAGCTCGAGATTTTCTATGATGCTGTCAAGCACTTTAGTTTTTGCCTCTATGTGAAGTTGGGCAGATTCCTGATGCAAACGGATCCAAATTACCGCCATTGTTTGGGGTCTGAGATAGGGACAGATGGAAATTGAGAGAGATGTTCCAGGAAGAGCTTACTTGTTTGGAGCTCGTTGTTTGTATGGTTGATAATGACTAATGAGCAGCTCAGATTTAGAATTATTTATCTCCATGCCAACTGAAGATAGTCTATTCCTGATGGCGGCAGCGTTGCTGAGCACAGTCCGTGGCCTCCACCAATGCATCCATCATCAAGGTACCAAATGTATGTGAGATTTGTGTTATTTAAAATCATCCTTTTTGTAGAAACCATTAGGGGTACATGCTCTCCTGTCGAAATACTGAAAGGGTACATGGTCAGAAAAACCGTAGGGCGTTGGGTGTTTGACAACAAGTGATTGGGGGTGGCGGACGAGATGACCGGTGTGTGTTTTCGCCGCCTCTCGACCTTACTGTGTATGATCTGAGAAGTTATTAGCGTGGCCAAAAATAAATTTTGTTGAAAAACCTGCAGTGCCAAAGGCCTTCACGTGAGCGCTGGTGTTTGGGAAGGTTTGGTTATGGGTTTTGCCACGGCGAACGCACCCATGCTAATCTGCAAACCCGTAACTATTGTTGCAACTTCTCCGGTGGTGTTGCGTTGATTGTGTGATTCACCACGAACGGGATGTGCGCGAAGAACACAATATGTATGTGGCGTGAACAAGCAATAATAAGAGTGATCCCGATGGAGTGATCTTGGTGAGTGACCTCTAATAATGCTTGTGAACCTGGTGAACAGCTGATTGTGCTTGCTAACGGTGACGACGAGAGTGATCTAGTCGGGTGATCTCTATTGTTGCTTGCTGCCACGGTGCGAAGCTTTGCGCACATGCCGCTCGGGATTTCCAATCGCAACACTATCTTGAGGGAATGGTGCAACAAACAGACCTGCCTGACGTAGTACTCTGAGATGCCAGCACGCAGTGAGGACAAAGCCTCTTTAATCAGAAGTATAAAAAATACACAGCGAGCCTATTTAGAGAACACTGTCTCAAAGCACCACACGGACTAATACACAGACGTTGAAAAGGGACTAAGCACGGGAGAAATCTTAAAAGCAGGCGGAAACCCTCAGAAACCGGGGAAAGTCGATAAAAACAGACGAACCCGGTGGAAATCATTACCAAAAATTAGGCCTTCTCCTGCCCTTTGCAACTAACTTTGAAAAAACGCCTCCAAACCTAGTGCGCTTCAGCCACACCCAATTCTTTACCTGGAAGTCCAAAACGGCCACAAGTGGGCCTACGAGGTAAAGGGAGCTAAAGCCGCGGGCACGTTCGTAACAAAAACATCTGTTGCTACAGTGGCAAACAATTAAACCTAATATATCTACCAAATCTAGCAGTATTGGGCAGTAGGCTACAACTCATGATCTTTCAAATCATTCACTTTCTTTCCCATCCAAACCATGGTTAATTGTTGTAGACCAACATGCATCTTCCTGGGAGAAATGCGCTTACACGACTTAGTTCAGTTGCTACGCAATGTGTACATGAGCGTACAAAGAAATTTATATTCAAGAAATCAAGTCGTACACCAGATTGAAAACTGCAGATTGAGATCACTACAAAAAACTTCCGAAACCTCTACACCTAACTTACGCTTGTAGACTACTCCAGGTGCACGTTGAATTTGCAATGCTCTTTTCAAAATTTTATCTGAAAATCTTATAATATGATGTGATGAGATCTGTAGCATTTCCAGCTTGTCAAGATTAACACATCTGGTTATTGATCTTTCCAAATTAGCAGCGTTATCCTGAACAACTTTAAATATCACATAATGACACTAATCAATAGCCTTGGTTATGCAGTGGTTGATGTCATGCAAAGCTAATCACAAGACTACATAACAAAAATATATTAATTTTACAAACATGTGCAATCACGTCACTAGTTGTTCAACCATAAATCTGAATCATGATCAAGACAATACTGGAATGAAATAAAACAAACCTTTCTTTCTCTCAGTAGTCATCATCCAGTTTGTAGCTTCCTGCAATTTGACACTCTCTTCATGATGATTCATAGACTATGGATAATTAGTAAACTTTTCAGGTGAATTTATGAAAAGTAAGTATGATCATTCACATTTACAGACAAGAAATATAAAATATAAACAAGACTGGTTCATAACACCAAACTAATAAATGTGATGAAACAATTACAAATTCAAATATGTTTTTTTAATCATTATACTTGCACAGGGATGTTTGCGGGGATTTAAGAGCTTTGCCTGCCTCTGAAAATTTGGGTCTTGACATTTTCAACAATTTTGATAGATTTGGAACAACAAACATACTTGGAATGGCACCTTATTTCAAAGTCGATTTCCTCAAAACTGTGATGGTTAAAATGATACTACAAAAAATTCACATGCAGGATTTCTCACTAAAATGATTTGACATTCCAAACATACGTCTTGTAGGCATTCTTTTGCCAACTAGGGGCATAAAAACTTATTTTGCATCTTTCGCATTTAGAACTGTCAATAACAAAGCATGTGTAAAACCAATTAAAAGCTAGTTCACTCGGCAAATGAACTAAAATTTTACTGATTTTGCACAGCTTCTTATGTGTCATAGGGGTCCATTTATCTCTTTGGCAAATTCTTTAGGGTGTAGTGATGAATACCACCTACCGAAATTCGAGAAAATTTTCACCGATCACATCCCAGTAATATCATCGCTAGATGATGACGGCCAATGCCAAATTTTGTGACAAAAGTATCGCGGGAAAAGAAATTATTGACATCACAAAAATCGACAGAAACAACAATTCCAAAAACCTCCTGCAGATATTACACGCCGTGCCGCACATGGAGTTTATTGTTCTTATCGGTGTGCAGACAGTTGAGACCAATTCATTTGAGACCATTCATTTCAGACCACTTGATTTGACACCACGACATTTGAGACCTGCTCAGTTGAGACCACATTTCTATGAAACCACGACATTTGAGACCACAGTCATTTGAGACCACGTTCATTTGAGACCTCAGTCATTTGAGACCACAGTCATTTGAGACCACATTTATTTTAGACCACAGTCATTTGAGACCCCATTTATTTGAGACCACATTCATATGAGGCCACATTCATTTGAGACCACAGTCATTTGAGACCACATTCATTTGAGACCACATTCATTTGAGACTACACTCATTGGCGACCACATTCATTTGAGACTACGTTCATTTGAGACCACATTCATTTGAGACCACATTCAATTTAGATCACATTCACTTTTGATTACTTTCATTTTACGCCATGCCAAGGTGAAGCTGTTTTGATTTACTGTGAATCAGATTTTTATGATCTACCTTCCACTTCTGTGCGGGAATTAGGGTTATTTGCTAAAACAGTCGCATTTGTAGAGATCACGTGTCAGACGTTTTGCTCATGCGCACTTGCATTTCTCTTCTAAAAACCTCGGACTGTTTCTCCTGTGATGTTTTCGACCAAGGAAAAACGACGTTTTTTCTCATAATTCATTTTTGTTGAAAACTAAAACTATTGTGGCGCCTCGATAAAGAAAACGGGCAGGAACGCAAAACATATAATTCTTTGAGGTGGTCTAAATCAGCGCTCTTCAACTTGTGTGCACGGGTGCACCAAATCACCCATGGGTTGCACTACTAAGAAAGGGTTCACAAAGGTGCATCACAAATTTGTCACTCTAAACAGATAATTTTTAAAAAAACGTTCTGTTAGCAAAAATTAAACATTTACCAACCCATGACTTTCAGGATTTAAACGAGACTTTGCACAATCTAAGGTGTGGTGCACAAGCATCACGCCATTTTACGCTAATTGTACTTAGATGATTATTAGTGATTCATAAGCAACAGACAATGTGCCATTATCAAATGAATTGTGTAGCTGAGTTACTGAATAAGGGGACTTGCTAATTTACACCTGGGTACTTACAGGTAAGTATCAGTAAATAGTGTGCATGAGTTTTAGGTGTTAGTAAATAGGGTGCATCAGTTCGTCAAAATATCTTTTGAGGGTGCAGCGTAACAAAAAATGTTGAAGAGCACTGGTCTAAATTACATTTTAGAGGGGGCAACGGTCCTTTCACAAGCCCGAGGTAGGAGGAGTTTTCTGGCCTCTGCGGCGTTTTAAAGTGCGGGGAGAGCCGATCTAAATGGTAGGGGCCCGTGGCAATTTTTAAACTCGGACCCCTTTGACGAATTTCCTGACGTGATCCTTTGTAAAAATTACGTCTACGCTAATTCGCAACGTTCTCGTTTGCTCTTTGTGATAGTCAAGAATGTCCTTACTCAACTGCACATACACTTAGCTGCAAGAAGATAATTTTTGATACAAGCACTAGATCAGGGGTCTCAAACTCAAATTGCTCTGTGGGCCTCATGAGAACTTACAGGGTAATCCGCGGGCCGCATTATGACACCGGCGCAACAATTGCGGAACCTGAACTTAATTTTCATCTTATTTACTGCGAAAGGTATCCTGAATCATAGGCAAAATATTTCTCGCCGTCTCTACGTTCATATTAATCAATTCTAGCCGTCTAGGGAACTTCTTCACTCACTAACTAGGCACTTTTGAACACCGGTGAATAAACACACGTACATGTTATTCATTTCATACATTTGCATGCCCGATTTTCCTCTAGGGAGGGTTGCAGGGCAGCATCCGCGGGAGAACTCAGAATACCGACAGTCAACAGCAATTGCAGATAGTTTTGTTGGCTCCACACCAAGATGGAACCAACCAACATCGGAGATGCAGTTACTCCACCTTGGCCTAGGATGATATCTGGGCGCTTTCCCGTGGGTTTAGCCAGAATGGCTTTCCTCACCAGTCTTCTGGTGGGCATTCTGGATACCTGGCCGAACTAACGTAGTTGTATTCTCTCAATTAGGAGAAGTGGTTCGACATTCAGGGCACTGCGAATTTCACAGCTGCGCACTTTGTCGCTAAGTGTCGCACTAGGGATACGAAGAGAGGGAGCAATGCCCCGGAGGCCGAATCACTGGACGCTGCAGAAAGTTGCAACAATGTCGCAAGCTTTTTTTTTCAACGCAAGACATTTCATCCCAAAAAAGCTTAGGTTCAAACATGGAATCGCCAAACTAGTTTCTTGCACCTGAAGCAATCCAACCTCTGTACGCCCCTTTGTCACACCGTGGACTCTTCTCAAAAATCCCAACTTTGGTGTTTGCACCCGAGTTATTCTTTCGGTCATTACCCAAGCTTCATGACCACAGGTAAGGATCAGAACAAAGATTGATTTGAAAACCGAGAGCTTTAAGGTGCTTGAAAGCTCCCGTTTGGTGTCCACAGAGCGATAAAGCTGACGCAGAACTGCGTTATCGTTACCAATCCTTATATCAATCTCCTGGGGCTCCGTCTTCCGTCACACGTAAATACCAGCCCTAGATACTTGAACGTCTCCACCTGCTGCAGTGTAGTGCCGCTCACTTCCCGCATACGTTGCCATGGGTTTATAGGGAGACATATAGTACCTCGGCATTTTTAGCGCTGATTTTCATTACGGATCGGTCTCACGCAGCAGAAAACCGATCGAGTGCATTCTGAAGACTCTGCTGAGATGATGCTAGCAGCACCAAATCGTTTGCAAAAAGTCAACAGTTTATCCTGCAGCTCCCTACGGTGACACCCTTATCGACTCGGCCGTGACTGTCTATCAAATTCATGTAGACCAGTGGTTCTCAACCGCAGTTCTGAGGGCCGCATTCGTCTCCCAGATACCCTTTGTGTGGCCCTCAGCAGTCTTTCAATAAAACGTCTAATATTTTGTGTAACAGGCTTCGTTCTGCTGGAAAACGAAACGTGTAAATTGAATTATGTTAAAAAACGTTCGTGAGGCTCTCCAACAAAATCATAGGTCTGGATTAGGCTCCCTTCACCGAAATGGTTGAGAACCACTGTTGTAGAAGTAAGAAAAACCTTAACTACCACAATATCGTACTTTCTAGTCAGAATGATCAAAACGGGTCTGTAGCAGTGTAGCGATCTAAAAACAACTGAGCCTTATGAGTAGGTATATAATAAAATATCCACAGCTTTTGTAGCTGTATGTAGTCATGCTGTTAGCAGGGAGTATGATTAAGATATGATGCCATTACATTTAAGCGTGTAATGCACGGCACGCCATTGTAAAGTAGGAATGTTCACTAGAAAATATTACGTTTACAAGCAGTAGCATAACATGTAAGTTATAAATAATTGGTAGCGAAATAGCATTGCTTTGCATAGCAATACATTAGCAAGAGGGTAAAAAAATCAATGTAAATAAATGTGGACTTTTCTTGACGTTTTGATCTGTGTAAAGAAATCTCTGTTTTTAGCACGGTAACCAGTTTCCACGCTAACTTGTGCTTTACTTTGTTATTCATCACTGCCTATTATGAGTGCAAAAGATGAGAAATCAGACGTTTTCAGCTATTTTTAAAAAGTCAAATGTGAATTTCTTGCCAGGAGTCATTCTTTTTATTTGAACAAAGGGCTTCAAACGCATTTTCGCATTTGTGTTAATGCAAATGTGTGCGTGTTTGAAAGAACACATGACAGTCCACTATATGTTTTGCGCTCTTTGCATGGTTTAAATGCTCGAACGCACAGGTAGTTTTCCAAAGAGCCATTTTCTTGATTCTGGTCGTAAGAAATAACAAAAGGTCCTCAGGCATTGATTGTAAAACCAGCGACTGCCCTTACAGAAATTGTTTATATTACCGTTATCTTGAGATTCCATTCTGCCAGTAATTGTTCTCTTGAGCGTCTGAATTTGCGATTGTTGTTTTTTCACTGATTTCCTCATGGTAAGACCGCTGCTTGTAAGAAAATACCAGATTGAATAAATGAAAAAGGTTTGGCATATTCTCTTAGTTTTGTGTACTTGATTTTATTCGTTTTCCACTGAACTTGAGGAGCACCGAGACAATTAAAATATTATTGCATAAAAACAAATAGAAGCCGGAGCCACACTAATGAAAACCAAAAGCTCCAGAGCTGGAGCCATGTTCATGAAAAGAAGCTGTGTCATTTTTACGACGGCTCCGCAACCCTGAAATACTCAACACTGTAGCCGTGCAAGTAGAAGATCCAGAGTGAAATTAATAAATAAATTGCTTTAGCAAAAAGCTCAAACGATAATCATAGTAAATTAACATCTGCAAAAAACTGACAAGTCATAGTAGTAGGCTACTGAAGTTAATTCAATGATCGAATAGTGATTGAGCATTTTCGGCCGCCCTATCGCCCCCTTTGCTTTTTGGTCCCTTTGTGTTGTTTCCCCCCCTATTGCCCTCTCAGCTTGTATGGATGTAAACCAAATCTAAAAAATTGACATATTTTCGAAGCGTTTGTTGTCCAAGTTTTTGGGTGGTAGGCCCATAACAGAAACAACAGATATAAATTTGGTGTGTTTTGGTGGCAAATATACTTGAGCCTATTAAAAAATACTAAAAATTAAAAAAGTCTGCTTACGAACTTATCACAACGTGGGCTTAAAACAACATCGGGGTCGCATGCGGACATGCGCATATTAGGCAGCCTTGCTATGTACCAGGGGTCACCAACGTGGTGCCCGTGGGCAACAAGTAGCCCGCAAGGACAATGTAAGTCGCCCGCGAGCCTGTTCTAAAAATAACATTAGCATGATCAATGTCTTCACATTAACGAATATCAATACTAAAAATTGAGCAAAAATTTTATTTCATAAGTTGGTATCGAACTAACAGCCCTTCGCATTAATCGGTGCACAAGAAGTAGCCCGGAGTTTCAAAAAGGTTGGTGACCCCTGCTATACACCAATGGTTCTTTGCCGGTGCAAGGCGTCACCCCGGGGGGCGTCAATAAACTTCCAGGGGCCGCGAGCCCTTATGCGCCCTGCAAAATGGAAAATGTGATCAATCAATTTACCAATAAACACATATGTTTGTACAGCTTATTTAAAGTCAGGGGTGCTTGAACCAAATGACAATCACCAAAGAACCATTTCTATACACCAAACAGAAACCGCAGCGGGACTAGCTTTAGCACGCCAGTAGTATCGTGTTCGCGACTTTGTGCAGTAGGCGTGATGCACGAGTAGATAATCATACCCATGAAAAAAGACCGGTTATTGGAAAAAGGATAAAAGTAAAATTGAAATATATTTGCATTGAACGAAAGCAAACGTATATACTTTCAGTGGTGATTACTAAAAGTGGTAGCAAGTCAAAATTATACAGAAATCAATACATGAAGGCCTGCCCACTGTAACATCGGAATACAGATTTGTATTCCTATATCGCTTCCGTTCACAATTTTTCAAAGGAGTATTATTTGCAACAAACAATTATAATCACGGTGGGGAGTTTGGAGTGAGGGACCCTGGTCAGTTACCCCGTTGCCTCCCCTGATCCGACCCTGAGTGCATTTGGAAACCGGCTTGAGTCACCTGTGGACACGGAAGGGCACAACCTTGATAAATTTCAAATGAATAGTCACCTTGCAAAACCTCAGGTCTCCCGCAAAGAAGTGAAAGGCAGATCATAAAAAGTGATACACAGTAAATCAAATCAGCTTCACTTTAACATGGCGCAAAATGAATGGGATCTATAGGGCAACCAATTTTTTGACCTAAAAACGTACAATTTTGACTTTATAATTTACAAAGTTTGACATTATTTTGACCTATAAACTTTCTGCGTTTCCAACTACAAAACAAATCAGCCTTATGTGTTGAGGTTAACCCAGAAGCATATCCATACACTCTAAGCTTCGAAAATAAATAAAATTAGTGGTTCAACGGAGATGGCATGTTGATGTGTACATTAATAACTACAGTAGAGTCAAACCTGAGAACATCATAAAGCTGAAACAATACAGTAAATGCATAATGGATTGAGCATTTACCAGAACAAGTACGGTACGTCCATATTTCTCGCCTATCCTACATACCCTAATATTCAATCGTCAAGTAGTGGGTAAAACAACTTTTCTCGTCGGAAATCGCATTAAACCCACTATTATTACAGAATTGCAACTAAATTTGGCAAATGCATATCAATACCTGTTGTTGTAGTTTCAGTAAAATATCTGTAAAGAGAAAAATACTGTGCTGCAAGAAAATAGTGATCTAACAATAAAATTTGACCTAATGAAATATTTTAAGTTTTTTTGACCTAATAACTTGGTATCAGCGTGAAATTTGGTTTGTCAACGTTTCGTAAACTTTAGAAACGGCAGAGCAATTTTTACTTTATTGACTTTTGGTTGGCCTAGTGATCTCAAATGAATGTAGTCTCAAATTAATGTGGTCTCGAAAGAATGTTGTCTCAAATGAAGTAGTCTCAAATGAATGTGGCCTCAAATTAATGTGGTCTCAAATGACTGTGGTCTCACCTGAACAGATTTCAAATGACTGTGGTCTCAAATGACTGTGGTCCCGAATGAATGTGGTCTCAAATGAAAAAGTCTCATGTGAACGTGGTCTCAAATGAACGTGGTCTCAAATGAACGTGGTCTCAAATGAACGTGGTCTCAAATGAAGTGGTCTCAAATGAAGTGGTCTTGAATGAATATGTCTCAAATGAATGGTCTCAAATAAAGAGTCTCAATATGGAAAAGTTTTTATCCGGTGCAGCCGGGGCAATTAAGCGCAAAAATGCACGAAACGGAAGCATTTCACAACAAAACTGCTAAAAAGAATTAGTTTCATGGTTCTTGCATTTCAAACAGACTTTTCGGCTACTACGCAGAATAGTTTAGTTTTCCACACAATGAAGCAACTGAAAACAAAATACCTGTGACATTCAAACAGTGGCCAGGAAGTAAAGCATAAAAGTCCACTGTGCTACGTTCACGCCGGGGCACATCAGAGATGAACACTGAGCAGGAGTGCCGGAGTGGACTTCTGCTGGATTTGCATTTTACGCTGGAGCAGGAGTCAAGGACTCCTGTGCTACCAGGAGGAGGATCCGGAAGGAACGCTAAGCTCTGCTCAGGATCAACGAAAGATTTTTAAAGATGCACTAATATTTCTGTACTATTGCTTCTTGTAGTCAAACAAAATGGAATTGATTGAAACGTGTTTCCTGACCGAATTCAACATTATATTAGGATCAATTATTCCTAATGATAGTGGACCGTGGAAGTGCATAAGCAAAATACGTGAGGCAGTACATTTCGGGAATGTAGAAAGCCATCGGAACAGGACGTTTCGGCCTGAGCCGTTTCCGTCTGAGCCGTTTCCGTCTGAGCCGTTTTCGTCTGAGCCGTTTCCGTCTGAGTCGTTTCTGTCTGGCCGTTTCGGTCTGGCCTTTTCGATCACGGGACACTTCGGTCAGACTATGAAATCTTGCAGAAATCTGACATTAATGCAAAGTGGAGCCGTTTGATTCAAAGCGCACTGCCTGCATCATCATGCTGTAGGTTACCAATAAAGGTCGAGGGATTCCATTCAAAGCGTGCTCCCTTCACGATTCCTAATAGCGGCAAGCGCTGTCGGCAAGGTATTTTACTCGGCATAAAGTTCGTTGTTGTCGTGCAAAGTAACTGAATCAGCAGTGTCTCAGGCTTGGCCTGAGTCTTTGATTACGATTTGCAATATTGCAAAATGCAAGCTTAATTGCTTTGTATATTTGTGGCACCACACATTTCACTGATTATTAATGTTACCTTGGGGTCTATGCGTTGAGCGTTGTTACTATTCAAGTATTTTCGTTCCATGCCTGGCCTTTCGCGTTCATGTTGCAGGTGACCTGAATCAAAAACTATCGTTCGTAGCAAGCGTTCTCTCGAGTTCGTTCGTTCGCACTTTACTCGGCTCATCCGTTAGAGCCCGAGCTGCTTTCTGCAATCAGGCATTTAAGTATTTTTTAACATGGTTAATATCAAATTAAATGATTTTTTTGAAGCAACCTTTTTGCATAGAGCAATGGTTTGCAACCTTTTTTTGTACTGCGAGTCCCAACCCACCATAACCAACGACCCCCATCTAAAAATCGATCAAACCAAATGCAATACAGATGTGTAGAAAATCTGCTTGCTACCCCTCCAAATAATGTTCACGACTCATCTGCGCAGTGTTCCCTCAGAAAAATCAACATTAAGCAAATGTTTGCATTAGTGCGCATACAATTGCGCAACCATGTAAACACATAGGCAGTGAAGCATTTCAATCCTTGCAGAGACTTTGCGGTATATATATATATACGATATTAAATCTGCACTGTTGCTAGTGCGCGAGAATGAGATTTCACTACACAAGTGGTCTGTTGGCACTGCGCATTTGCGCACCGTAGAGGGAACACTGCCTCTGGGAGTCGCGACCCTTACATTGAAAACCCCTGCCACTGAACATTGAATGTGAATTCCAGTCCAATGAACATTTCGCATTCGAAAATAATTTCAAACGAATGATTGTCAATTCGGGAACATGAATGAGCCAAGTACGCAGAGGTTTGCTTGGGCTCATCTCATCTGTTAAAGCCCGAGCTGCCCTCTACAAACTAGCATTTTTTAAATATACAGTAGTTCATATCAGATTGAATGTTTTTTGAAGAAATCGATTTGCATAGACAAGTCCCGTTCGAGAATAACTTCAAAGGAACAAAAATGTTGTTCAGTAACTCGGGCTAATATGAATGAGCCTAGTATGCAGAGAACTAATTGGCATCATAATTGCTCTGTAACATACGTTACGCAACAATCGACGAGTTCTCATGAGAACTTCTGATTCATTGTTACGTAAGTGCCGTTACATAGCAACGATAGTGCTAGCCAGAATAAAAGCAAATGGAAATGTCAATGATGCAAGCCTCGAGCGGTTGCATTCTGTCAGCGGCCCTGGTATAAATGGCGTGTTGAGCCTGAGTGACGCGTTTGACTAGGAGTGGCCTCTGAACTGAATGTTCTAGAACACTGTTTTTTGCGTTCGTGAACAACTTGTCACGTCACTGGCGTAAAGTTGACTTTACGTGGACAGAATGTTCAGTTTATAGTAAAGCAGTGTCCAGTTTATAGAAAAGCAGTGCAGTGACAAGCGCTTGCTTGCGTGCAAATGCGAAACTAGTTGACGTAAACGTTTGTTGTCCTAACATCAATTAACGCTCGGTCCATATACTACCTATTTTTTGCAACGATTGCAGCACCTTGACGCCTAGTTCGTAAACTCATTATTGAGTGACATGTCTTTATTCGTCAATACGACCGCGACATGTATTCTATTTCATTCAATTTCTGTTGCGTGCTATTGCGTTCCGTGTGTCAGAGGAGTTGGTTATCTTGATCACACCTTCCTTTTGTCTGCGTTTAACAGCAAAAGATCACGAGGTATTTCAGGCATCGGCGCTTAAAATGAAAAACGAGGGGGTGGATAAGATTTTCATGACAGCTGATGTGTCAAGTCTCATGTTAACAATTCTTCTTTATAAATCAGCAACTAAAGGTGCAGCTCATGCAAAACTTAGCAATAGTTGAAAAATTTGTTAAGAAAACTCTACGACAGTCCGCGGGAAATCAAAGTCAGATACACGGGAAATCTGCATTTTTCTGGCCTTGATCAACGCAAGGTTTTATTTAAACATACTGAAATAAAAAAATCAACGAAAAGTTTTATTTCAAAAAACTATGTAGTTTTTCACAAACATGATCTAAGATTCAACAGTTAATCATCATCAACTTACAGTACGATTTTAATTGTCTTCAACAATAAAATTAAATCAACATTATACAATTAAATACAAATACTTCAAACGCATAATCACAATTCAGAATTAATCGCATTCATGACGCCTCAACCTCCTGAAAGAATTTCGTTTTTATGGTTGAAAACTTTGCACATCAGGATGTTTGCTGTTTATTCCATGAAGAAGTTATGTGCGAATTCCACGAAGATATTCTATGATGTCTCTGTTGTTGTAATCATTTACTGGTGTGAGGAGGCTCTGGTCAGCTAATATATACTCCCGTCATTTTACTGGTCCAGGTTCACCACGAACGTATTGCTCATATGTTACATATCTCTCATTTTGGACGCAGCAAAGACCATCTATGAACTTCCAGATTGAGGGGTGGACAACGCCAAGTTCTCTTCAGACGTTGATGGGCTGCTTCGGCTTCGTTGTTTGTTCTTTGAATGCCGCTTATTGTGAGCTGGTACATGCTCAAAATCTCTGGTGGAATAAGTGCAGGGCGGCTTCGACGGGTGTTACGTCCAGGTCGGGCGATATAATTGTCTTCAAACCAATTCAAAGTGGACATGAGCTCGTTCGCCAGTTGCTTGGATAAAGCATCAAAAGCGTCGTCCAAATTTTCAATTGGTACAAACGCGATCATCCTGGCATGGAGGGCAAACTGTGGTTCAGCATTGTAGCGTTGCGGAAGATCGTTCTCGGAAAGCTGGCGCCTCATACTTTATGTCAGGTGGAACAGACATCCATGAAGTTCTGCACGTGGAAATGCTTGTCGAACAGAGTTCATTACTGCCATCTCAAAGTCGAGAGAGATCGACGTTGGATTGAAAAGTGGCCATATCTTTTTGATAAGTCCGAATAGTCCATCGTATGTTTCTTGGCGTTTGTTGGGTAGCAAAACGTACATCACGGGCAACAGGTATTCTGCACGCTTGGCAAGAATCACAAACACCTGGCTAAATAGTGGAGGACCGTCTATGAAAACGCGATCGATATCTTGGACCCAGTTGCGATTGTTGTTCCATCCTAAAATCTTTGCACCTGTACACCAGATAGAGGCATCCCACTACTTCATACAAAGGTTTGATGCGACCAATGCTGGTGAACGCAACGAAAACAAAACGATATAAAATATTACGGAGATACTTCATGATTTGACATTTTCCAATGTAATAGCGTTAAAATAATTGAATCAATACACCTGGTTTATGAACACCAATAAGAACACAGAGTATGTTTCTGGCAGCCGAGTAATACACATTTCTTATACTTTGCGACAAAAAGTACCAAACACGTTATATATATTTTTTTTGAAGGAATATTTGACGATATTTCTATTGCACTGCATTTTATCATTTCAGCACCCGAGTTTGAATGTGCGTTTGGCAAGGCAAATTGTCGAGTTTTGATTTGTCTTGAATTATACGGATAAATGATCATCCTGCCTAGATATTCATTTGCATTAACAAATTTCACAAATTTCATCAGTTCCTTATGTGCAGAAATGTCGCGACCGAAATGTCCCGTGACTGGATCGGCCAGACCAAAACAGCCAGACCAAAACGGCCAGACCAAAATAGCCAGACCAAAACTGCCAGATCGAAACGGCCAGACCAAAACAGCCAGACCAAAACGGCCAGACCGAAACGGCCAGATCGAAACGGCCAGATCGAAACGGCCAGACCGAAATGGCCAGACCGAAACGGCTCAGACCGAAAAATCGTGTACCCGAAAGCCATGTATAGGTAGTAACCATGATAATGCAGAGTTAATGATGTGGGCAGAACAAGACACTTGACACGAAGTAATACAGTAAACCTCGGTTAATCCGGATCTTGTTCATCCTGATCTTCACCAAAACCGGATAAAAGTAGTGGTACGAATGATTTCTAACGTTTTTCTTCATAAAAATATTCGGTTTATCCGGATTTTTCAATCCGGATCTTCGCCAATACCGGATAAAAACTGCGCTTTTAACATCTCGTAATCAGGATTTTTAGCCACTTACACATTGTTGTGTTCTTCAAGTGCATTCACTGGTCTCTAAGAAGGATTCGGCATCGTTCAGGCGCAGCACAAAAGTGCTAACGATCACCAACGAATGTTAAGAGTTATCATAACATGGGCCTCAACTGCGTGCGACATTCGATTATAGGGACGGTTCTTACGTCACACAAGGGTATAGTATATCACCTTGCACATAACGCTCAAGGCACGCCACCGCACCACGCCGTCAGTCCATTGATCGGTGTTGAGTGTGCGTATGTAGAGTATTATCCCTGAATGTATTGCACTCGTTAACAAGTCTTAATGACTGCTTATGGACCAGTCGCAGAAATCTGTGTCAGTCCAAACTCCCACATTTCCCGTAGTCTAGTAACTTAAAATTATGCACTTCAGATTGTTCATAACTGCCTGGACATGGTGGTTACTAGTCTTTTGTTCCATTGTAAATACATCACTAAATTCTTTTTTGCTTCTGCGAATGTTTGCTGTTGGGTCGTAAAGGCGTTCAGTTGGTAATTTTCACCGATATCTCAGTACTTAGAGGACGTCAGGCTAGGAACAACCATTTTCAGTTAATCCGGATCTTTGTCTAAACCGGATAAAATCGTCGGTCAAATCGATACCGGATTTTAACCTAACTTTACTGTAGTCAATAATGTGGACCATGAAAATGTAACAGTGTGGCAAGAAGACCTATAGTGGTAGGGTTTGATATGTTGGAAGTAATGTAGGCCTGCACTAGTATAGAAAATTTTTTTTGCATAGTGAAGACTTGTCGTCTAATCACGACTTGCATAGGTCAGGCTCTGCTATCGTTTTAAGCTATCCTGAACAATGTTGGCAGTTTGCCTCGATAACTGGTGTCTGAATATGACATCAACTTTTTTTCCGGCGAAATTGCATTCAATAAATTGTAAGGCGTAGCCAGTTATGCGTAATGTTCATCTTGTCAAATGTTTTGGTGTGGTTGGGTTTTACGTGAATGGCTTAGCACAATCAAAGTTCAGAGTTTTGTCTGAGAACATGTTTGAAGTATGAGTGAATGTTCATAAAACAGGAGATCAGCTGCTGACCAAGTTGCAACAGTCAATATTTTATAACTGCATTTAGAAACCATGGTGTCTAAAGGTGATTATTTGACATGACGATAAGTTCCTTGAAAATTTTGGGAGTGTTAACAGAAGCAGGAGTTGAAGTTTTCAAATTCATCGGAGTTGGAGAAGGACTCTTCAAACACAAAACAACAGCGAAGTCGGAGTGTAAAAAATTCTGGGGGACATGCACTGAATTCTTTGCAATGGACATAGCAGCAAGATGCATCCCTCTAAGTCAGTGGTACTTACATTTTTAATGTGTCAATACCGCTAAGTCAAATTTTCGTCAATTTTGATACATCTTTTCAATAAACCTAGAAAAGAAAAACTTGCAAGAAATAAAACATTACCGGTAAATAAATATTCACTAGCGATGTGAGGAAAAAGGCCAAAGCAGATGTTTCACCACATTCATCAGCACCAATCTTATTTTTTATGTGGGTGCAACGTTGCTAGATTGCTGGAACGAATGCCAGAAAAATCAATCTACTGTGGATGGAAACAAGTTCAAGTTCTTAGGAGAATGAGGACTTGAGCCTGATTTGGAACTTACTTCTCAACACTGTTGAATACCTCCAACATCTCACCTCATTAACCCCTGGGTGTATTAAAGCAAACTTTCAGAACCCCTGTTCTAAACCGAAACAAGCGGTTCTTAGTCGGAGGGGGCACGCCTCCTCAGTGGGCGTCAATAAATTTCCAGGGGGGTGCGATACCTCATGCCCTCTAGTCTACAACATGGAATGTTTTTGAAAGTATTATGCAACTTAGATAAAGTTTAGGAGGCTTGAAACAAAGGACAGTTTTTGAGTGAGGTATGGTAAAGAAAAGTTAAGAACCAATGCTCTAAACGCTTAGCGCTTTATTCAGTAGGACAACCACAATACAAATGTCAGCTTGAAAGACATTGAAAACTTTTCGAAAATAATAACACAGGCTAGTGAAGTATGACCCCACAAAATAAACTTTTTTATTGCTTACGATACCAAAAATTGTGCTGTATAGTTCATTGACAAACAAGCCAACCCTACTGACGCATACTTGTCATGGCTCAGTGTGATTTATTCATCAGGCTAGTGGCAATAGCAAGCTCGACCTGGTGGAGTGAATTAAGAATGCGATTGCAAGTCTAGTGAAGTACACCTCCGTAGCGTAGCATCCGTATTTGTTGCTCACAAAAACTAAGATCATGTCGAAAATCGCATAGAAAACCGTTTGTTGACTAAATTGGCGAAGTATATCCGGCATTGTACTGTGTGCTTTATTCTGCACAATAGGGTTACTTTTATTATGTAGGTAAAATTAGGTGGTTTCATACGGAAAGTTTGTAAATTGGCCATTAAGCAACATTTACCTTTCAAAATTATTGTACAGTAATATAGCGGTCAAACCATGTCTGTTCTTTCGTTCTTTCTACAGTAATGATTTTTCATTTGGAACTTCCAGGCAAATCTCTCTTCGTTCAGCAACCGTCGTAGAAAACAGATGACAAAGGTTTATGCCAATTAAACGGAATCATAGAGGAGAGCGAACAGGGCGACGACCGAGAGCATCCAGGGCAGGGGAGCATACAACCAGTGAAATTAAAAAAACTACGTTTGATTAAAATTCTGTAGCTAGATGCTTTTTTATATTTCAAGGTTACTAAAACATAGTGCATAGATCTGATTGCAACTTGCCTGAGAAGGGAATGCAAATCTATGTTAAGTGACCTGAGAGAGATATGAAGCACTGTCATGGTTATTTTAAAGCCCTAAACCCTATATCTCAAGCAACAAAAACAGCCTTGAGCTTTTCAGCCGGTTGTTTGAGGAATCTCCTGCCTGGTTCTGCTTCCATCTCCTTGCAATGATTCGAGCTTGTACTTA
>Ga0210059_1005187_pt1 | contig 20954 bp, 13 predicted proteins | sample Ectturendosymbi2_FD_188042 | JGI IMG/M metagenome (GOLD analysis project Ga0210059, IMG submission 188042) | Ecteinascidia turbinata endosymbiont from Florida, USA - Sample 2 (SPAdes) (version 2) | ecosystem: Host-associated > Tunicates > Ascidians > Unclassified | place: Key West, Florida...
CGTCTTTCGCCCAACCTGTGCTGTTTGTTTTAAGCTTTGTTTATTGAAATGTGTTCTATTGCTGTGTACTTACAGCGCAAACATGACTTGACTTGACTTGACTAGATCCAATGGGTAGCTACGCCACTGGCCGCAGGTGTGACCCGCAGTGGTCGCTGCATTCACCGGACTTGAATCCCCAGATTTTATCTGTGGGGGCCTTAAGGACAGGGTGTATGGCAACAACCCCAGACTATCCTTGACCTGAAGGCAGCAATTACAGCAGTAATAAGAGCGATACCAAGGGAGGAATGCGGGAGGGTCAGCGAGAACTTTGCCCGCCGGATCCAAATGTGCCTGCAGCGCCGGGGAGTGCATTTGGAGCACATTTTTTGAGCGCCAGTGAAACAAAGAGTTTTTGTAGTACAGACTTGAAACTTTGGAGATGTCTGCTACACAGGCTTGACCTAATGTAGCTGAAGTTTTGTGTCAATCTAAATAGAATTTTGGAAGTTATTCGATTTTTGGTGATGACCTTTTTTTGTGTCACCCTGTACTAACAGTGCAACCAGGCGCGTAGCCAGAATTTATTAGGGCTGGGGAAAACAACAACCGAGCTTCAACATTTAAATATTTTTAATGCTCCTTGTTTTTGAAGCATCATCCATGAAACGTGCGTGTTTCTGGCGTTTTTTCCTGAACATATGCGTTCAGATTTAATCCGACAATAAAAAGTCTGCTTTCATTAACTTGACAAGTTCTAAAAGTTTTGATAGTAAAGTTCCTAGCTTCTACTTTGGATCAATGCCATCATTGGTTCACAAACCTGGCTTGCATAAGCGCTAGTAAACTTCTCAATGCCCAGTATTGCACTTGAGCAAGAAGTCATCGCGGCCGCCATTACGACTGCGCGCTTGTTATACTGTATTTACACGCTTCTGATGTGTACCAACACAGCATGCTCAAACGAAGTCGAGCAGCGACTTTGCTCTGAGGACTTCCGACGTAGGCCTTCTACAAAACATTCGCTCATATAAGAAGTGGATCCTGTTGTCTATGGAAAAGAAATCCTTTCCCAGCAAAGAATCAGACACTAAGATCTTACAGAGTACGTATTCCGCCTACGAAGTAGGCATCATCAGCTCTTATTCCAATAGAATCCATATATAGAATGGATCCCGTAATAGAATGGATCCCATTATCATCTAATTTTTGAGCGATTAATTTACGTATGTAGTTGATAACCGTAAACGCTAGTCTTTCAACGCGTTTGCAAAATGTTTAGATTTTTGATAATCGGTAAGATCTTTTGGCTATGTTCAACCTATTCCATAAAACCTTTGTAGTTACTTCAAACTTACTTCGTTTATATTGTTTGATGAGACTTTGCTAAATTGAACTGACTACATTGAAATATAAGATGAAATTAAACTGTAAGCACAAACGTAACCTCAGTATTACAAAACTTATTGACCACGCTCAGCTGCATGTAAAGATAGTTTAGAAATGCGCGTAATTAAATTTGTGCAATTCACGGGCTTCTTGAAAATACAATGACTTATCCACTGAATTTGTAGCCTTAATGGAAAAAATTCAAATTTAGTTTCATTTTAGTCACATGCACTTTTCCAACAAGAGATATTGCAAGCTCAGGGATGGATATTAGGGAAGGATAACGAGGCAGTCACCTAGGGCCCCTCTTTTTCAGAGATACCGTGCCCCCCCTTGAGAGCTTTGCACCATTGTTTAGTTAAAAAAGCTATGTGCCACTCCAGAGCCACATTTAAAGAAGCTCTGAAGCAAGTCATGTTTTTCAAAATAAAGCAAAACGTATGGGAAAATGTGCCATAGGAGGCAACTTTCAATTGTGTAACTGCAAAACTGTACACATTTTTCTTATTTTCGCATATATCTTATGCTCTTGAATTTAGTTCATAAATTGAAATGTAAAATAAATTTAACCCTTTTATCCAACACGTAATCCCACATCTACCTTCCGCAATGGCGGTGTTTTGGGGCCTTTTTATGAGAGCTTGCCCTAAATTTTAATATCCACTCCTGTACAAGATATCTCAGTATCTGTAAGTAATGGCAGTGCCAATTCCCTCAGCACTTGCAAAACAAAAAGCATCTTGCTGCTTACGTTAGATTTTGATGCTGACTCTTCTCGTTGAGGTTAAATTATTTCAAATAATTTACAGCAGGATAGGGTGGACATTAACATCAGATGAAGGTTGTATCACTGAGCTTATGAATAGCAGGTCGGAGCCTAATATCTTGAAAAAGACTGATTTTTACTTGCCGGCAAGATTAAGGGAAATCATTGATGAAAATGTTAAGGCTCCACTTGATTGTGATTGAACCGTCACAATACATGTCATCACTAGGGCAAGTTTTTGCAACTTTTGCAACTTTTTTTACAGCTTCCAACAGCTTCCTAAATACTCAAAATACATGCAGTTCAATGTTTTGAGCTGTTTCCAGGCTTGATATATTGCAACTTTTTGCAACATTTTCGATTTTTGCGTGCAACTTTTTACTGCAATTTTTTTCAAGTGTTGCGCAAAATGTAAAAGTGTAATTAAAAAAAAATACAAAACTATTTCAGTTTAGTTCTATTCTCTTTGATTGCATGAAAAAGGGCTATATGACGGATTAGCTGCGTCTCATTGGTTTGCAAGCTAGAAGTTTTACAACCCCAGCCAAGTACGACAGTGCCCGAACTCAATTAGAGGTGGAAGAGGGGAAAATCTTGGCTTTTGGCCAAGTCCATGCAAACGAAAATAGGTTGTGTCAAGTCTTTCGTAGTCAAATGTGCGCATAAATGCAACTTCCTGCGCATAAATGCAACTTTCTCACTTTTTTACTGCAACAAAAACTTGCCCTAGTCATCACAAATAAATAGCTAGAAGGAATGCTATTGTTGCTAAACAGTGACTATGGCGCAATGAAGAAGTCTTTGAAACTGAATCGCTTCTTAGCCAAAGTTTGAGCTTCAAGACATATAAATTCTATCTCAACGCCATATTCACGCATGTGGTTTAAAACTGTGCAAAACAAAAATCTACGATATTGACTTAAGGCTACGCTGGCACTGGAAACAAGGATAGGTTGTGTTTGTAACACCCACGGTTATCAGAGAGGAATTTGCGATGGTCTTGAAATGAAGCTTAGATAACCATTAGGTGGGATACAGTAAGCTGGTGCGCTAAAACCAGCTGCGAAAAGCGTTACTCCAATTGTTTTTACCTGCGGTCTTTGATGATTACGAAAGGTCAGATACAAGCTTCTATTCGACTAAAAGCTGAAGTAGGATGGGTTCCATAAAGCAGTTTCGTTGATTTGCACTGAAGTATTTCTCTGGCTTATAATTGAAATATTTTCTTAACCTGAAAACTTTGGAATTGGGGTGGCATTTCCCTGTAGCACTCCCTGGCTACGCGCCTTGTGGCAACCGTATTCTGATTGCGAGCTACAGATCAGCGCAGGAATTCGTGATTGAGCGAAGTTCATGTGCACATCAATTCGGTAATTCAAATTAACCAACACAATTTTCAACAATCATGACAATTGAGTTTAACTAGGAAATCTGTATACTGTGTCTACAGATAATCCAGTGATAATGTTCATTTTTCTCATTTATTCCCAGGTTTTATACTGGGGAAACGTTTCCAACAGCAAAGCAACATGAAATTTGCATAACTACATTACTCTTTATCACAAAATTGGGGGACAGAAGATATTATGTCCCCCCGTTCCCCCATGAACTATCCTTGCACCAACAATAACATAATTGTAATTGTTTTTGGTGTGTTTTTTGTAATTGGTGTAATTGTAGATGATAACATTGACTTGGAAAGAGCATTGTCAACAGTTGTGTTGTACTATATCCAAACATGTTGGTGTAATGTATAAAGTTAAACATTATGTAAATAACCTAGCATTACGTTATATTGCATCACAGTTTAATCAACTCACGAGCATAGTATGGGATTATTGCCTGGGTAAGAACATCTTTATGTCATGTACAGGCACCCAATATGTTGTTTTAAACCGCGCCATGAGATGCTTAAACACAAATAAACTTTTGACTAACAAAGTTACTACCATATATAAAATCCAAAAAAATCCCCAACTAAAGGACATATACAATCTTGAAGTGAGCAAATTCATGTACAAATATACCTCTGTTACCTGATACGTTTAACAATTATTTTAAACTCATTACAGATGTTCATCCATACAATACAAGACAAATCAAAACTCGACAATTTGCTTTACCAAAAGCACGTTCATACTCGGGTACTAAAATGATAAAATATGGTGCAACAGAAATCTAGTCAAAAATTCCTCCTGAAATAAATCGTGTTTGGCACTTTTTTGCCGGAGTATAAGAAATGCATATTGCTCAGCTACTAGAACCATACTTTGTGTTTTATTTATTGGTGTACATGTTTTGGTTTGATTACTTAACGCTGTTACAGTGGAAAGTGTCAAATCATGAAATATCTTTGTTACATATTACATCGTTTGGCTTTTGTTGCGTTCACAGAAATTGGTCGCATCAAACCAGTGTATAGTGGGATGCCTTCAGTCTATAGATACAACGCAAGCGCTTTTCCGTTCTCACGTATGCATTGACAACGAGTTCTTTTCCGCAAAGCATGATTGTGCGACTGGTTCTCAATCTGCTTAAATCTCGTGACACCATTGCAGTGCTGCAGTGGTCTACAGCTTTTGACGCATTTCCTCTTTAGCATTCACGAATATTTTTGAATGTGTGGAAACAGTAAATGTTTAATTTGGCGACTTTAAACCATTTTATTCTGGTGGCTTGTCCTTGCCTGCAACCCATTTTACTTCAATTTACCGTGTAACCGCTTTGCACATATTATATTTCATACCCCGAGAGAAAGACTTGTTTGGTTTTAGGCGAATAACACTATTTCCTTTGGAAAAACGCCTCATAGCACAAAATGCCTATATGTTCTCAAAATTTGGGTGGTCATGCCCCCCCTGGCTACGCCCATGCGTCAATAGTCACCTGCGCGGGCGATTCTCTACATTTGCTGATAGCTCACTGCCTGTGTTTCTCGAAAAAACTTTTGAACGATTCAAATTCAAAAGGGTGTTTGAAAAGATTGGCAGTAAGCCAACTCGAGATCAATTGCGAATTAGAATATATTGTAAAAAAACTTTCCAGCAAGCAAACATCCACAGTCGACGCAACAATACACCGCTCAGTTTGTTGAAGATTGCTAGAAGCGTGAATATTTGCACCGATGACTTTAGAAAAGGTGTGTCCAAGCTTTCAGAGGGCCAAATCCGAGTGAAGGCATCGGTGGGCTGGCAGTTCCTTCCGACATTTTTACTGTACGGTGCACGTCAGACACATCCCAGGCATTTCGCGTGGGGTTGGAAGCAATATCACTTCTTTTCCACGGTCTTCGTGCTCATATTTGTTCTCAGCACTCAACAAACAACGGGAAACGTCCTAAGCAGCGAGAAACTGCCGTCGCTTCTGTGTAGGAGCACAGAATCCAGGTTTTGGCGAGTCGTGTGAAATGTAATCGCGGGCAGCACTGCAGTCATCCCTGCGTCGGACGATGAGGCCGACGGTTATCGATTGCGCCAGTAATATGCACCACATATCATGATTACTGATACTAATTGAGCAACAGACCAGGTTTGCAGTAGTCTAGTCAATACGCAGCTTTACAGTGAAATACGATCCATCTATTTTTCCGCTTTCTTTCCCGAGGAAGAAAATTGATCTAGATAGACCAGTGCAGTGCTTTTCAATCTTTCAGCGTCGACCCAAATATTATGCGTACAATAAATGAGCAACTTCGGCGACATTCGTTACGAAATCGCTTCGAACTTGAGGTCCAAATTTTGACCAGGAATCAGAACTGCCAGCTTGCTACTACACTGCCGGCCGAGAATAACACGTGCAGGCGTTGTGATGTCTCAACGATGGCTACAAGACATCTCGCGCCAGAAACACAGCAAATGCAATAGAGCACTCGGTATCAACGACTGCACGACATTTCTGCGCAAATGAATAATATTACGGTGCCCAAGGTTTTGTTGACAAGCACTGACCTAGACTGAAGCTAAGAAGTTTCCTCGAGTGATTTTGAGTAGAATTGCGTGGAGACGGCAGCACAGCTGGTGGTTTGGGAGGATCTTCTTGGTCAACTGCGCGAGCAAATTGCGTTCAGGCCACAAATCGGGTAAATCTTCCTCCAGGTCGTATTGAGAAAAAGTTCAGGCAACACAACTGCGCAGACCTCAACTGAATATTCGGGTGGAACTACATTGGGTTTGAACCTTTCTGTTTCATAAACAAACGCGAGGATGCAGACAACCGATTCTTCCCTACGAGTCCAAACGTTTCGCAAACTCGAATCAAGCAGTCTGTTCGAGAAATAGAGCAAAAGAACGGTAAATTTTAATTGCACGTTATTTGTCTACCAGCAAATAGAACAGTCCAGCCTATAGCTGTTCAACCATATCGGTGGACGAAATTGGGCCATAGTATGAGGGACGTTACCAGGCGTTGGAATACGCGGTCGCCCCTCCAATTTTGAACGACATTATTGAACACATTATTGAACGGTTAGAACAAACGTTGTCGTGAACGCGTTGAGCCAATAATTTGCTGGAGTTCACAATAATCTACCACCGCCCAAGCCCAAATATTGTTTCTGGCTATGTGCCCGGATAAAATGCCTAGATCTTTTCTCAGATGCACAAAATACTTTTTCTAGCTCACTGAGACGCTACAATTTCGTTCAGCCAGACTGAGACAAGATCTAACTGACGCAATTTGTGAACAATTCCAACAGCAACAGCAAAGTTTCACAGCGGAGATGGTGAACATCGTGATGATGATAATTCGCCGCCACTGACGCGGATACGCTAGCAGCAGCCGAAGCAAACGAGGTGGGAAAATAAAAGCGGAAGTATCCGAATAAACGAGTATTGCGCAAGTCCAGGTTATTTGAATTGACGATTGGGAAAAATTACACTAGCTAGTGGCGGCGCCACAGAAACAATTGCAAAAAAATATTTTGATGATATGTAGGCAACTGGCGGTGTTCAACAGTTCATTATATTTTTGGCGGCGACGTTCACGTCGCGAATTGAATGGCAACAATGTCACGCCACTGTTGCTAAGCGGGCGAGAATGGCGCTTACAGCAAGTCACACTAACTCTTGGGTGCAAAATGAATTATACGATGTGCATTGATCGAGTCATTCCTGAAGCGATAACAATCGAAACCTCACACGACCGGAAGTGACGCACGTTAGTCAACACCGACCACAGATATGTCGACAACATTTTTTCCACCGCACGGCATTCGATCCTTTATCCTCCTGCTGCAAGACACGAGGGTTTTCCCGGACCTGCATCACGGCCCTCAGGACCGACTAGACCTCAGAACTCCTCGTAGTTCTCCCCGCTAGCTAGAAATGATTCCAGATCGTCGTTTTCCGACTTAGCTTTTTTCTTCGATTTCCGTTTCGACGAGGTGTCCGTCACGACTTCGTCGCGTTTCGATCGGTGTTTTTTCTTTTTGTGCTTCCGTGGCGCCTCTGCGCTGTCCCGGCGATGAGACTTCGACTTGGCGCGATGCGTCGTTGCGGCTCCGGCGTCATCTGCTTTACTTTGCGCTGCAGAAAGCAGCAAAGTTTGTTCAGCAAATCTATTGCGGCCACCCCGCGTGTTGTGTGCAGTGTTTGCATTGGCTTTATTGTTCTGTGAAGCCTACTTCTTGCTTTGTGGTTTCATTTGTAATTCCTTACGCTTTCTCTGCCAGTACAATCTTTGTTTCTAGTGGTGCCATTTAGCTGACTATGGAACATGCAAAATAACGTATAATATCTTGAATATATGCATTCTTCCTCTCCCCGCACAAAAGTGAGTTAGCACTCCGAAATGTCAATCATTTTTCGAAATCTTTACATTTACGGGACCCCACCATACTGTACGTGAGTCAACATGGTTCTAACTCAGCCAATATACCCGATATAATATTTCACACTAAATCGGCGTAAGATTAGAGAAAGCACGAAGGTGTCGACTGAAAATGCTGGTATAGTTTTATAACCATAGCGCTTTACAACTGAAAAAGGCCCATAAACGAGTTCACATGGGTTATCTCCAACAAAAATTCTCTGCCGAAAATTTAATGTCATATTCACAACTGGCCAGAGTGCGGTGGAACTGGCCATTCTGGAACGCCCGAAACTCTAAGGGTTCCGCACAACATCCTTTATACTTACGGGCTAATAAGTGTTGAGTTTGCAAGTTTTAAAAACTAATGTTAAAAAATAAGCACACACAGTTTCGGTTGATTCATAATCTTTTCCTAATAGTTAGAAGCATAGATGCAGGTAAAAGATTTGAAAAAAACTTCGAAAAAAGTGACATTTCAAAATAAAAAGTTAGTTGGTAAACGATAATTTATGGCAAGTTACTGTGGTGGAACACAATCACGTTGGTAAACAGATGAAGATGTAGACTTTCTTAGCAAAGTTCATATTGTGACTAATCTTAGCATCTTACTCTTCGTTCTATATATACTTTAATCAAATATAACTACCGCAACCAAGCCACAAGTGACCGTCAGTTCGCACCTGCGTTTTCAACAGTAATTGGAGACAACAAAAAGTGCTGGTTACTACCTGCTCTCCTTTGCTATATGTGCAAGTTTCCAAATGCATAGCTGGTTTCAAAACCTTTCAAATCAACTGACCTTTTGTTGGTTTGCTGGTAATTTGTTCAAGGAAGTCGAAGTCGCTAGATTGCAGCTGAAGACCAACTTGCTCTATTTTTTCCGGTTCTTTCTTTGCTTTGTACTTGTCTTCCTCAGAAACCGGGGATCCTGCCGCGACAACATTCTCATCTGACGAGATGTCTTCGACGAAGCTTGAAACCTGAAAAATCGTCGAGTGTGCGCATTATCATGTGATGCCGGTGTCAAGCGAAATTTCTGACTTCATGCCATGTGCCCATGCACTGAGTGATATCCTACACATGAAATACGCTGTGAAAACTGATGGTTAGGGCTCAGGGTTTAGTTAAATGTGTCGGGAAAGGGTTTGGGTTAGAAAAAGAAAAATAATTGAGGTCTAGGACTAAGTCCAATATTTTTCAATGGTTACACTTATTCCCGTACTGTACCTTGTTGTGGGTATCTGACATCTAAACAAAAAGTTTTAATGTACACAGCATACATCAAAAAAATAATCGCCAAACCTTATTCCTTTACTCTGAGAAGCAAAATAACTGACAAACAATAATAGGTCAGAAATTTCGCTTGACATCGGGATAAACCCGGCCGGTCTTTGAGTGAAACGAGCATTCATCGCGCACAGAAACGGCCACTGATGCATTTCTGGGAAATTGTACAAATAATGATCTAGTAGTGCTGGCAGAAACACCAGAACAAATTACGCACCATGCGATTTGTTACTTCCTCGTCGTCGCCTGATGAGGCGCTTCCGGCAGACACCCGCTGCGCATGTTGCTGCTTCTCCGGCTTTGAGCGTGCCGCACTTTCTTCCGATCCACCACCGTCGCGGCACCTCGCCACCGAACCATTTGCGGCGGGAGTCGTTTCGTTCGGGGAGCTTTCCGGACTGACGCTTCCGCCATCGTTAAACCCGTCGTTTACGGAATGATTCAAGTTTAAGCTCAAGTCGACCTTGGAGGACGTGGACTTTTTGGCCTGTGGCGGAGCAGGTTTTGCAAGGGCTGTGACATCATCATCGCTATCGCTGTATGTGTACACTTTCGCTGGAGCTGCGAACAAGGCAAGCACCAATGCACGTAAATGTTATTTGCTTTTGATCTAACACTCTAACAAATGCTACCGATAGTGTATAACGACAGTGAGTGCGAATGCATGCAATGCCATCAGCACACCGTTTTTATAGACATCCTTGAATTGAAAGCAACCGCAACTATCGTTTCCACGAGCAACACAGGAGGCCCATAGTTCAAAACAGCAAAGTCCTGTGTCGCAAACGACAACACATCAGCTGCAGCGACAACAACCGAACCTTCAGCGATCTGATCGTCAGAGTCCAGCTCCTCCTGAAAGCCGGCAACCATCGGGTTGTCTCCGTCATCGTCGCTGCTTGAAACATCGTCATAACCTTGGAGGTGCCTACGTCATAAACGGTAAAATTTGAATAGCTGGTTCTGTTTTTTTCTATAAATGCCCCAAAATGCGCTTGTTCAATTACCTCCTTACCCAATATCTGCACAACGCACACAAGCCGCCAATACTATTACACAATGTATATTGATGGAGTTAACATCTAGCAAAACGTCGCGACCAACATGCCACGCATTTTGTTGCTCTAAAAAGTTGATAATACCTTGTCTGCAAAACCAATTTTTTAAACTTAAAATATTTAAAATCGTTCTTCTAAAATTGTTTTGCAAATAAAAAAGGTTGATTGGTGAGAATTCGTTTACGGTCCTTACTAACGTAATCACTGGCGATGTCCACCTAAGCCCTGGCCACGGTTTCCTCCGTTAATCTAAAACAGTTTAACGTACTATGAACACTGCACAAGGCGCGATATTAAATATCGGCTTTTACTTGGTTCCGACCGCGGGTGACATCCAACCATGTGCATTAAAATGGAAGCGCAATACAAAATATTAACCATTTTAACCAGAGGAGCATACAACCTTGTTGGTTTTCCCTCTGGTATCTCGTTGAGGAAGCTGTCAGCACCTCCCGCGTCAGGAACGAAATCATCGATATGCTTGACTGACTTCTCTGCGGTAACAGCAACGTTGTCTGCTACCGGAGATTGTAAGGTGCCGTTGACAACTTCTGGTTTCGATTCTATAGGCGAAGTGCTAGAACCTAGAACATGGTGTATGGCAAGATTGCTGCTGCAGTGTCAGCAAATAATGGCTACGAGATTTAAAGCACGGCAAAGTGTGAAAGTGCTTCAGTACAAGATTCTGCCAACCCGGACAGAGTTTCTCTTGAGCTCGGTTTACGCTTTCTCTGCGCGCACAATTCCTCGCGGACCTGAGCAATATTACGACAGCCATCGATTGGGACCTAGCGTTTATACGCAGCTGTGTTGGTTATTCAGCAAAACTAAAGCCCGTATGAATTTGTCTTTATTTAACTTCATCACAACTCCAAAATGCATGACGATTCGTGCATCAACTTCGAACTTTTGAAAGAAACTTACCTACTGTTGAGGAATGCTCGACTAGACAACCTGTCTACGGATTTTTTCAGTGTCATGGCGTTTTTAAATCGACTTGAGATAGAACTATTTTTGCTTGTGCCAATAAACTCCATTCAACTGCCAGGAAAAGCCTTGCTCGACAGCATGGCCAAACGCAAGTAACCAATTACTTTGGGCGCAAGATGTAGATAAACTAGCTTTCGGGTACACATCGCAACAAGAAATCCTTGCTTCAAAACCACTAAGTGATATTTCCAAAAAATTAAAAAATACACCTTTACGAAAAAAAGTTTTTAATTCTATCCTCTGTAGTTTCAGTACTATCGATCAAAAATTGTGACCAAACAATTAAAACCGACTAATTACTACCCGAAATTACTAGTTTTATGAATTAAGAGGATACCGCAAACAACCTCACAGGTACACTACAGCTAAGAAATGCTGCGCAGTCAAATCTCTGATGATGCTTCTAAAGCTTAGTTTTGAGAAGAACATTACATCAACAACGGTAAAGAAAACCACCAACAGCATATCTTGAGGCAAGGTCGACAACTTGCAACATGAGCCAACTTGTACCTTTAAAAAACCTGGACATAAATCCCCTTTTCTCAACTGCGCCCGACTGCTTTTCCGTCGTTTGCGCAGCTCCACCGCCCGGCTTTGACCCCACGTCGATGTGAGGTTGTGACATTGCCTGAGAAATGGTTTACGACATTATCTGCTTTTGCAAAACAAGCATAGCTACTATTAAACTACATGTCCATGTGCCTTTTTTTTCAAGGATAGATCCACTGTGAAGCAAAAAAGCAACGCACAAAAGAACACGTTTGTGAGAGACACTAAATAAGCCACAGAATAATAATCGATGCGTTTGAAAGCGTGCCAATCGATGAGTACGGCATTCAAGTGCGATTTTACGAGTAAGTTGCCGCAGGACGCTGTATCCACGTTTAGGACTTTTCGCCAGCTGCGCCAGCGGTAAAAAGATTGCAGCAATGGTGCGTAAGTAAGATCAGATGTGACCGCTGAAAATCGATAGTGGGAGCTTCCTTTTTGTGCGGCAATTCCAAGGACTTAAACGAAACGCACTTCTGCAAGGAAACCATGGTGCACCTACAGCAATTAACTTCAAGGCCAGCGCATGACATAAAATCTTCCGAGCAGAACTACTGTATCTCTTTGGCGTCCATCGTTTTAAAAGTATGGTAGTAAATACACACACTTAGACAGCCACTTAAAATATAGGCTTGGCGTTTCTTTTGTCACCTGGACGACCGCCAATACGCTGAGCCAGAAGTCTGTCTCATGAATCAGCACTTTCTGGCAAAAACACAAATTAATGTTCAAGTCTTTTGCACACCGTAAAACACGCATACCGAAGGCGGGGAATTCACAGACTGTGAACTGTGGGTCTCTCCACGGCTGCTCGCTGCATCCGTTTTCTGCGAAGTGTTGGCCAGTGAGGGAGGTGTTGCTGGTTGCGGAGAAACGCTGACACTTTTCCTGGCTGGTTTGGTGTTATGCTGCAGCAACTCTTCAAATCTGAAGGTACAGCAAGTAGTGAAAAGCCACCATGGAGCAAATCTGAGCGCCTCAGCTGGTTGTTACTGGGACACATTGGATGTCTTGGAACAACGCAGCCGCCAGCAAAGGACATTTGGAAGCTGCACCATCAGCTTCATTAGTAACTTACGGAAGCACTTACTGTTGGTAGTTTTGTTCCTCAAAAGTCGGTTCATACCGCAACTCTTCCAGGCAACTTTCAACATCGAGGTGATTCGTTTCAAGTTGCTTCAGGAGACTTTCGCGCTGCAGCAAAACCGCACGGTCTATGTGAACTATCACCTAACTCGTGCTTTTTTCAGCAATGCTGACAGTTTGCAAATATCAAACGCATTTACCTGGATGGTAAAGATGCTCAGACTCTGCGAATTCTCTTAATTTACGAAAAAACAAATTCAACAAAAGGATCATTACCTGCAGTAGCAAGAAAGGTAAGTTGAAAAATTTGTGAATGTATTTTAATCCGAATCCATTTTTCATGGATGACTCAAGAAACATTACGCCGGGGGAGCCGGGAGGTCTGAAAACAACTTGGTGTTAAACTTGGATTGGAACCTACAACACAGTGCCGGCTGTTTTATACGGTATGCACAAGATACAAACCTACAACAAAGTGAAACCACAAATAGCAACCAGTTAAGTTGGATTTAATTAAATCTTGAGTGCGTAGATAGCCAAGTAAATATATTTTATCTTTAATCGGGGATGATGCAATCGAGACCACAAGTGCAGGTGTCACTGTAATTTCAATCTTCAATATAAATTTGCGATAGATTCCTTTCTTGTTTCACCTGTGGAGTGAAGTTACTTGAATACAGATATGTGCAACTTTGAATCGTCGCAAAAACATTAAAGCAGGGCCCAGTCGGCTGATTCCTCGAAAGCCTACAGAAAACCTAGAGCTTTCATTTGTAATTTCAATCGTGTTTTCCCAACAAATTGCTACGGACAATACTGTGAAATATTTAAGCATTCACACTTGCCCATGGACTGCGACATATTGCATGCGCAGTAGGCAGTGGCATCGTGAATTGCAGAGAAAGTGCCCCGTCACGATCAATGGAAGTTACATAGCGCAACACGAAATGACCGCAACGATGTTTGGTGGTAGAAGTGCCAACAGATAAAGAGTTATTGTCGTAGCGTGTACTGATAAAATAAAATGTCGAGTAGTTTCAGCGAAGTAGAAATTGTTGACAACATGCAGGCGTCTGCATTTACAATTCAAATGGTATTGACAATAAAGGTGACTGGATATCAAATATATCTTTTGAGAAGTAATGGTAGTTGGTGGTTTACAACGCCAGTGTTCCTAATAAGCAATTGACACGATTGCAGTTTGGAGCCCTATACACGCATCCCAATATAACATCACAAATCGAAGTTTCTTTTACTTACAACAATTCAAACCTAAAATGTCGACCAAAATCAACAAAAAAATGTAAATTTCATGTCCAAGGCAGAACGGACAGTTGACCCTGCAACACAGATTCACGGGTGATGAGCTTTTATCAAGAGGATACAGCTTTTGGATTTCGCAAACACTTAAAACTGCGCCAACAGATCTTTCGAACTTTTGCCGTTATAAAATTGGGAAAACGAAAGATTTAAAACATGTTTGCTCAACCGCAGTGGTGTAGGAGCAGAGGGTGCAAGCACACCCCCAAAAGTTTTTATTTGTCGAAAATCTGGGCAAAATCCCAGAAAATTCGGGCGCAGATGTTTCGACACCTTCAAACGAGACTGAATGACATACGTCTGAATTGGACTTTTTTTCTCAAAAAAATTTTTTTTTGCTTTTCATGTCTTTTTTGGTCTTCATGGAATGTTTGACGCAAAAAAAATTTTTTCGGGCAAGTTGGGAAATTTGGGCAAAATTTCCTCGCGCCCCCCAAAATTTGCCCGCTCCTACACCTACGCTCGAACGAACCCTGAGAAATCCAACATAGGCTTACAATTACTCAGTTACGTCTTCAACAAATGCGACTCCAAGGACAAGCTCTAAAAACAGCAGCAATTTAACTTTATTATTTGCACAGAACTTCATGTTAATAAGGTGAATTTGATAACAAACCACGACAAGCCACCTCGGTAGCTGGGATGCTCCATGCAAACCACGAAGCAACAAAAAGAACAAAAAGCATCTCTTGAGAAAAACATCGTGCAATCAATGAGCACAACGTGGTTTCTTACAGGTTGGAAGCATGCACGAATTCCACCACTTGTGTCTAATAGTAGTGTCTGAATTGACTGAAAATTTAAGAACGCACTCCGCAATAAAGCGACATTAGACGGATGGTAGCTTGACATTTCCGCAATGCACAGAACTGATCATGTTCCAATTTAATTAACAAGCACTGGTGTGTTACAACGGCAACAAATATTGATCAACTCAGAGGCAACCGCACAAGAGTCTAACAGACAGACGACCTTTCGCCAGCGCACACAAACATTGCTGCAGCCCACTACAATCAGCAACGCGGCGATACGGGACTCAGGCAATCTAACCATTCCGTTACGTTATACCAGTAACAGAGATGCAGTATGTTGCATAGCTGTTATATCGACAACAGAGCTAGGTCGAAGGAACTTCAAAAGAAACTAGCTAGATTGTGATGCCGCCCAGATCCCAGGTTACCGATTTGTCGGTTTACGATTTGCTTGCACCAAAACTTACGCATTAGCCCAGACAGTGCATTTCAGCATAAACCCGGTCAGTAATTACCTGATATAACGCTGGCCTTAGTAGTTCGAAATATTAGTTGCGTTTGTGCCAAGCACTGTTGGAGATCTGAGGCAATTACGTTTATTTCCATTTTAAGTGTAATTACCATTATCACAAATTATATTTTGTTTTTAAAATTGTCAATTCAAGTAATTTCTTAAACTTTCTTCAGTTAAAATTTGAATTAAAATTCTTCTCCATCATGCACCATCCTCGACAAAATTTTGTTTCAGCCATAACGGCACTTTAAAGCCATGGCATTTTGTACTGTGCATTGTTATAAGCGATAAACGCACAAGACAGCGCTCGGAATACGCCAAGGACCATACATTGCAGGCAGTAGTGTTTTTATTGACACTGTTTCTGGAAACGTCAATGTAAAATCGTTGACACTTCTTGCGCTGCATTAAAAATCACTTTAACACCATTTACACAATAATTACCATATCTAATCCGAGTACATAAACTGCAAAAGATTCATTACAAGCAAAACCAAATAACTTTGTCAAAAGGCGATCGATTACACTTAATGACAACTGATTTCATTACTTTTGTTCGAAAGCATAGCCAGGCACCAGGCACAATGTTCAGTGTTGACGCGCGAGCATCACATGCTGAACGCTTGAACTTTTGCCATTTAACAAGCACAGTCCTGAAGAACACGACCAAAAGGAAAAGTTACGGTCAACTCGCAAGTTGGGCTGCAGGTATATAACAAGCACGACAGCAAAATTTTTAGTTATTACTTCTTTTCACCTAACTAAAGCAGTAATGACAGACGTTCTGCAGTAAATTGTCAACCCAAAGAGCATCTTTTATGGTTTTCAGAGAAATCTGAACAGTCATCCAACTTGATGTCTTCATCAAAAAACAACCAGATAGCTAATGACTTTATATGAGACATAATCCGGCAGTCAGCAGTGGACTAAGGTCAGCACTGCTGAACAGAACAGTTCCCAGACGTTGGGACATCAAAGTAAAAAAAAGCAAATTACAAACACAGCAACGGCACCAAAAATTAAAATTCAACATTTTTCCGCCACCACTAAATTAGCATGCCAAGGCTAAAAATGACGGGAAATGACAACCCAAGCATCGAAAATAACAAAAATAAAAGCTTGTGGGTGCAGTGAAATTCATTTCATCGGATATAACGCGAAGGGGCTTTTGGAACTTAACTTAAAAAGAAAAACAAAATAAAACGATACACCACCTATTTAAGCAGTGGTTAACAGTTTGGTAGAAGTTGGATTCATACATCGTCAGGTGCCTGGAAAGGATCAATGCGGTTGTCATTTGCAAATGGTAAGTAATTTAAGAGAAGTTAGACTTTATATATGCAATCACATTATTCACAGCATCACAATCGATTAACTTCGCCACTGCAATAGTACAGTTACCATGACACAGGATTTTCAAGCTAGTATCAGTATCAACTTATTCGGGAACAAGTACAAGCAAACAACAAACATCAAATCACGCACCACGTGGTTAAGTTGTGGGAAGAAAACAAGCCACATAACAACAGCCAGCGATTCGAGTCTACGTGATGTGACACCCAAATCACGCCATTTGGTGGTCGGACCGTTCTTTTGGGTTGTTGCTGCTGCAGCCATTGTAGCTAAGTTATGCGAAGAAGCGGGCGGTTCAAGATTCTGGCAATTCATACAGCACAATGAAAACTGATTGCGCAGCACTTGCAAAAATCAGCGGCCAGCGGACTTCTCTTCCCGACCTACTATGGGTTGAGTCAGACTGATGTATTTTAAGGATCGCAGGTTCAGTGTTGTTCAAATATGTTGTAAGGGAAAGGTCTAAAGAATTTAAGGTTGAATGAAAGCTGTGCAAATGCCGCATTATCACGTCAAGGTGAAACTAAAGCTTTGCATCGAACCTACCACGAAGTCACGTAACGCGACGGTGTCTGTAAGTGGGATCACGGTGTTTGTATCAATCAGAGGTATGACTGGCTGACGCTATTTCACACAGCTGAAATAATAAACATTACTTTTGGCGCTTACACGCCAAAAAACAAAAAAGTAAAATAAGTTTAAAAAACTACTGGATCGTGAAGTTTACAAGAACAGGTAACTCGGTTACTTTTGGAAAGAAAACAATTACAGAAACATTCCTAACGCTTTTCACCAAGTCATTCGCAGTGGGTTTACAACAGAATTTTTTTAACTAATCATACATCAATCCGTCTCGCCTAAATATCATTACGGCAATCTATCGTGCTTGTCACCATTTTGGTTTTCAACATCTTTAGAACGCACCAGCTTCGCGCCTAAAAACATTAGTAGTTGCAAGCGTGGTTGATGGTTTCAGATGAGCAAAAGGTACAGGCAAGCCATTCCTCCATTTAGATACCTCGCAATAGGTAGGGCGCGGGTGAAAAAAGCCTATATAGCGCTTTCGCCTGCGTATCACAGCTGAGTTTCATTAACGTTTGGGCCACAACCCTCAAGATCTTTCAAGTGAGACAGGATGTGGTGGACTTGGTCAGCTGATCGTAGAATTGCTTTTTGCTGTTGTGTGAAAAAAGTCTTTAGCAACGCAGAAAACGGAACATCTCCAAACCAGTACTGACCTGTCGATTCCGTCAACAAAATATTGAAGCTCTTCCAGTTCGACAATGCGATGTGTTCCCATGTCGCGATGGTTAGCAAGAATCAAAACAGGTATGTGCGAGGGTACCTAAGAAAGCAAAATAACAGAATTCCGCAGTCAGGAAGAGTACGTTCAGTCTATCAACCAGTTACGTCAAACCTTCGCGTAACACACTGTGCTTCGCCAGCAATAATTACGCATTTAAAATTGCAAAAATGCATCAAATCAGCAATGCATTAATGGACTTTATATTTATCCTGCGGTTAGGCATGCTGTTGAAAAAACTATGCAATTAATGTTTACTCAATGTATTCAGTAACTTTCAAAATAAATACCATTTTCGATACACTTTTGTAACACAATAACCGGTACTTGTTTGTTGCTGACTTTTTTTCTCAGAAGATATTTACAACTAACTGTTAGTTACGAGGAATGCTAGCTCCCTCCGAAGTGAAATCAAAACTAAGTTTTGAGGATGCATAAATATCAGGCAACATCCATCATTTAATGCTGCTTTCAATCAATCATGCCAAATGACACCAAAATATCTTGCGACTAACAGAATCCAAAGCTGGACAAAACATTTTATGAGTACTGGATTTCACAACTTTCTTGATGCAAACAGTGACGGCCATAGACAACCGTGTGTTACCGTTCAATGGCAATTCGCTTCAGCGGACAACAAAAAATTAATTGTTTAACAGAACTTCAATTACAAAAAGAAAACAATCAATACTGAATTAAGTAACAATACAACCGTCTCTCAAGAGACGATTTACAATTTGCATCAATTTGCCTGTTTTAAACACACAGCTACAGAAAAGATAAGGTTTGATCCACGTAGCATTGGATGTTTTAAGAGTTACTTGCACAAGACGGGCGTATTACGAAAAATAAAGATAGACTTTGCAATTCCTATAAAATCCACGTGTTCCAATTTTTGAATCGAAAAAACTACGTTCTATTTTTTGAATCAAGCAAGGTAGTTTCTAGAGAGTTCTGACAACAAGAATCACAAATAATTAACTGGACAACGCAACCGTTGGGATTTTATATTTTACTACACTTCAACCGATTTGATTCCAATGCTTTAGACCAGGGGGCTCCAAACTTTTTTGTCCGAGGGCCACATAAGCTATTACGCAACAGTCCGAGGGCCGGACATCTTACGTAATGAGATTGTTTCGGAATACGGGTATGTTACATTCTACCAAATCAACAAGCTTTTTGCAAGTATGTTATTTTTTCATTATTGACAAAATGTCTTCCCGGGTCGGATGAAATTGCTTCGTGGGCCGGATTTGCCCGGCGGGCCGTAGTTTGGAGACCCCTGTTTTAGACTGTTGTTTGCTTTCACTTAAAAATCATCAAACTTGTGGCTCATGTACATTGAACAAGAACACTTTTTCTGAAAAAATACGTCTAAAAAAAGCTGAATTTGAAAAAACACGCTTCATCAAACCTTTGGAACTTCTTTTTCTACATACTGAAAAGTCCACTTTTTAGTTATATCAAACACAAAAATAACTGCATGAGCTCCTTTGTAAACATCCAGGAAGGAAGCATCGAGCATTTGTTGCATGTTAGGATCGTCTGGATCATTAGCAATCTTTAAACCGTCGGTATTTTTCTTGGATTTCCCTTCAGAAGCAAAATTGTGCATAAGAAATAATTTCCGAATAGCCAGGAATTCAGGATTCAACAATGGCTTTTCAAGGGTAATAATATTTATCGTGTGCTAAGGACAACACACACAGGTTATCCATATGAAACCAGGACAATGTGCAAAAAACGCCAAAATCAAGTTTCCTGTTTTTGCAAAAGGGTGAAATACAAGAATTGTTCTTATTTAAAGTATTTCTGAAAAGCTGTCAGGAAAATGAAGAAAAACTGAATAAAACAGATGTTACTTTACAGTTAGTGCGGTATGCATTACGAACCAACTACGTTCAGCAACAAAACCATTATTTTTAGACCGAAGGTGAAAGCATAAACATGTTACATGACGTTGGTTAAGCAATAATATTCCATCTTATCCGGTCACAAAACTTGGCATTACCAAATGAAAAGCAGTACATTTTCTGAAAGAGCTTAACCAGAATCATGTGTCAGCTTTCAATTCTTGTTTTTATTGCCCTGGCAGCTACATTTCAACGATTTGTATCCAAGGTCACAACAGTACTTTTACTGTTTTAATGGATATACGCTACTCAAAACCGCAAAAATCTTGCACACCCAAATAAAAGGTCGCATTATCATACATTGTGTTGATCTCACACCTCAAATCAGACAAAACAGCATTGGATCAATAAGAGCTTCAGCTTATTGTCTCTCACCACTACCAGTCAACTGTATATACTAGGGCAGGCTGCAAACATATTTATCATTAGAGCTTGACCGTTAAGGTATTTTTGGGCCGATACCGATGTTTTTCATTTTTCATCGCCGATATCCGATATTTTTGCATTACTCAAACTACAGCTGAAAGGCATTACAGTGCATTTTATTTTCAGGCCACATAAACAAAATAATAATTACACATGTTACAATTATGAAAAAGCAGATTGTGATACGTTAAGAACACGCAATGTCTATTTTGCCTCATGAGGCAAAATATACACTCCTGGAGCTATTTTGCCACCAGCCGAACATGATTAGCTGAACTGGTCACATGACAAGTTTGGACAGCATGACTGTCTCAGTTAGTTGACTGTGACGTCTGTAAATGGCTCAGTCTGATAGACAAGTAATGTCATGGTTTCAGAGCTGGCAAGATTCAGCAGCTTCTTGTTTGCATTGTGTGAACTGTAGGCTAAACCTCAGCCCTTGTCTCTTTACGTAT
>Ga0210059_1005188_pt1 | contig 20954 bp, 14 predicted proteins | sample Ectturendosymbi2_FD_188042 | JGI IMG/M metagenome (GOLD analysis project Ga0210059, IMG submission 188042) | Ecteinascidia turbinata endosymbiont from Florida, USA - Sample 2 (SPAdes) (version 2) | ecosystem: Host-associated > Tunicates > Ascidians > Unclassified | place: Key West, Florida...
AGTGAGAAATTGGCTAAACCATGAGATGTGTCTTGCAAAGCCATTTGGTTTTGAATTACTACGTTATTGGGAATTCAACAACTGCCATTGAGCTCCTAAAGCTCTTGCACAGAATCTCCACTGATCTGTGTTGTAATTTGTGAATGTTGCTACCGTCTGCGCGCAAAATATCACCATCTGCAAGTTCATCCAAAGAAAACAAAAGCAACTTCAAAAACAATGAAGCAGTAGAGCACAAGAATGTAAACAAGGTATAGAGTTTACAGTAGAATGAACCCCAAATAAGATCAATGCATGTAATATGGCACAACTGCTCTTTCTCATTACATGAACGTGACAATTTGTAATTTTTTATAAAATACGGTTATTTCTGCTTTACTGTTCCTTTAAATTTATAGTTTCAATGGGTTCAGAAAAACGTGAAAAATTTTACTCAAAGTCTTTCAACATTTGTTTAAGGTTATGTCAGAGAAAAAAAGCTCTACATATATCGGTGCCAATACATACAAGAATTCGATGATCTAAGTCCACGCGACAAAGATTTGGCTCTTCTCAACTTGGCCATACTATACAAATCGGGATGTAATAACTGTGAGATTCGCGATTGTGCGATATCAGCATGCCTTCTGGTGAGTTGTGGAGACTTACGGCATGGATCGTTTCTTGGTAAAGTTATACGTTTCAAATAAAACCCATAAAATGATATCTTTTCTGCTAGTATATTTCCTCACCAACAGGATTAAGTTCTTACTGTAGGCAAAGCCTACACAGGCCTACAACATCTTTACTTGAGGTTTTCTGTAATAAAAGCAGACTTAGCATGATTGATAATTCTGAAGCTTTCTCGGCACAACATTGCAATGCTCAGAAGGTAAGATCATTTTATCCAAAGCAATCTACTGGTTTATCATCACAAAAGTGATCGCCAATCTCAACTATCATATCAATATTAAGGTGTTCGGAAGATGTATAATATACTTCAGGCTGTCAAAAGGCACAGATAAAATTTTAGAAATGATGGTAAAACATTAAAGCCAGCCCTCTACAGTATATACTTGCAATCAAATTGTGATCATAGTTTATTCTTTACGAGGCCCAATCGCAAGCTGATGATCAATTCAGCCTATATTGTCTTACATCCAGTTTTTCAGCCTACATCCAGAGCTGGCAGCCAATTCCAGCAGAAAGAAACATCGGCAAAATTTCCAATTGTCGTATCAAATCCGTAGGCACGGCTTACAGTCAAACATAAAAGTTGGCAAGAAGCAAACTGATTTGTGGCATAATTGTTTTTGGATATCTCAAGCTTTCATTGCAACGTTAACTTTCACAGCTTGTGCAGTACCCAATTTTTCTGTCAAAATCACAATAAAAGTTGCAGCTGTCGTCAACAAAGAGCTTCATTTTAACTGTTATGTAAATTGTTAAAGCTCACTGTGCTCTTTTACATGTGAACAGAGAAACCCACCGGACGGTATTTGCCAAACCTCTGACCTCAGTGGAGTGGCACAAAACCGTTCATCCTGTGTGAAAGTGGGTAAATGCACGTGGTTCAACGGAGAAAGATTTATCCATCCAGAACCTATCCCTCCAATTCTCCCAACTCTAGCCGTTCAAGTCAGCGAGTCAGAATCTCCACCGTCGGCCTCTTCACCCGGAAAAGGTTCTCTCACCATTTCAGCATCATTGGAAAACTAAAAAAATCACTGAAGTTGAAACGAAAAAACTTTTGGCAACTCTTATTCGCATATATAAAAATGTAATCTGCTATATAATGTGATCCTGTTTTCGAGCACGTGAAATCGATAGCGATGTTGCAGCCACTAAGCCTGCTGCATGGGCAGTTGAGTGGTGAGGTTCTGAAAAACCAACTGCAAGAATCAAAGGTTTGCAAGTGTGACACAAATATGGGAGCGACATATTGCTGGAAAGTATTAAATGCCCCTATTTTTATCATCTGCAAATTAATATCATTTTACTATAAACGCCATAATCAAAATAAAGCGTACAAGAAAAATCTAGAAACAAACTGGAATGTGAAGCCTATTTGCGATGTGCGTTGTCTTCAACAAAACCTCGACTTAAAATGATAGTTTCCAGAAAAACAGTTGCATTCTAACCATTAGATATGGCAATGGCAAATATATAATTTTTACAATTTGTACTTGATTTTGAGGTTACGTGAAGCGCGAGTATCAATGACTAACGCCAAAGGAGTGCTACTGCAAAAGTTTAAGAACCTTGATTTTAAAGTAACTGTTAAACGTAACCAATATCTTTCCAAAGCTTACACGCCACAGTATCTGGTACAGATGATTACTAGGAAAATCAGCAGCTTCCTAGTTTGCTTTAATACGGTAATTGTGTGTTATCAGCGCTGGGTTTTATATTATTTATAAGCTTAACAATGCTTTTACTCACGCGCGTAGGTGTAGGAGCAGGCAATATTTTGGAGGTGCAAACGATATTCTGCCGGAAAAAAATTTTGCTATCCCTACAGATTTGGTTTGCGGTTGGTTACTCATCAACTCTCACAAACTCTAAATAATAACATATTTTTTGGAGTCAGACTTATTTTCGGAGTCAGATGTAGTTACACACTGAGTAACAAAAAAGTGTAACATTGTTAATATTGTTAGAAGATGTCGAAACTTCTGTTTCCGAATTTTTGGGGATTTTGCCCGAAGTTTCGAAATATCAAATTTTTGCGGAGACCCTGTACCCGAGCTCTTACACCACTGCATATGCGACATGTGCAAGTGTAAGGCATACGCAAAATCTAACACTATCGTGTAGAGACGTGAGCTGATGCGTTCTACGTGGCTTTCCTTTGTATGTGCTAGAACAGGGGTGTGCAACCCGTGGCCAGGGGGACAAAAGTGGCCCGGAAGCTGAAATCTTGTAGCCCACGGAAAGGTCCAGATTTTAAAGCAAGCAATAAGCATTACGCTATTTAAAGTGTATTGCCAATCTTACGTAGGTGACCAGCGAGTTGTCTAACCCGCAGGGCTTGACATGCAGGTGTAGCCAGTGGTTCAGTGTGGTTATGTGTATTTGGCTCGGCAGTGTTGCATGGTTGCACACCCCTGCACTAGAAGATACCTGGCGACTTTCGGGAAATCGTAAGTGCAATAAATGTTTCGTCACAATACCAAACAATGTACAAGAGGAATACTGCCACGTGGTCGATTCGTAACTAACAGCGTCCACAATCAAACTGTCCTCGCTAAAAATGACTAAGTGGAACGCACATGTCACACGTATGCCTAAACATGAACATGGTGGGGAGCCCTGGGCCCGGGCTCCTTGACCCTTCTATACTCGGCGCTGGATGATAAGCTGTTTTCAATTACGGTACAGTGTTATTAGATGGAGCTCAGGATCAGATTTTGAAACTTTATGTTAGAAACGCTCATGTCATCTGCAGCTCATATTTATTAGTCGCTTTCCTCTTGTTCGAGAACCTGACCCGGTGTGCGGTTGCTGTTTTTCAGCGTTTGTAGACTAATATCGTAAACATGTGGCGCGAACGGGAGACGAAGGCCCTAACTCTTGCTTGCCCGATGATTCAGTTGCTGGGCATGATTGTGGAGCAGAGGCAACAACAGTTATATCCGATGGTGGTTGTTTCACGTTTGTGTTTCCTGCATCAGTTGCTCCGAGGTTTTCGCTGATACAGAGATTTGTTTATAACTTTATAAAGTTGAATTCGATATGCCAGCGAGTGTTTGCACTTCAATGAGGTATAAACAGTGCTGACGCTTTAACATGTCTAATTGATCAACTTGGCTCGTTAAGCTAGAACTAACTTGAATAAACAATTGAGCTTGCACCAAAAAAGGTTGGGAACCACTGGCATAAAGAATCAGCGAAATCGAATGTTGTCTGTGTTTTATTGAAGCAAACAAGAATACAAAGTTAAATATTTTGTGTAACATATTTGCATTCGTTTTTCCAAATTTTCAGCTTATGCTCGGCATTCTATACATCCTCTTAGAAAGAGCATACTTCAGAGTAGGCCTGATCATCATTATATCTTGCAACGAGTATCAACTGTTACAGGCCCATAACCAGGGGTGCGCAGGGAGGGCGAAGCCCCCCTAGAAAATGTTTTTCTCCCCCTGGAAAAATATGTTGAACATAATTTGAAAGCATTGGACATAGTTTAAAAGTTTGAGCCACTCTCAGAAAACTCGTCACCCCCCTGGTGTCCCAAGCTGGTTACGGGCATTTTATTGCCGTTTTCAGTTCAAGATTAATTAAGGGATTGATGTGACCTGATGAAGGCTTTATTAAACTTATTCGTCGAGTCCGCAGCGAACGATCAAGCGACATACATTGAATGAAACAACATGAGCGTTGTCAACCGAACAGCGACTTCTGAACAAAGCTGGAGGCGCAAAGAACCAACGCCACGTCGCAAACAATCAACGCAAGCCAAACAGTTAACGGCGCGCAACAAAAATGCACTAGCGCGCGTGTCACTACAAGAAAACAAAATAATGCCAAATAGGACAGGGAGGTTAAAGCGCCCCTGGCGGTGGCATCCCTCATTTGCGTGGCGGTGAGAGGAGTGTGCAGTTCTTGCGCCCCTGGCCGTCAAGACCGGCAAGGAAAAGGGAAGTCATTGATGAAAACGTTAAGGCTCCACAGGAAATCATTGATGAAAACGTTAAGGCTCCTCTACGTATAACTGTGATTGAACCGTCACAATACATGTCATCACAAACAAATATCTAGAATGAATGCTATTGTGCCTTAACAGTGACTATGGCGAAGTGAAGAAGACTTTGAAACTGAATCGCTTCTTAGCCAAAGTTTGAACTTCAAGACACATAAAATTTATTTTACCGCCATATTCACGCATGTAATTTTAAAACTGTGCAAAAACAAAAGTCTACGATATTGATTTAAGGCTACGCTGACACTGGAAACATGGATAGGTTATATTTGTAACACCCTCGATTATCAGAGGGGAATTTGCGATGGTTTTGAAATGAAGCTTACATGACCATTAGGTGGGATGCAGCAAGCTGGTGCGCCAAAAACACCTGCGAAAAGCGTTACTCCAATTGTTTTTACCTGCAGTCATTTTTTATGATTACAAAAGGTCAGATACAAGTTTGCATTCGACTAAAAGCTGAAGTAGGATGAAAGCTGAAGTTTTTCGACTAAAAGTTGAGGTAGGTTCCTTGAGGAAGTTTTGTTGATTTGTACTGAAGTATTTCTTTGGCTTATGCTTCAAATATTTCATTAAACTGAAAAGTTTGGAGATGAGGTGGCACTGCCCCGTTGACACCCCCCTGGCTACGCGCCTGGTGGCAAACATATTCTGATTACTGGCTACAGACCAGCGCAGGAATTCATGATTGAGCGAAGTTCATGTGCACACCGATTCGGTAATTCAAATTAATTAACACAATTTTCAATAATCATGACAACTCAGTTTTCATAGGAAATCTGCATACTGTGTCTAGAGATAATCCAGTGATAATGTTCATTCTTATTATTTATTTCCTGGCTTTATGCTGGGGAAACGTTTCCAGCAGTAATGTAACCATGAAATTTGCACAACTACATTACTTTTTATCACAAAATGTTGGGGGACAAAAGATATTGTGTCCCGCGCTGTCCAAAAATTTGGGGGGCATGTCCCCCGCGCCCCCCAATTAAACTCGGTCCCTGCTTGTCATTATGTGCTTTGAGAGGCGGTGTCCCAACAAAATACTGTTGCTCGCTTAAAGTCAAAAGATTTTTCTCCCAAAAATTTGGGTTGGCTACGCCACTGGTTGTGGCACCCCTTCAGCTAAGTTTACTCAACCTGGCTCAAACGTATGCCCCTAGTCACGCCACGGAAAAAGAATTTAATGAAAGATGTCTTGACGAAGTTTCGAACGGCGTTTCATGAGCTAAGCTTCCAGGTTTTTCTGTTGGTTATTAGAGCATCTACAATTGTTTTTCCAACCGCACGTCTCTGGAGAATTATGGGTCAAAAACTTTGACGTCGGCTGAAACAACACACAGCGCTAACACTTGGTTTCAACCTTTTCCGCTTGTCCAGGGTCTCCAAGAGAAATCTTTTTCGGCGGAACAAAACCCATTCGGGGTCCCTAAGACTTGCAAAATTATTTTGAAATAAATAAAAATCGAGTCTGATTAATGTGCAATTTGTGCATCAAACTTCAACAAAAAGTTATCGTTTATTGATCATATGAAACATTATGTTAAAACACACCGGTATTCAAGTAATGTAACAATACTACCATTTTTAAACATGACTTTTAAATGTTTATAGTATAATCTTATTAAGGAAGAAATTAGAAAAAATCATTTAACTATTATATAATCGCTTTTGTGGCTTTCTTATTCGCAAACTAATAACTTTAATTTTTTTTACAAGTTTAAGCTTGCTGAAAGATCTTCAGGCAGATGCTACTTAAGACAACGATTAGTCTGAATGCTAAATACTTGAGTGTTTTTTGATCGCATCTGCAAACATAATTCTCATAATTTTTGCACAAGTTAACTGGACAGCGCTATACCTCAGTAATCTTTTAGATACCATTAACACAATGTAAACAGATTAGAAATGTCTAGCAATTAGGCATGTTATGCAGGGTCTTTAATGGTGTCACTTTCCTCCTGACTTCTCAACTGGACCTTAACGCGTTAAAAACTTTACAGTCAAGTTAGCGATAGCAATACTGCCAATGTTGCTCTCATATATTTTTACAAACTACACTCCATACCATACGAAGGCGAAAACTTCAGTGCATTACTTCTCCCACAAGCGCAACTTCAATTTATTTTACCAGCCTGGTATTGCCGAACTGGTGGATAGATTTTTTCAGATATAAGACAATCGTGGTTATTATAATAATTCTGACATCTTGGCGAGCCTGTAACGTTATGCCGCAGTCTTAGAATGAATGGAGTCGATCTAGGTTGAATAAAACGCTGCTAGTTAAATGAGACTGCGACCTCATTGAGTAACTCTATAAGTAAATACAATAGCCAATAAGTCAATACACAGTGGTTTTCAACTAAATTATTGTCCTTCTATTAATGTATTAGGGTTACATAGTTATTAAATTTGCTTTGCTAGTGAGAATTGCTCTAGTCTACTATTGCTGTTAATTCGGGTGTGTAGTTGTGAAATTCGCAAAGCAACTGTGTTATGTGCATTCTCTGAGATCAGCCTGAGACCTTTTGAAAGTAACTAATAACATTAGGAACTGGCTATAATGCAAACATTAGTTATGGGGATAGCGTGTGCAGTCTGTGCACTTTCTCTAATTCTTGGTTTAGTCTTTTTCATCATTTTACTTGTAAACATTTGCGTGCAATTTACTGGACTGAGGATGCGTCACTGACGAGAAATCGCAAAACACTTTGCGATCAAATTCGGCCGTGTCACTCTTGTGATGCCTAGATGCTAAAGCATATAATTTTGTAGTCATAGTATTGAAAAGCAAATGGAGCTTTAATCAGTTATGATTTATATCAAGGGGGCCCAAAATTGGTCTCGCACATTTTTTCCTCTCAAGGGTCCTGTGCATGGGTAGTAGACATTACTTTGAAAATCTAATTTCACAGTGTAATGAGTGTTTGTTAAGGTATATGTATAGTAAAACGATGGTAAACAGCTCTGACAAGTTTCAATGCATAATTTTGAACTTCCGATCTGCATCTAGCTATTCAATATTTAAATCTGGCCACTGAACAACTTCGTTTACAACAGCACAAGACATGCCCAGCGTATTTTCATGATACATTTATTTGCTTGTGAAAAACATGTTTGAAAAAAGTTTCACTTTCCTTCCTCGATGAAATTTCAATGAAATGCGGTGGGAGTCGAGTGAAAATAACCGGGTTATACAACAAAAAAAGATCGGAAAATTTGCATAATGTTTAGAAATGCGCTTATAAACAGGCGAAGGCCTTAATGTTGTTTTGAGGTATTTAACTGCCAGTCAGAAAGCACGTTGCGGGAAAAACAAAATGTCGGCATTTATTGGTTTTCATAAATGCAATTACCATGGAAGGTTTTAAATCTCATCAGTAAGGCAACCAACTTTTTGACCTAAAAACTAACAATTTTGACTTTGTAATTTACAAATTTTGACTTCGTTTTGACCTATCGATTTCCTGCGTTTGCAATTGACATCAAAATACAAAGAATATATTAGAAATCAAACTGATAGGTTAAAAATCTCTTTTCTGTTGAATTGAAACAAAAACAAAAAGTGTGAAAGACCCAACAAAACTAGAGGTAATAAACCGTAGACGAACATCAATCCTAATGTACAAGAGAAATATCCAGTGTCAATAGATATCCTGAAGTCACTGAGAAGGTTCTGCATTGTTATGTATCAACATCAAGTACTACCACGCCTAGCGTACTTTCAATCGTCCAGAAGTGGGCAAAACAACATTATTACGTGGGAAGTCGCACAAAATCCAGTATTATGTCAAATTTCCAACCAAACTTTCAAAAGCAGGTCAACATCTGTTGTTGTAGCTTTAATAAAATACTAATAAAGAGAAAAAAACATGCTGCAAAAAACATGACCTAACGATAAATTTTGATTATTTTTGACCAAATAACTTTGGAGTCGCTCATGGCGTCAGCCTGAAATTTGGTTTGTGAACGTTTCATAAACTTTGAAAAAGGCAGAAAATTTTTGACTTTATTGACTTTTGATTGCCCTACTCATCAGAAAAATGTATGGTTTTCATAACTTCATAACATTAAAATTGGTAAGTCGTTTATAAAAAGCAAAAAGAACAATGAGCCTCATGTGACCTCGGAAACAATTATTTTATTGATGATTTTGTATTTTTCCCTAAACATACTCTTTTCTGTTAGAAAGATACGACTCAGTTACTTTAGAAGTATTGCCTTTTACATCGCAGTGTTCAAGCTTTGTCAGGAATACGGAGTGATTCACTGAGTCGAAGAACCGCACAAATTATGTTTTTTATCAAGGTTTTGGACAAAGTTTTCATACAAGTTTAATGGCCAGGAATGCGGAATTGTAAGTGCGAAAATCGTATTTTTGTTGATAAAACAAAGTGTTTTTGGTAAAATATCGTTCAGCCTTACGAACAACATTTTTTCAAATATTTTTTGCAAGTATGTTAGCATGTCGGACTGTAGTTAGTGGGAGTCTCGCTATCTTCCCATTTAATGATTGGAACCAACAATTCTAAGGTTGTCCGGAATGACACCAGCATGCGCGCATTGGTTTATAACATCTGAGAGAAGTGGTGTCAGTAAGCATTTTGACAATTTCAAAGCATGCACCGGGATATCATCATATCTACATGCCTTTTTTGCCTAATCAATCAGTGTATGGAAGTATTTCCTCATACGAATTTGTTGATAAAACATAGAGCTCACTGGGCGCATTGGAAGGTATTTTTCTATGTTTGCAACAGTGTTTTTAGATGACACTGTAAAGCTGAAATTAGCCTGTGCTGTAGTGACAAAGCTATAACTTAATGCATCTGCAATTATTTTTTTGGGTGAGCAAGCACGTCTATTGACATTTAATTTTTGCTAAAATCTCGGTTTGCCTTTGCCGAAAATATCATTGAGTAACGTCCAAATTTGTTTTGAGTTTCTGCTGTTGTGAGCAAGTGGTCTTCGTAGTATTACGCTTAGATAATTCTTCCATATAAATCACATGGCTTCGGAATTTTTTGTGCACTAGAAAATCTGCTGGTAGTTTTGCTTTTTCATAAATGCGAAACGAGTAGTCTTTACGCCTTGTAGAAGATATGATCTGTTTTTGTCATCCATGGTTGTTCATGGCCGTAGTCAGGGTCAAATTTTTGCCGAGGCGAATATGTTAATTACGTCACCGGTTTGGTATGTTTTTTAAATGTAGTTTATGGAGACCTAACACCCTGCCCTTATTTAACCTAGGCTGGTAGTATCTCTGGTGGTTGCAACCAGTGGTGTACAGGAGCCGGAGTGTAGGAGGGGACTTCGGTAGAGGAGCCGGAGTGTGGAAGGGGTCTTAATGAATTTCCATAATAGGAGTAGAGCTGGAGTTGACTTTTTCACGAAAAGCAGGAGCCGGAGTCATTTTTTGAAGAGCTTATGGCAGTCAGGTTGGAGTTTAAGCAAGAGTCGGAGTGCAAAACTTCAAAAATGTTTCGGAGTCGGAGCGTAGTATTTTCAGCCAAGACAGGAGTGGAGTCGGAGTCAAAAAAATTAGACTCCGTACAGTACACCACTGGTTGCAACACAGCGTAGTGCTGCTCTAAAAAAACAGAAACAAAATATAGAATGATTTGATTTAGCGCTACAGAACTGTTTTGTAGCAGCATTACAGAAATTTTACCGAGGCAGGTGCCTCAGTGTAGCTATACGGCCTAGCTGTTGTTGTTTACACTCCCTTCTAAAGTATTTTCTACCAGGCATGTGTGTGTCCGCATGACTTACACGGAGCTAACAATTGCATCCTAGAACTACGTAGATCTTGGACAAAAGCAATTATATCAACATTGCGCATATCTGTGGGCGGTCGGTAGATGACGCCACATGTAAATAAATGGTCACCGCTAGATGGTGCCCATGCGTAACAAGTCACTCTGATAGTCACCACAAGCGAATTATCGTAGTTCACTTATCCCCATATAATGATAGTGCAACCTAGTAGTAGTAGAGTGAAGTCAGTAATGGATCTCTATTGCTGCTGGTTGCTTTCATATTAGTTAATGCCCCAAATTGCCATCTTTCTCTTGTGCTTGCCTCAGTAGTTCAAGGCGGTGCAGTCAACTGCAACATATTCCTGCGTTAGCGAAAACCAAGCTTACTGCAGCAGGTCAAGTGAACTCGAGCTCTGGCACGACCACAAAAAAGCTCCACATCCGCAACTTTTCTGCCTAACGCAACATCAGCCAGAACTTTGTTACGTCACCTACAATGCCTCAAAGGTCGATTGACATACATCCTGTGGGAAAACCCAGCTGAAGTCAAACGCTTTGTTGACGTTATCGTACACTTCGATATGTCTACAGTAGCAGTTGATTTTATCTAGTTTGCGTCTTGCTGAAAAAGTGTAGATTAGCGAACCGTCTCGAATCGTTTCAGACAGAAAACTTTTTTGCTTTGTACGGTAACATTTCCTTTCCACTACAGCAAAGTAAAGGGCAGTGAAATGCAGCGCAAATTTTTTGAAGTGCTGCATGCATACGAAGCGAAGTGCAAGGTTTTCCTCGAATTCAAACATTTTTGGGGCCAATAAATATTCTTGGTGCTGGCTCACTGGCTGTGTGAACTGGGGCCTAAAGTGAAGAGTGACAAATGCCAGCTTTTAGAAATTCTGTTTGACCAGAGATCTCGTCGATGGAAGTTTAAATTACTCGTGGTTGATCTGTTCACGTCAAATCAACGTTTAGAAGTGGAAAGTGCTAGAAAGCGTTGCTGGCTACACGAAATGTTAACGATAAGTTGACACTTACGTAGATTTTTTAAAAGTTTTAATCTACTGGAGACAGTTCCCGGCGAGCCGTTACTTTTGAGAAATGTTCGTAGAATTAACTTTAAATAACCCGCCCTTGCTGTAAGATCTGCAGACTGCATTTGCTCAAAAAATTGCGTACGGTTGTTCCGTGAAAGTTTGCTGCAGTTTATTCGTGAAGTAATTCTATTCATTGCGCAGGTCTGCACAAGCGTATGCTCTTTTCATACACGGCATTGTTTTTTTTTACTACAGAGTTAGACACCTCGACACATGAAATCCGTTTATTTTTGAATAATCGTGTATGCACAAAATGCAAGTTTGAGTTCTGAAAAATGTAAACCTGCACCAGACGTAGGCTATTAGCTGGTTAATCATAATTTTTGTTAATCGGCAAAAAACAGTTTGCCGTTAAAAAGCGATCAAGAAGGTTCAAGGCATGAGAAACACATTAAATAAAGTATCTTTCGTGAACAAATCCGGACTGTTTTTTGAAAAGTTCTTTCAAGCTTTTCTGAACATTGCACGTTGGAGGCAGTTGCTTCTTCGTGATTGTGGATGAGTGTTTAACAGATAAAACAAGTGGTTCCCAACATTTTAGGCTTACAGCGACAGCACAGTACAGAAGGAAAAAATAATTTGCAGTGCCAATGGCGAACACATATCAACTTGTTTCGAGGTTTGATGATAAGATATAATGAAAATCGTATCAGGTCGTGGCACCCCTAAGTATTGTAAATGTCGTCCTGGTTGGGAACCCGTGGGTAAAATTATTCTAGGCATTTAATTTATTACTAAACCTTCAAACACTTAACGTTCTTTCATTCCTTTCTCCTTTGGTCTGGATGAGGTGCACAGTAAAACCGCGTTAAAAATCCGGAAAAGCGTGTTTTCTTAAAAAATTCTTGGTTACAAGTATATTCCGCCTAAGGCGCGTTCAGTAATGTTGTCTGTCCATACGCGTTGCTTTCATCGGTTAACACTAGGCCCGTCTTTATCAGCCGTGCGAGCGCAGCACGACCTCTTTCCTTAATAGTAGCCTAAGCGCATTTTGTCAGTTTTAGCCGTTTAGCGGTTTAGAAATTGCGCAACAGCCATCCTACTTCATTGTAAAATGCTAAAGCAGTGATGGATAATTTATGCATATATAGTCTGGAAGCTGTGGCAAACAGTTTGGAGTTAACTTTTTCAAAGAGGAAAGAGAAGCTGAAAGCTTCAATTACCTATTTGAAAAAGATTTCGCTGAGGTATATTGACCAGCTAGCGCATCTCTTTCGTGATGCATTTTTAGATAAGGTTAGAACGGATCTTTAGCGTATGCAGAAATGTGCTCAAAGTTTTTTGTTGCCTAATGTTTTTGCAGGTTTTCTGGCTGTGGTTATTGGAAAACTCAGCAAAACTGCGAAATGTGTTCCGTTGTAAAATTTGTGATAAGCCTACTAGCTTTATTTCTATTCACTGATTCTGCAACTTCTTGTTCGTGTTTGTGGTCACATCCACAGACCGGATACTGCTACAGCAGGCTAGGTTGGTGCAAAATCTTAATTGTTTCAAATAACTTTTTTTCGTTTTTCGCGGCGCTATGGATGAATCCCGTAATTTCGAAAGTTAAGGAGAGCTTGTGCAACGCTCAGTCGATGACTATAAGCCATTGCATCGCATGAACAACATTAGCTGGAGTTTTACATCTGTGAAACCAGTACGTCATTCTTTCAAACATTTTGCCATCAACAAAAACAAATGACGAAAAAAGCAGACGATTTTATTAATTTTATTTCTGCACAGTTTTGTGTTCAAGTAACTCTTCAGCTCATGTGATGCATCTGCAAACCAACAAACAGTTGTTCCAATGAAATCGCTAAGAGGGAGATTGTAGAAAAAACACTGTTAAGCTTGGGACCATTCGAACCATGAGAAAACTCAGTAACTGGGGCGTGCAGAGGTCTGGCGATGCCCAGAGCACTACTTGATTGTATGCCCCCTGCCAAATTTGACCAGTGGGTTATAGTGGTCATCGTCAGGGTTGCCAAACTGTCTTCACCAAAAAAGCCAGACCATGTCCCAAAAAAGCCAGACAGCCGTTTTAAGGCGTATACACATAAAACATGCATAACCAAACACAAAATAGATATTAAAAGTCGTCAGAGACATTGATATAATACAGTTCCACTTTTTAGGAGCATTTTCTTTACCCGTAATTACACTGTCGTACATTTGTTTCTTATCAACAAGATCGATCATTTTTAGGGCAACTGTAAATCTTTTCAATATTCTGTGCATCCTGCATGGTTATAGACTCTTGTCAGAAGAGATCTGTAACGAATGTGCATTTCAGATAATGTTTTTCCAAAGCCAAGCCTTTCGGATTGAAAAAAGCCAGATTTTGTCTGGCTTTTTTTATTTCCGAAAAGCCAAAGGTGTTCAAAAAAAGGCAGAATTTCAAAATCCGGCTTCAAAAAACCCAAAATGGCAACCCTGGTCATCGTTACTGGATGTGTGCTGTTCATGTCGTCACATTATGACATCGTATTCACGTTTTCAAACAAATGTTTTGGCGAAGCTGATTGACAGAATATGCATATTATTCTACACGCACTCCCCTCAGTCGTTGTTGTACAATGCGTCTCTGTGTTGAATAGGGGTGACGAACCTATTTGCTATCGCGGGCCACTTTGTCAGTTACTGTTGAGTTAGCGGGCCGCACAACTTTTTAGTAATACCATGAAATCTGTTAAAAACGTTAGTACCGAAAGGGTTAAAAAGCTAAATCCTGAATTAGATAAAAGGTTTGTACTATGTTTGTATGATTCCTGAGTGATATGCGCGTAATTCAATCGGGCTATCGGCTTTTGATATCGCAAAGATTAGAAGCGGGTCAAAGAAAGTTCAAGACTGCAGGTCTCGCCTGAATGCTTCGCGGGCCGCACGAAATTCTTTTGCGGGCCGCATGTTCAACTCTGTTGAACATAAATTGTCAGAGCTCCATGTTAGGAAACCGGAGCAAAACACAGCACTCAACGCCACTACAAAGCAGTGCGCAACTGCAAAAATATCAGGGAACGCCTTAAAACTGGGGAGTAGAACATATACAACACCCCAAGTGGGCAGTTCACAACTGCAAAAACATCAGGTTGCACGAATGTCTCGTTGAATAGGAGCAGTAGAGCAGAAAAGGTATGCGGATGGAATAGCGGACACCAAGGTTTGACAGTTCGAAACTTGCTTAACTACGCAAGAGTTGAGAATGCGCATAACGTATGCAAGAAATTTTTTTTTGTTATTATGCGGCGCAAACACTGGGAGCACAGAACAGGTACAGACTTGTTTGGGCCGTTACGATGATCCTGACTGAACTGCCAATTAATAACGAAGCTTGAATGATGCTTATATTACTGTACAAGCACAACTGTGCAGCTGTATTAGCGCATACCCATTGGGGTTAACCCGCCCCCCCTTGAGCTTGATTTTTACAAACTTTATTACCTGCGCAAACACGATTAATTGTTGTCGCATACTTTTTGATTGTTAATTTTTCGACTTAATGCAAATACCACGGAATAAAATTGCATACATATTTCACGGGACATTATAAATGGGCCAAAAAGTAATAATTAGGTTTTGGTGGGAATCTGAGTTAACGTCTGCGTCCAGAAACCATCTCATCACTTTTTGCAGACGTTTCGTCCACTACGCATGTTTAAGATTGTGTTCCGCGACAGTTCACTTTTGTCCGAAACAGTTGTCTTTATTTTGTCTGCTATGGCTGATCAGCGCATGCGCTGACCGCATTGGCTACATTACCAATTTCTGTAGCATGATAGAACTGTTGCATGAGCTCAAAAACAGTAGTTTTTAACACAGAAGCATTCACGCATTTGATAATGTCTCAGCAGGGGAAAAGGAAATTAAAACTTTTCTGGACGTCTATATAGCATAACAAAAAATTGAAAGTTTCTTGCGCACTTTATGCGCATTCTCAATTCTTGTGTAGTTTAGCAAGATTCGATCTTGTGTGCGCCAGCCAGTCCAGCCGCACACTTTCTATACTCGACTGCTCGTATTCGATAAGACATTACCGCAGCCTCATTTCGCCGTTGTAAATTGCTCTGACGCAGTGATGAATGTGCTTTACCAACCTGTTTCAACACGCAGCCTGATATTTTTGCAGTTATGAACTGCTGTGTCGTAGCGTTGAGTTTATTTTCCTCCGATATCCCAACTTGGAGCGCTGATAGTTTGTATTCAGTGCAATGACACATAAAATAAGGGAGTGCGTGTAGAAGAACATGCCTATTATGTCAACAAACTTCGCCAAAACGTTGGTTTGAAAACATGAATATGACGTCAACTTGTGACGTCACAAAGAGGGCACACCAAATTACTACCATATGCCACTGAATGAATCCCCACCATTAAAAATTTCTGCGCACGTGACTGGTCCGGGGCACCGTGGTATTGAGGAGTTTGGGAATCACTGCATTGGGATTGGAAATACACAAAAAGTAGTGTTGACAAAGAACAAGTTTCGAAAAATTAAATTCGTGCAGAATGTGTCAGGAGCCTTACAATATGTAAGAGGGTCTAGTTACAGCAGTTTACTTTTTGTTATTTGACTCTTTGAATGCCACCCTGCTTCGCAGTGGCGTAGCCAGTCCAAATATTGGGGGGTCAAAAATTTGGGAGGGGAGCAAAATATTTGATTTTGGGCGAATAACACTATTTTGTTTGGAAAAACGCCTCTCAAAGCACAAAATGACTATATTTTCTAAAATTTTGGGGGGCATGGCTACTTTGCCCCCCCCCCCTGTCTACGCCTATGCTGCCTCGGATGCGCGGCGCCGTCGCTCCGTTCTTCTCCGCTCTGCACGCCCCTGCTCAGTAACAATGTTCATCGAAAATTTTCAGATTGATTCAGCTTTGATCAATTTGCTTCCACTTTTAACTTTTGAAAATTTTTATGATTTTATGCAAACGACCTTGAGATAGTTCTGTTGGTATAGGTGAGATTCGGTACAAAGGCCGACACTGACAGCTTTGCGGTGTTTGAAAGCCTCCGTTTTGTAACGACAAAGTGACAAATCCGATGTGTGTAGGCCTACAATACCAATTCGTGTATCAATCTCCTTGTACTGCTTTCCTTCACGTTTAAATACCAGCCCCAAGTTACAGTGCTTGAAATTCTCCACCTGCTGCAGGACAATGAATGACGCTTACTTGCACCGTTCACTGCGGATAGGTTCGAGAAACATAATCGGTATTTTTACTGCAAACTTTCATTTTGGCTTGGTCAAACGCAGCAGATAACAAGGTTAAAATCTTTATTATCACATGTGGGTGAAAGTTTTGTTACAAGAATTATTTTCTAAAAATTTTAACTTTTTGCGCTAGCACGTTTACCCGTTTCTGGAAAACTCATTGTCCTTTGCTTGAGATGAATTTGTGTAGTTGGGTGCATGTCGAATCTATAGGCACCACTAATTAATTTTTAATGTATCAATTTAAGTTACGTATACTTAAACTAGGAAAATATTTTTTGTGTGTCCACTCGACATTATTAGCCGTACCACTGCTGCGTTTCAATACTAACAAAAATGACACACAAATCGTCATCTTGATCTCAAAGTTTGCGTCCTCCAATTGCGTTGCTGTTCTTGTTTTGCGCAAAAACCAAATGCGATTTGTTATTTTGTCATACGTTTTGTACCTTAATTTTGAGTGATCTCCACGCATTTAAAATTTTTTGTCTAGCTTTCAAATTCAAGGTAACGGACAAGAGCTTTTTCCCGGAAAAACAAGGACCAAGCAATCAACCATTCTTCGTTTTTTACCAGGATCGAAGATTTACAATTACAGATTTAGTGGTAAGTTATATGTACACTAAGCATAATAGTAACAGCAAAGCTTTGAATATTCTTTTAAATGTTAGGGAGTCAAAACGTACTATAAAAAATACCTACCTTGCCCATAAACGAATAAGAATATGAGAAACTTGCAATTGCCGGTGTATGAAGGTTCCGAAAAACTAAAAAATGTTTCAAGTAACTTCATATATTCTGCAGCCTATGAGGCAATGTGTGGAGTTGATTTAACAGTTGGAAAAACATATGTGGCAATTGGAGGTAAGAACTGATCACTGTCTTTTTACGTTATGCCATGCATGATGTATGAAAGCTCTGACTGTTACGAAATAACTAGTAATGGTAATGGTTTACTGCTTCATATGACTCAGCCAACAAGCAGGAGCACTACGAAAAGCCATCGCACACTAAGTAAACCAACCATCAGTATACATTAGAGCAAATGAAAATACAATGGCGTAACAGCTGATCAGTGTAAACAAAGAGAGGTGCTGTGTCATATAGGATTGGTGAAGGACCATGGCGGTCATCTAGTCAACCAACCCTGTTTATAACTTTTTGAAAAGTGTTGAAAAACAATAGTTGGAGATCAAATAAGCACAACAATAGGAAAACAAACAAATACAGAACATGGTTAAGAAAATCCACAGTTGAAAGCGCATGCCTATATACACAGATGAATGGATCAAATGTAACTGAAGGAATTTGGTGTGGTTAAGAATATGTATAAACAAATTAAAAAAATAAAAGCAAAAAAGTAACAAAACTAATTAATGAGGTCCAAAAAACAAAGCAAAACAGAAAAAATAGAATGTACTTTCATGCCGAAAGGAATGGGATGTGCACAGGAAAGAAAACAGACAAAAAAGTAACTATACATAAAAAATAAGCAGAATTATAAAATACCAGAATTCGCAGTGTTCTGTTATGAATAAGTGAGATGTTGCTAAAGTTCATAATTGAGTTTGTTTTTCATGCAGGAGGTGTTTCTTAAGATTCCGTTTAAAGGTCAAAGTAATTGAAGACTCAATATCGCCTGGTATTGAAGACCACACTTTTGGGCCAACAAACGTAAGGGAACATTTTCCTGTGGTATAGTTAACTCTAGGTAACAACAGGTAGTTAAACTTGCAACTAAAGTTTCCAATATTATGCACCAAATCTGGTTTAAAAAGGCAACTTGATTTTTGTTCTCTTTGACTAGCCAGTAATAACAGAAGAGTTTTTTGTCCCCATATCTGCGAGATGAGATGTAGGTCGGGTTGGTTACCCCCAGTCGCTACTCTTCCACAGTGCCAAACTGAAGGTTTTGAAATTTTTTCATGATTTGGAAAAAATATTTTGGGAAAATATTTTGTTTTTGCCAGTTTTTTGTGACATTTTTTCCTTACTGAAATGCTTCTGATAGTTTTCAAGTTTATGCAACCACTATTTCTCGAAATATCATAAATCGCTTTTTTCAAGGGCATGCATGGGCAATTCTGAGTCAGGATTTCTGTGGCAGGTCGAAGCTAATCCGATTAAGCATCACGTTTGCCCCACTGTGCTCACCTTGTCGGTGCTTTTGATCTGTTATCAGAGCTCTTGCGTAACTTTTTCCTGATTTTAACTTAATCAGACCTCATTGTTGGTTTTTTATAAGTTTGATAGTTTTTGTCACGGGCATGCTTAGGCAGAATGGAAGTGCGATTTTACGTCAAGTTATTTTTAATCCACCTGAGAATTTTGCTGATCCAATTAAGCTCACATTCTCGCTAGTTTTGAAGCGTTGATCAGAAATTTCATGTCACTTTGTCCGGACTTTTAGATTGATCATAGCACTGGTACTATTGTCAAACTGAGCACACCTCTGCAAAGGTATTTAGGAACACCTTGTCCAAGTTTCTGTGAAAGCGGTTGATAGAGGTTCGGAAACATGGATGTGGTATCAACAACATACGTGAAACCTTTCTTTTGCAGAAAGTATTCGTAATGTGGAAACCATTTTGCGCGCTCGACATAAAAATTCTCATTGACTCCCAGTGCGACAAGCAACTGTGACAGTCAGGCCCATAACCAGGGGGGACGCAGGGGGGCGAATCACTCCCTACAAATTTTTTCGCAGCCCCTGAAAAAATGTGTTAGACATAGTTTGAAACTATTGGACATACTTTAAAAAAATTGGGCCCTTCTCAGAAAACTTGTCGCCTCCTCTGGTGTCCCAAGCTGGTTACGGGCCTGGTCACAGTAATAACAATTCACTCTGTCATCTTGCCCTGACCAGAAAAATCCGACTTAGTTATCTTGCTCAGTGACATGTTGGACAAACTGTGTGGGTACCAGCTATTTGAATCAAACGTTTCCAATCTATAGCATCGACACTGCTTAGGTGGAGGTGACTTGGATTCAGACAGGGAAACAGATCACTTGCCCGATTGCAGAAACACGGAAACAGACGTCACTCGTGGTCAGTGGCGGATCCAGGAGGGGGCAGTTTGGTGAATGGCGTCCCTTTGCCATAAATGCGCCCCTTTTTGGTGCCCACGGAAGTAGAACAGATTAAAAAGTACTCTAAAATAAGCAATGTTTTTCGCTTAGTTAAACCTCAGGATTTACGTTCCGGACTTCACTCAACCTCTTATCGAAGAGCGTGAACAATGCTATTGTTTCGTAAAAGTTGCACGGTTTCGTTTTATCTTTGCCACGTGAGAACTGCCCAGCCTTCACGGCAGTGTTGCCAACCTTGCGGTTTTCTCGCGAATTTTGGCTTGTTTTTTGTGGAGTTGCGGTTTTTTTGAAGACTTGCGGGTTGCTTGTTTCTGGGGTTGTTTTAAATGAAATTTGCTTGTTTTTTGGGCTTGTTTTTCGCAGATTTCTCTTTTGCGGATTGCCTTTTTTTCAAATTTTATGGCACTTTTGCTGTTTCAATGTACCGCTAAAAGCGTATTGGGCGTGTTTTTCGAGTATTTGCTCATTTTGGGCTTGTCTTTTCGGACTTGCCTCCCTGCTTTTTTATTTAATTTTTTTGCTGATTTTTCGTTTTGTTGAATTTTCATGCCAATGCATGTTGGGCTTGTTTTTCGGTTAAATTAACTATTTTTGGCTTGTTTTTCAAATTGATTTGCTTGTTTTTGCAAAATAACCTGGCATCACTGCTTCACGATTTCACAAACGCAGTGGCGTTCGCTCAACACAGTTCTCGACTTGCTGCTGTGCTGCATGAAAATGGTCTGTTTTTTCACAAGTTTATTTTTTTAATGCCTGTTGACCGCTTTGAAAGGAAAAGGAAAGGCAGTAGTAAAAATAGGAATGCAATATGGAAAACTTGTTACTGACTCAAGATTTTACAAGCCTTAAAACTGAAAACGAAAAACCGGTTTCAGGGCTATTGCCAATGCAGTTCGTGAGTCCGCAGTTTGTCTGCGTAGGTTTGCAACATGAAGGAGAGTGGATGGGTTTCTTGACGGAACTAATCTCCAGATTGACAGGGGCGTAACGAAGTTAGGTGGCGCCCGAGGCAAGAAGCAAGTTTGGCGCCCCCATTTTCGAACCTGAAGCCTTCCGGAAACAAATGTACCGTATTGAAGAATGTACGTGTAACATTGTTGGGATTTTTTGGCGCCCTCGCAATCATTCGGCGCCG
>Ga0210059_1005189_pt1 | contig 20954 bp, 13 predicted proteins | sample Ectturendosymbi2_FD_188042 | JGI IMG/M metagenome (GOLD analysis project Ga0210059, IMG submission 188042) | Ecteinascidia turbinata endosymbiont from Florida, USA - Sample 2 (SPAdes) (version 2) | ecosystem: Host-associated > Tunicates > Ascidians > Unclassified | place: Key West, Florida...
TGAAAAAAATTGCAGTAAAAAGTTGCACGCAAAAATCGAAAATGTTGCAAAAAGTTGCAATATAACAACCCTGGAAACAGCTCAAAACATTGAACTGCATGTATTTTGAGTATTTAGGAAGCTGTTGAAAGCTGTAAAAAAAAGTTGCAAAAGTTGCAAAAACTTGCCCTAATGATCACATATGATATGTACTTCCATTCAGTCGCGACTGACATTCTACAACAGCCAGAAAAAGCAACATTCTGATAGATGCAAGCAGATTCACACAAGTGCCTGACAGTGGAGAAATGTCAGAAGCAGAAACGTTCCTAAATTTTATTTCTCTGCACCCAAAAGTGTCCTCTACTACAACAGGCAGCAACAACAGAAAAATCCAAGTCCATCATACTAACCGACACCCTAGAAAAAAAGAGATTGTAGTTGCCCCCCAAACCAACTTTGTTTTCAAGATGTCGGAAATACTCATCCTCCAGAAGTAAAAGTGAGAATATAATGCTGCTTGATTGAGATAATGAAGATGATGAATAAATTAATTCTGAAGGGGAAGCCTTTGTTGAAGAAAAATGGTTTCAATTCACTGAACAGGACAACTGAAATACCCCTTCGTTCGTTGGCTGTAGTAAAAGTTTTTTTATAGGATAAAAGGTACCAAATTTTGTTGCACATGGAGACTTTGACGTTTGGTTCTTAAAGAGATAAAAAAAGAATTCTAATTTTCAGAAAAAGATGACATAGCATCAGTCAAACTTCGTGATATGGTTGAAGTCTTGTCCCATCGTGCACTGCACTCAATAACCAAACACTTGTGTGGAATTTTGAAATTTTATTTGATATTTTCACAGATGCAATGCAAATCACTTTTCAAACACTGTCATTCTACTGTTTGTTAATGTTTTGGATGCAATTATTGCCAAGAAACTCATGCAGGTTAAATCATGATCCTATCGACCTTTCTTTCCAATGAAACATGAGAAATGGATCATAAAAAAGAATTGAGTTTTATCGAACTTTGTAAACATTAAATGCATGGTGAATTTGCATTTCATTGGTTTCTTAAAATGGAAATCAAGAAAGGTTTGGTTACCCATAATAAGGTTTGGTTACCTAAGACAATCATACTTTGTTCATGTCCCATTGGTCCCACCCTATTGTCCCAAACGTCCCCATGGGTGGGGACCAATGGGACGTTTTAGTGGAAATTTTTAAATGCAAATAAAACTGTCGAAATATGTCTGACGATTGAACTTTTTTATGTTAAATTATGCAGAATAACCCAAACTACAAGAAAAACATCACCTGACTTTGAATGTATCAGCTAGTTTTCCAAAAGAAGCAAAAATGTTAAAATTGTCCCATTGGTCCCACATTTCCTCTACGTGCGTTAAATAATAATTTGTTGCACAATTCAGATTGAATGTGTTTCGTTTTGAAAGAAATTGTCGTTTGCAGTTGCAATATATTGTTTGATTCTTTTTTGTAGGATATAAAATTTTGTCAGGCAACATTATGTAGGCCTATAAATTACAAAAATGTTATTGTTTAAATATTTTTGTATTCTTCATAAGAAAAATAAATGAGTTTAGAGGGATGTTATGGTCCTTATGGACAATATATATTTTACTTGCTGAAAAGTTCAAAGCAAAAATAAAACCCAATATTTTCCTTTTCAAAAAACATTAATTTTCTTAATGTTTTATTTTTCGTAAAAATTGTGCCCATATTTAATATATAAATTATTAGAAAAAGCGCACATTTGAACTTTAGCCATGGGCGCCACTTTGCATATATACGCCGCTCCTCGCGTCTCATAAAATTTCCCGGAGGCCCTGTTTCAATGTTACCGTTCAAAACATACCATGTCAATAACACACCACATTCATAACAGACCCATTATGAAGGTTGTCTGTTATCAACAGGTCTGTTTCGAAGGGGAACCGTTCAAAACATCTGAATACTCGAAGCAAATCAAATCACTTAAACATAACGTATATCAATTTTATTTGCAGCTCTCTTGTCCCACTTATTAGCCACGACCAACAACTAGTGACTCAAGTAATGTAAACTACAGCCTCGCTACACTTTCCGTTGCTTTTGCCAAAAAGTAGCGACGTTACTACTTTTGAAAAAAATATGTCGCAAGTCCCCTTTGCTGTTGTTTGTTATTTGTACGCATTTGTCACTGGTCTGCGTTTTAATATTTCACGAGTTGAAAACCAGTGAAGTGTTTCTGTAAGAGAAATATTCCGCATCAGTTTTCAGTGGCGTAGCTAGAGTGTGGGCTGCCCGGGGCGACTCTTGAATTTGGCGCCCCCACAGTCCATAAAATTCGTATTGCACATCGACTCCCTCTTAAAGCTTTGCATATATATGAACTAGTTTGTGCACCATTATAATATTACCGCACTCTCACATGCTCAAATATGGTGTGTTTCAAATACACCCAAAAAATTCAAACACTGTAAGTAACAGTTAAACAAAAAGCAACAGTGACATACAGGGAAAAATAGTAACAAAAGTGTAAAAAATTAGGACTATCTTTGTTTCCGAAATGAAAACTACAATTTTATACACAGTAACTTTTCTTGCCTTTTTGTTGGCAAATTCCTCAATGGCGATGTCAAAATTTATATTATCTGTCGATTGTTGCTCTACAGACAGTGTGGCAAGATTTCTCAACCGCAAGGTGCTCATACTAGATCTGAAGTAATTCTTGATCAGTTCTCGTTTTGAAAACTCCTCTCGTAGGTAGCAACACAACGGCAACTGTGAGGAAAATCCGCAGCACTATTTCTAGATTTGGAACAGAGTTCCCAAGCTTATACTTTTGAATAAACTGCAAAAGTTCAAGGGGGCCTTCTTTCTCTATTGTGAACTGTACATCGGCCAGGGGCGGATCAAGTCAGTAACTTCAGGGAGGGCGATTTAAGTAATATTTGGTAGTCAGGTGTCATAACGGCTTCGCTTCTGTGAGAAGGTGACTCATACTTCACAACACTGCTGTCACAAAACATTGGACGACAAAATGGCCTTATATCTCTCATGCTGTTTTCCGAATTGTAAAAAATCATGGTGAACAACGTTATTTTCGCATGTTTTCAAGGGGGTCAATCGCCCCACCCCCCCTGGACCCGCCCCTGACAACGGCAACATCGTATAACTGTGATGCAACAATAACGTTCTTCTTAATTGCACAACAATGAACAAGCAACGCAACAACTATCAATATTTCTTTTTCGGCTATTAACTGCACTCAACCTCCTGTACAAGTAACTGGCCTACTAGGAATCTGAATGCGGCACGGTGATCTAAAAATTTTCATAATGGCGCATGAACATACTGAAGCAAGAAATCATTTCCCCTAAAAAAACGAGGAACCCTCACGTAACCCCACTACATGTTTTGCGGAACACTAGGGTTCCACGAAACCCCTGTTGAAGAATACTGTGCTAGATTATATTTCTACACGCACGAAAATCTATTTTGACGAGCACAAATCCATCTACACATTTACCAGATTTACACATAAATGTTTTTTAGACCCAACAAAGCGCTTTTAGTCGCAGGTACAAAACTTTAAGAGCACTTACAAAAGCTTAGAGCTCACCACAGCCACACATTTGCCCACAGTCATCTACCATACTCCTACTAAACTCTATAACGTCATATAAGGACTACGATCAAACGTCAACAACGACCCAACCCTCGATCAATCAACCGTGTAGTTAATCAGTGAAATTTGACATCAAGTGAGTTGATAAACGTGTTGAGAACCGTGTTGCAGCGTCATGTAAAAAAAGCCTATTGATACAACATCCCTGATACACGATTGTTTATTGTTTGGCTAAGATAACAATCGCTTAAATACACATGCCATAGTGTAAATACTCGAAATCAAAAACGTCCTTCAACTGCGAGTAATGTCCCGACATTAAAACCACTTTTATTTCAATACAGCCGTTGCTGGTTTATAGCCTACAGCAGAGCCCATAGTGCCGCCCCCCCCCCTTAGCTACGCCACTGTTAATTTTACATGAACTTGAAATGATTTTGACAAAAATATTTTGCAACACTTCCCACAAAAAATGGCCTAAGAAAATTATTTTGTTCAATATACTTGTAAGCACAACACCCCCGCACCTGAGGGGCTAGTGGCCTCTCATGGGCCTTCGCAAAGTTTGCACTTGCAGTCTTCGCAAAGTTTCATTCACTTTTATCTACTTTTCATTTACTGTCATCTACTTTTCAAAACGCTAAAGGAACGTAAACCACTTTATTTCACATCGTGATACAAATGCAACAGAATAAAACCATGAGGAACAGCTTCATTTCCGAAAACGAATAACGTTACCTCAGATGCTGAGACGACGACGAAGTTTGTTTATTTGAATCCCAACAGGAAACAAACGCATTGTCACGTAACAAAAGTTAACCTGTTCAAGAGTATCGAGTGAATAACTTTACGACTAAAGGATGACTTTTAACCATAAATATGTCAGATAGTTTATTCATTAGAACACACATTACAAAAAACGAACCGATATTAAAAAAGTTGGCTGTCAGTATAGCCTGGTAAAACTTTCGAAAAGGTTGTTCAACGCACTTTATGAACTGATAACTGTTTTGACCGTGTTGCAGATTCGCTGTAAATGAAACTTAGGGAAAAACAGCAAAACCCGAAAAATGATCACGGCCAGCAATTGGCGATAGCTTCTCTCACAGCAGCATGCGCCCCGTGTTTCGTCACAAACAGCGTTAATATCCATTCAAAACTAACTGAAAGTATTTCACGGCCGGAATCTTCAACACAATTGATCTTAGTCAAGAAGTATTCGATGTTACAAACACAAGAACAAACCCAGCAGCGACATTGGCAGCGTCTTTCTTCAGGACAGACCTGAGAGCTGTTGACTGATGTGACACACGATCCAGATCGTCTTCTTCGCACGAACAAGGAGGCACAGTGCGGAGGAAAGGCCCGCTCCCCCCCACACTACTAGCCGGTCACATGTGTGGCTGTAAGTAGCTCACAAGCTCGGGGCGAGTTATTGTTCTCAACTGGGACTAGAAACAATATCGAGAGGGGGAACTGCAGGGGGGTGACTGATCACCGACTCGATTATCCCCCCTACTGTCCTTTCATGGGGCTGGGACTCGATGAGCTTTTCCAGTTTACCGGCTTCGTCCAGATTTTCAACGTCGACGAGGGAGTCGCTGACGGACGTCGAGAGCTTGGCTCGTTTTGCTTTACCATCTAAAGCGCTCGTGAAATCGTCGAACGACACTGTTTCCTGAACCAGAGCAAGAGGAAAATCAGTGGCTGCAGATGCTGCGTTTGGTTCTGGCACCAATCCTACCAGAGGTCTTGTTCACATTCGACTGAGCCGATTAACAATGCACTACGCCAAAGCAATTTACAGCTCTACAAGCCACAGGGCACTTATCAAGGCAGAAGCCTGGACTTGAAGTAATTCAGAACATATTGTGGGACCAGAATTTTTGTGGCACGAACGAAGGACAAGAAAACGCAACTGTCACTTGAGTTCACTTAATTCGCTTAGTTCTATTCCCCCTTGTGGATTTTTCACCATAACGCACTACATTTTTTACCATTTGATCTTTTCGTAGTGAAAGATTATTTTGAACTCAACCTTAAATTCAACAACGGTTGCATCTGGTGGAGGAACGTTTCAGTGGCTTGGGTGCACACCTGGGTTCAAAATATCTATCGTGCAAAGACTTTTTGACGATTTGTCATTTCTCCGTTTAGCAACGCGTTTGCAGCAAACGAAAGCAGAATTCAGATATCTACCTTCTAGGTATTTTGTGCAACTCCCGTTAGTCTTTTAATACTATTTACAACAAAACCTTCGATTAAACAAGAATTTTCCCAAAACGAAATAAATACCATGTATCAAAATTAAGCTTAATTTGTCGCAACTTGCTTCAACCTGATTTTTTTTCTGAAAAGGTGAAATCTAATACAAGAAATTTTAACGATATTTTGCAACGATACGTGCCAATAACAACACAACATATCTTTCGGATGGTCGAACTTGCAATGGTAATATTTTTCGTTCTTTTACGAAACATACTGAACTATTTGCTGATAAGTAAAACATGTACAGATTTTTATTTAGCAGAGATTCAAATGTGAAACAAACAGCGTTTACATTTAAAATTTTAATATAACACGAAAAAACTCAGGTCGAGAGTTCAAGACCAAAAACATGAACAGATTCTACCTTAGAAACAAACTTTCATGATATTCCCCGCCGTTTGAGGTTTAATAATCTAACAATACTTCCAAGCCATACCTTTTGCCTTCGCATTTAACCTGACCTTAACCCTTAACAAAATACTTCTACCACGTCACAAATAACACCACAGTCACTCACCGCTCCAGCTGCACTGACACTAGCGGCAGACGAGCGCTTCCGAGGTTCCAGGCTCTTTTTCGACAACGGCACTCCTGCTTCTGCGTAGATTTTACGCTTCATCGCATTCTTCAGTTGCGTGCTAAACATTTTAGATGACGTCACTGACATCGCAAGAAATCGCACAACACAGTAGGGAGGGACACACAACATAGTAGGGAGGGACATCACAGTCAACTGTTGACAAGAAACACCAAACCAAGGCGCAGCATGCTTCCAACCTTCTCCAACTACAGCACTCATAGACGCTGACATCCTGCGGCGTGGGTCGCGTTTCTTGTGTTATATCCGTGTAATAAAAATAATTTGCGGCTGTGATAGTTTGCTGGTAGGGAAAAACATCAGTAAACATCGCACATGCATCTAAACATCAGTAAACAACGCATATGCATCTAACCATCAGTAAACAACGCACATGCATCTACCGTTTTTTTCACAACATCCGATTGTTTGTTTTTTAAAACGCCACCCCAAGCTTCTCGGGTCACACTTAGTTGTTAGAAAAGCACGCGTCACAAGCAAATAAAGCGATAAGCTACGCACACCACATCCACCAGCAGGGATCCTTACATTGATCTGGTCTTGACAACTTCGCTTATTTTGTTTAAATCTGTTCCGAAGCGGTTCACAGCTTTGCGTAACATGTCGATTTCTTCTTCAGTCCATTTAGACCTTAAACAACAAGCAAGGACCAAGTCAGATGAAGTGCAACTTCTCTTTGTGCCCAGCACATTTCCTCGAGAGTCTAAAGGAAATGCCAACAACTGTAAGTGGCATCCTTTTCGTAGCAGCAAACGTGAACGATCCAAACTGCTTGTGCAGCATTATCGAATAATCAAACCAAACATCGCATAATGCAAAATAGCGAATGAAAACATGTAACCAAAAACTTGCTTTACAAATTGGCGATAGCACGTGATGCAAAAGGTCGCTTGTTTAAAATTATGTGACGAATTTTTTAAACAGTGTACATCAATTTTAAGCAAATGAAAAACTTTTGTAATCTCTGAGCTGCAGCGATGACAAAAAACAGTAATTTTTGCTGATTGAAAGTAGGTCAAAATACAACCTATCAAGTCTTTTTAAAGCAATAGTGAGAACTACTTAAACGGCAATTACTTCAACAACAACTGCTAAACTTCTTTGTCCAATCGTGATGTCTTTTCAACAACGCATGAACATCAAAGTTCACTAGACTAAAACATTAATTACACCCCTTGACACGACATCATGATATTATTTTTGAAAGTTTGTTCCACTGTGGAACGCGAGTTAACAAGAAACAATAACTGGTAAAATTTAATATTTCAAAGCAATGTGGAATCATCAGCTGGAGGTAATACAAATATTTTTGCTGTTTTAACAGTTCCAGAGCACTAAATAAGTAATTAATCTTTTACCCGGGGGGAGCTTCCACGTTGGGGTTTATTTCCATCGTCAATTCTGACAACTTTGTGAACGCTTCACCAGCTGCCGTGAAAATTTGGCTCACCTGCAGGAAGAATACATGGGTCAGTTTTTGAAAAAGATGGCTTATTTCAAACGTTAGCATAAAATTTGAAAAAAAACTGAGGCAGTCAGCTACATATGACTGCTGTTGTTCACAAAACTCACACAAGTTCATCAGTCTTTTGTTGTAAAGGGCATTTTAAAGTAAAAATTGCTACTAAAGAATTATCAAGTATGTACTCTCCACGATGGGGGTAAGCAAGGAATCGATCAGCAAGTTTTTATAGGAAATAGATTTCACATAAAACCACGCATCCTCAGTCCTTATTCAAATAGAATCTTCTATTTTACTAGCATTTGTCATTGCTACGAAAGCAAAAGACAAACAATAATGCAAGGCTTGACACATGAAAAAGATCAGACCTGTGCACATTACTTTCATGCACAACTTACAAGTTAACATGCTTGTCAAAATTTTGGCTCTGCAAAAAGCATATAAACTCATCCTGGTCACCTTAGCTGCTGCATTGCTTGACATTTTCATTTGATGAAGAGATGATGAAATCAGCACGAAATTTTGACTTGCTGCAATGTTAACATTTAAATGAGTGACACCCTTTTAAGCTGAAAAAATACAACGTTTTATTTGTTGAATATTTTTGTTAATAATACGGCAACACTAGTCAAATCCAAAATTTAATTGGTGATTGTAATTAAATTCCCCTAAATGTATTTTGAAACTGATTTTTACATTGTCATTGTATTTTTGTAACACATCCAGTTTTTCAGATATCTGTATGTTTTGATTTCCAGTCCAAGCTTTTTTCAGTCTTTTTTCAGTCATTTTCCAGTCATAGACCAAATTTTTTTTAACGATTGAAAAAGATTAAGGCAATTCGTTCATAATGTCTGAAAATATAGACTATTGAATATTGTTACATTTAGTACTATTATTGGCCAAATGACCAAAATGTTTCAGCGAAAAAAAAGCTAGTTTCCAGTTACCTATTCCAATACAGGCATATAAACAACAGAAGGTAGCATTGTTTTGCATTGTACCATAACACAAAACAAAAATTGATGTAGCAGATATAACATTTACAAAAGAAAAGCATGTTTGCCAACCTTAGCTGAGTGATTTAAATGCAAGGAGCGATTTTATGAAGTTACATATACATTGATATCTCTGCGCACATAGACAATAAAACATTAAAAAATCCCTATCACACACTCTGTTCACTTGAATGAATCATATGGTAAGATTCACTTTGTTTTGAATGGTATTGGTTTGTGCCCAACAGGAAAAATCGATGAGCGTCTACAACAAATCCATTGATTCCATTTTGCACGTTTATTTGTCCAAACATATAGTTGAGCCACTAGCCTCAAAAGAACAACTTCAACACTATATAGACCATCAATCAGGAAAAACATCAAAATGATCAGGTGCAGCTTACAGTTAGCATTTATTCTGATTTAGCCATCCTATACCCCGTCTGTAGACTCATTTGCATCCATGAAAAAGCTGTCTTTCTTTGGACTCCATCCCCACAAGCAATCAGTAGCAAAATATGAGTTTTTGAAGCTACGCTAATAGTGTAATTTTCTATACAATATCCTCTATATACCATCAATTTGAGCTCACGAGCAGCTTTACTCAAGAAAACTGCTACTTGAAAATATCGAGAACCACTGTTTCAGCCTGAAAGACATCAATACCTACATAAATGTTATGAACATCAAAAAACACATAATTATAAAAACTGCTAAAAACCATCGAAAACCACTATGTTAACCTAATAATTAAAGCATGTTTAACAATTTCACACCAGCAACATTCTGACAATATAGCGTAATAATATCGGTGTCCATCAAAAACAGACCTGTTCATATAACATCAGTAAAGTATAAGTCACCACATATACCACATTCTTGTGAAATTAAATTTAGTTTCTAGTTTTGCCACACAATTAAGTTCACAAAAGTTAATGAAATTCAAGCAACCTTTAAAGATTAAATAAATAAACTTTACTTTAAAAATGACACACTGTTAACCTTACTCTATGGGTATGTACTTTCCACGATGGGTGTAAGCAAGGAATGGACCAGAAAAATTTTAATAGGAAATCGATTTCACGTAAAATTATGCATCCTCAGTCCTTATTCAAATAGAACACAAGGGGACTTACAGACTCTATGAGCTAATGTTCACGTGTTCTTATTAGGTGTGTTCATCACTAAATGTTTTGCGTTGTACCATAATGAACTGCATAAGCTTGGTGTAATTACTTAAAACTGGCACGCATGAAGTATTTTGGTAGTGTTTATTTTGCAGTAAGCAAAAGATCTGCTGAGACTATTTTGCCATTCAATCCATATCTAACTTTGTCCACATATAATGCTGAGTTGACATTCAAAATCATGTGCAAGGATGAGATGCAAAATCATGAAGCGTTCCTTATTTTTATGTCAGGCCATGTGAGGGAACAAGAGTGGTTCCACCAGTGCCTGTCACTGGCTGTGGTCAGAGCAAACGCTGCCAGCATATTGGACTGTGTGCAAGTTTGATCTGATTTTAGCTATGCCTAGTATAATAACCAACTTGCTTTTTTGTGTTTTTTCTGTATTCATTCTTTGTTTTGCTGTGGACACTTTTGTTACATATTATGTCATTGTTTTGCTTATTTTTTGTTATCATTTGTATATCCTTCTTGCTTCCTTTTATTTTTTTATATTGTTTTGACATGTATGGTTAATATCTTTCATTTATAAAAAAAAAAATTATTTTTTGGGGACCTAAGCTACTGCATTCGGCCATTAACATTGCTGCCTGCCACTTGCCTTCTTCAGTTAATAGCTATTGCTTCCAAATGTTTATGCTTTCTGTAAGTCCCCTTGTGTGGTATTATTTTGCTTCCCTTTTTAGCTATCCTGACAACCGCATGGCCTATGATGAAACCACAATGTTGTGACATATCTCACTTCACTTGAAATTCCTGAGGCCTTTTCAACTTGTAAGAAAAAAAATGCTAAGTTTGTGATGTGAGCAGTATGGTGAACCTAGTTGATGAAAGTGTCTATGGCTGCTGTGCGATTAGCCATTGGTTGGGCTCTTGCCAACAGAAATGACACTTTTGATGAGATCACTTTTTATGTAGGAAGTGGCTATAGGTCTGCTGGCAGTGACGCGGTCCAAATAAAATGCTGAGTTTGTCACCTTAGCGGCACCATCATGGTAGTGTAGGGGACACGTCTGCTGTGTGAATGATTGTTGGTTCGGCTCGCAGTTTGGCACCTTTTGTTATGGTAATAGTGGTAGCGCTTTTCATAAGACCAGTTTTTCTTTACTTTTTTCAAAAGTTCCCCAACTTTTGTGTTCAGATTTACAGTTTAGGCTTGAGGTTAGGGTTAGAGGTTTGCTTTATGGGTTAGGTTTCTGGTTTGGGTTTAAGTTTAAGGTTTAGTATGTTTCTACTGTTGCGATCGGAAATCCCGAGCAGCATATGCGCAAAGCTTCGCACTGTGACAGCAAGCAACAATAGAGTTCACATGCCATAACCACTCTACTATTGCTTGTTCGCGCCACATATATGTATGGTGTTGTTCTTCAGGCACATCCCGTTTGTGGTGAATTACACATTTAACGCAACACCACCGGAGAGGTTGCAACACTGCCAAGCTTAATGCAGTCTACTGCACAATGCACATTTGTTATGCGTTACTGTCACGCTGCAGGTGGGGGACGAACAAGTTTTCAAATATGAAGGTCTGCTGGTGGACCTATAGCCTCTGCTTTTTATGTCCTTTTTTAATAAGTTTCAGGTTTAGCTTTAGGATTAGAGTTTAGGTTAATGTTTGAGCTTAGGAGTTTAAGTCATACGACAAAGACGATATGCTTATCTAAGCATATTGTCCTTGTCATGTGACCAATTCAGTTGATTGGGTTATACCTAATGGCAAATGAGCTCCAGCAGTGATTTTGCCTTTGATGGCAAAATAGACATTGATAAGTATTTTCGTTGCAAAGAGTAGAAAAGTGTCATGAATAACAAACAAGTAAGGCCTACTACTCTATAATGCAGAGATGAGTGAACATCACAGACAAATGCATCATTATAAATCAATCCAGTTTTTAAAGAAGCTTAGTTATAAAGTGTAAGATATCAAATCAGACAAATAAATTACCAAGAACAATATACAGCACAAGCTAACAAGCCGCATCACATGCATGAAAGTGTGACTTAAACCCTTGTTACAGTTGCTACCAGCAATTTTTTGCATGTACGTTGTCTTGAAATCAATTTTATCCTTTTATTTCCAGTCCTGATCTCATACTTCCATAAAGACTAAATCAGGGCTTAAAAGCTATAATCCATAGTAGTAATATACGAAGGTGTAATTTACACTCTGTCTATAGCAGTTACGCTATGTACAGTAGGTGTAATTCACGTTTGCATTTTCTGTAAGCTTTATTGTCTTCCGTATGTTTTACGCTTTCTCTAAGCCTCCCTGTGCAATATTGTTTCGCTCCCCTTAGTTTTTTAGTTTTAGCTATCCTGACTACTGCATGGCCTATTATGAAAACACAGCATTGGTTGTGACATATCTCACTTCGCTTGAAAGTCCTGAGGCTTCAAAATTAAGGAAGGGACTCAGGATACACCTGTCCTGATAAAAAACATAATACATTAATAGGGTCAGTTTGTCATTCAAACGGTGTGGATCTCATGGTGTAGGGTTAAGCGTTACGGCTACCATGCTAATGGTTGTAGGTTCGACTCTCACCTTGCCGACTTTCGTTTTGTCTTTTTTTGCTTTACTTTTATTTAGGCTTAGGTGTTACGTTTAGGGGTTAGTGTTACTGTTAGGTTAGGATAGCGTTAGGTTAGCTTAGGGTTAGGTTAGGATAAGGTTAGGGCTACGGTTAGGGTTAAGGTTAGGTTTACAGGGTTTATCTTTTATGTTTAGTTTGTTTCTACAAAGCCTACTGCACTCTCGTCGTGCGTAACTGTTACGTCAGAAGTGGTGTATTCATAAGTTTTCAAATTTCAAGATCCACAAGCGTATCTATAGCGACTGCCTAAAATTAAAAATGCTTGGGATTTTACAATGCACAATACACAGTAGTAGTGTTACGTGTATACAAAACGTGACGGTGTACAAAAACCTTTGTCCAACATAAACTTCGCATTTGTGAGATAAGTACACTAAAAAATCGGCGTAGCATTTGATGTAAACAAGAAGGTTATAGCCTAGTATTTTGAAGTCCAAGTTTTTATATAACTTAATTATCTTTTCTAGAACAACAAACTCTGCTCATCTCATCAACTAAAGGGATAACACTAAACGGGGGCCCGGCGGGCCGCGCGGGCTGGAGGGCCGTGTTGCCAAATGAAAAACATGAATTTTCCGCGGGCTGGCGACCAGAGTTGATCACTATCCGGTTTGCCGGTTGGATATCCGGTAGGATAGGGAGTTTGCACCCGGATACGGATATCCAAAAACTGCTTTCAAACGCAAACCGGATAAGGATCCGGATATCCGAAACGCTTTTATCGATATTTCGAGGATTCAGACTTTTGGAAAAAGTTGCAGATTGCACAATCATTCATTTATTATCTTCAGAAGCATCTTTTCAGGCTTCTGTTCCATGGCTCCCAGTTTGTCTATGGTGTAATTTCTGTACCGCAATTTAATCCCATTCCCCCTCTTAATCTGCTAATTGGACACGCCAAGTTTGTCAGCATGAATCAGTTCCTGGTGTGGCACGATAGGGCTCTTTCAGTATACAGTAGAAGAACGTTATTTGGTGCGTACCTGGTTAATGGTTAATGGTTTATTGTTTCATATGACTCAGCCAACAAGCAGAAGCATCATAAAAGCCATCGACTAAGGCTAGCTAGTGTAGGCCTACTATGATCTGTCTGTAGGCTAGTCTAGACTAGCTAGAGCACTCTAGCTCTTAGATAATGTCGTCTATAGTCTACACAAGGCCTTGCAGTCTTCACACCTATTCCACGTGAGCCTGCATTGACTGGTTGTTGGATGATACCAGGCCAGATAGCATTTTTCTTTCTTAAACATGATATACAAAATTCTTGTTTGGTGACATTGACTTATTGGACTGAATTTTTAGTCCGCCATTTCAATATAAATGACATATTTTAAGATTTTAAGCCAGTGTATTATTTTGAATGCTGTTTTAGTTTATAGACTAGCATTGCTATGCTGTTTTAGTTTGTAGACTAGCATTGCTACTAGTTATATTTGGTTAAATTGCAACAATGGGTAGGATTAATAACGAAATTATGAATGTGAACTCATGGATGGCGTTAAAATCTAACCACTGTTACCAAAGAAATGGCTAATGAAAGCTTGGTGCGCAACACAGAACCGTCACCAGAAAGTCTTCTACGGAGAGGCTTTTTAACATTGGTGTAGTGGGGCATGATATTCTGAAATTTGAACTAATATTTCTGTTTTATAGTGCTTCGTATTTCAATTTGGGGTGGGGCTTGGAGCTTCGTTTCGGAGGGGCTAAGCCCACCAAAGCTTGCCCGTGGCCATGGGACTGTGTAGCAAAATTTTAGCTTGCTATTTAATGCAATTGACTCAGAAAACTCAGGTTACGCAATATGTCAAGCTTGCAAGATATGTTAAAGTTTCTGTTTATAAGCATGACAGAGCCCAAAGTGGCACAACGCCTTCAGGTATTGTCTGTCATGCTTTACGAGGCAAAACCTGCACTGGGACTATTTTGCCTTCATTTGAACACAATTGGTTGAAGTGGTCATGTGACAAGTACAATACGCATAGACAATTTGTTGGGGTTTAAGAGTTAAGGTTAAGGTTTAGGATTAGGGCTTATGGTCAAGGTTTAGTGGTTCAGTGTTTATCATTAAGGTTTAGCCTGCAGTTCTCATAATCCAGTGGTTTCCAAACTGTGATACGTGTACCAGTAGTGGTATGCGAAGGCTTTCAAGGTGGTGCACGAATAAGCCTACTTTTTCTAGACAAGAATTATATTCACAGCTATAATTTTTATTGATCGGATTCTGTTAATAAATTCCTGAATTTTTGTGCACTACCCTTGTTGGCTTTGAAAATGGCCACAAAATTTCTCACAGCCATATTGTTCATGTCGAAATTGGAACAAGGTGGTATGTGCAGTACAGGACCCACAAGTGGTCCGTGATCAGAAAACGTTTGGGAACCACTGACTTAATGCAAATAAGAACCTGCTAACTGCTTGCCAGCCCTGAAACCATGACAACCATCATCTATGTATGGGACTGAACTGTTACAGATGTCATGGTCAACTAAGCAGGACATGCGTTCCAAACATGTTATTTGACTACTTCAACCAATCTTGTTCAGCTAAAGGCAAAATAACTCTAGCAGTTATTTTGCCTCATGAGACAAAACAGACACAGCACAAAAATGTATGTTGTGCATCACAATACACTTTCGGATAGTTTTCAGATACGGATAGTATGGTTTCAACCAAAACAGGATTCGGATCGGATACGGATATCATTTTTCAAAAACAAGATAGCATCGGATAGTAAAAATCCACCATCCGATCATCTACGCTGGCGACAGTGTTGAACATGATCCGGTCTCCCAATCGCGATCCAACCGTATTCTGCACTTCAGAACCGGATCCGGATTAGACTGGATTTTGAAAAAAACTCAACCGGATCAGATATGGATATCCATACTGCAATACTGCATTGATCACTGCAGTAAAATGCTTAATCAGAGGGTTATTTCGGATATAAACCGGAGTGGATCAAATATTTCGACAGGTCTACCGGATTAGGATCAGACCGGTTTACTGAAAGAAAGTTTTGGACTGGATTAGGATTCCAGAAATCTCCGATTTGTTCAATACTAGCTGGCGAGCTGCACAGTCAGAAGGGTGGGCCGGCAGGCTGCAGTGTTGAACATGATCCGGTCTCCGGATTGCGATCCAACCGGATTCTGTACTTCAGAACCGGACCGGATTGGACTGGATTTTCAAAAAACTTAACCGGATCAGATATGGATATCCAAACTGCATTGATCACTGCAGTAAAATGCTTAATCAGAGTTTTTTTTTAAGATAGAAACCGGATTGGATCAAATATTTCGACAGGTCTACCGGATTTGGATCAGACCGGATTACTGAAAGAAAATTTTGGACTGGATTAAGATTCCAAAAATCTCCAATTTGTTCAACGCTAGCAGGTTGTACTACAGGATGGGCCAGTGGGCTGCACATTAAACTGGGCTGCGGAAAAGTGCAGGCCGGAGGGCTGTCCTTTTCTGCAGCCTGCCCCGCCCTTTTGTGCAGCCCGTCGGCCCGCCCTTCTGTCTTCTGTGCAGCCTGTCAGCCCGACGAAAATTCACGTTTTTCATTTGGACACACGGCCCTCCAGCCCGCCGGCCCTCCAATTAGTGTTATCCAACTAAACTTATTTTGCTTTTCATGTATCCTGCACTTATTGGATTAGCCTACTGTTTAATGCTATACTTTTTGTGATCTGATTATACCTTTGTTTCTCAACCTATGGTGACGCTATGTGCCTTGTGGGTCATGATACATCATGCAATGATGGTACTCCATTTATGGTCCGTGGCATGGGCGCAGTTTTGTTGCGAAATGTGGGGGGACAGCTTGGTGTGAAACCAGGTAGTCATCGTGTCGATGCAGAAGTGACGTTTCATACAACAGATTCCCAATCTTATTTCTAGATGTGTTTTGAGAGCAACACTAATCACTAGTCAGAGACTTGCTTCTATTTCCATTAGAAGGTACGGCCCTTGCTAAACGTGGCCTTCCAAAAGTGGCCCCCGAACAAAATTAATAGCCCACCCCTGCACTAGCATCATTAAATTATACGCTGTCTGTTTCTGAAAAGGTGACAACCGACGTTACAGCAAAGCCAGTTACATTTCTGCACGGCACAAATCATGACTGTACTGTGGTCTCTCACATGTGCAGCTGTAATACTCTCACTGTTACAGGAAAATAATCTTTCTAACAGCATACCACACAGGGGAAAATGTTGGACAGAAGCAGTTAAACATCTTTCACGGTCTCTAGAAACTTGAAAAATACTAAAAATTATTTTATCGAAGCTAAAATTGATAAACTAACAGAATCAGTGATACCACAACAAACTCTGCTTCAACATCAACTTGGATATGAAACGCTCTTCACACAAAACATGACAAACATCACTTTCATTTTTGAAACCTCTCCAAATACAAAACCTAAAGAGTGGGGGGACATAGCATATTATGAAAAGTGGGAGGGACATAGCATATTATGTCCCCCCCGTCTGAAAAAGTGGGGGGGACACGTCCCTCTTGTCCCCAACCAAATTGCGCCCATGGTCCGTGGGTTAAATTCTATTACACTACTTTTTCACATGTGTGGATAAACTTTGTTCTATGCCCTTGATACATGCTTTTGTTATGAAATTTCGTGTTTGATTATAATTACATTGCCACACAACCCTTATAAGTTATATTGCTGCTGCTCTCACATATGTACATCGTGCTGTTTTCACCTGTTCATCTGTACATACTAAGATACTTCAACTCTTCACCCATTGCTTGCCCAACATCATGTGTAACGTTAATATTTGTTATGTATGTGATTTAGGTGCCCTGTAAAAGGCGGAACTCCGTAAATAGTGTTAGGTTTGATGACGCAACCGGAGTGCAAAAAATTTGCGTTGCAAAAGGAATAAACAGTAAAATAGGCAAAGGAAAAATATTTTATTATTGCAAATAAATATGCGTTTCCCCATCCACATGATGCATGGATGTTTGCGATGTTTAAAAATTTTATGCATTCACAACTGTTTAAAGGGTTGCAGTAGAACTTATACTTTTGAGATGTATATTTGATAAGCAGCATCTATTTTGCCTCATGAGACAAAAACAGTTCTGAAGTTATTTTGTCAGTGGTTGCACACACTTGTTTGAAGTCATCACGTGACAAGTTTGGAATGTGTGACCTACATAGCTGACCGTAATGTCTAATTTAAATGTGGGCATGCTTTTAGTGGCTGTTTGTGTACGTTGTGTAAGGAATAGGCTAAGCCATAACATTAAACCTCAACATGTTGTGTCTCTCCGTATTGGGTTACTCATGTGACCATTTCAACTATTTGTGTTTTACTGAAGGCAAAATAGCCACGACATGTTTTTTGCCTCATGAGGCAAAATAGACAGTATCTTTTTAATATGAGTTAATTGGAAGTTTTCGGAGCGTTAACAGGAGTCGGAGTTGATGTTTCAAAATTTTTCGGAGTCGGAGCAGGAGTCTTAAAGTGCGAAGCAGGAGTGGAGTCGTAGTCTGAAAAAGGTGACTCCGCTCATCTCTGCTCTGCAGTACATGACATGTCCGGTGTAACAGCGCCTTTTTCACACATTTGCAGTTGATGTGAACTACATTGCATCCTTGAAATCTTTGCAAAAATCTTTTTATGATTGTGTTGGCGTCAAATTCCAAAAAAATTAAATTTGTAAATCCTGATCCTGATCTGGAAACTTGAATAAAGCCGTAGTCCGGATCCAATCCGGTTTGTTCAAAATGAGCTGAATCCTGCCGGATTCGAGTGAAATCATGATCCTGTCTACCTCTGTCTCCAACTCAGTTTTATATCTGGCTGAAAACTGGATGCGGGATACGGTCTTTTTGTCCTTCGAAACGAAAAACTGGATATGGTTGTTGAGACACTACCTAAACTTTTTATGTGAGCTAAATTTTATTGGCCATTAGATGTTCAACATATCATCATGAACAAGAAATTGTCCAAATCTTTATACATATGAAACTCACTGTTGCAGTTGACTGCATCGCCTTGAACTACTGAGGCAAGCACAAACGAAAGATGGCAATTCGGGGCATTAACTAACTGGAAAGCAACCAGCAGCAATAGAGCTTCCTCACTGAGTTCACTCTGCTACTACTAGGTTGCACTATCATTATATAGGGATAAGATAATTACGATAATTCGATTGTGGTGACTATCACAGTGACTTGTTACTCATGGGCACCATCCAGGGGTTACCATTTATTTACATGTGGCGCCATCTACCGGCCGCCAAATCACTTCCCTCTCCATTAACTTGAAGTTCTATCACTTATCATCCATACTTTAACTCTCAGTTTACAAGTTCGACCCTTACCCTTTGGTTCAAGACGATCTTCAACGGAGGATATTACTGAGAGGGGCTTATGGCCTTTCTCCCAAGTCCCGTATCGGACGCCATTTTATACTCACGAATTTTATGTCGGTTTATGGACTTCTGCACAGAAAGGAAGATTCCTAATATTTACACCACTACGCTATTCCTGAGGTAGGCATCGTTACTTTTAAATCGTGATAGATATACACACAAATTAAAAACAGGTAAATATATACACGCACTACGTAGGAATATTGCACTGTGCATTACCTTCTGTCTTTTTTATGGTCATATTGTACAAATATATATACATTTTTACTTCGTTCAAATTTTATTCATGTCATGGCCTCGCCATAATATTGGTGGCAGCGATCAAACGTTTTTACTTACCATTGAGTCGACAACTGATGGAACAATAAGATTGACAGGTAGGTTTGATGCGAGCCATTTCGTTCTTTCTAGTCATGTACAAGAAGTCATGTACAGTGACAAACGCATAAACCAAATCCGGTTGTACTCTTTTAAACTGAACACGTGGATAGGCATTTTCGCTGAAATGCGTACAATTATCACGTTCAAGTTGTCTTACAAATTGTTGAGATATTTTCCCAAACGAAAGTCGACACAGTGATGGCTTGATCACATATACGGCATCATATCTATGTATATAACCCAGTGACATATTTTGAGTGTTCCTCTAAACTGTAATACAATTTATATAATTCCTTTAGGTCTGATTATTGATTAAGTCTGCCATTAAAAAATAAGTACCCTTACTATGCTTAGTATTTTCCAATATATTATAAAGTCGGTATTGTAACTTCAAGAACAACTGTACATGCTTTGTAAAAATAGTCAAGTCCAAATTCAATTTATTCAACTTGGCCCTCAAGATCATGAGTGGATTATTCAAATTAAAACTTGTATGCCACAACATGTTTACTACAGCTTTCTGACTGAATTTATTAACATTCACAAACAAACCATGGTCTTATGTACCAAGTTCTAATAGTTCCGCTGTTGTACAAAAAACAGGTGTGTTAGCTGAACAAAAAATTGCTGTTTCTTCATTAACTTCTTCTTTTACGTATCGCTTGTATTTTGAAGAAATTCTAATCTGACCCCGCATTATTTCTTTGTTTCAAGTTTTTAAAGTTACCCAAAATGTCTGTAGATATATGAACAAAAGTAATTTAAAATATTGGTGATGGTCTGTTAACACCAACACCAGCATTCTTATAAAATGCTTCAACCTGCTCTGGTTCTGGATGAAATTCTGATTGAATAACTTCATGTTCTGGCATACGCAATGTGTCTGGACCTCCTTCATTTTGGCCAGTTATTGTTGGTCCCTTTACAGCAGTTTCGTAATCATATTCGTCATTGGGTTGAGGAGTTAAAATAGCTTTGCGTGTTTGGTCATAAGTGTTTTCATCTGTCGGTCTGCGTTTTAACATGATCCACATGGTATTTTTCTGCCAAACATAATGTTCAGAAGTCAAGAATTCTAGCAGTGCGTGATACAGTTCTTCCAGCCCTCTATTCAACTTTTTACGATATACTTCAAACAGTTCAGAATCCTTCTTTAGGTACTCTGAATCCAAGCCAATAGCTGCTAATCTTTCAGACAACGAGATGACGTCTCGGGACGTAAGCAGAAGTCGATCCACCCAGGTCCGGAGGCGTCCCGAGACGTTTTTTCTAGTGACACGGGACAAGGACGTCAATCAGGATCAAAGTCGGATTAACTCAGCGGAACATCTCTGCGACCATGGTCGTGGCAGCCGCCCAGCTTTCGCACCTGCCAGCCTGTCTGCCTTTCTCTACTGGTGCAGTGAGTTGATTTTTGTTCAGACAGTCTTCCAGCAAAGTAGTCTACCTAAG
>Ga0210059_1005190_pt1 | contig 20951 bp, 16 predicted proteins | sample Ectturendosymbi2_FD_188042 | JGI IMG/M metagenome (GOLD analysis project Ga0210059, IMG submission 188042) | Ecteinascidia turbinata endosymbiont from Florida, USA - Sample 2 (SPAdes) (version 2) | ecosystem: Host-associated > Tunicates > Ascidians > Unclassified | place: Key West, Florida...
CTCCCACTCCACACATCCGTCAAAGCCTTCCCCGCCCTGGTAAGGACACCAGTCGCCGACAATTTCACGAATCCGCCATCGGTCAACATCTTCTTGACAACGCCCAATGTGCCTTACATTACAATAAGGACAAATTCTCCGTCCTCGCTCGAGCTCGCACTTCATTTCATCTCTCCGCCCTGGAAGCAACTTTCATCAAATCTTTGAATCCTCTTCTCAGCAAACAAAAAGAATTCGTTTACTCGTTAAAGATCTCCTAAACTCTTGAACTTTCCATTGGTTGACCGTTCCAACGTTTCGACGAGGTCCAAATTAGATCTTCAACCAATGACAGCTTCGCCTTTTCTTATATCCTAAACCCTTTCTTATTTGCCACTGTTTCAACCAATGAGATCTCTTCTTTTCTGTATATAAACCAGCTCGGTAGTATCTCCACTTCATTCTGACGATATCCCTTGAAGAGTGTCAGAAGAAAAGCTTTGGGATGAATCTCCTACTTCACGCCATCATCAAGTTCTGTACCACCAAACGTCTTTTCAAATAACTTTTCTGCTTCGATACAATAACTGAGAATGTTGAAACCTGCATTTCGTAACTCATGAATGACTCATACACTAAAAGAACAAAAAAAGCTATCCACTGTCCAGTCTATAGCATGCTGTGAAAAGAAAGAGAAAAATGGGCTAAAGTCTGGTCATTGTGAAAACCAGAGGTCGACCGATTCAGCTTTTCTGGGGCCCATATCGATAATGATATATAGGCCATTCATGGCCCGATACCGATAGCCGATATTTCCCAAAGTTTTATATCTTGTTTTCTGCTTCATTATCAAAAACACGATGTATTCTATGTCTTACCTTTTTTCAAAAACGTCATAAATCAAGATTCATAAGCGAAAATGCTTCATTTGATCAATCTTATTAATTGATGATGCTTTTGCTTCGGCTGCGACGGCTGACGCGTGTTCACAGTTCACCTTGTCTGCTTGTTCATGAAGACGCACCTGCTAGCAGTGCTGCAAGATAACTGTCTTGACTTGGTTCGTTGTGCTTTTCAGCGCCAGTTGTCTGGATGAGTGAGGAATATAACAGCCTTTTCACAACTCCTACAGAGGCCGATAAAATCGGTTGTTTTGGCCGATACCGACATATCGGTGAAACCCAAATGACGGCCAGATATATCGGCCAGACCCATATATCGGTCTATGTCTAATGAAAACAGTGAAGTTTATTGCATAATAGAGGATTTTTTAATTTTGAAAGAGATACAATCTTCTTTTATGTACAAACTCCAAATGAGGTCGTGAACAGAAACAGCGTTGCGCACATGAGGCGCTCAAATCAATCTGGCAGAAGCTCGTACCCAGGGAGGGGCGAAGCCCGCCCCCTGCAAACTTTTTCACCCCGTCCTTGGAAAAAATGTGTTGAACATAGTTGAAAAGTATTGGACATAATTCAAAAAATTTGGGCCCTTCTTAGAAAACACTTCGCCACCCCTGGTGTCCAAGCTGGTTACGGGCCTGAGCGTTTACATGTGTAAAGAGGAACTAAAAAGAGAAAACTTGTCACTAAGCATAACTCTGAATCATAATCCAAAGTGCAACATCTCCCCCTCCACCCCAGGTTAAGAATCCCTGCAATAGGGTTTGATACAGCTTCCTGAGCTGGTGACGTCGCACGCGTCTTGACTTGCGAAGCGGCGTCATGGTTGGTTTCCATGAAAGGACACTCACGTTTTTGGGGGGAAGTTTGCTTGCTGTCTTCTCGTGGTTCTTTTCATCGCTTGAGAAACTTTGTTCACACAAACCATGCAGTAAAAAACTTAAGTAGCATTTCAAAAACTGCTTTCGAAATTCGCTTCTTCTCCCTTCCCCCCCTCAATGCAAATCCAAAACTCATCAAGTGGAACATCGCTGATTTTTAATCTCAGAGTTGTGTCATTTCGTAGTTCAAGACATGGCCCTCGCCAGCGGGTGAGCCAGTGGTGCCCGTCCCGTCCCCCCATTTAAACTCTGTGCTCCCCCATTTCATGTTTAGTCCCCCGAACTACCACAAAGCTTTAGAATCGCTATGCGCAGTTGTAGATAGTCCATAAGCAATAGCTTTTTGAATGACTCTAGTTTACGACACTGCATTCGTTTTCAAGCAAACAAAAGCGCAAAATTTCACTGTTTTTGGCGCCGGAATTACCAAAATAAGGGTCTTGAATGCTTCATGTAAACAATATTTTCGCTTATGGTAAACCAAGAGCGCGTCTTGTGTTTGATGGACAGTAAAATTATACGAAACGTAGACTACTGTGAAATTAGTGTTTGAGTATTCACACGTAGGTTGTGTACAGTCAGGGCCGGATTTACCAATAGGCTATACAGGCTTAAGGCTAGGGCTCATGATCCAATGGGTGCTCCAGCAAACTGTGTTACGCATCGAGTCAATTGCCGTTACTGTATATGATCAGTTAGATACCTAAACATTCGTCAGCAATTTATGTTTTTAGTTTTTATTCATTTAATCAAACTTTGTGTCGATAGCGCCAGGGTCTTCCGAAGAGTTTATGACCGTTGGTCAAGCCGCATGCCGACTGTAGTGTCGCCATACTCAAAACACTTTGACCGCGTCCTGCGTTTGGTGAATCGTGTCGATTGTTACGTGTGAATTAGGCGAAAGGTTCGATACGGACCTTTTGTGGTTTCACAATTTTTGTTAATGGGGATTCTGTGACAAACGCGAAAGTGTATCAGGGTTTTCAAGATGGCAAAAAGGTTCAAGAGCACTGAGATAGGGTTACGTTGGTGAACTGCATTGCTCATATTTTCTGATAAAATTATCCCGCTGCACACCAGCCATCGTCAGCCGAAACGAAGGTTGCAGAGCACTGCTCTAGAGGCATCTTGACGTCACTGGGAGCAATCGCACATTTGTACAGCTATGTCAATTATTCTGTGCTAACCATGAAACTTCCACAGCACTGCACATGTAAAACGAAACACCATTTCACGTACACAATTCTGCTGCCGGCACTACATGAACGAAAACAGTTCTGCGAATGTAAAACAATGCATATAAAAGCGAGATGGTTCCAACCACAAATTCCATCTTGACACAGAGATGAACAAGCTGTTGATAGGGAACTAGTTTCGTCATATGTTCTTATTAACAAAGCAAATAAAAAAACAAACCATTTGCCAACTGGCTGGTGACCACTGACTAATCCGTTTTTGTGGTAACTAAAAGCATGTGCGACTCGGTTGTGTTCGCACACCTTCAGTATGGGATTGATTCTTGAACCTCGGGAAGGATGGATTGTGACGTCATCGTTGGCAACTGCGCGCGAGACGAATCGGCCAAGGAGAGCTTTTGCTTCCATATGCATGGAAGTCATATATAAATGTCTCTTGCTTGGTCTCTCCCTTCTTGCTTTGGCCGACTTTGCTCACATGTAGCGGTCCCACTGGCGTGACTGCTACAGTAGTGTAAGGACTATTCAATTCATTGTGTTAGAGATGCCACGGGCTCACATTTTTATGACCTGGACCAAAGACAATCAAACACATGACTAGTATCGGCTAGCCCAGTGGTTCCCAACCTTTTTAATGCCATAGCCCACTTGTCGTTTTCAGCAGAACGTCGTGGCCCACCATCACAGACCAATAGAAAAATATACTCCAAGTCTTCATTTAAGTACAAATATGAGCAAACAAAATAAGGGGTTTACGATAATGCATCGAATTTTATTTAATTTCAGCATATGCAACACTAAGCAGACTGCGAGATAATCTTCAGTGTGATCTTTGCTCTTGTGCATAGGCGTACGAGGCGCGGCAGCTGCCCCCCTGTCCTGAAAATTTTCAGGGCAAACTCTGTTTTCAGGGCAAGCTCAAGTTGCTCAAAAATCCTGAATGAAAAAACATATATTCAATGCAGTGAAAATTTTCAGGGCAACTCTCTTTATCAGGGCAAGCTCGAGTTGCTCAAAAATCCTGAATGATAAAAATATATATCCAATACAGTGATTTCAGGGCAAGCGCAAGTTGTTCAGAAATCCTGAATGACAAAAAATATTTCAAACAGTGAAAATTTTCAGGGCATCTCTGTTTTTCAGGGCAAGCGTAAGTTGCTCAAAAATCCTGAATGATAAAAAATATATATTCAGTACAGTGAATTCAGGGCACCCTCTGTTTTTCAGGGCAAGCGCATGTTGCTCAAAGCTCCTGAATGTAAAAGTATACTCAATATAGTGAAAAATTTCAGGGCACACTCTATTTTTCAGGACAATCGCAAGTTGCTCAAATATCCTGAATAGTAAAAAATATATTCAATACAGTGGAAAATTTCAGTGCAAATTCTGTTGTTCAGGGAAAGGTGAAAAAATTTTCAATGCAGTATATTCAGCCAGTAAAGGCAATTACCGTAAAATTTCTTGTCTGGGAGAACACAACACGCAAGGAACGTCATCCCCTTGAGTTAACAAGCAAGGTAACTACAGAATTTGCCTATACCGGCACCTCTAGAAGGGATTGTTCAAAGAACGTTATTGCCGAATTGACGTTATAAGCGAATTGAAATGCATGTAGAAGATGCCATCGGGACCGAACAAAATATTACGTTATAAACGAATCGACGTTACATACGAAGCCGTTATAAACGACTTCAACTACAGTATGTAGAACAGATTTTCAAGATGTTTCAGGCCCAATTCGGATTAAAACTAAAAAAGTGAGTTTCAGGGCAAATTGTTTATTTTTAGGGCAAATTGTTATTTTCAGGGCAAATTTTTTCAGCCCCGCCCCCCAGTAAAATGCCTTCCAGTACGCCTATGCTCTTGTGTGTGACGTTTTCGACGAAATTGTCAATTCTTTGCTGCATTTTGGAAAGAGCACATCGAAGATCGTCTTGTAGAGTGAAGTTGAGTCGGTTACGAGTTTTTGTTTTCACGTGGAGAAGGGTAAAGAATCCACATTCACGTAAATATGTGCTGGGGAAGAGAAGGTAATTTTTGAGAACTCCTTTTCCAATATTTGGATAAATATCAGGCACTTTCAGCCAAAAATCGCAAATTGTATTAGTTTCAAAAAGGTATTTGGCCCCAGAATCGTTCTGAAAGTTGATCATCTTGCATGCATAGTGCAACATTCTCGACTGGAAAAACCAAAATATTTTTCACCTAATCCAAGTTGTTTTGTTGATTTCCGGAAAGTAGAGCACAACTTCCTCACGAAGCCCTCCAAGGTGTTGAACAAATTCCGATGCTAAATCAACAATCACTTCATCACCAGCCGCCGTGGCACAAGCTCGAACATAACAAAATTTTCTGCTTGATCTTTTCGTTTCCAATTGTCAAGTTTTTCCAAGAATGCGCTGAGAGTGTCAATAAAATCGAAGATTGTCCTTCTCCTTTCTTGTGCTTGTAATTTCAGATTAACTTTATTGACTTGTTGAAATATGTCAGCAAGATGCGCTAAGCAGCAAATAAAATGGTTATTTTCGAGACTGGATACTATTCCGCTTTTTCCATGATCACTGAGAATCGATTTCAATTGTTACATACTTCTGGATGCTTGCATCTGACAGTTGCACACTGCATTGTTACATACTGCTCGGTGCGTGCATCTGAGCTTACCATCATACATTCTAATTCTAGCCTAATATGTTGGGGAATTCAAAACACACAGATAGATGGAAACCTCTAACAGAAAATCGGCGTAACGACATTGTGTCGGCAGCGTTATTTCAGGTTCACGAGAGGTGCTTCATGCCACAACTCAGTGAATTTGAATTATGCGAAATGACGCCATGGCCCACCTAAAAACCACCTGTGGCCCACCGGTTGGGAACCGCTGGGCTAGCCAGCATGATCAATATAACTGATCAGAAAAATGACTGATCATGCCATCCACGTGGACGAGCATGCTTTTGAAGTGGAAGTTTTGTTTTACTGCAAAATGTCCACGAATTTATGCAAAGAACCTTGCAATTAATTGCAATTAATCTTGTCCGCTCACATTGTGCAGGGGAAATCAAATATCGAGTGAATTGATGGCGATTTCCAACCATTCAGCACAGACATAACACAAATACAGTGCTTATGCAATGGCAAAAATTTTGCTGCTTTTTTGTCCCAAACGTCTGCTGATTCAAGAGCATCAAAAAGAGTTTGTGGTCTATCTTAGCCTATATGAAAAGTATAGATTGAAAGTAAAAACGGTAGGCGTAATCCACCAAGTTTTTAAGATAATTACATTTCAAAGAGAAAATCAAAACTTTAGTTTGATGAAACCATGGTATTTATATAACTAGTCTGACAGCTTATATTATGAGGTTGTTTCAAACAGCACCTTTTAGATGTATACAGTAGCGTCTGCACTTGTTGCACGAATTTCCTATGTTTTAGCATTGTGGAAAAATGTAGGCTGTCATGAAACTTTTCTAAATATAGTGATGGAATCGTTTCAGTAAAACAATGAACATTATTGTAACAACTTTTTCATGTCTATAACAATATTTTGATGGTGTAAGCCAGGGGTGGACAAATCTACCCTATGTGTGAGCCGCATATCTTAAAACCAACGTTACAAAAAGCCGCAACGTAAAAATCTAAAAACACGAATTTATTTGCACTCTACGCTTCTGTGATATTATAATTCTTTTTGGAACGACTTGTAAAAGTAATAATGTACAGCACGCTAGCTACCACAGTACCACGTTAGAATATTTCTGCACTTTGCAATAGAAACAAAAAATGAAACAAATATATACTATTTCAAAAAGCTCAAAAAGTCGCATGCAAAGGTTCGAAAAGCCGCATGCGGTTCGCGAGCCGCAGTTTGGCCACACCTGGTGTAGGTTTTCTTTGGATGAAAACATTTCAGTGCTCTTTTGTTGCTCAATCACCATTGCTTGTGATATTATCATATGGCTCATGAGTCTGAATCAAATAAGCAATAATAAACGAGTTAAATTTACTCTCTCATGAACAAATTAGTTTCACAATGCACTTTCGTAAAAATGATTCATAAAGCACTCAAATTTATATGTTTATATCAGGGGTTCCCAACCTAGGGTACATGTACCCCCAGGGGTACATATGCCATCCGAAGGGGTACATTTAAGGTTATCTCTAAAAGATCAAATTGAATTTGCATATATTTTATTTCCAAATATTTACACAAATACCAGTTAATATTCTTTTCAAAAATCATTATATGCTTATTGTTTTGCTGGTTCATGCCCTGGATACATCTTCAGAAAATCATAGCATTCAGCTTGGGTCTTCTATAGATATTCTAGATTTTCAAAGACAAAGTTTTCTTGCCTATGCTGCTGCAAATTTATACAACACTTTTTTAAAAAATCATATAATTTTAAAGGCCGCATGTATTAACCTAGGAAATATCTAACGCCATAAACGTTGAGGAGATGTTCTATGTCAGCAATTTTGAGATATGAATTTCGACAATCAAATATCTACGGAGATGCTCAGTACATGGGTCAACTCAAATAAAAAAAACACATGTAGCAGCAACTGAAATGTTTACATTTATGATTAGTATGCATAACGCACTTAGTAATTAGTTACATTAAATCTCATGATTACTCTTTCATCCCCGCCATGTTGAGGATATGCGCAAGCAAAATACGTAATTAAATTGATTTTATAATTAATGCCAACCGTCAAATCGTGCTTTAAATCAAATGAATGCAAACGCTTATCCGCCTCATGCTACAAATATCTCGAAAAAACATTTGATACCTTGATCAAAACAATTTACATGCGTTTGTACACTACTAAGCATCTCCATCCGATAGTTTTAGCCATTTACTTCAGAACCTGATGTTAAAATGTTTTCATTCCTTCCACTGCCGGATTACTATTTGGTGATAAGTGGAAGGAGGTGTAGCTGGTGCGCTGTTCAGTGTTTGGGATTTCCCTGTGTTCGTGGATGACCGCAGGGGGGACAAAATGGGAATTTTCTACCACCTGGATATTGGGACTAGGAACCAAAAATTTCTAGAAAACCTGAAGTCAGCAGCTTACTTGACTTAATTTTTGCAATGACGGTTTTTATTTTTTGATATGACACTAACACTGCGTAAGAACAGGGTTCACTGCTATGGTGTCACGCAATTTCGAGCTTGCAGTTCACACATGTCCGTTGTATTTCCTGCAGAGACAGGTTGCGAAACTTGGGTGCGGATAGTTCTAAAATTGGCCTTGATTGCGTAACAGTAGCATGGCAACAAAGTTTCACTTCAAGTTGCGGTAGTAGACGTTTAGCCGCATTTGACTATTGAAGACATCTTCGGCAGGTAATGCAGCGAGACAAATACTGCTGATTGCAGTAAGTCACGTACTTCTGCACGATGTGAAAAGAAACCTTGCTGTCAATGAAGCGCATCTTTGGGACTGTTGCAGTAACATGGGTCATTTTCTCTCTGGTGTTGAAATCCTAAAGCCTTGTCTGTACGCCCATTTGCATTGTATCGTCAGCAGCCTGAAATGGGCAAGCAAAATGTCGACTTTTCCTATGAATGGAAAAAGTTCTGTGAACGCCTATGCCTGTGTTGTTTATGTTTATAATGTAACATCTACTTTGTACTGCGTTATAAATAATAAATTTTGTGTTATTCGAGTATCCCTTGTTGCAACCTCTTGGTTAGCATGTCGTTGAATGTGAGATTGACCACGAACCGGGTGTGCATGAAGACCTACACCCACATGTACGTGGAGCGAACATGCGAAGACTAAAGCCCATATATTTGTAATATATGTGAATTTTTATTGCATTCCCAAGCGGTGGCCAATGGGCCCCTTCAGCAAAGTTTGTCCCCCATTGCACAAAACTCGAGTTAAGCCACTGTGTGGAATCCCAAATTGCACACTATTGAGAGGAATCTTGAGTGACAACTGTTGGGGCACCTAGACTTTGTTGCGAGCTCTGGGAAGCTATTCTGCACAAATTTAAGAAACGCGCACTTGACAACCTTTCGCCTGTCTTGACACCTTATGATTTCTACACATCAACAGGTCTGTAGCATTTTTCCTATAGAATTTTGTAGACCAAAGGCGCTCAGCGTGAATTCCCGTTGTCACAGTTATACAGCAGCGGCGATTGATCCTCAAACACGATGTCAGAAATTACAACAGAAAAGAAACTAAGCATTCTGCAGGTGCAGTTTAAGTGAGCAAACAAACTTTCCTATCGATTAGATCAAGGGTCTCCAAACTACAGTCCGCGGGCCAAATCCGGCCCGCGAAGCCATTTCATCTGGCCCGTGGAGACATTATGCTGCAGTAACAATGAAAAGATAACATAATTACGAAATTTTTTTTGACTTTGTAGAATGTAACATATCCCGAAACAATCACATTATGCAAGATGTCTGGCCCTCGAACTGTTGCGTAATAGCATATGTGGCCCTCGGACAAAAAAGTTTGGAGACACCTGTAGTAGATGAGCGCGCGACAAACACTAAACAATTGGATATGCACACAATGGCGTTTACCTACAGTAAATCAACACGCATCTGAAGCGCAGAACTGCAATCCAAAATGCGGATTGGCAAACTGCAACTCTGCGTTGATTCTCCAAAGAGCCATAGTGAAACTTACGTACCAAAACAATGTGTGTTCCACGGTTCAGACTTCGGTCTTAAAGTAAATCAGAAAACCCGCTGTTTCAAGTTGGCAGAATTTGGACTATGGTCGTTGTTGTCATAATTGTAAACATACAAGCATTCAGGCATTTGATAATGTCTCAGCAAGAAAAAGGAAAACGAAAAGTTTGCTAGATTTCCTTGAATAACAAAACATCGAATGTTTTCTTGAGTACTTTATGCGCATTCCCAATTCCTGTGTAGCTTAGCAAGATTCGATTTTTCAAACTGTGGTGTGCGCCAGCCAGGCCAGCCGCACTTTTTCTATGCTCGACTGCTCATATTCGACAAGAATTTAGCACAGCCTCATTTTGCAGTTGTAAATTGCTCTGGAAAATTGATGAATGTATTTTACTTCCCTCTTTTAACGTTCCGCCTGATAGTTTAACAGTTATGAACCGCTGTATTGTAGCGTTGGTGTTCTTCACTCCGATAGCCTAATTTGGAACGCCAATAGTTTATACTCACTATTTAGTGCAATGTTATATAAAATATGGAGTGTGGATGTAGAAAAATAATCGTATTATGTCAACAAACTTCGCCAAAACGTTGGTTTGGGAATATGAATATGACGTCAAATTATGACGTCACATACAGCGCACACCAAATACAAATGACCACCATATGCCACTGAATGAAATACCCCCATGAAAATTATTTGCGTACGCCACTGCTGACAGTTGTCACAATTCGCTCATACTTCGCAACTAATTAATTTGATCGAAGCGAAATCCGAGGGACTGTTCTACCAGGTTTTAAGTTCACAATGCGTTTTTATTTCAAGTTGTGACTTGTTCTGGTCACATCAACACTGTGGAATTACTGCCGAGTGTGGTGTGGACAAGTCAGTCAATAACAGCACAGCGCATGTTTGCGCATTTTGCAAAACTAAGTCCTTGTGCAAAAACGCCAAGTGTGACGCTTACGCACTTGTGGCACAAACAGTTACGATCGGCAAGCAGAGGACCACCCCGAAGTTGGATTTGAAAATACAATTTTTACCCACTCCGACTACTCTTGACCAAACTCCTTCAGTGTTTCAAGATTTTGTTCAGAGTTTGAAGGAAGCAGTGTTTAAAGATTAGTTCAAAATATGTTGGAATAATACGCTCACTTGCTACAAGAAGCACACTAGGCATACCGAAATTGTTAAAGTGTGTTAACAAAGCACAGCTGGAGCCAGAGCGGAGCTGAAGACGGAGACATCTTGTGAAAAAAACACAGCTCCGGAGATGGAGCCATGTTATGAAAAAACACAGTACCGGAGCCGCAGCTGGAGTAATGTTTTGAAAGAAGAATACAGCTGAAGGAATACAGCTGCTTGAAAGAATACAGCTGAGGAGTCGGAGCCATGATACAAAAGAATACAGCTCCGGAACAGGAGCCATGATTACAAAAACAGAGAGCTCCGAATCCGGAGCAATTTCATTTTTGCAAGAGCTCCGCAGCCTGTTTACAACTACCAAATATTCTTAAGTTCGTCGACATTACGACGATCAAGCATTAAGTTTTCACATCTAAATAGCCACCTCGCGAGTGCTCGTAAGGCATTACTCCAGAGACCATCGCAACTGGAGTCAGTGGGGGTGAACTGACTTCTGACTCTGCCTCCAGCAAAAATGTTTCCAGTTGATCAGCGGTGAAAGCTCCATTTGATGTCCCTCAAGAACTTCTCCTGTAGCATTTCGCGAAAGCAGATCGGCCGGATTTGGTTCCGATGGTGCGTGCTTCCAATCAGCCACGCAGGTATGCTTGCAAATCAAAGCCAACCAACCTTCTGGCAACGAACATAGAAATCGCTTTCGATCATTTCGTATGCTTTGAGGAATCGGTCCAGAATACTGAAGGCGACAGATCCAGTTGCAACTCCTTTACCGTCATGTCTAGTTTGACAGTCAAAACTGCGGCCGTGAGCTCCAATCTCGGGAGTAAGACTTCATCCTGCGGATCTAGATCAGCCTTAGACGACATCAGAACGCAAGAAACACACAACGCCACTCTCGTTATCTACAGAATGCAAGAAACACACAACGCCGCAAGCGGTAATGGATGCATCTGCAAAATAATGCAATTTGCACCGTTGCATGTCACCGTATGAGCTGAGACCGAGGCAACAGGAAATTGACACATATTGCAGTTGCGATAGACGTGACAACCACATTTCACAATTGCGCAATTCCTTCTCCGGCATTGGTTCATCCCATTTAATCTCCTGCTGACATAAGCTGCGATAAATACAACGTGCCTCTATCACAACTGGCGCTACAAACCCGAGAAGATCGAACAGGGAAATTGCCGTTGACAACAACCCGCGACGCGTACGCAGTTCAATGGCCAACTTGACCAAAAAGCAAAACTGACCTCGCGAACATTTCACTGGACCCGGAGAAGGTTCTCTTGAACGTCACTGAAACCGTACGACTGACGTGGATCGGACAGTTTATCCTGTGGCAAATTCTGCAAAACTCCAGGACAATTAGACAAACATTTCGATAAGTGGAAACCAGGTTTAGACAAAATAGAGCAAAGTCCGTTAACCGGAACTTTCGCATTCTCTACATCAGACGCACTGGCCAACAAATCGTCGACATAGAACGAACGTTCCACAGTGGATGCTATGACAGGCTCAAACTCGGCACCAAAATCTTTCGCAACTCGGCGTAAGCAAAACGCTGCACAGCTAGATGAAGAGGTTGCACTGAACTAATGTACTTTCATTCGATAGATTACAGGGTCCTTTGATATATCGACCTCAGGCCACCACAAAAATCGAAGGCAGTCTCGATCACGTGGCGCGACGTGAACCCGACTCGATATCGGCTACCATTGCAACCGATTCTCTAAAAATTCATAACAGTAATACAGCCAAATTATTGACCAAATCTGGCCCCTGCATTCAAACTTGGTTGAGAGGCAGGCCTTCATGAACTGCTGCACAATCAAATACGACACGCAACTTCTTACCAGGCTTCCTTTCGTTAATCACACCGTGATGTGGCAAATACCATACACGACCTGAAGTCGTAATTTCATCTTGAGGTACTTCTTCGGCAATTACTGCGTCTCAGTTTGACACCCCTGCTTTAGAGTTTACTACATTAATACATTTTGTAGATAGAACAGATAGTTTGGAACGCCAAAAGTGTTCCCAGTTATGTGTAGTTTGTGAAAAACGAGGCCCATCTTCTGGAATCACTTCACACATCTTCTGAATTAATAATATGAAGCGCTTGAAACTGTGGTTATTCCATGAAAAATCGCATAGATCGACAAAAGAAATGGCCACTTTCATATCCTGAAAAGGGAACCACTTTTGTGTGATATCCAATGGTTGCCGCAGATAACCTATGGTATTTAGCAGATTAAGACCTTTTTGGTGCCTCTTATTTGACTAGCCCCACAAACGCCTGGTTTGAATCCTGTTGAGTTGTATTCTTTCAAAGTGCAGAAGCTAAGAATTGATCATGCACTGTGAATAACTTTTTACTCTAAAAAAAAGAGAAATGACAATCATATCACATTTCCTAATTTCGTTTAAGCAGAGAATAAAACTTTGCAAACAAAACCTATTTGTTGGTTCAGGTGCAAATGTCTCGCAAAAGATGTCATGAAAGTAAAACATTGTGTTGGTGGTTTATGTTCATCTTATGAAAATGTTTGTACCTTTGGTGTGTGTATGTCACACCAATTTCATACGTAAGTATACTTTTTGTACCAATTTAGTATAAAGGTTACATCAGGGGTGGAGAATCTATTTACTATCACGGGCCACTTGAATTGAGCATTATCAGTGGCAGGCCGCAAAATGAATTAATTTTATCCTAAAAATCTACCTTCATATAACTTTGAGGAAGAGTGACTTCTCTTGACTTACTACCTAAGAACCTGCTTATCATGGAGTTTCTCAAGTGCATTTCAAGCAAGCGGAGATGAGCCATAGAGAAAGCTCGTGACGTAACAAAATGTTACAGAAACGGAGTCCAGCTTTTATTGAACCACTTTCAGCAAATCAGAACGCAAATCATACTGAAACTCTCTTTAAAGTCTTCTGATTCACGTTTAAAAAATGTATGGTAATTATCAAAGAAAAATGTTTTTCAATGGGTGAAACAATCAGGGACACATTGTTTCATTATGAAAAACAATCACCGACACATTGTTTAAGTGGGTAAAACTTTCAGGAACATAGTTTTTGATTCGTTGAAAAATTTAGCAATGGATGGTTTCATTGGACAAAATGCGAAAATGAATATACACCTTTGTCAGTTACTATGTAGTTGCTGCCTGTTAGTAGTTAAATAATATTCTCCGCTGACACTTAACAAGCACACCCTATATTTTTTAGATCTGCACATTTTCACCGCTTTTTCATCAAGTAGCTTTTCCCTGCTGATGCAATGCATGAACAGATGACGGAAAATCGAAGGCATTGGCTAACAATCGTTCACCACTGAATTGTATCCAATCAGATTTCCAAATTGTTGTTGCATGAAAGTAATGAAATCTGGATGCAAATTTCATAAAAATTTATTTTTATGTTTTTGTTTCAGACATGAACAAAAATATATCGACGTTCAAGGGAAAAGTGGTGGAACTTCAAGCAAGAAATCATGCGCTTGTTTTGACCAACAACCGTCTGGAATCAACGTTGAGAGGTAATCAGTATGTAATCAGAAACACGTTTGTTTATTTTGCGTATGTATCTCGCAGAGAATACTTCAGTGATGCATATGTGAGCTCCAGCTTTTATGTCCCTATTTATGTGAAAAACTTTGTTTTTGATATCTCCCATTTAGACGAGTGTTCTTCAACCATTTTGTCATCGTGGAACCCTTGACATACTTTCGGGTTTGTGATGGAACCCACATTATGAAAAATTAAAAGACCACAAGTTGCTTGTAAGAAAATCTAATATTTCGTTGTTTGACACTTTAACAAATAAGACAGTTGTTACAACAGTTAAAAAGCAAGACATTTTAATGACTCAGTTGTCCTTGCATTTTTGAAATGTAACTGCTACATTCAGAATTTGGTTATCCGGCAAAATGAACTCGTATGTCAAATATGTTTCGTCCAATATCATGCTTTGCAATTGAATTGCATTTGGTCCTCTTCGCATCAAGTTCCTCTTTTACATTTTAACTACATTGCTCACTATCGTCCACACTTTCACTTTTGTTATTATTTTGCTTCACTTAAGAAAATATGCTATTTTGATTCATCGGACTTTACTAAATACAGTCGTAAAAGGTGGGTTTTCAAACTGTTCTTACTTTATTCCCACGAAGGTTGAACAGCATCTCTACAGTAGTCTGTGACTCAGTCGACTCTCCACGGGACTCAGGATGAGGCTACTTTCTTCTCAACAAGGTTACCAACCTGTTTTAATCAAAAAAAACAGACCTACTCACAAAAAGCCAAAAAGCCAGACTTAGTCAAAAAAATCCAAGAAAAGCAAGACGCACTCACAAAAAAAAACAAAAATATGCCAGACCTAGTCACAAAAAGCCAGATCTAGTCACAAGAAAAGCAAACAGAACAGATTTAGTCACAAAAAAGCTTAAAAAGCCAGACCTAATCACAGAATAGGCCAATCAGCAGTTATTGAACACACAAAGCTGATAAACAAGCAGCAGTGGCTGATGTGGTAATGAACATTTCTGTCTGTCAAAATCTTTATGTCGCTGTCACCTATGCTCAGGGCTGCCATGCCGTTCTTATTTCGAACCTTTGCCCTTGTTTTGAAAGCTTGGGTCTTGTAAAATTTTGCTTTACTTATTTCTAAATCTCCTTATTTTGACTTGCATCCTTATTTTTGTCTTATTTTCCAGTCAGCAGTGTGTTTGTGGAAGGGATGTTCTCCGTTGTTTCGAAACAGTAGACCAAAGTGTGAAACAGCCTTGATGAAAGGCAGTCAAGTCCATCCTGCAAGTGAAAGTAAATTTAGACAAGAGCTGCAGTGAGATGCACCAAGTCGTCTCTAAGGACAAAGCATTGCCAAAGCAGACCTTTCCTAGCACACAATACGTTTGATCACAGAACGCATTTCGTTCAGCAATTTTTGTTCTTTTGTATCTTGTTTTCTTTCCTAGTTGTCCTTATTTTCCAGTCCAGACCGATGGCAGTCCTGCATATACTAGATTACGTTTTCAAAGGTTATCTACTAGAAGGAATTAGAATGAATATAACCTTCATTCCTACTGTCCTGCTGTAGCAATTCTTTGAGATCTGAATCTTTCAACTACTCTAGCCTAAGCCCACCTTAAAATTCTAGGTGGGTACCACTTAATATTTTTCTTCAGTCTTGCTTCATTGGTGTCACTGTCACTTGAAGTTGAACTCACTGGACCTTGCTAACATTTGCAACTTATACGGTATCAGTTGCTTGTTCATCAGTTTCGTTGAAGACTAAGACACTTAAAATGGTTTCATAAAACAAGATAAAGAAAGACGGAGACTGCAAGTGAAACTTCATACGATATGCTAAATCACCTCTACATTGTTGAATCTAGAAAACCCCGATTTTAAGAAGAAAAACTAGGAAGGCATGAAAAAAAGCAGACCTGGGAGTAAAACACATGGCTTGGCACCGTTGCACTTCATGCGCTGTGCCCGGAACAGGACATCACGAAATGTACCCATTAAATCAATGAGACCCGGTGTCAAGCGAAATTTCTGACCGATGATTGTTTGTCAGTTATTTTGCTTCTCAGAGTGAAGGAATAAAGTTTGTCGATTACTTTTTTGATATGTGTTGTATAAATTAAAGCGTTTTGGTTGAATGTCAGATACCCACAACAAGCTGCAGTACGGGAATAACTGTAACCATTGAAAAATATTGGACTTGCTTTCAAACCTCATGTATATTGCTTCTTCTAACTCAAACCCAAACCCTAACCCGACACATTTACCTAAACACTAAACTCTAAGCCCTAATCATCACTTTTCTCAGCGTATTTGATAAGTAGAATGTTACTCTTTGCATTGGTACATGATGTGAAATCAGAAATATCGCTTGATACCGGCAACTACAGGAGAGGAGAATGCCACTGCTACGTAGGACAACTGTTACATCACAGAGCCAGTTGGTGCAGTGATTCCCAAACTTTTGCGAACCGTTACTCAAATCGAGGAAGTGATGACGTCTCATCACCCTCAAATTTTTTGTAGCACACAAGATGCGACCCTATGGGTGACATAACAATGTGATTTAGATCCAGTAGATATCGTTTGTGCATGGGTTCTCATTGCTGAATCAAGGACTGTTCTCGCAGAAACAACGTCTGGTTAACAGCTACCATTAATTGCCCGAATATTTCTCAATGGTTCACACTATGAAATATGCACACCAACAAGGCATATACTTTTTGGTTTTATAGCTTTTGTTCATCACAATAAGTATGTTCAAATAGCACAAACTGGTACTCACTAATATACGATCTATCATAATATTCAAGCACTTCTCGACATGTCACAACGGTCATATAACTCTCATATTTTGTTGCTGCATCTTAGTAATTTCCGATTAGGAGATCAACAATCTTTTCAGCTCGGTTCCCCTATTCAAACAATTTACTATATAAATAAAACGCAATTTCTTTTTATATCACAATGCATTTCTAACTGAAATTATACTTGATAAGTAGATGCATACTCAATTGTCTAATGCTGAATTAAAGTCGTCATGCTTTTGTTTCACTACTTGCGAGTTGCGCAACTCGGCGCTAAGTGAAGTAACTTAACAAAGCAAATGGTTTTTAGTCATGAGCGCAATGTAAGCCCGAACAACTTGCATGACTAAAGCACGATAACACAATACAGTATTTGTAATTTCAACTGACAGGAATTCACTTTTCATAATCTAGCTCTCACAAAACAAACTGGCAAAACTTAATTCTGATGATCTGACTTTCATAAAATAGTCAGACAGAACTTCGTTCGGACAAGCCATTTTCTGTATTTCAAACTGGCAGGGATTAACCCGGACAAGCCAGCTGCTGTAATTTTAACTGGCAGGGATTAACCCGGACAAGCCAGATTTTCCCTTCTGGTCTGACAGAGATTAACTTGGACAAGTCAAATTTTATTCCTGATCATTAGCAAACTTGGTACAGGTAATGACTTAACCTTAGCACACTTGGAAAAAGGCGGAAAAAGCCAGTTTCTTTTTCCTGATGACTACCAGACTTGGTACGGGTAATAACTTTACCTTAGGCTACGGGGAAAAAGGCAGAAAGAGAAACTCTCTGAATTTCAGTCCAAGTGAGACGGTATTTATACACATAAATCCTCTCGTGACTTGTTAACGCCCCTTTTCGTCAGGTGTTCTAATTGGTTATTGCTCACTGAATCGTCCGATGATTGGCTGATTTTAAATACTTCCAGAACCTTCAGGTACTCGTCGGTGCTCGGGGTTTCACCTGATCGTGATTAGCATCATGTGATTTCTGCTGCTCGTCTTTTGACTTTGCTGACGTTTTAATGACGTTGTCATTGGGCTGGCTTGAGGTAGTCGTCCTAGGATAGACATTTTCAGTCAAGTCAGCTGACTCGATAATTGGATTTGATTGGCTGTAATCTTATTTTAATTTGTCCTGGCTGTTTCAGGCTTGAGGATATTTCAGCAAGTTTGTTTTCTGTTCAGCAATAAGTTGTTACAGGCAAACTTGTCTGTGATATTGTTTTCGCATTTCAGGTTGAAAATTTCTATTGCAGTGATCACTCATAATACAGACTAACATTGTGATTTTGGCTCCGCGTTACCCACCGAAGAGTGGCATATTATCCCAGGGGGTAATTTACCCCCAGTTTGGGAATCACTGAGTTTGTGGGTCATAATACCTCCACCAGCAAATTCGTGCATTATTGATCTGAAAAAATCCAGAAAAAAGCCAGAAAGAGCCAGGTTTCTTCTGGCTTTTTTATTTTTGAAATTAAGCCAGATACCTTAAAAAGGGCAAGAAAAAGCCAGAGCTCGTCGGTTTTTTTTTTTTTTTTAAACAAAACATGTTGAAAAACAGATGTTGAAAAACAGATTTTCACATCAAACATGTTGAAAAACAGATTTTCACATCTGGCTTCAAAAAAGCCAATTTGTCACCCCTGCTACTCAGTCTGCACTACTGTGAACTGTACATCGGCAACATCGTATAGCTGTGATGCAACAACAACGTTTTTCTTAAATTGAATAACAGTGAACAACAAATGACTCAACAATTATAAACATTTCTTGTTCCGCTATCTGCACTCAACCTCCTCTACAACTAATTGGCCTACTTGCAGTCTGAATGCGGCACGGTGATCCAAAATGTCATGATGTGTCAACATACTGGAGCAAAAAATAATTTCCCTCGAAAACGAGGAACCTTCATGGGTCCCTTGAAATTCACAGAACTCCGCCACATGTTTTTGGGAACCCAGCGCGGGATTTAGGGGGGTGAAAGGCCCCCATAATGTTGTTTAGCCATATGTGTGAAATGCACGTGCCACTGACAAATTTTTACCGAGGAAATTTTTTTTAGACCCTATCGGTAGTATTTCGCTTGAATATTATTTGATATTGCGACGAAACACCTATTACCCTATATACTCGCTTATCAGCCGCAGTTTTTTAACTGGAATACGGCCTGTATTTTGCCTGCGGCTTCTGCGCGCAACATACCCAGAGGGACAAAGTTTTCACATGAGCCATCACCGAATTTCAGTCATCCAGTCGAAACGCAAACGCCATTTGGCAATTGGCGAAGTAGGGCGCTATCATTTCTCTGTCAAAATTCGACATAAACTCGCGGGATAAAAGCGTACAGATCTACTTATAGAAGAACTTTCTTCTTCCGACGAAGAAGATTTCTTAGGTTTTGAACAATAAAATTGACTTTCATTACATTTGCCTGTAAAAATCAATATTTAGTTGTTGATTGATCGCGCAGGGTCTTCACCAGTGAAAACGTGAATTGACCTTTTTATTCATGAATTACCCTTGATTCTCGGTATATGGCTAAAGTGTTGGCTGCGGCTTATTTGCGGATGCGGCTAATAAGCGAGTATATACGGTACATAGCCCAGGAGAGAGGTTTTGGGCATTGTGCCCCATTTTTCTGTGTCCCCAGTCAGTTCCACTCATGTCTCAGCCTGTCCCATTTGGCCACAGTCAATTCCCCTCGTGTCTCAGCCTGCCGCATTTGCCTCTCATGTCTCAACCTGTCTCATTTGCCCGCAGTCAGTTCCAGTCATGTCCCAGCCTGCTCCCTTTGCCAGACCTCCTGTTGCATTGTCAGCCTGTCCTGTATCCATGAGCAAAATGTTTGTATTTTGTCAGTCTTGATGATGCGTATGTCATCATTGGCAGAGAGAGCTATTTTATTAACTTGTTCTGTGGAGAGATTGTGTTGGCGACTTCGAATGACATTCATCGCCCTCAACACTGCATTTCCTGAGAACAAGACATCTTTGTAATCACTGAAAGAAATTTTGTTTCTTATGACATTTCTCTTGACACCCTTACACTTTTTTTCTTCTTCACCATCGAGTTTCTTGATTGCGTAGAGGTTTGCTCGCAAGTCAACAAACTCTGTGATAATTTCACAACCAGCCTCATCTTTGAACTTTCCTGGAACCTTTTTGTTGATTCCTGTTGGAATGCTTGAAGGATGGTTTAGTGAGAATTTTGCAGTGTCAAATTTTTCTTGGGCGTCAGCTGAAATATCTTTGAAAAAATCTTCTGTTTCAATTTCATAGCAAAGACTGTCAGTTTCTGTGAACAATAGATTTGCCTTCAAGCCAATTTTGTATTTTATAAGGCCTGATGATTCAGTTGTTGTCATCAGCAGAGAGAACTATTGTGTTGGCACACTCGGCGAACAGTTCATGACGCATTTCGCGCTTCAGTGACTCTCCCAACCTTTGCTTGAGAAACCAGAGCTTGACTCGATGCGCGGTTCTATGTTGTCAAAAGCCTAGACGGCTAAGCGCAAAACGGCCTCAGCGTTTCGCGCAGTCGGTATCAAAGTGCTTGTAGAAGTTTTCAGGCTTTGGGTAATTAGTTTTGCATGTTTTATACTTACCGTTTGAAATATTGTGTTCAGTTTCGGCATAGGTTTAGGTTTGCATGCTTCTAACTTATTGCTTGAAATATTGTGTTCAGTTTCGGCAAAGGCGCAGCCAGGGGGGGTGCTGAAGGGGCTCAAGCACCACCCTTAGCGATCAGAATATTGATGTTTATTTCTTAGTGTTTCACCAACATTGTACTGTAAGTCGAGATCAGGTGCATTGCAAAATGTTCTTTGGCAGTACCACAGG
>Ga0210059_1005191_pt1 | contig 20947 bp, 16 predicted proteins | sample Ectturendosymbi2_FD_188042 | JGI IMG/M metagenome (GOLD analysis project Ga0210059, IMG submission 188042) | Ecteinascidia turbinata endosymbiont from Florida, USA - Sample 2 (SPAdes) (version 2) | ecosystem: Host-associated > Tunicates > Ascidians > Unclassified | place: Key West, Florida...
AGACATTTTTGGGGCAACTATAGCTGCAAACGATCATCCATAGATTCACCTATCACGTCCTGCAACAGAAAAGACATTCGTTAAAAAATGGGTTTTTTATCGAACAAAATATGGGTACGCATCTTTTTGAGTCACCCTGTATTTTACTTAGTTTTTGTTATGCATCAACTTACAGTACTACATTCACAGTCACTGTGAACATTTCTAATCTGCTCGGTTACTCCATTATTTTTTCTCTACTCAACGCAGTCAGAGCAAGAAGTGTCACCTCCACTTTCTGCACACCAAACATGGCGGTTTAACGTAGTCAATCTTATATCAGGCAAAGTTATTAAGTCATAGCCAATTGCTTTCAAGTTATGTTTTAAAAACAGTACTTTTTCCACATTATCAGGTTCAAACCGAGTTCTACTACCGTTTGCTCTTGCCACTTTGAACTCTTTCTCGCTAGCGTCTGAACTCACAGGTGCGCTAAGATATTTTAAAGCTTTTGTTGCAATTTCTGGATGTCTGTAACACTGTCCCATCTACACCTGTAATGGACAAACGTTGCGTTTACACTTTGGCTCATTTCAAGTATGTGGCCACCATCAGTTTTGCTTTGACATATGGATCTTCTGACTAAGATGAATTGTCAGCAGTGCAACTGCTTCCATCATTCAAAAATGCGAAGTATTTAGCCTTGGTAGAACCAACGTCTGTTTTTTGATGTTATCTGTCAGCGGCTTCTCCATGTGATCCTTCCATAGGAGATTCTTTCCTTTTTTGGCTTTTGTTTTTAATTGTTTTGGTTCGTCCTACTGAAACCAGGTGAGCAAGAAATAACTCTGGCTGATCAGCTTTTCTTCGTGAAAAAATCCCATTTTCAGTCTTGGATCCAGCAGGGCTGCAACCACATGTAGCTGGCTTTTTTTGATGGAATTGAAATGTTGTCAAACCTCCCCTCCGCAAAAATATCGATGCATGTTCTGAAGCATCTCCTACAGTTCAACCACTCCTTTGCAATCAGTCTCTTCCAAAGTGATCAAAATAAACTTTGCACTTGGCATTGCCGCAGAGATGCACGAATTCTCTTTTTCACAAAAATGTACGACATCAGCAAAGATTTTTAGTAATACCACAACGGTTGGTAAAATTTACCACTCATGACTTTCGCTTGATTTCGAGTATTTCAATGAATTCTATGTAGGCCAGAATAATTGCTTTTTTGGAGCAGAAATGTTTCCAGCATTGCATGTGTACTGGTCCAGTATGTTTCTTGATCCAAAATCAAAGTGTGCCGCGGCATCCCTCACTTTCTTAGGTTTTCATTAACATAGATTTGGGTTTGGTACTGTGACGACGCTTATGAACAATGCTTTGTATATTTATAAGCAACGTTGCCACTGAATTCTGCATTTTTCGGCTATTCGTAAGAACAAGATGCAAGCCACATAGAAAACACGAAACTATTCAAAGTGCTTCTTTGGATGGTTGTTGTGTTTATTTAGTGGTTTGCGATTCGTTGATATCATGTTTTGTATATTTTTTTGAATAAACAAGCCTGTTGCCATTGTAAATGAACAAGACGGGACAGACGGGATAAAAGCTGAAACCTGATGCATTTTGTAACTATTTATATGATTGTCACCCCGCAATGAGTGTTGAAATATTTGTCTCAAAGAATTCCCCTAGAACTTGGAAAAACATCAATCACATTCTCAACTGCTACCAACAGAAAAAAACTTCAGTTTTCAAAGTCTCTCAAAGCAACAGCAAGGCGCAGAAACGTGATTATCAGTTCACCGCCTGTCAATCTAGTACTGGTAGACTTAATCCTATTGTGTACTGTAGGTAGTAGGATGCCGATTCCGACCTGTGTAAATAGCGAATCCTCTTATTATGAATCATGGATCCCATGAGACTTTGTTATGGGCTAGCAAACACTACAAATCAGCTCAACCGTGAAGCAAACCACAGAAAACGCAGGACATGAAAAAAAGCTTAGCTGAACACGGCTAAACAGTGCTTGCTGTCGTCAAAACAATATTGTTTGGTTATAATAGTGTACCTTGATCCAAACTTCGTTAAATGTTAGTGTTTACCATTGACCAAGTGGGTTCAAAATGGCAAAAAAACGTTCAAAAAATATAATTATGTTGATAAAACTAATACAAAAACAGAAATCTGTTGAACCCGGCCCCGGCTAATTATTTTGATTGCCACGGCCAGGAAAAAACTCAATCCTCCGCCGGGGCTGGGGCCCTGGTCGTTCCCTATCCATCACTAACAAATGCTAGTTTTAGTTTTCTTCTACATTTCATGTTTGCTATAGAAATGAAAAAGTAGTCAATATGTCCCGTTAGACACATTTGGAATTGCCCTTTGCCTGCTTTAAATTCATTTTAAATTCCATCTTAAACAAAAGAAAGGATATATATGGTTAATGTGATTTTGTTGAACATCCATGTCGATCAGCTTTCGTGATAAAGCAGTTGTGAGATGCATCTGGCAAGTTTTGTGATGGACACTGCACATTAACTTGTCTGATAAATAAACCATTCTATGATCTTAGGTTCCTCATGTGATATCCGATGTATCTATGTTGTCTTTGACATTAGCAGTTAGTGCATTTGGTAATGCTACATTTGAAATGCTGCAGCATTTAATAGCAAATGCTGTTTTATTATTGTGTACATACAGCACAAACATGACTTGACTTGCTGCAATTACAGATGTCCCTTTCCAGCTCATATGAAATTCCATTTAACTGCAATTGATGCTTTTAAATGGAATATCAAATGTTTTTTAATGTTGGCTTTTTTAGGCACACTTGACTTGATAACTGCTTTCCTTTTTATTTGTCCTCGCAGACTGTTTATTTTGGTAATGTAAATATATTACCTCCTTAACACCAACACACTACTACTTTTGGTGCTATTGCATTTGTAAGAAAGCAATGCATTTCATAAACCTACTGCCACTGTACCCCTGGAGTTTAAGCCACAACTCCTTTTGTGGTCTACCTCTTGCAAACTTGAAATCTTTTTCTGGTACTCAGAATGTAATGGTGTGATTTCTGATTGGTTTATTTAGGTAATTGTTTTCACCACACTGTGATACTATTCCGCTTGCTTGATTTCATGCAAGTTTTAAAAAGTAGTGGATTCTTGTATGCCTTTTCAGTAGGTTTTTGGTAGAATGGATTGGTTGGTGTGAATTGCACAAAATGAAGCCGTTATAGTAAAGATATTGATTGAAAAATTTTTCTGCTTGGTGTGGATGTGCTGGTAAAAAGAAAGTTGAGGTAAGTTATTACTTACATTAAATGTTGTATTTTTTCTTCATATCATCGCCAGGATTGAAAAATAGTTTGAGGCTACTGCCGCACACAGTGACAGATCAAAGGGTGAAAAAAAAAATTATTTCCCAGGTTCAGGTAGTTGGGGGTTGAAATGCTGTTTTTAGTTTGAAGGAAACAACAGCTAAGTCATGACTGTGAGCACCAAATGTTTCAAAGCGACCTGAAAAGCACTTTTAAAGCAGAGGAGCCTATTTTCAACGATGTATGTGTTTTTATGTGGTTGTGACGATTGATGTCTCATTTGTATCTTAAAAGTTATCAGGTCAATTCATAATTAATTCACAGATGATGACATGCAGTTTTCGTAACGGTGCTGTTAACTGTAAATCAATCAATTTGATTTTTTAATGCTACTTTTAAATTCCTCAGTGCGCTGTGATTGAATGCGGTCATTAGCAATGTGAACATCAAGATCAAAATGAAGATATACCATTAAAATGATATCGTATGTTACATTCCTCAGGTACTTTTTCTTCAATCGAATGGTTAAGTTCAATTCGCAGTAGGGGAATATCTGATGCTTGGTATTATGGATTGAGGGAAGCGCAGGTTTTGAGTGTGGTGTTGGTAATGACATGCTATCACTGCTATATCTTCTGCTAAAGGAGCCCATGATTGCCATGCTGACCTTTTTTAAGACAAATTTCAGAAACATGGCTTCATTTCAAGTTAGTTGGCCTGAAAAATTTTAGTTGGCTTTTTTGGCCTCATCTCAAGTTGGTTGGCCTAAAACATTCGTTTGGCCTTTTGGCTTTTTTGACCTTTTTTACTTTGAAAAAGTTTCATCTGCAAAAAAATATTTACTATTACATATTTTGGCAACACTTTTGCACAATTTTTGTGATAAATGCCATATTAGACCAATGTTGGCGTTCTGATTTCAGTAAGATTGGAGTGATGCTAGATGCAAAATAGTTATTTTGTGTAATCACTGCAAATGTGTGCACTGTGGAGTAGTGTGTTGTAAGCACTAAGCAGGCTCAATGCTTTCAAACCCTTATGCGTCTTTGTGATAGAAATGCGACAATGGCATTGAGATAGTTGAAGGCTTTTATGATTCAGGTTGTAAGTACAGCAGCGACTAGAAGATGACATTCACATAGGTGTAGAAAGCTGCCGATGAATCAGTATGCAAACAGTAGCACCATTGTACTCAAAATATGCAATCACACAAATGATGAAAAGTCAGAAGTATCAGAATAAACTCCAGTGCAAGGCAAAAAAACTTGCCTCAATTTTGAAGAAACTTTCTAATGAAATTCTTGTAATTTAAATGTTTCTTTGTGACAAAGGAATAGCAATGCCACAAAGTTTGGTGCTTTTTTCTGTCCTTTAAACAATCGGTTTGGCCTCTTTTCAGCACTGTTTGACTTTTCATTGAAATTTTTATCTGGTAATCCTGATGTAGCTGTGTGGCCTGCGCAGCAGAGACAGTAAAGGTGGGTGGTGCTGGTTAGTTACACTGCTGCGCTTTGCACTTTTTTGGTGTAACTGATAGGGGATCAAGGAAGCAAGACCCCCCTCTGGCAAGCTATATGTAAAAACTAGGCTCCCTTTATTTGACATGCTGATATTTAATATTTTAGGTTGTGTTTATTTTGCGTTTTTCGGGGTGTTTTCTTTTTATTAGCTAATATAAAGACATTCATGAAATTGCGTGATTCACTATCATTTCTTAACTTTTTACCGAGTTTTGGCTGGTGGGACCCCTATGGTGACCAATGGACCCCCTTCAGCTAAGCTATGCCCCCCCTGGTTCTGTTGCAACCTCTCCGGTGGTGATGGGTTGATTGTGTGATTCACCACGAACGGGATGTGCGTGAAGAACAACACCATACATATATGTGGCGCGAACAAGCAATAATAGAGTGATCGTGGCGTATAATCTCTGATGATACGAGCATGTGAACAATTGAACGTAACGACTAGCATGCGCGGAGAGTGATCATGGCATGTGAACTCTATTGTTGCCTGCTGCCACAGTGCGAAGCTTTGCGCATATGCCGCTCGGGATTTCCGATCGCAACAGTTCAAACCTCTAGTTACGCCATTGGCAAAGCGAATATACTGAAGCTTTCAAATTGCACCAAATATATCAACTGTAGGTTTGTTGGTAGCTGAGCAGATCCTCCCTCAAACTTCCATACTATCTGACTATTTGTCAACAAACTCGTGTGCTTTTCGGAAAACGCGGTTCGGGCATGCTCGCATATTTGCAACACTGTTATGTAAAATAATTTGTTTTGCATCAAAAATGTTATGGTTGTTGCCGTAAATAATTATAACAATCGGTTTGATTTCATTCTCGGATTTTTATCATTAATAATAACCATGAAATATAATAGACATGTTCAACAGACAACTGTGAATGAAGTCGAATGTCCCAGTTCAAAAACAATATTTCGCAAAGGTTTGTTTCCCCGGAATGTCAGCTTTTCGCCGGCACAGCTGGTTTACAGGACGTTGCGTCCAATTGATGTCGTCACGATCTCTTATCAAAGGTAGCCCAGATGGAGCAAAACAACCATAATAAAAACATAATGTATGGCGTGCTTGATGTGCATAAACATTTTGCTCGCAGTTGGGTATGCTTTCATTAAGCGGGAATTGAAGAGGTCATGCTGGGTTCGCCTGTGCATGCTGCCGGTTACATCTCTGCTTGTCATTGCAGGATGTTCCAGTTAATGAAGTCTCCAGCTTTGTGTCAAGCGACAAAGAGCTGGAAGTTGATGTTCAGTGAGGTGACACTTTGTTCTCATCAACGACTAATTTGTTGCTTCGATCTTTAAATTTTTAAGACTGTGAAGAAGTTGATCAGGTATCTTGCAACAAACTTTGCTAAAACAGACAAGGAAAATTGACTTCCAGGCGAGTTTGGTGTATGTTTTCTTACTTTATTTTGTTGTGGCCAGGTCTTCTGTTGTCGTGCACACACTGATTCCCTTTTCTCGCCTTCAAAAGCTTCTGGCTACCAAACTTTCAAGTCATCAAAGCTTGACGACTCAGATACACAGCCTCCCCAGCAGAACTTACGTGAGCTTGTTGTCATTTTATGGGAAAAAAGCACTTAATTCATTTCCTAAATACCGTGTTTTTTTGCAATGGTATTTTTGCCATCACTGTGTATTTCGTTTGTGATAATGTTGGAAATAGATCGAATCTTTGATTGTCTTAAATAGCGTTGATAGATTTTTTACTGCGACATCTGACTTACCTGTTGCTTGCCACACGATTTGATATAAAGTAAACGTGAAGCTTGCGGGCATTGTCGTCATGTTGTTATTAATTACCGAGGTGAAAATTTTATACCTACTTAACCTTTTGCCAGAATCGCTGGAGTCATAAACACGCACGGAATGCCTTAAACATTGGAATGTCCGCGAAAGGGTCAGGGCTGACGCTGGTTTTCCCAGTTGGCAAATTGAACTGTTATTCAGCAAGCGCCCGCTGACCCAAAACAGTGAACTGACCACTCATGTAACTATTCCCTGTGTTGGACTTTTTGTCCCTTCTCTTTTGTATTGAGTTTGTGAAGAAGGTGGCGGTTTTAACGCTTCCAGTGATTCCGGTAATTTTCGTAAATATTTTAAGATTGCGAAGCCGCCAATGATGACAACCGATCAGACTCCCGCGACCCATCTTTGTTACCCTCACGGCCTGCTTCCCTTGTGGGCGTCAAGGGCCACAGTCCGCAGTCCCCGATATCACCAAGTAAGGCCACAAGTGCTCTTGAGTTAACGTCCATTGGTGTTCGGAACAAACCTATTGTCCGCGCCTGGAACATCAGAAATATGATTACTGTTGACGATGCACGTATTTTCGTTTCGTGAATGTAGTTTATCGAATGCATTGCAACCTGCAGCTCGTCGTTCCCACATACGGACGAATCTGAGCTTAAGTATGTAGTGGATGTTCATACTTAAATTTATGTTATTTGCCTTCCCACTGTCTTTGTACCTATTTTTGACCTCAAAAATCAGAAATCAGCTTATTGTTGAAAAAGTTGAAATGGAAATTTGCTGCATAAATTTCTTGAAGAAATTGTATTTGTTGCAAATTTGCTGCATAAATTTCTTGAACAAATTGTATTTGTTGCAAATTTGCTGCATAAATTTCTTGAAGAAATTGTATTTGTTGCAAATTGCTGCATAAATTTCTTGAAGAAATTGTATTTGTTGCAAATTTGCTGCATAAATTTCTTGAACAAATTGTATTTGTTGCAAATTTGCTGCATAAATTTCTTGAAGAAATTGTATTTGTTGCAAATTGCTGCATAAATTTCTTGAAGAAATTGTATTTGTTGCAAATTTGCTGCATAAATTTCTTGAACAAATTGTATTTGTTGCAAATTTGCTGCATAAATTTCTTGAAGAAATTGTATTTGTTGCAAATTGCTGCATAAATTTCTTGAAGAAATTGTATTTGTTGCAAATTGCTGCATAAATTTCTTGAAGAAATTGTATTTGTTGCAAATTGCTGCATAAATTTCTTGAACCGTCAAGTATGTTTGAACGGGCCCGGAACGCAATGGTATGGAAGACAAGTAACCGGCATGGGATTTTGAATGTTCGCGTTAACTCGCAGCCACAATCAGGCAACAGCCGTCACCGATCATCGCCAAGTCAGCGAACCTCCCCCCGTCACCAACCCTGCATGTCCTGAAGTCGCCGTCGCGTGACATCACCACCACTTGCGTGCACGGAAATGATGACGTACACACCGGGATCGATGCTTTCAAAGACAAGACCGAGGCTGACCCCCTCACCCCACCCGGGGACGGGGTGTCGGTATGTTCGAGCAGCGGGATATCAAGCGGGTTCATGTCCCAACCATCGTCCATGGACTTCAGCAGCATGCGTGAAGGTTGGTCTGTGACTTGAGCGCTGCAGCTGCACGCGTGGTCCTCTGGCTGCAATTTTACCATATCTTATTTTCAGGCGAGTCACCCCCGCACCAGGAGTGACATCTTCTCGTACCTCTGTAGTCGAGTAACTCTCAAGATTTTTTGCCCCGTACACCATATTTAAAAAAAAATTTCAGATAGACCACTTTGCTGTGGTGACTTATAGCCAAACACAAGAACCCGAAAATTGGTCTTACATATAATGTAAAGGTTTCAATCTTCAGGAACGTTTTGTGAAAGAGTTGTGGAAATCTCTGTGGAACACTAGAAATGCCAGATGCAGCACGTTGAGAACCACGGGTGTAGTCGAGTAGATTGCAGCTTGAAATCTTAGTTCTCACGCGGATTGGTGAAACCCGAGTAAGAAACTCAGTTCCGATTGCGAGTTCTTGTGTTTCTTCAAATGAACAAATTCGCAGCAGCGAGTCGGTCCTGAACCGTAAGTGTGCTTGCTCACTTCGCGAGCATTCCAGCAGCAACTCAAGCATCGGCGTCTGTCGCTGAAGGCCTCGTCCTGTTCGATCGAAGCAACTACCCTGGGAAATAACGATGACGTAATCGGTGACTGAGTGCGGGCCACGTGATCGAGATCTTGCCGCAGCAAACGAAGCTTTTGGTTGAAATTAACGAATGTCGCGAAAACTAAACGTGTTTCGTCATCGATTCGCACGTTGCTGTGCATTTCGCAAATGCGTGCAATCAAAAAGTTGTATGTTTTGCTGCGTTTTCCATGGTTTGTATAAAATTTCAGATTCACAGGATTTTAAAAGCGACCTGGAAACAGTGAAAGAAACCAACGTCAAAGAAGGTATTGTTTCGCACTAATGGGCTTACGTTCTATCACAATTCATCAATTGGTAGCAGTTTCGTATTATTAAAAAATAAAACGCCCTTCTGGTGTAGCACGTGCTGAGGACATGCTGCCGACAAAACATCACTTAGAACGATTTTCTATGGTGTTGTAATCTTGAATAGTTTCATGGCCTGTTTTTATTATATTTTTTGCAAGAATTTTTATAAAGTTTGTAAAGAATTGCCAACATTACTCTGCCGCGCTATGCAACTCCATCCCTTATGTCGTTTCAGAATCCTCAAACGTCGACTCCCGCCCAGCGAAAGATGGCAACGCTGATGCCGGCCTGAAAGGTGTGTCTCAAACATATCTTGCGACTTAGGAAGCTTCTATTGACGCAGGCATCGTTTGCCGGAAAGACGCTGTAGGTGCGGAATCCGTGTCCGAGATTGTAGAACTTAATCAGTAATTGATTTGCAGATTTCACGAAACCGTGTGAAGATAGAAAAGAACCTGTTGAACTCAGTGACCGCGTGCCGGTCGATAAGCCGACCAGGCCATCTGTGCTCGGTGAAACAGCATGCTCAGTGTTGTCAATACTGTTGTTGTCGTTGGTCGAACCACAGGTCTATTCTTGCAGTAGTTTCATTACAACCGTCAGTACAAGATCGATTGTTGTTTGGTTTTAAATTAAATTTTTTGGTGTTTTCCATCCGATAAAGTTCAGTCCGTCGCTAAAGACGTGATTTACGTTCAATTGCGGAATGTAGTCTCGTGAGGAACCAACTCCCCGGAACGCATCCAGTAAAGTTTGTTATTTCCTGAGCCATGATATGCTCGTGACATATGGGAAAGCCGAAAGTGCAGCCTCCTCATGGACTGGTTCGCTTGCGTCTCGGGTGTTCGGAAAGCGTTGCTAAAAATGTCTTCAGGAATGCAAAATTTGAATAAAATTTATGCTAAGGAAATTGGTTTGAAACGGGGGGTCTCAAACACGCGGCCGCATGTGGCCCATCAGGGCATTCTGTGCGGCCGGCAATGCTTTTTATGAATTTTCAAAAAAACATTTGCGTTAGTTACTTTCTTCACCGATGTTTGAAAGTGCTCGGCCAGCGAGTGAACAAGTTCATTTTGAAAGACGTAGAGACGACTAGAAATGATTTGCCAGTAACTCATGACACCTTTCGCAGGAAATTTGATGTAAAAGCTGTTTCTAATAAGGTTCAAGTACCGCCATTGTTGCGTCAGCGTCATAATGCGGCCATCGGATTATTTTCTAAGTCCTCATTTGGCGCTTGGAGCAATTTGACTTTGAGCCCTGGTTTAGAAACTGTGTTCCTTTTCGGTGATCTTTCTAGAAATACAAGCTTCCCAAGATTGGAGTATTACATCCAGCATCGCAAGCATGGGTTAGGTTTTAAACATTGTGACGTCACTTACAGGTCCCATTCCCCAATGCAACAGTTCTAAGGAGGAATTGACCCGGGCGATCAGCGCTTGCAACGACCCCTTGGATGCGCTGACGTGTATAAGCTCATCCAACCAGCCAATCACAGCCATGATGGCAGTGACGTCGATTCATCAAATATTTCTCAAGACCCTCGCGAAATACCCAAGAAATTCAGCGTCGTACAACAAAGCATGTGGTGGTTTTCAATGTTTGCTCCATTTGTAACATTTATGATCAATGCATCAGTTGCTGCTTGTAACATGCAGGGTTGCGGGGTTGGAGGTAAAATATCCGACTCCAGCTCCCACTCCGACCTTTCCAAAATTTCCGACTCTGACTCCTCAACATGAAGGGAATGAAACTTGGATGTTAAAATCCATGGGAATCGTGGTGCACAGCAAGAAATCTGTTACAACAAAAGTTTCAAAAGAAATTGCACCATTTCATCAGGACTTCACAATTTAGGAGTGTGATATAAAATATCATCCAATTGGACATCCGGAGTCAGACAAAAAATCCGACTCCTACTCCCATTGTTGTTAGGAATCCGACCTCACCCAAAAACATCCGACTCCGCAACCTTGGCAACATGCAGTGAGTAGTTTCGTTGAAGCAAAACCAGTGGCTTCCTTTGACTACTTCTCGCATATTTCAATCCCTCTCAAGGCGCAGCTGTTTCACGCTGGGTCAGTGGGGAGGAGATTGAGTTGAGCCAAGCTCTTATAACTTCGTTACTGCATCAGTCTTGCTGTCTCCCGGCGCTTGAGACTGCAACATATATCAGAGTTATTTCGAGCACATGGCTTCTGTAGTCGTATGTCTGTCCAGGAAAGTAAACATATGGATGATAATATTTCATGAGAAATTCAACTCATTTCAAGTAAAAGTGATTATGGATTTGAAAACGTTACAACTTGCATCAACTTGAAGTGATGGCAGTGCCAATCAAAACCTTATCAGTTATACATAGTTTTTTTGTTTTATGTCCTTATTTTTAATTTATTTAACCCAGTTGTTTTAAAAGGAAAATGTTAGGTACCCAGTATGGACCTGTAGGAACCCGAAAAATATTGATTGTAGTATCCGTTCAGACATTTCCCGTGATAATTTTCTCTGATTCTGGGGACCCGATTTTCAATTCTAGGGGCCCAAATCGGGTCCCTAATACACCTTTAAAAAACCCTGGTTTAACCGGTAGCTGGTAATGTACTTGAAATGCTGGTTTCCTTGCATGACCTCATCTTCACCTTATGTACAATAACAAGGAACGGCAGTCCGCCATTCTGATGACCCCGAACTATCGACATCGCTGTAGCGACAAACTATGCGTGTAAAGAAAAGACCCCCCAAGAACCAACCCACGTGTGCACAGGAAAACTGTGTCGTATATCTGGCGTGGAGTATCGGCATTTGCTCAACCTAAGTTCGCCCACCACCGATAGGAACATCTACATTTGTTCTTAATTCGAAAAAGTTTGTCAGGATTGCCAGCGCCCAGCGGTCTACATGTCATTGTGACGTCACTTAAATGCGTTGCAGCTGTGCGGCGATATTCTGACCAATCGTTGCTTCCGCGACCTGATCAACAACGTGGAAGTGAATTGCAAGACTTTAAACAATTACTCTCTGCTCCTGGCTGCCTCCGACCTGCTCTACCTCAGGCTGACGCTGAAGCAAGCCACCATCCCCACTCTCCTCTCCCACGTCGACTTCGAAAGCATGGATCTGGCCGGTCAGCGCGAGACGCTTTTTCGAAGTTTAACGCAATTTGTTTTGTCAGCAACTTATGAAATGTTTCCTTTCAAAAACGGCGCGTGATTGTTGGCGGTTGCTGTGACAGCCATTACCACGTGGCCGGCCTTTGGAATATTGTGGCAAATATATTTCCATCAGGGAGATTTCAAAATTTTCCAAGTTCCAGCAAGAACGTCTTCGGAGATTATTTCCCAAAAAAAGTTATGGATGATCGTTGTGATGCGTTATTGCATTTAAAGACTTTTGAATGGTCATATTTGTTGCATATCACCCGCACATTAGACATTAGGAAAAGTTACGGAAAAAATGTTTTCCCTGATCACGTTTCTACGGAGCAGATGATGATTCAAAGCCTTTGATGACATTTTTTTGTTATTTTTAGTCGACTTTCTTAATTTTTGCAAACGCTTCTTCAGGATCAGATGATCCTGAACATGCACTAGAATTCTATCGTACGAATAATTTGTCAGTGGTTTAAATGCCTGTGTTTTGTTGATGACGTCTCTCTCATTGTCCTTCTTTGTTTCGTCAGAGCTGCGACTTCTTGCAAGCTGCCTCCACACCCCCAACATCCCCCTCATAAACTCGGACTACATGTACAACGTCTCGGCAGCGGTGGCGTCAAAGTACATATCCGAGATAACTGACCTCTACACACTCCTCAATGTCATGAAATGCTTCGGGAGGTAAGGAGCTTGAAAAATCTGTTCAGGTCCGAGCTCAATTTTCCTTTGCTTGTGTACAAAACATGTTCCAAGTTTCCATGAAATCCACTGCTATCCTGTGGTTTGTTCACTGGGCCTTTGTTTCTGGCCCACTGAAGTGGCCAGGTCCTGACGGATAGGTTCCAATTCCCCGCTTGACCTAATACTTGAAAACTGGCACAATTTGCGGCCTTACCACGGTCGGATCTGGCCCCATGTCCAGCGTCCTCTTCGGCGAAACGACTTTTGCTGAATGAACGACGCGGACCATAATTTGTTGGTAACCTGCAAGAAACTGTCACCGAGGCTGACTTATGTTCCTTGTGTCAAATTATTTTATCTGAAAATAAATGAAGTAACTGGTGACTTCATCGGTAAGTGTGTCTGTAAAGACTGAATTCTGAATTTTATGAGAATTATTGTAAATGTGTCGCCTGTACACAATTGGATCGCTGGCATTGTTACGTTGCCAGACTCTGTTGGACAGTGGGAGGGGCTTGTGTGTTTATCAAAGACACAACTCGAAGGTAAAATCAATTTTTCCAAAATTCCAATGAATAAGAAAGGATCTGCATGACGTTTATCACAGGTCTTCGCAAGGCGCCTTGTGTTGCTGCCAAACCTTCCACGTTTTCCAAACAGCTCATGTTGTTTTGGTCGTCGATGCCTTGAATTATTGATCAGCGAGTTAAGCGCATGCAGCTGTATGATGCAGTGCCTGCTCTACTTCGGGAATTTCCTGCACTGCGTCAGATGTTTTGTTGAGGCAACTCTATCACCTTTAACTGCTTCGCTCAGCATGATCGGGCAGTGGCTGCAAGCGACTGTGTGGAGCATCGACAAGCGACTGTTGCGTCACAAATGGCTACAAGCGACTGTTGCGTCACAAATGCATTTATTGAACAATGGAAAGGCTGATTCATTTTTGTTTCTTGTTGTCTTATCTTCTTTCGGAACATAATAAAGCCTGGAAGTTTTTTATGTTCTCATGAAAAAACTAACAACGCAGTAGAAACTTTTCAGATAATTGTTTTTGATTGTCTTATTTTAAATAGGTTCTTTCGTACGTGAATGATTATAGGTTCTTTCGTACGTGAATGATTACAAACCATTGTTACTTATTTATCGATTGCAATCCGCTTTTCAAACAGGCGTTTTGTGGCTACTTATGTGTCTCTAGTCAGGTGAGATAACTGTGCAGGACACCCGGTCGGACCTGCCTTAGATTTTTCAACGTTCATCACGAGGCATTCGAAACCATCAATTTATTTTATGTTCAACAGAATCTGCATTTGTAATAACTTTAAGAAGCTTAAGTATTTAGGAAAAGTTCTTGATTTCCCGAACGGCAGCGTTTGCTTTGCAACAAGCCATCTATTAATTTAAATATTCCACCAGTCACGTGATCTACCTACACTTCGAACTTAACTCTATTGCCTTGAATTAATGTATTTGAAGTTTGGAGCAGAGTGAGATTTGGAAGTTCTGCCTATAACAAAATTGCTATTGATGCTATCCAAGCTGTTTCTCAGTCCATACGCCTCACACTCGCTCCCCTCCTCATTTATCTTTACCCTGTACGAGAATGTCTACGTTGAACGGTTTCGTTGTTTGCTTGTTAAAGATGCCAAATATGGAACTAGTGTCTCTTGCTGGTTTGAAACTTTTTTGTATCTTTCCTTAAGAACCCGCTTCTTCAGCTGGCTTTGGTTGGCGACCGTTGATCCAGGTTCACTCTTCATCCCACAGGTATTTCCCGAACGGGACAAAACGTCAATGCGAGGCCCAGGTGGTCACTTTGTCCGAGGAGCTCGGCGGAGTTTATCCGGACGGCCGCTCCATGGCCGCGCACATGTTCGATGCATTTTATCGGATGGAGCACGCTCCGATGAGACCTCTGCTGCAGCAGGCCAGCCACGCAATCACTCATGGCGATGTGCCCATTCAGCCACAGGTAGATTGTTGTGATGTCATAAACACGTGGGCTCGCCAGTGAGTTGTTCGTGCGGAGAGATCCGGATACTGTTAACTTGTAAACTATTTGCTCGGAGCAAGGTTGAAGTGTTGGATGCTTAAAAGCGATATCTGTTTCGGAACTACTGCTTGGTACACAGCAATGCTTTGCGTTGATCTATCTTGGTCCCGTGGTGGACACTTAGCTTGTGGGATCGATAGGAATTTGCATAAAGCAAGTCCATTGGGCGAAGTGGATCAATAGAATTGATCGTTGTATACTGTGCGGTCATAATCAAGCGTATTTCGTGCTTTCAAAGGCTTTTTCATGTTCAGTGATCTTGTTCCCCAAATCACGCTAATCAAACTTTCCGACTTAATATCGTGATTAGACTGCATTTAGTACTAACCATGATCAAACACGAAGGGTTTCAAATACAAAGCGCCTCATCTTTATGACGATTTATTGAAATCGTCATGTCGCTTGTAACGATTTCTGCTGAATCACCAAACGATTTCTGCTGAATCACCAAACGCCCGAGTGCTCAAGTGAGCCTTTGGGGGAGGTTAACTAAGTGCCCCCAGTTGTGGGTGATTTTACTAAAGAAACCGTGTTGAAGCTGATGCTTTACAGTCTCGCCTGTATACCTGCTTATGATTGGATGATCCGCAATCCAGATCACTCGAATGACGAAGTTAAACCGCCGTGTGGACTGCAGTGCATTCCAATGGCAGGTTGCATATTGTAATAAACAAGACTACTGCCGTGCTGCGGTGCTTTATATAGTCTTTTTTGGAACAACTTGCGTAAGTGCTGTCGCATAAACTTGTTCTTCGTCTGCCATTTGAAACTGAAAAGCCTACAGCTTGGGAAGGACCGAAAGAAGCAAGTTACTCGTCCAGCTTGTGCCGCTACCTTGTGAGAGACCGCAACACAAAACCCAGTTGTTCGACAGCTCCATGTATACGCGCAGCCAGGGCTGTGGATCTGGAACTCAAATTTCAGGCTTCAGCTCTAGGCATCTAAATTGTTTTGGCTCCTGCTCCAACATTAGAAATTTTTGGCCCCGGCTCTAAAGCGATTTGGTGGATGAAAAATCAAAACCATTGTATTTATTTGTACAACTCGCTTGCCCCACAAACCAGGGTGTGGAACCGGAACCCAAATTTCCGGCTTCGGCCCTCCAAAATTGCTTGGGCTCCGATTGCACAGCCCTGCGCCCAACGTGCTCGTTCTGGTTCACTTGAGCTTCCCTGACGTCATAGCTCACTTCAAGAACACTTATATTTCAAGGTGTTTGGGGAAACCGAAATAGCCTTTAACATTTTTCCAACGATCTCTCAATTACAGCAGAAGCTCACTTTATGGCCGCCAATAAAATACTCTGAAATAAGGGTCTCAAACACGCGGGCCACATGAGGTCTGCGGGGGCATTCTGTGCGGCCCGTTACGCTCTTTGGGAATTTTCAAATAAAGAACATGTAAGTTATTTAGGTTATTCACCTCTGTTTAAAAATGCTCGGCCAGGGAGTGCTTGTAAACGAATGTAGAGACGCCTTCAGATATGACTTGCCTGTAACTCATGATATTTTTCGCAGGAAATTTGATGTCAAAGCTGTTTCTAATAAGGTTCAGATACCGCCATTGTTGCGTCAGCGTGATAATGCGGCCCTACTTTTATAAGTCCTTATTTGGCCCTCGGAGCAATTTCAGTTTGAGACCCTGCACTAACATCTCGCTTTACAAACACCTCTATTCAGATAAAATAATTCCAGTCTCCCAAAATATCTGTGTGGCGAGTAAACCCTGCTTATTGGCACGACCATGTAGTAAGGAATTCTGTACCACGTTTTTAATAAAATCGCAAAAAATCGTCGATAACTTTTCCGTGAATCACCACGACGCCATTTGCTGCGAATGCCGAGGAAATGACGTCAGCGGCAGAGTTTATGGTTGATAGTGAAATAAACGTAATTGTGATGACGTTAAACTCACGATCACATGTTGCAGATGATCTCGTGAAAACACGTGTCATCATTTCGCAAAAACCGATGGGGCGAAAGCTTTTTGGTCACGTGCGTTATCAACGTCACAATCACTGAAGCGTAACATCGTCAGGGGAAAATTGAATAAATTTAACTTTAACCAAGTTTGGCGACGGCCTTGAATTAGTTAATGGCCTTGAAACGACGGCCTTGTGGAAGAACCATGAAGATTGCCGCTTCAACAAACGCTTGAACTCAGAAGAACGGGCGTTTTTTTTCGAAGGTCGGGTCTTGGCAGCTGTTTTATTTTTATCTGCAACTGATGCAGACCCCGGACGCAGTCAAAACTTGCTTTGCACTGTGATCGATGCTCCCCAGTCTGCCAGATGCCTTTGTGATGAATAATTGATCGACTGTGACGTAGCTCACATTACTTTCTCCTCAGTTGTTCGCCCCATGAGATAGAACCTGTATGCAGCTGGACTGCTGCACCAAGTGCTCTGCATCTTCCACGCCTGAGATTGATTGGTGTCAAGCATAAGTAAATCGTTCCACATTGTTCAGTGCAGATCCTTTGCAGCATTGGTTCCTCCTCCCCTTGTAATCTCACAGCTACATCCTGAACATTTCTAAAATCAAAACGTTGGACGGATCAACCAATATGTTCTTAGCGGTCATCAAGTATTGTGACGCTAATTTGACAAACGTTATTTATTTGCACTCAGAACAAAACTTACTGTTGTGAGAAGGGAAATTGACCCCACAACTTAGTTAAAAGTAAAAGCCTAAGTCATAACGTGAAAAGCAACACAGGACCGTTTCGGTTTCTTCGCTCCGCCCATTTTCTGTTCAGCCAATCAGCTGCAAAGGCCGTACAGTGCTGGCAGCGACGAGTGTTTTGTCATAATGGCGCTGTGTTGCAGGATATCTCGGCGATCCTTCGTTACTGCGTCAAGTTCGGGTACACAGTCCAAGGCAACGACTTGCTCGACAAGCTCAGCGCGGAGCTCCACAAGAGGCTTCCCCAGGACCACGCCTCGCAATTCACCACAAACGTGAAGTGGCTCACTGTTTTCTATTATTACAACGAAAGTTTGATGACGTTGTTCGTTGATAACGTCATGAAACACGCGCCTGAGCTCGACTTCGTCGCGCTCAGTGACGTCATGGACGCCCTGGCTCAGGTCAGTACAGGAAGTTACGTTGACTTCAGTTTTGTCGCAATATCTGTGTGCTATTTATCTTAACAAGCTGCTTGAGCAAACCACGCCCAGTTAACAAGAAACTTTTCACCCTGCCGTGAATTTTTGTCGATCTCTCGGGAACCAATGTACAAAGAAGAGGTCGTTTGTTGCGCGTGGGGCAAGAGTCTAAGCTATCGTCCGCATTGCGAATTGTAGTAATCCACCCCTCATTCCCCCCTGGTCAGCTGCATAACTTACACTTCGGCAAATCCTGTGAGTCATTTTGTAGCCAACGTCACTGAACAATGCTGTCTATTATATCTATTATGTTGCCTGAATTTAATCTGGGTATGTCATTCGGAAAAGTTAAGTCTGGAAAAAGTCCAGAAGAAAATCAGGAAAGGGTTTCGAAAAGTCAGGAAATTTATATTCAAAATTGCTCAGGAATCCTGAGCGTCTGGTCACGAGGTGTCGTCCATATTGTTTGTCATACTGATCATAATGCATTGCCATCTGGATGTTATATCGTTTATGCTCAAAACTGGCAGGATTTGAAGCTGTCAACTTTTTCAATGAATGAAAATACTTTTAAACAGTGGAGATGAAATGTTACTTGCGTGAAACAAAACCTTTTCTGCTTATCTTCACAGTACTTTGTGAAAAGCATACAGAAACTTGGCTGCAGCCAATACATAATGCACGCCGCTCATCTCTTGCTAAGAATTATAAAATCGCTTGAACGAAACATAGTGTTTCGACATCTTCCATAACTCCCGACGCCAATTTAATAAACCCGTTGTGGGTTGGACATAACCAGGGCTCTTGGTGACCCCGTGGCACTCACTGCGCCAACCCCCCATGATTCCGTGCGCTGTTGGCATTTTCATGATGTTTGGAAAGCAAAGACGAACGAAACAGCTCAGAGAGGAATTTTACCATCGACAGAGTTGCAATCTTCATGTGTTGAGTTCATCTTTGAAGTTCAAGGTAGACATGAAATCGGTGCGAAAATATCAACATAATACAGGTTTGTCCCCTGAAAGGTCATGTAGGCCTCGGTGAAACGCCCCAGGTCACCAGCAACACCACCTATCTCTTAACAGTCGTGAATCTTTTTCCGCAGGTCTACTACGTGCCGAACAACGCCGACGCCTTCTTCGACAATGTTTACAACCAGATGATGCTGAAGCTGCCAACCCTCAGCACAAGTCATGTGCACAGCGTCAACCGCAAGTTGCTGTTCACTGCTTACCACTTCGCTGTGTTCGGTATCTACCCCTCAAAACTGATCGAACTGGCACTCAACGAAAAACAGGTTTGGAGCGAAACGTCACAAAGGTTGGGAGAGAAACGTCATAAACAGATGCGCCCGTTTGTTTCTTTTCTTTCTCTCTCGTCAATCCTCAGCGCAAATATGTGAGAATCTGCAAAATTTTTTTAACGAAGATTTCATGAAGCATTGTCAGTAATTACTGTACTTGCCATTTTCAACACGTTTGAAACCCTGTATGTGCGAAAATCCATCAGTAATAAAACACGAAAATTCCTTGGAAACTTGCTGGACTTCCGGCAGCTTTAACATCCGTCTTCCTAGGGGAGGTCGAGAATGCTTGTGCAACAACGTGATGTTCGCAGTATGTTCAACTGTTGCGTCGGGGGGGCGGGTACTTGCATAGTGGGTGCTTGGCTGGTGCCTGAGTACGAGGCTGGGCTGTGGCCTGATAGCAAGTTTGACTTAACGATGTGTTGCATCTGACCGGCCAGGCTTCTGCTTAATTCAGTGTAAAACTTAATGCGAACGTATTGTCAGATGTATGATTTTCGATCCGAGCCATGATGTCATAGCAACACGCAACATTTGTGGAAATGTCTTTCAGTTTCGTAACAATCGATCGACGTCACGACTTTTCCTCCGTGACGTGTGCAAAGCTGTCAGCATCGAACGCCCGGATCTCCTCCCCCAGGCCGTTCCAAACAACTTCCTCACCGACCTCCCTCCCCCGAAGATCTACGCCTTCGAGCGGGTAGGTCGTGCGGCCACGTGGTGCAAAATGCCCCCCTGGACCCTCTTCGTCACGGCGCTGGCCCCGCGGCCATGTGATGCAAGTGGCGACGTCACTTAAACCAACGATGAAGCATGTTCGATGTCCTGCTTTTTTTAATGGCAGCACAAAATTCCAAATTTACTGTTCTTTTAATGAAACCTGACCGTTTGCCGCACATTGCAATGCTGGTCTTGCAGCTTTTGGACCTGTTTTAAACTGTGACGCAACAAAGACACACAGGATTGAACTTGCAGGTGCTTCCCCCAATTGACTTCTCCAAACCCTGATCAGGCCCGAGTTGCAAGAGTTGAACCAGCGGTGCTGTTTATTCGATAATCTTCCGCATCCAAAACGGAAAAACCTTTTATTCTTGTAACGCGAAGCCACTAACCAGGTGGAGCCTGTACCCATCATTAGAGTCTGCTTGTCGACTTTACCTTTTATTTTCAAAACTTTCACATGCAGGAGGTTTGTGTGTGATGTTGTAAATATGTATAAACTTAGAACTCTGCTAACTCAGCCCTAAAGTACTCATGCTCACAAAAACACATTTACTTAGTGTTAAAATTTCTTGGAGGGAGCACTGGAGTGAGCGCCAGGGTTTCCGATCAAGTTTTCTGAAAACTGGGCTCAGCAAGTACTCGTTTCCTTGCTCTACTCACCCGCTACTCGTATTACTCGCATCAGGACGTGCAGAGCGTATTGGAGCAAGTTGTGAACGGACGCCAGTACTTCTCCTTCATTTCCTCCCCACTCAGAAACTTCCCACTTTTCCTGCTTCGGGCCCATATCGACGGCTCTGTCCTGCCCACTACGCCCCTGTTGCCAATC
>Ga0210059_1005192_pt1 | contig 20946 bp, 15 predicted proteins | sample Ectturendosymbi2_FD_188042 | JGI IMG/M metagenome (GOLD analysis project Ga0210059, IMG submission 188042) | Ecteinascidia turbinata endosymbiont from Florida, USA - Sample 2 (SPAdes) (version 2) | ecosystem: Host-associated > Tunicates > Ascidians > Unclassified | place: Key West, Florida...
TCGCCCTCTGGGCCTCCAATAACGATTCGAACTCCCGACAATGTCACTAGGGTTCAAGAGTCAGTCGGTCGGAGTCCGAGCAAATCTCTGCGACGAAGGAGCCAAGGTGCATGTACTCTAAGACTCTTCTTGACATATTATTTCTGATTTGAGGACAAACAGTTGCAGATTATAAAATGTTATCTTTTCACCTTTCAATAAATGTAATCATCATTGTGGTATCAATTAAAATACTGGATTTGAGCCCAATCGCTTTGTTTCAACAATTGTGAAATACCCTGTACTTTTGCTTGCCTAAAAAATAGTTATTTCGTAGTAAATTGCGTTAATACACAAATACTTATTTAGTAATTACTTGCATAAAAACACAAATAGTTATTTTTTCGTTACAATTGCAAGTAACGCAGCTTCAAGACGAATAAGTGAAAAATGTGAAACAGGCCATGTTTGCATAGAACCGATCCATGTCTGCAAATGGAAAATAATACGGTAATTACGAACCGAAAAACGGTAGAAACGGTTACCGCACGTACGCATCTTTCGCCACTCTCATATAGACATAAGTACGAAACCGGTTATCAACGTTCCTTCACGATCAGCTCATAATCTTCCGGAGAATAAACCATCCCAGTGCAGCCTTCCAGCTGTGGGTGAGGATTGTCAGGATGCGGGCAGATCTCGAACTTCTGAAGGATCGACACCAAGAACAAGAAAATCTCCGCTCGGGCCAGGTTCTCGCCCAAACAGTTGCGAGGCCCGACAGAGAAAGGAATGATCTTCTCCGATTTCACGAACTTGCCATCATTGTCGACGTGTCGGCCAGGGTCAAACTTGTCCGGCTCAGGCCAGATTGCAGGGTCGTGATGAATGTGCCAGATGTTGCTGAAGACCTAAGCGAATTGCAAAAAAGCGTAAAATGTGGGATGAAGTCAAATCCCTACGAAATCCAATTCATTGAGGCCGCTTTTGTCTGCTCTTGATCTGACGCCGCACGTTTCGATTTCCATTATTGTCATCAGAGAATTACTATTTGGATTACAGCAGTTATTATTTCACACCATTCTCGTCACCATCCAGGATCATTCAATAAGCACTTGTTTACCCAGATCCTTACCATACAAGGTCCGCTAAAGTTCAGTACCAAATCAAATGCAAGATAGAGAGGTTCAGCTTACGCATAGAGGGGGACTCTCATTCAGAAAGAGATACGAATTGTCAACGAAGGGGTAGGGTGGCAGATCTTACAGCCACTAAATGTCCTTGGTAAAGGTTAACCCAACCTATCGCGAAAGCAGTGAACAACACTCGCACACCTACATTCCTGAAACACGAGGGACCGCAACAGTTCATCCCTCGCTATGGGGGGGTCCCACCCTCATGTACCGGAATATGAAGACGTGGACAACTGGCGAAAATCATACATCATTCTATGATTGTATGATATTTTCTTAACACGATTGTTACGAATAAGTCTTTTACGTCCACAGGTACTGCTTGCACTGAACCCTGTGAGTCTTTATACTTCAGTCCGCGTTCGACGGTATTTAAAAGGGAAAAAGCTTAAAGTAAAAAAAAAGAGATGAAAGCGTTTCTATCTTTTCCAAACTGATGTGACTATATCGCAATGATTCAATAATATCGTCTGCATGCAGTTGCCACAATATCAACCACATCACCTGAGTATCTTTTGGAACCCGATATCCCATGAAAGACACGTCTCCCGTCGTGTAATGCGGGACGCCAAGAGGAGCGACTGGGGAGATCCTGAAGGTTTCTTGGATGACAGCTTTTGTGTATGGCAAGTCACTGGATAGACAAACCTTTCCATTGGCTCCTGTCAGTAAATTAACACCCATTTTAAGAAGCGCAAGTGGCATAAAAGCGTAGACAGTTGCGAACCAACCAGGAATCCTTGAATCTTACGCAGTTGTTCTGCCAAAAATTTGACATTTTTAACCACTTTTCAAAGCTTTTCTTCACAGTGCGTAAGGTTTTTGCACATAAATTTAGGCGAAACAGACACTTTTCAACATTCAATACTTCGTTTCGGGAGAATGGCATTAACCTATTCATTTTCATGGACGCGGGGAGCAGTAAATGACTAGGAAAACGTTTCCACACTTTATTGAAATGTTTATGATGACTTTAGAAGTTTTTCAATATCGTACAAAACAACCCCTGCTTGCAGCACACCACATATTGTCTGAAACACTTGCAACACAAGCGGTGAAGGACGCAACAAGATATGAGCGAAGAAGATTTCGTGGCACTGTTTATCTTCTACTACAGCTCTTACCATTCTGAAAGCCCAACCTCACGCTTAGTGCACACATACTAAACGGAAAATAAACAAATCGCTTCGCAAACACAACCCAAAGCGAAAAAACATGAGCTGGTATTAAACTCTGCAGTGACCTCAAGTGACCCACCACGGTTTGTTTTTGAGGATATTTATCGGCTACGACAGTCGAAGCGACGTGGAGGTTCATACCTAAAACTCTGTCGATCTCCTCATGAAGTTTGGCTTGCACATCTGGATGAACGACCAAGTAGCGAAAAATCCACCTTAACGTCGTGGCGCTCGTTTCCGTGCCAGCGCCATACAACTCTTTGACGTAAACAATCAACTGCTTTTTCTGTCACAGAAACAACAAGTTGTTTAGAGAATCAACGATTAAAAACCACGGCGCTTTCTCGCAGTTGGTCCAACGCCTTTATATCATGATGGAGTATTCATCACGAAAAATTGACAGCACTCCAATAAAAATTCAACCGTACTTCTAGTGAGTATGCATAAGAATTTCTGAAGTTAGGCGTCTAGCATTCTGAAGCTACCGTATATATTCGATCGTAAGCTGCGGTTTATGAAGTTTTTTTCATCATTTCGTGCGGCTTCGACTTATGTTTTTTGTTTCTTTACGCTATCGAAAGGTAAAAATGACGCTCAGTCTGTCTTTGGCCAAGTTTTTTTCGACCAAACTCCCTTTTTACATTCTTTTCTCTTCAGCATCACGTGCACATCCGTCACAGGATGAATTATGATGAACAGAAGGCAGTTGTAGTGGCAAAGCATCATCACCAGGGTTGCCACAAATGTGAAAACGTGCTCTTACGCGAAAGTATCTCAGAGGCTTAGGTAACCTGCGTTCAAGTGCGTCTTACAATCGAGTGAATACGGTATATGCACAGTGCACACGGCATGCGTCCAGTGCGTTGTTGGGGGGCACTCGTCTGGATTCTTTACGTCATGTGACACGTCCTTCTGATGTTCTGCGTTAGAGTAGAACCTGTTTCTATACTGACGTATCAGACTCGGTGCCCAGGGTTTGGGAAAGAGCGGTAATGTGATGTTCTCGTGGACCCTGTTTCGTATTGAGGTAAAGAAGAGGACGAAGAACGTCCACAAAACAATTGCAAATGTATTCAAGATTCCCCTTTTCAAAAACCATTTTCACACATTTTCAAAAACCATTTTCACACATTTTCAAAAACTATTTTCACACATTTTCAAAAACCACTTTCAAAACTTTTTCTTAAATGAAAGAACTTTAATACCATCACTTATCTTCGTTTTTTCAAGATTTTATTCATGGAACATATGCAAAATTACATCAACAAAATTGTCATCAGTGATCAAGAACAAAACTTGAATAAACATAAGACTGAATGTGGAATTTCCATACTTTTTCAATACCTTATGTGCATTTTGGTTAAATTTAATACTTTTTCAAGGTCTTGAAAACCGATTACACAATTCAAGACTTTTTCAATACTTTTAATGCCGCGTGGGAACACTGTTCGTTGACAGATGAAACGCAGTGAGTTTGCGAAAGATCAATTTATCATCTAGTCTTCCTACATCGTGGAGTTACAATCATACATTAGACCCAGTATGGTAGGTTACTTAACTGCTGCGCTGTCTAGGCCTGCAGTACATGACCCGGCCTACCTGTTCGGCTATGTTGGTTGAAGTTGTTGTCGCAAGCATGTCGTAGTTTCTGCGACATATTCTGTCATTTACTGTAGGCCATTTTAACTGTTCGGCAAGGTCATGCTAAACGATCGTATTTTTGCAGTACTTGCAATTGCAAATGAAAATAAGATCTTAACTTTCAATTAGGAATTGATGAATCTTGTTCAGGTAAAACCCTTGTTACATAATTCATCACGAATGGAGTACAAGGATGATAAAATACAGGATAACATTTCGGAAACATCACGAATTTTGCAAATTGATGATCGTATATGTTTAGCTGTTTTACAAATCCAATTCAAGACTACTGTTGTTTATTCCACTGCTGATGTTTTCGTTATGGGATTGTGTGTGACATTAATTGTAGCTATTGTCCATACTACTTCAATTTTTTCAATATTTGGCCCCTCCAGAAATAAAACAATTGACAGGTAGGCCTACACAAATCTCATTCAATCCATTGTGGTATCAAATCATACCAATTTTGTGTAATGTAACACTTTGTTCTTCTGACATGTGGATAGCACTACTTTTTCAACAATTTGTGAGGCATTACGCAAAGTAAAATTTAGTAATTTACGGTTTTCTCGAATGCATCAAACACTGATTTCACTCATTTGAAGTGATGCTTTCACTAGTCATTTCAAGATTTTATGCAGTGACAAGACGTGTAGCATTGTTCAACAGGGTGCACAAACTCAGTAACACCTTAACAATACGAGTATGTCACATGTGATGTCAGAACTTAGGTAATACCCAGTCTTGCACTGCAGCACACCAACGCAACCGGCGACTTTCGAGCCTCAGTCATCCGTTGGGTCCAGGCCGTGCGCAGTGAACCAAGGGCTTCAAGTGAAAGAATGAACGCACCGCTTCATGCACACACGTGGGCACTGTGCATACAGCTTTACGCAACAGCTTTCAACTTACCAGCCACACGATTACACAATACTTCAGTTTTCACTGAAACAACCGGGCAGAGAAAAGTATCACTCACTGTGAAGCTGGGTTTATCTTGCTTCATCTCAAGCAGGAAGAGATCAATGAAGTCACGAGGATGGTCGGGGTCGATCGTTTTTTCATGTTCCTCGATAACTTTTCCATAACGTTCTGGAATGCATTTCGCACACACCCAAATCAGTTTTACTAAGGTAATTACTTCGTCTTGAAGAACCAATTAATTAATTCTTTTTTTTTAAGTTCCGCAACACCTGTTGTGCAGGTATTTCAAGTGCACGCGTCAAGCAGCAAAGTGGACAATCATTCTCATATGTTCATTGCAACAAACGAAGTGTAAGCAGCAACTCACCATTGGCTTCTTCTCGACCTCGCTTCAATCTTTTGTAAAACGACCTGACAGGCGGAAAAAATCGAGACCACGGGAGAATTGCCAGAACGTAGTACAAAAATCCATCACTATGAACCCTGAATACAAACGGTGAAATGCACAAAACTTCATACAAGACCTAAGGTTAATGTCTTGGTGAACGTACTTGTCAACAACTTTTACAAGGTGTTTAATAACACCCATTTCGTCACCGATCCCTCCTGATGTCAATTTTTCGATAACACGTACTACCGCGTTGGTCAAAACTATCTGCAAACAGACAACTACTGAAAAAAATAACGAAGTGAAAACAACGTAACAAACTGCAGAGATGAAGCTCATTAGTCTCGATTTTCACCAAAAACACAGTGGTTGCGAGCTGTGGATCTAAAATTTCTACTTTTCGAGAAAACAGATGGAGCACATTGATTGAAAACACTCACAAACCAATGAGGTGAAGCAGTTAAATACAACAGGAGAAAAAAATGACAGAACGCATTGCAATGATATTTGCTGAAATTTATTGCAAATGATGAAAATAAGACACTTCTCAATTCTAGGAGTGGGGATCTGCTGCTAATAAGCCTTTTTTCTGAAGAACTTGAAATCGAGAATCTTCTTGGTGCAGCAGTAGGAAGGGTCATGATTACAACTGAAACAGGTGATGAATGCTTTTTCAAGTCTTATTCAATAGTCGAACGTGCTTATTTACTGTTTATGTAAAATACTTTTACAATAAAGTCTCGGGAAATTGCAGAGCTTGAAGTCAAAATGCGTCAAAAACATCCCCAAGTTTCCTTTGAAGTTGTATGTAGATTTCGATTTTCACCAACGAAATTCTCATAATGTCAGTTTTTTAAATCTCGCGAAAACATTTTACTCGCTTTTGCTAGGAATTGCGACTGTGTGTTTGAAGTCAAGAGTGCAAATGTTAATCGCTGGAAAACACGGCATCAGAACATCGTCACATCAATCGCCCTGATTTGTCCCTGCCAAAACAATCATTCACGTGCTCATGGAACTGATTTCTCCAAACAATCTAACCAAACTTCGCACACATTAGGTTGGCATTTTGTGATACAAAACCAATAAACGTAACGGGCAAATCTGCGTCATTAATTTTGCACGTTCTTTCTTAGCGTCTGAACAAACACTAGAGTGATAACTTTTAAAAACGAGACTCGCGCTCAATGTTGCGCACAGCGCAGTTAAGTGATCAGCAACTGACAGTTGAGAAGAATAGTTCAATTGTCTCACCACACCATGTTGAACTCTATAATGTGTGACCACTAATCTAGAGTAAATATGTGATCAGCACAGTTTGGAAACAATCATCAGTCGTAGCTAAAACCAACGATGGAACACATTTTGACTTAAACACACACGTTTTCCGTCACGCATGCAACTTATCTGGTGGCAACAATTGCCACAGGGCTACACCGCTTTCATTCCGACTTCACCACATTTTACACAAACTTGCAGGCTTGTCCATGGGAATTTCATTCCTATGGGAATCCCATGGGATGGGATGGGACAGGCATAAATTGCTATGGGATGGGAATGGTACAGATAAATATGTCCCATGGACAACCCTGCAAACTTGCCTTCATTTCGAACGGCTTTCCTGCATGCGAACTTAACGCATCACAGAGCACTTCAGCTTCTTCCAGTATGCGGGCCTCCAGGCTCTTGCCACCCAGACCACTTCTAAAATAAAACACAACCGAAAATTTTGTACTCGCACTAAGCATCAGGCTGATTTGCATTCGAAGCAATCAGTTACTATTGTACCCGGACAAGGCTCTAGAACCAAATCGCCGTTGAACTTTCCAAATTTCATGATTCGGAATAAATATTATTCCATGGCCATCTTCCGACACGAAATCAGTGAATGCATTGCGTTGTCTTCCAATAAAGTTTGAACTCTGTTTAACAAATGCCTGCAGAAAATACGGATGCAATGATATGCAAATCTTATTCATAAGAGACAACGACAACCCATAGGGAATAGAACACCTGTTCTGGTCAATGAAAATCTAAGGGAAGTTTACACCCCACCGAGCATGACACTGACTATCTGTTCAGCAACCTCTACACTCCGTGTTTATCTGGTCAGAATGTGAACTCACACTAGCAATAGTTTACAAAAATTTTAGAAAAAAAACGTTTATGCCATAACATCATTTACTTTTGAAGCAACTTTGGAAAAAAGACATCAGCTGAGCCAACAGAATATTCAATCATAATGCATGCAAAACCAATGGCAATAATTTCTGAAAACTTGAGATAACACGTTTGAAATATTGCCAGTTATTTAACATTAGAATGGATGCGCTTTCGAACTATCTAGAACGGCCAGGGCTACTTTCGCCAATTTTACTGCAAAGAAGGCAAAAGGTGCGCAAATTCCTTTTTTTCTAAACTAATTAATCGTCATGAAGTTTCATCAGAAAATACTGAGAGATTCAGCCAAAATATGGGAAATTAACCACATGGAAATCGTCAATTGACGTGCTCGACCGTTCTAGTGTTAAATACGTCGTAATTGTTTATATCTCCCAATTTTTGACACAACATGATAACAACGTCTTATATTGCAAAACTGTTGATGATGGTGACCTAAATAAAAACAAGGATGCTCCAAACCTCTTGGTAGAAATGAAATTCACTAGATACACACATACAAATCTTGTACAAATATACTGGTATTACAAACGTAATAATAATAGGCTCAACTACTGAACGGCTAAAATCACAGGTGTCTCCAATAAAACATCACAATGGAAACGTTACGAACCACGCAGTGCCCAAAACCCTGGATAGCTAGTACGTATTCGTCATAAATAACGAATGGCAAACCAGTAATTGAGAGAAGTCTATCCAATTAAAAATAGCTCATGCTGTATTACAAATGACAGACATCTTTAAACTATAGCACTGCATGAATGTCTACTGTCACCATTTTCTAGGGATTAACTGTCAACAGAAGATAGCTTACTTGAACAACTGCTTCATAGCTATTTAACACAACTGTGCGGTTCCATCCCAACTGAACAGTAATGACAGGTCCATACTTCTTTGCCCACTTTCCAAAAGTACGTTCAGCTTTTCTTTCAAGAAATGGTAAACAGCCAATTAAAGGAAAAGCAGAAGGTCCAGGAGGAAGATGTGATGAAACTAACTGCTTCAACCAGCTATAACCTAGCATGAAGGTTATCACACAAATTATCAAAGTTGCAGGAGAAAAATCTAATAAAATCATAGTGATTCCTTGGTTTCTAGAAGGCATACAAATATCATAAATATTTCAACTAGTGAAAACTTTTGAAAAAAACAATCAAACGAAATTTTAACCAAACATCCCCAGCATCGACTGACAATCAAAAGCAAAACCAGGCAAAAACAAGCGCATCTAAACTTTTTCTACTCTTACTTTAATAAAGGGAGAAAGGGAAATGTATGTGTAAGGTAATGGTGAAATTGATCCTGTTTTAGACAAACACAATTTTCTGCATAGGTGCAAAAATGTGAAATCTAACTGTGTCATTTAGAATAACAAGATTCAGGGTGGTCCAAAAATGTGTATATATCTTTTTTATTATGGCTACAATTTCATAATAATTTAACCCAGGCTTCTGTTTTCCAGGTTCCGGTAAATTTTCAGGAATTGCTCTGTGGGAAATATGGTTGTGAATCACCTAATGTTTGCTAATGATGTATGCGTGCTCAGCCCAAGTAGTAGCTGGCTTCAATTTCTTTTGAAATGCTGCTGAACCCGAAATCACTTTTAATCGCAACTAAACAATTGGTGTTCTTTTCTGACCTAAAAAGTGTAAACAACCTGCTCCATCAAAGGCTTTTCTGAATGGTGTACGTGTACAATTTTTGACTAAGTGGAATACCTTGGTGCGTGGATAAATGCATCAATGAAGGATGATATTCCGAGACAAGTGAAATCACTGTACAGTGCAGCAAACAAACTCAGAGGCACTTTTGATCAGTGTTCTCCTGCAGTAAAAAACACTCTATTTCGTGCCTATTGCATGCCAATGTATGCTTGCAAATTGTGGAGCAAATACACATGTACACTAGTATGAAGCGCTTACATGGTGCATATAATAATGCCAACCAAATTATGCATTACACACCCAGAAATGTAAGTGTTTACCCACACCAAGTTGGTGATTGTGTCAGGACCTCTGATGTCTTGCTGAGAAACAATTTGTATTGATATTTTATGCAATGCGCATCTTTATCTATCATTTTTTGTCGGATCGCTTCAAATGTCTGATGCTTTTTACAAATCTTCATTTTGCCGCAATTATTCAATGCTCCTATATGATGGCGACCAACTGCAATAGTTGTTGGTGCATTGTTTCAGTGTTCGTGTCTCATCAATATTGCTTCTGCATAGTAAAAAAAATGGGTGTGCAATGTGCACAAACCAAGCATACAAAAAGAAATATAACTGATAAAATGCTAATTGCGACATCCTGCTTTAAAATTCTGGAAAATTTATTGGCTGTCAATCTCATGACAAATGCGTTGTAAGCATTTGAAACCTTGACTGGAACAGTTTGCATGCCTCTCAGCGCCAATATGTACACCCATTTGACTTATCTTCCATTTTTCTTTTTCTCAGTTAGCTGTTTGCCTCAAGTTTTGAGGTTAGAATGCCTTCATTTTTCCCACACTACTGGATCTCTGCATTATGATGGGTGAATAATGCTACAGTGGGGTGCTGGTAAAGTGTTTTGCTCCTCTCACTGTTGGTCATGTGCAAATACTGATTCTGTAATGCGCTACTGTATGGCTAAACATTTTTGTGCTCTTGTGTTGTGTGATTGCATCTGTGATTTGGACCATGAGTCTTTGATAAAAACTATTTTATATATATTATTATATAAATCGTAGTTGGAGCTCGTAAGTTGTATTTCCCAGCTTCAGTGGATCAAGCAGCAAGATATTCTGTTGAGGAGAGGATTAGGATTGTAGAAGCCTGTTTTGCAACAAAATCAGTTGTCCAAATTCAATGACAATTTCAGAGGGACTTCCCAGACACACCAACCAGCACAAAAATTTCCTCCTGGAAAAATTGAGGGAAATGGGAGGTGTACAAGATAATATTGAAGGTTGCAGTGGCCGCCCACGGTCAGTCAGGACAGAAAATTACATCGTAACTGTGAGACAATATATGGAGTAGGCTCCAAGGAAATCCAAAACATGTTTGTCCCAGAGGACAGATCTTTGAAGGAGTTTAGGTATGCATTATGCACCCCATGCACCAGAATCTTCACCTGTTTCCACATAAGATGCAGATTTTACAACTTCAGACTTATGCGAATAAGACTGAGAAACATGTGTGCCTTTGGGCAAACCATCAGTCATCAAATTGAAGACCATCCTGATTTTCTGGACTTCATTTTTTCAGTGCTGAGGCAAATTCCCACTAGTGTTGTACAAACAAATGCACTTTTGGGCTCGACCTCATGATCATCAGTATCACCCACTTGGTGTGACTGTTAAATGCATGTTGGCTCGCAATATCATTATCAGGCCATACTGGTTTCAACACACTGATGGACGACTGGTAATGGTGAACACAGAGTGACAGATTAAACTAATTAGAAAGTTCACCCTGGCACTGAGGCAGGAGCGAGGAGTGGTACATGGATACTGTTATTTATTAGCAGGATAAAGCAACGCTGCATTGCTCTACAACAGTACCATCAAGAAACCTGCTCTTGTAGGATGTCTAGTGAGCATGCTGAAAGAAAACTGTTAACTCTTCCGTTGAGGCATGGGGTCTGGATCTGCCAAATCCTCAAGAATCTGCAAACAGTGAACATGAGAACTCTACCCTGATCACTGCAAAACTATATAACAGACCAAATCTACAACAAAAAACTTGACTACAATACCAGGGATCACCAAAATACCAAAAACGTCAAAAGCAAAATAAAATAACTCAAGGAAATAACATTCTGCAGATGTCATGTGGAATTACTTGAGAAATTGAAGCCACAGGAACAAAAACACATAAAATGAATATCCTTGGGCTGAAGCATTCACCTTAACATGCCAGGTAAGAAGCATATTTCAGGCTTCAGCTTGCTGCCAATTGCCATCATCAAAATTAAAGTAAAGGAACATCCTCTTGGCTCTCAGCAGTGCAACTCAAAGCAATTGGGTATCACTTAAAGTGTTTACCTATCTTTTTAGGCTTGCGGCACCTTATAGAAGGTAAATATAATTTGTGGCACCTTATAGAAGGGAAATATAATTTGTGGCACCCTACAGCAAACCCACAATTTGCTTTAAGATCTGATGACATTTTGGAAACGGTATTTTTTGATGATATATTGAAAAACGCATCAGCTCACGGCACCATGCATATTGTGCATGTGGAGCAAAAAATGTGGATTGCACCCTCATGCAAATTTAGTGGATGCACATCAATGAGACACAATGCAGTAACAGCCTCCAAGGCACAGCTTTTAAGAGAAGTCTGCTGACATGTTCAGATAGAAATCATACTTTTTCAAATCTAAGACCACAAGTTCAAAACAAAAGTTCATATTCCTGACAATGCGAGGCTGGATATTTCTACTCAAGGGCTTTGCAATGGTTGTGAGAAAACATATAAGGATCACACATCCTACCTTACAGTCCTATTTTGACATGTCTCTTTCACGGATCTACTAAGATCATGAAAAAGACATGGATTGATACAATCAAACAGTCATCTAATGAAGTACCATTCAAATCCTCATGTTTTCACAAGTGGTGATACGGCACCAGAATACGCTGAGGTTAACAGAAAGACTAGGCAAAAAGATAGCTGAGAAGCGCAAGGAGGTCTATGCATCTGTTATTAACAACATTACAAAGCTCAGGTTTGCACTTCTGAGGAAAACCCTTGCTGCAGTTCAAGGTTTTAGAAGCAAGAGTGATGCTTGTCTCCAAGATCTCATGGACATTGACTTCAGTCTAATTCCTACACCCATAACTCTTTAAAGCTGAGTTGTGTCAATGTCACATCTCATATAGATGTGTGATTAGTAGATGTATGACATGGCAGTATGAATGATGGTATTTTCAAACCTATTTACTTAAATCACTCAATAACTAATCTGTTTTTTATGTATCCTTCACCTTCTTGGACTTTTGTTTTCAAACTTTTTGCAAACTCTTGCAGTATCTGAAACCTCTTACTCGCTGATGATTACCATTACCACTCTTGTCTCTCCAATCTCATACAGGTTTGTGACCCCTGCAGGGTATATGCACAACAGGGTGCATCAGATTCCCCATGATTTTGAAAATTTCTTTATATTCTCTCGGCTATACCCTAAAAGTGTTCTACCTCGAGAAAAAAAAAATATTTGAAAGTTTCATAAATTTTAATTGATATGCACCGGGTCCTCACTGAGATTGAAAAATAGACGTTTAACATAAAAAATCTAAAAAAAGAAAATGTTCATTTGAAAAGCGAGAAATGTTGCTACAAATTGTTCACACATCCATATACAATCCACACAACTTTCAAAACTAATTGAAACATATCAAGATTAATATTTTGCAAAAATGCTACTAATACAGTATTTTATGACTAGACAAGTGCATGCAGTTCAATATAGAAGTAATGTAATGAAATGACAAAACGTGGAAAAGTATCAACTTCAACGATTTTCCTAATATTCCACAATTAACCCCTTCCTTCTACCACTAATATCTCATGCAGGTTTTTAAGGTGTTTTAGGGACCCATTTTGGGTCCTTAGAATTGAAAATCGGGTCCTTAGAATCAGAGAAAAGTGCTTTTTAGGTACCCAATTTTGGTTCCCAGAATTGAAATTTTTGCGGTTCCTACAGGTCCATACCACGTACCTAACATTTTCGTTAAAAAACTCTGATATAAGGCCATTTTAAGTTCAAAAAGTCATATTTTCGTCTGTGCTTCAGGGAAATATGATACAAATTTTAAAACAAAAATAACACCCCTACGAAGTCTATAACAAACGTTATAAAGTCATGAAAAGTTATATTTTCCATGTTAGTCATAAAAAGTCATATTTTCTATGTTAGGTCATGCAAAAAGTCATAATTTGCATATTTTCAACCTAATTCAATAAGGAAACAATTAAAACAATCTCAAAATATTAGGTGAAACTACTATATCACTTGGTCTTAGCTGCATCCTGCACATTCAACCCACTTGGGCATGCTGCGAATGTTGACAAAGATGTAGGTGAACCACTTACCAAGTTATTTGGATGAAATGTAATGCACTGCCTAAAAATGCATGTTCTTGCTGCCCCAAAGAAATAAACCAATGTGCATGCATGTTTTCTATTTGCTTCAAAGCAAACTATATGTTTTGCTCATCTTTTGAGCCGTTTGCTTAGTGGGGCTTTAACAAACCACAGGGCTACCATATCTAATGATTATATTCACTGGTAATGCTTCTTTGTACAGTAGTTGTATGTTCTAGCTCATTCATATTTTTGTTTGGTGATAAAAGGTCATTTTTTCTGAAAAATAGTCATCTTCTCAAGTTTTTACATCATAAAAAAATGACCCTAATAATATCTTTTAGTTTGCATCTTGCTTGATATTTGTATCTAACTTGATGTGCCCAGTTGTCCTGCCCTGATGATCGTTGTACTCCATTTAATTACATATACATAACTGTAGTAGCATGTGCAGAACACCAGCATGTACTGTCGAATCCATCCAAATATAGCCTACTGTGCTCACATTTAAAAACTCTTTGTAATTATCACGTTGATGCAATGTTGTGGTTGTGGCTGATGCAAGATGAAGTGCTTAACTTGCCCATTCCTGTACAAGGGCATTTCTTTTATTAAAATATGAGCTATCAAGGAATGTGAGTGTTTCCTTGTGGGTAAGCTTTCAAAGTTCTTCCTAAACCTGCTGAACATGGACACTTCAGGTAATTTAGATGCTTCATCTTCACTTCAGGCCTGTGAATATTTGTCCTATTATTACCTCACCAATATAATGTTGGCAAGCTGCCCAATCATCCCAATGCCTGTTGCAGACAAAGACAAAAACAGCAGTTACTTGGCCTGTGTTTGAGGCAGTTGTAATACTAGTCACACGATTGATTGCTGACAGTTCCATAATTTCAAAAGTTGCAAGATTTTTCTGTTATAGTGTCGCCTCATCATCTTCCAGTGCCTGGTTGGCAACTTGGTACATTAAGGAGCTTGGTTTCATTTCCATTACTAATAGCCATGTAGTCAGTCGCTCCAATTCACACTCATATTTGATGAAGTATGACGTGAGTTGTCAATCCCAGTGAAGTGAAGCATGTTTTGATGCTATCCACATTTTTCTAACTGTAGTTACAACTCTTTTTAATACTTTACATCCTGATCTATGAGCAGTGATGTATGAAACTGCAATTTTGCTTTTGCCACTCTTAGATTCCCCCCTCAGTGATGTCACGTGGAATGAAGGCTGATCTTCTTGAATGAAAAACTTGATGTGTTTTCCTTATCATAGAGCAAGAAAGTCATCAGTGTAGTGTTGCAATTTTATCCTGATGCCTATAACCGCCAATTAGCTAAACTGTTTCACCAACTAATTCTCCTTTCTTATCACCCTTCTCTTGCTTTCAATGCTCGTGCTAGTGTGGCGACTCCACATAACTGGGCTCACACTTTAAACAGCAAGAAAAACTTGCAGTTGCCGTTATAAAGCAATAAAAGATTCTGTGGGAATAAAGAAAAAGCATTACTATAGGCAAGTAACGTTATAGCCGATCTAGAATGCATGTAAAATATAGGAATTCTGCTGGAACTGACAAAAAGTGTCATTGTAATCAAACTATCATTATAGCTGAAGACATTGTAGGGAAATTCTATTGTAGTAGCCAGAACATTTCTGATGTATGGCAATGTCAGTTTTTTCATATGGGGGGTTTGATGCACTCTAATGCGCATGGTACTTCATCAGAGCCACAGGTATGGGTAACTGTGTTACTTCTTTATGCTCTGTACTGTTAAAAATTAGTTTTTCCTTATGTCATGTGCCTCCACTACAATGTAATGGATTTGCTTGCTAACCTACATTGTCATTCATTTCTATCACGTATGTGCATGAATCACTTCTTCATCAGTATATTTCTCAATTTTTTAGACTATGCTTAATTGATTTGTCGCGTGTATTCAGTTTTTATATTGCACTTAACTTGTTTTGTTTGTTGTCCAATTGTATTGGGTGTGTTTCAAAACAATTGTAATAATCATCACATGATTCTATCATGGTCTAAACCAGAGGTTCCCAACCTGGGGTACAATTGCCTATCTGAAGGGGTACATTTAATGTTAGAAAATATAAGGTAAAAATATATTTATATATTATGTATATCCAAAAAATTATACATGAACCAGTGAATATTATTCTTAAAAACCATTGCATGTCGATGTCAAATATATCTAAAATTTTAAGGGTAGATGCTCATCTGTCTAAATCAGTGTTTCCCAATCTTTTTTTGGCTAGCACCCCCTTCTCTGACAAACAAATTTCTATCACCACCCTACCATGCCTAGCACACATATCAACACAATTTTTCGTATTGTATATTTAGTATGTTTGAAAATGATTAAAACAAGAATGAGCGCAAAGATGCATTTCACTATATAACTTAATTTAGTGAATTAACTCATTTAGCAGTTGGAAACTGTTAGAGTTCATGATTTGGACTCTGTTCATGACGGGCACGATTTTGTTTGAACATCATTAAACTAGGACAAAGGTGGAGATTGCTGATTTGGCTTTAATGAGGTTAACATCATTCCCTTGCAATTGCAAATTGACTTCATTGAACTTCGTGGAGATATCTGTGACAGCAATGATACTGTGTCTGTGACACCCTTTAACAAGTGGCACATTCAAAACGTGCTAGTAGCACATTCAAAATGTGGTACTTCGCGAAGTAGCACAAAATGTGCTCAAAATGAGTTCTACCCCGACTCCTTTAACAGCCACCTTCTGTGTCCAGAAACAGGCATACAAACTCTCTTCATCCTTATCCAAGTGCACCAACACTTCTGAACCCCTTGGTGTCCTTTGATCAATCCATTGATACCATATTTTTGGCCTAATAAGCCGCATTTCAGGACTTAATTTTTGGGGGTCGGCTTATTGGGTGGATCAGGGCCGGCCCTAGCAGATGCGGGGCCCAATGCAAGATCTAGGTGTGGGGCCCTCTAAGTAGTGATTTTATGATGTCATCGTGTTCAGTCAACAGTGTTACGATTGTGGTAGAGCGCAGACATACAGTGCAGCACTAACCCAAGGATTGAGCACGTTTCCTAACGTTCAAAAAGAAATTTGCTAGTTCTGACGAGAGCGTTCTTTGATAATGAAATTTATATGGCGTTTCTACTGAATTCGCAAGCGCAAGCTGTATCTGGCAAAAATGAACAATCTACCCAAACACCATGGCGCAGGGCCCCAGAGGTGTGGGACCAAATACCGCTGCATCGGCTTAAGGCCGGCCCTGGGGTGGATCATCAGCTTTGGACCAGAAAAAAATATACACTTCAATCTCAGAAATTTATTAAAATCCATCAATTTAATCATCTCCATCATCAGAAGGATCAAACAATAGATTCCAAACCTCGGCAGATACCTGGTTGTCACACAGGTCATCTTCTGATGTTATTAGCTGAGCAACTACAATGTTGTCTTCCTCGTCGTTGTCCAAAAAACGGCCTCGACTTATTGGGCGGTAATATGAAAAAACCTTCATGTTCAGAGCTAAAAATTACTCTGCCACATTTTTAGCAAATTTTGAGTTCGGAGCAGTGCAGGACTGAATTTAATGTGCAGATTTTAAAAGTATTTAAACATAAAACCTTGACACTTGCAGTCGTCCAGTGGCACTACCATCTCTCTCTCCCTGGATTTCCTTCCTTGGCACTGCTTAAGCTAAAGTGCGTTCTGAAGCACACTTCTGTTTTCCGGAATCTTTTCAATTCCCTTTAGGTAACTTATTCTTGTTGACATCTTAACACTGTCTGTAAAACATATAAATTACCTTTCTACTTTCGAATTGAACTCGTACAAGGTTATTATTATATTTGTGATCCATAAATTACTCTATCCAAAATTAGCTCATGCGTTTGGTTACAGGCTGATTCTAAGTGCAAGCGTGCATTCTCACACCTGACCGGTGATAGTCACTGTAATGAAACGGGCATTCTTAAGTGGCAGTTTACCCATGCCAAGAAGCACAGCTGACGAAAATTCCAATCATAATCATTTCATTATAGAGGAAGACAGTTTTACTGTGCAGCTTACCTTTAGTGATGGAAACTGCATTTCATCAATTTGTCTCTTAGCATTTCACCGCTGTTTTGTTTCCAAAACGCAAAGTTTTTGTTTACAAATTACATGCATACATGTTTGTTGATCATACTGTCTTTCATGACATTTGGTCACTCAAAGTTAGTAAGACAACAGAAATGAAATTATTAACTGGGTCTCCTATCACTCCCCAACCGCTCATTTCTGCTTCACTGCCCCCCTAGAGTTTCTCACCTCCCCCAAGGAGGCGGTACCGCCCACTTTGGGAATCACTGGTCTAAATGCTCATAGGGTACATCGTCAAAGAAAGGTTGGGAACTCCTGGTCTAAACTAAACTTTTTTTACTAGCTTTGAACCAACATCTTTGATATAACTCTATGGTTGCTGAAGCAATATATGCTACATTTGTATGATATTTGTTAATTTCCACATGCTCATTTTCTGTAATTTGTGTTGGAACGCACGATTTGTGTAGAAAAAAAATAAAGAGTGTCATCAACAAACAATCTTGTGAAAAGTTAAAGCTTTGGTTCATCATTTTTTTGGGCTAAAGAAATGTGGAACATGAATGAAACTGTGTTGTGGCACACCTGCTACTGTATAATTGCACTTGGGCTTGCTTCTGTTTCACCAATGATAAGATGGATTATATTAGCTAGATATTTTTTCAGTAAATTAAAATTATTGCCAAAAATGCCATATTCAGCTATTTTTTCATAAGTTTATTGCAAGTCACACTGTTGGATGCATCCTTCAAGTCAGCTAACTTCCACGGGTTTCATATGTTTTATGAAGATTTTTAGAATATAGGTATTTAGGCCTATTATTTATATCTATCTTCATGTGGTTGGCAATATTTTTTAAACCATGAATTGATTAGCCTACAGTGGGTAAGGTTGCTTCTTGCAAAACAACTATAAAATCTGATACTGAGTTCTTCAAAGGTTATTTGCAACTGGGGAAAAATAGAACTAAGCACTTATCATAATTATCTGCTGTGGTTGAAGCTTTACTAGTTCTGTGTACAATTTGCCCTGCCATCTTCTGGCAAAGTGATGTCATTAATGACACAACAAACGATTATGCCAATGAGAGAAGTTTTAAGACTTAATTATATGACGACACCACCAACATGTCATGACAAACAACTAGTCAAAGTTGATGACTAGTATTTATTAAATGCCATTCCTTTACGCAATGGCTAGGTAGCTGACTATGAGAGTTTTAGAGGTGAAAATACAAGTCTCAAGGGGTTGTTTTTCGAAGACAGTGAAACAAAAACAATTTTAAAAATCTATCCAGAACTACTTTTGTTGATACAACTATTGATGATGAAACCCATTGTATTTTGTTTTTCATGCATGATTCACATAAACCAAAACTCATGTTTTAATAAGTTCTGTATTATACGATTGAATATTGTGCATGTCTGAATTACAAATAAAACAATGGAGAAAAACAATCACTGTTTACTGAGTTGAGATTGAAACTTCTAAAGAAAAGTTTACCACATGCTATGAAGAAATATTTAGAACTTAGATGAAAAATCACTTGAGAGCCAAAACTAACCCTAAAACCCCAACCCAGTAGTTCCCAACTTACATTGAACTCTCACCGCGCTAATCCTATGCATAAATTCCCAAAACGTATATATTGCACAAAAATATTTGTGGATTGTTAATGTCATTCATTAGCTTGCTAGTTGCAACACAAAATGCAAAGTTATGTTTGAAACGGCTAAGTACATTTCTTTTTCGATACCTATCTTTGAGAGATACTTTGTTTTATTACCACAATAGAAAAGCCAGCTTCACACAAGTGCTAAGTGGCAACGGAATGAAAACCTATAGAGCTTCTTGAGATGCAAAATGGATTTAAGCTGGTAAGCATGGATGCCGAAATGGGAGTGCATGACGGGGGCACCGCCCTCACTGCCTTTTGAAAGAGGGAGCAACAAGGGCACAGGTGCTCTTACATAACAGCACCACAAGTACTTTCATGATTTATCAAGATCAACTTCAAACAAATTTATTGCAGCTATTCGCACACACAAAGTTCAGATGGTTTTCTATAATTTCTGTTATTACTTTTAAAGCCAACATTGTTGCTGAACATGTAAATGCGAAAGAGAATAACTAATTTAGTGCGCTTTTACACTGAACTCAAGCAAACAGTTTTGAACTTGTGGTACGTCAAAACCATGGGGATCCGCAGTGAGGGAGAAACGGGCATTTGCCCCCTGGAAATGGGACTAAGAATCAAAATTTTCTAAAAATCTTGACGTCAGTAGCTCAATTCTGATTAACTTATATATTCCTTACAATGACAGTTTGTTTACTGATATGAGACTCACACTGCACAAGAGCAAGGTTCACTGTTCTGGTGTCAAGCAGTGATGAGCTTGCAGTTCACCATGTCCATTCCTTTGGCTGTGGAAGCAGGTTGCAAAGCTTGCGAGCAGATTGTTCTACTGTTTGTCTTTATTGTGCAACAAGCAACAAATCTTCTAATGTTCACTTCAACTTATGATAGTAGGCGTTTTGTGCATGCGAATGTTGAACGCAGATATCTTGGCAGGTAATGGAGCTAGACAACAACTGCCGATAGCTGTAAGCAGGGATGCTGGAGAGCGAGAGCATTGCCCATTTGACCATTCAAAAGGGGGGCAACAAGGTGGAGGTGTCTTTTTCATAACAGCATTATAGATACTTTCATGGTATATCAAGATTGAATGGAAACAAATTTTTCTATAGTTTCTTTTATTTTTGAGGTCAACATTGTTGTTTAACAGAAGAAAACACAATTGGTAAAGTTTTTTTTGTTCTTTATAAGTGTCCATTGCCATCAACGTTTTACTGCCCCCACTGCCCTACTGCTGCTCCGGCATCCCTGGATATAAGCCTGCAACGCCTCTGCAATCAGGGGTGTAATGAAGGGGCGGCACGGGAGATGCGATTCCCCGGGCGCTGAATCACTATTGGGACGCCGAAAAGTCCCAACAGTGTCACAAGCACTTTTTCAATACAGTCCATTCACTTCCGAAAGTACTCAGTGTGACAAGACGGCCTATTGATGCAAGTATCCAGCGAGTATATTTACTAGGCTTTAAAGAACTGAGTTTCAACATACTAGAGACCAGAAAATAGTCATGACGATAGTCGTACGACAGAAGCAGCCAGCGCAAACGATGCAGGGAACATAACTGAATACGAGGCAGCAAGAACACTTCGGTCAGAGCGCAGTAATTACTCACGCCTCAATAAACGAAAGGCGCTCTACCGATAAGCAAGACGGCTCCGGGCAG
>Ga0210059_1005193_pt1 | contig 20946 bp, 16 predicted proteins | sample Ectturendosymbi2_FD_188042 | JGI IMG/M metagenome (GOLD analysis project Ga0210059, IMG submission 188042) | Ecteinascidia turbinata endosymbiont from Florida, USA - Sample 2 (SPAdes) (version 2) | ecosystem: Host-associated > Tunicates > Ascidians > Unclassified | place: Key West, Florida...
CTAGAATCAGAGAAATCGGGTCCCTACAGGTCCATACCGGGTACCTAACATTTTCCTTAAAAAAAACTGTTTATAGTGACTTTTATCTGGACCAAGCCCACGTTTTCTGTAAAAATCGAACAGTCGGATGTCGGTATTTCAACAGCTTGATATCAGAATTCGGTAATTCTTTCTTTGTTCGTTTTCGAGTTTGCGCTGGGTAGAGGTGCAAGGTGTTAAGATGATTGACTTTTTTATTAACAGGAGTTTTAGAAGCGGGCAGCACGGAAGTGCAGATTGCTTGGCTCCTTTGAGTGCGGGTCTTTAAGTGCCTTGCTCAAGCGCACAGCAGCGATAACACAGGCAGGCTTAGGGAGTCAGACCATACGGTCCGGAACCGTCGCTTTTAAAACATTGCGTTGCGTCATCGAAGTCGCGTACATATTTGCATCAGTAAAAGCAGTTGCCGTAAAATTTCTTGTCTGGGAGAACGAAATACGCAAGGAACTTCAAACCCTTTAGTTAACAAGCAAGGTAACTACAGAATTTGCCTATAACGTCATCTCTAGGGGATTGCATGAAGAACGTTATTGCCGAATTGACATTATAAGCGAATTGAAATGCATATAAAAGGTGCCATCACAATCAAACAAAATGTAACGTTATCGGCGAATTGACGTTACAGACGAAGCTGTTATAAACGAATTCAACTGTATAGAACAGATTTACAAGAGGTTTCAGGCCCCATTTGGATTAAACTAAAAAGTTAGTTTCATGGCAAATTGTCTATTTTTAGGGCAAATTGTTATTTTCAGGGCATATATTTTCTGCCCCCCCAGTAAAATGCCTTCCCGTACGCCCATGTCCTCGATTACTAGGCTAGTTAGTCACAGGACGAAACATAAAGTACATCCGACAATGTTCTGTTCGTAGATTGATGAGAGGCTTAATGCCAAGCGTCATAGAGCATTGTTACGAAGTAGGTTTACGGATGTATCACACAAACTCTCGAGATGTTGCACCTTGGATTATGATTCAGAGTTATGCTTAGTGATAAGTGTTCTCTTTTGAGTCCATCTTTACACGTGTAAGCTACTAGATTCATTTGAGCGCCTTATGTGCGCAACACTATTTTCAACCTCAGTTGCAGTTTGCACGTAAAAGGACATTGCGGCTCGTTCAGATTAAAAAAATCTAGTGTGCAATAAATTTCTCTATTTTCACAATGGTCAGACTTTAGCGCCATTTTTCTCTTTCTTTTCACAGCATGCTATAGACTGAACAGTGGAAAACCTTTTTTGGTCTTTTTGGTGAATGAGTTATTCATGAGTCAAAAAATGCAGGTTTCAACATTCTCAGTTATTACGCTATATCGAAGAAGATAACTTATCTACAATCATGCGTTGACTTAGGGTCGACTATATCATAACAGATTATGTTCAAAAACCTCAGCGTATCTTTTTCTCCAACGTGCCTGGCAATGGTTCGATGAAGCCATAAATTTTGTAAGCTCGCTTCACGCCATCCCACACATGTACATGACAACCACGTGTCTTTGCAGACCAGCTGCTCTCGATTTCGTGCTATAGGAACTCTGCCTATATCAGGGTTCGTTTCTGAAGCCACATTTCGGCAGCGTTCTTCAACCAGGGTTCCGCGAGTGGCTGCCGGGGGTTCCGCCGAAACAGACCGACGTTGCCTGGGACCAAATTTGCAATCACAGTTCTGTGCGGTTGTAGCAATATAGACAATTGGATCATTGCATAGGGTTCAATGAGCAACGCAAACAATTGCGGTAGGTTCCGCTGCAGCAAAAACAGGTTGAAAAACGCTGCGTTTAGGATTGGAAGCATCCTGTCGCGTTGCTTTTGCAATAGCAAAATAAAAGAAACCGCATACAATTGGGGAGTGACTTATCAAACCGTACACTATGGATATAATCGAAACGAGAACAAAAGAAGAAACTTAAGAAAATTTATTTATCAAACCATACATGATTTATTGATTTATTTATCAAACCATACGTTGTCTATAAAATTGTCTTGTGACATTTTAGATCACGTAGCAGATGAAATTCGAAGTAATAAGGCAAGACTCACCCTTCAGCTAGATGAGTCAACCAGGGACGCCAGAACAGCGGGAAGGCAGGGGGCTATAAAAAAGTTGAGGGCTATTGAAACTTATAAAAAACATACAAATCATTACCAATATGTTTGTTTCTGTTCCGCAACGATACTGACCTCACAAATACTGTAATAGCAGAAATTAGACAACACCATTTTGAATTTTCTTGCTGCGCGAATAGCTGCAATAAACTTCTTTCAAATCGATCTTGATAAACCATGAAATTACCCATGTGAGTGTTATAAAAAAAACACCACCGCCCCAGTTCCCCCTTTTGAAAGAGCAAGAGGAAATGCCCCCGTCATGTTCCTATTCTCCAGCGTCCCTGGAGTCAACTGACTTGTCGAATTGCACGTGTTTGTTGGTTTACTGTCGATACATACCGTACATGCAATTGAGTTGAAAGTGTTCATGTGCGAAAGTCTATTCTAGGGACAACAAGCGAAGTAACTGATGATCAGGACAAAATGAATAATTTCTTTCAACAAAATAAACTCGTGCAATCATGTTGGCTTGCTATGCTCAGATGGTGCCTGTTCTATGCTCAGTGAAGTCAGGTTTTCAACTCTGGTGAATAAACGGGCATTGCATATCATTTCTATCCCTTGTGTTCTTCATCGACACGCACTGGCGAGTAATGTCCTTACAGAATATTTGAAAATAGTTTTGAAACATGCAACTGTAACGTGTAAATTTGATCAGGGCACGTGCTCATGTTTTCAAAGTGCTTTATAAAGATGAATTGATTGATTTTCAATGTTAAACAACGTTCCAAATTCATATCTTGCAACTGTGACTTTTCCAAATTTTTGTGTGGATTGGGCGAAAAGTTTCCTATGCTAAGTGCGAATTTGAAATAATTATACCTTTTCAAAATACTTATCTGTCTGAGGCAGGGTTTTCCTCAATAATGACCATAAAACACAACATCATTCTCGATTGATTGCCAAGGGTGACACGAGAGTACTTCTTTCAACCCCTGTTCCCAGAATCTCAAATATTGTGCGTAGAAAACAAGAACAAAAGTCTCACTGAGTGACTGACTGATTTGAAATTGTCATTTTTCAGACAAAAAAGAAAATTTTAAACATGGCTGTGTAGGCTATTCCTTCTTCCAAACATTTTGTCCCTTGATTCACTGAAATGCCGGTTCGTATGAAATTGTTATAATTTCAATAATCGCAGCGAACCACTTCTTAAAAGTATTCATGCTTGGATGTACGAGCATTTTAGGGCTAAAGTTTTATCTCAGAGACTGGTAAATTTCGTACAAGCATTACCCTAAAATTGCTTCCAATAAGCACAAAAGTTAATGTAGCTGAGTGAAAGTTTACAACGTTTTTTCAGGAAAACCAGCCCCGGACCTTTTCCAGAAAAGTCATGCCTTGACACACTAAATACTGTTGGGGGTAAAATCAACTTTTTGATTTTACTAAAGGGTAAATGAGACAAAAAAGGTTAAGAACCACTGGCTTAGGGTGTTGAAGAGATCGCCCATTTCTGGACCGCACGCGCTTGGTCTTCGACGAAGTTGTCCCGATGGGAAGGCAGGAGGCAACACGACCGGACTCCGACGAAGATAGCATCTGCATTGGAGAATTTCCCTGCTACAGTCATTATGCCGAGCGCTTGGCCAGACTGAAGCAAGTTCCAATTTTAATTGCCAGCTACCGGAAATATACCGGACACGAAGCGAGCGCTCTACCCACTAGGCCACACGTGCGGCAAACACAACTCATTGCAAACATTATTATTTGCGCTTTGACTTTAAACATCTGGACAAAAACTACCTACTCTCTCAGCTTGTTGGTGCGAAGTAACAAATGAAAATCGTTTAACTTATCTCGTGCTGTTAATTCTTTGTGCTTTCGTAATTCGTACCATGTGATTTTTTCAGTATGTTTTAGTATGTATGTTATACTGTACTTAAACAGGTACTGTAAATTTCCCCTTTCTAATGAGTGTTAGTGTTCTTCATCTGTCTGTCATTTGCTATTTTTTCAAACTTGTTTTTTGTCTTCTATTATCACGTGCATTCTCAAACAAATGTACATTAATTTCAGTGTTATGTCCTTTCCACATTTGTGAAATTAAATATCCCATCATAATAACTGTGTATACATAGGTATACATTCATCTGTAATTTGTGTATTTGTTTTTTATCACCTTGTTAATGATTGTACTGAAAGTTGTATTGCAGGGTTGGTAAAGTAGATGACCTCATGGTCTGTCACCAATCCTTCGTGACAAGAAACCAGTAAATGTTGTTGCTTGTGTTGAACTTTGCTCTTAAATAGCCTATAGCTTTTGCATTATATTCTACGCAGTGTTGTATGAACTACTGACAGTGTGAAACATTATTTCTGCACAAAAACCAATACACTGCTACTTATTACGAAATGCATTTTCAGATTCCGAAAATATTCCCGATGCAAAACTTGGATCAAGAAGTACCAGAAGCTGCATCTGGACGTGAAGCCTTGGAAGAATTTCTGGAATCCTTTTTTCGAAATGTTCCACAGCACATAATTCACACGTGGCAGTTTCCTTATGGAAATTGCAAGCAGCAAAGGTATTGAATAGGGTTCTAAACTTTGAGGTAAAACAATTCAATTTGCTTAAACAACTTAACTTTTTTTTGTTACTGCACATTTATAAATTCCTGAGCGTTTTCTATGGCAAATGATTTTTAAACACCAAACTGGTCAAAGGCATTTGATTTTTAGGAAAGTTTACTGCTAAATTTCAATGTAGACTGTATTCAAAATATTGAAGTAAAAAAATTTTAAATAAAGAAAATAACGACTGTGCCAAGTTAACAGAGATAAAAGTCTTGCTGCTCGTACCCACAATATGGTTACTATTCTTGCATTACTTGCCAGAACGAGTTCAATCTCCCGATCTGGAGCGATTCCCTTTGTTAAACCTGAAGAAAAGTTTTCCAAAGCGAACGTTGATGGGAATGAAAAAAGCTGCAGTGAGCAAGTAATCTGTGAATCTGATTCGACTCAGCAACAATCAGCTGAAGGTAATCATGGTCTTTTTACTTTTTTTCTCTGTGGGAATCAACCCATAAATTTTTATAAAAACTTGCTTGGTTATGTTTGTTTGTTTCAAACTACCCCAGACCCCTTGGCATAAGCCAGCCAAGGACGTGTTTTTTCAGTTACTTTATGTAAAAATAACACTTCCAATAAACGTAGCAAATCTAAGTTTGTATTATATTAGTGTCATAATTAAGTAATAGTTGAAAAAATCCATGGAGGTTCAGGATTGTTTTTGTTCTGAATTACAGAGTAGCGTTGCTTAACTTGTGCTGTTGCAGGAAACCTGGTGGAAAAATAGAAAAAAATACGTATATATGATGTGATCTCACAATGTTACCGATATGCCGATTTGCCTAGACGTCAATAAAGAGAAAAAATTTATTAAGCGACTTCATTCTCCAGTAGTCTCATAAGCTAGTGGAATTCAATTTTAGTGCTTCATTTTTGACGAACAAGCTGCAGTCAATTTTCTCATACAGCTTAAAGCAGATGCCCCTCAAAGTGCAACCCTGATTTTAGCAAATATGAACACAGACTTTGTACAAAATATTTGAATTTACAAATCCATGCTCACATAGTGTTTGAAATGAGGGCAAGAAATTGTTTTAGCTAGAAATCACAATAGCGACTTCTTTTTATGAGCAAATTTTGAAAACGTGCAGTGTGTTCTATCTGGGTAGTGGCACGAGCGTTTTCATTCGTTGAACAGATTGAAAAGTTATGATGTACGTAGGGATCATTTACAAAAAGCACCAGTAAAAGAAGAGCAACGTCAGTTGCAGGTAACAGGCAATTAATGTAAAGCTACTTATCGTGTCATCAGCTTACTGACCACGTCAGAGACAATTTCTTTCTCTGATTGCAAATATTCTACGTATTAGCAAGTACGTGGCGCGTTTTGCTATAAGGCAGTCATTCTCCAAGAATGAATAAAAGGGTTGAAATTAGTGTTGAAAGTGTTTACAGCTACTTTTGATACGTATAACTCGTAATCCCGGGCACTCATAGCATTGTAAAATGATAAAGGCTTTACCTGGTTTTAAGCGTTCTGCTTCAATCTCAATAAAGTGGTCACCACGTATTTATGCCAACGTGGAATCACCAAACTATATGAAAAGTCATGTATGTTGCTCGTGCACTCTGTGGTAAGTAAAAGTTACATTTGTTTCGTTTTCAGAATCAAAATGTCCACCTATCAACATCAACGTCTACGTTAATGCTGGTGGTCATAAACCCGGTAAGTGGAGTGTTTAATCAACCAGCTTGAGATCAGATAACTGTGTTAGCTTTTGTTTTGTCTTTGATATATTCTGTTATTTTCTCCTAAACGCTAGAAAGGAAAATGTCATACCTTATGATAGTGGTTCTCAACCACCGCTTTGAGAGCCGCATGCGCCCCCAAGCATCCTTTGTGCGGCCCTCAGCAATCTTTCAACAAAACCTCTAATATTTTGTGCTATAGACTTCGTTCTGCTATCAATCAAATCGTATCAGTTGGACTTGGCCCCCTTCAGCAAAAATGTTGAGAACCACTGCCCCATGATGTTTGAGTGGTTTTTCAAGTTATTTAGACTGTATAAAACTTGGTTGTTTGTTTTTTTGAGTGGTTTTTCAAGTTATTTGGAGTGTATAAAACATAGTGTATATAACTTGGTTGTTTTCAAATGCTGGGTTAAAATCTTGCACTATGAACTATTTGTTCCGGAAAACTGTAAAAGATAAATTCAAGAAGTTGAAAACAAAAGTCATGGAAAGATAAATTTAAGAAAGTTGAAAGATAAATTCAAGAAGTTGAAAACAAAAGTCATGGAAACCTGTAAAAGATAAATTCAAGAAGTTGAAAACAAAAGTCATTAAAAGTCATGGATGAAAGTTTGAAATTAGTGAGTCCTGGGATTTTGTTTGCAAGATTAAAAATATCTAAGAAACAAGATAATATGTCATAAAATGGAGGTGAGCTTTATAGTGCAAGGCAGGAAAAAGCCAATATTGGAAGCTTACCATGTACTTAAATCAGGGTTTTTAAAGAAACGATGCTGCGGCATTTCACTCAGCACTGAATGTTTTTAAAATTTAAAAGTAGTTTTTTGTGAATGGAAAAAATGCTTCACTATATAATATTTATTGACTAAAATAAATAATCACCACAAGAATCTTTGAAAACAATTCAGACAAGACATGGAACCTTCTTGTGACCTTAGCAGTCATGGATTGATTGTTGAATTTTTGTAGGAACTCTGTCTAATTTTCACGTGCAGCGCGTACACTTTCACGTTCATATATTGTAGAATAAACGCATTGCAGACACACAGATCTCAAAACAACCCTGTTAATCCGGGTCCATTGCGTGACAGTTCTCTGTTTTATGACGCGTAGCATAGGTGTTATTATTCATGACCTTCATTCCTTGAACTACCTCGATTCTGCAACTTTGGGCTCCTGTAGTCTGCATAGGCAAAAACAAAGTGCGCCTTTGCAACTGAGAGACTCAAAAAACGTCATTTGTTAAATTGTAAAATTGCGAATTTTTTTGTCAAAAGAAGGTGAATATCGGGAAAAGATCATAAGTTGTATCGAAAACATTTTCCGCAAAAATCGATGATCGTTTTTCTCTTCACTTTCAACGGAAATCACCGCAACTGTTGCAACCCTAGTTTCAATCTGTTACCTGTGACCAGTCTGCTTTTTGGCGTCAAGCAAGAAACTAGCGCAGACACGGTCTCAAAAATCGGGATATCTGCTCAACCTAAATTTTAAATATCAGTAAGGAACGTATTTTTTTTATGCAGATGCAATGTATTTTTTATTGCGTTTTATGCTCTGTAACAATCACAGTTTGTTGATTGCATTTTTGTGTTTCCCCGGTAAGTTGACGCCTAAGTGCGGAGTTAGAGAGTGTTTAAGGACAGATAAAAACTGGAGAGATTTTTAAGTTACGTGGAGATATTTTTGGTGGTGCGATAAAGTGGTTGTTGTGAGATTAGGATGGCCTAAGCAGGTAATAAAAAATTACTCGATGACTATTCAGTTAATCCTTCGGCAATATTTGGTTCATCCTCTGCTTTGTTGATACGTTCTTGTCAAATGCGCGATTCTTTTATTGGCTAAGAGTTTGGCATGCGTCATGTGGAGCTATGCAGGAGCAGAGTAATGCATATGAGTTTGCTCTCGTGCTAATGCACTACTCTAGTATAGGTGTATTTTCGCGTCGGAGGTACTGCCCAAAGGCTCTGCATTGTTTTTACCTGTGCTGTAGCGTTTTGCTTAGTCGTTTTTGCGGTCCTAATACACTTTGAAGGCTGTGTTCATCTTGGTGTGTGCAATTCAGCATCTTGGTACAGGCCCGTGAATGAAGAGAAAGTGGGATTTGACACAGATTATAGACTATTTCATGTTTCTCTGGAACGAACCAGATTGTAATGATGACATAATTCAAGTGGCCCTATCGCGCAATTGTCAGTGTTCCATGACATTTTAAATGAACCACCTGTACATGTACACAAAGCATACACTCTTACGTTTGTAGAACAACCCATTTTTCACTCTCTGCATACCTGTGAAGATAAATGGTATCGCCAACTTGACGCACAAATTAATATCAAAATCATGATCCTGCCCAGTGTGAAGTAATTCTTGCAGCCTTCTGCCATGTTCTTTGACTTGTTTTGACCTTTTTTCACCACCCAGTGTGCTAGCAATGTCGTTAACTTCCGCCACAGTGTTTGGCATTACTAGCGCGGACAGTTTGCGTGAACCACGTTTCTAGCGTCACTCAGCAACTCCATAACTCGCCGGCCGATTGTGCTAGAGAGCTGTTCAAACCCTGATAAGATGCGGCGAGTCTTTTAGTTTGGATCTAAAAAAATTGAAAGCTTTGCGTTTTGTTTTTGTGGGTGATGTCATAAGTGGGTTAGGTTTAGGCCTTTTTGCCCGAAGTCATGGAGCCCAGGCAGAACCGTTACCAGAAAGTTTTCAATAAGGGGGCTTTTGCGTTTGTGTGTGGGGGGCCTTGCGTTTGTGCGGGGGGGCTTGACATTCCAAAAGTTGACTAAAACTCCACTGATTTATTGTGTTTCATTTTTCAATTTGGGGTGACTTGGAGATCTTTTTGGTGGAACTAAGCCCACCCAAGCCCACCGTGGCGATGGGACTGGGCCCAGGGCCCCAACCGCTTGGGGGAATGATTTTGCTCAAGTTTCAGTGGAAACTAGGCTACAATCCGAGCCTTTTGAGCCTTTCATTGGCTTTCTAGCATTTCTCGTTCAAAAGTGATGGCGAAAACCTAAATTTGGGTAAAAATTACCCCAAAATATTTTTTACCCAACTTTCCGTTATTTTGCCATTGCTTTGGAACCACAAACGCTAGAAAGCCAATCAAAGGCTCAAAAGACTCGAATTTTAACCTAATTTCCAATGAACACTTGATTCAACAACTTCTTTCTAGCGGTTGGCCCTCCGGGCCCGGTAACCTGGTCCAAAATGACTTGAAACCTACCCACTTACGACGTCACCCACATAAAAAAACGAAACCCGCCGCATCTTTTGAGGGTTTGAACAGCTCTCTAGCACAATCGGCTGGCGAGTTATGGAGTTGCAAAGTGGCGCGAAAATAGTGGCTCGTGCGGGATTTCAAAGTACGAGTATATTGTACACTGGCTCCCAAGGTTTTTTCAAAAGTGCTTTATAGAGTTTGGTTGGAAACATTACGAACGCAATCTTGTGGAAGCATTCTACCAATGCTCTGACCCACGACAGCCTGCCTCAGGCACAAGTGGGTTAGTTATTGCGTTGCTCAATAACGATCGGCGTCAGATATTCTTAAAGTTCCAGTGAAAACAAGTACTTGGGAAAGATGTGTTTTCCAAAGACGTATAAATTCACTGGTCGCAGCTTGGGTTCTGGCTTATTTATTTTAGTTTTGAGATTGCATGCTTTTTCTGCTCTTATTTTAGTTTTTGAACGTTTCATCCGTGAGCACTGCTTGCCGAATTTTTAGGACTGAGGATACGAATTGTTACGTGAAATCGATTTCCCATCGATTCACTTTGTCGATTTGCCGACTGATTCACTTATTTGTCACCTTTTTGAAGACTAGTAAATATATGTGCAAGTTTAAAGATATATGCAAGTTTGAATCATCCCAAAAAGAAGAAAGTAGAGCACCGTTGGCTGATTTCTCGAAACCTTACTGCAAACCTAGAGTTTTTAATTGCTATTCACTATCGACAGTGCATTGTGAACACTTTTAAACAAAGCAAGAAGAAAAAACGAATGTTGGTTTAAGCATTTCAGCATTAGTTTTTCTCTTCGTACAACGATTTGCTGAGTTCTTATTTGGTCACTGTTTTTTTTCTGTTATGCACACTAACCACGTTTGCTAACTTATGCTGTACTTGGTTTTCAGTGATAAAAGTTGAAGACAACAAGCAAACTGGAAAAGATATTGTACGAAATCAGCAAGATGGTATTTTCAGTACATCTTGTTATTATTCGAAAATTGGGAGGATCTCAGTAGTTAATAGGTGTTTTGCATCAATATTCTTGTTGTCAGGTAAAGAGCACGTGAATATCCGTTCCGAAAATGTTGGAGGCAGTTTGACGGCCGGACACAAAAATAGTTCTGGTCTTCAACAAGGTACATTGTAGAAACCAAATAAATATGAAGAGTGAACCTGTTGAAGCTGTTTGTTTCAGTGTGATATGAAGATGTATGAAATCGTTAAACAATGATTTTTCACCAAGTTCTTCAGACATCAATCATTGTTGACCAGTTAAATAGAATAAACTGCCGTTTAGGCTGGAAACTTGCAAGATTTTAAAGGTTTTCTGACGATAAACTGTTTACAAATACGTGATAAAATATTGTGATGCGCTATGTCTCTATGAGAACTGAAAACTAATACAAAAGCATTGCTCCTTATCCGATATAAGTAACGAAAACAAATATTCAAAACTCTGTATAGGGAAACTGAAATGATGTCCACACAAAAACGCGTTAGCTCTGGAGCAAATATTTTCAGCAATATTTGACTGATATGGTTAGTTTATGCACAAATCGTTTTTAGATTATGTCTATCAGTTGGGAGAGATTCATTTCGAATGCTTGTAGTTGTATTTGATTACGCATTTAAAAAACAATGTAGAAAATTAACTAGCTGCTGCAGTGCGATAATTACCACGCTAATTGCATGCAAGACGAAAAGAACAGGCATAGATCAGTGATCTTCAACCAACGTTTTTGGTGCCACAGAGGTTTCGTTTTATGTGTCTGAGGCACGACAACACATTTGTCGAGACTGCGCCCGACATGACACGATTGCTGGATTTGCCCGTTTTGGGGGCAAACCACCCGGCAACGAAAGTGTCGATCACAAAGACATTAATATAAACCACTGTTATCGAAATAAATTTAAGTCTGATATTAATGTTTTTTAATTGATACCTCAAATATTTGTTTTCTGCAAGAGGACCTTTGCAGTTTGTTGGACTTCCTATTCAACGTTTTGGCTTTGCTGGATTTGACGCCGCAATGTTTTTCCTATGGCGATTTATTTTACTCTTTATTATTTGTCCATTTACTAGAAATGTAGCATTCCTGTCAAGTCCATTAACGTCAACCTGGAAATCCAATGCTCTACTGTGCATTTAAAGCATGTTGGCTTTCCACCAGCTTCTCAGAAAAAATGGTGGTACGCACCGTGATAATATGCTTGTAAGAAGTTAACCTGTGGTGGAACAAATTGTCATGCTGTGCTGAAACTCTTTGCACGTTTCGATTTTACTGATTCAACACAAAGAAAAGCTAAAATTACATCATCTAGAGGGAATTGAGGGATTGAATTTGACTTACATTTATTCTTATCGGTTTTAACAGATCAAACAACTAACCCACCGACTTCATCCATTTCCAACCGCAGGATCATCAACTCCCCAATTGGATGTCCCAGTGCGACTCAGATGCAATGTTGAGTAAATGTTTTATTTCCTCTTAACTGTAGTAATCCCGCCAAGCCGCATTTGACGAGTAACAAGCCCGCAGTGTCCGAGTGAAAGTCGAATATCAAAATATGCCGAGTAATTTCAAGTCGCTAATTTGCAAGCTCGTGTCAATGACAGATGATACGAAATTACATGCTTATCATTTTGTTGTTGCTTCGTTCGGCTTGGATCAACTGTTGGTTTCAACTTTCAACAGGGCTTTGGTGATTTTTTAAAAATCACTCAACTCAAGTCACGAGTCAAAAATACAACTCAAGTTGATCCTTTCTGCAAAAAATGTTATTCGATTCGAATCACTGGGCCATTGTTGCACCGTGTGACTAGTTTTGAGTCACTAAACGTCGTGACTTGAGTTGATCCACTGATTGAAGTCACGCGATCACTCCTTATCTGTAGAAATAAGACTTCCTTTTTTTCTTGGGCAGCTGCTAGGCCTGCTATGTACCTGAGTGTCTGTGTTTCCTTTTGTATTTGAACTGCTGATGAAATTTATATATGAATCTGGCCGTTATACAGTACGTTTCACCGCACGAAGATGTGAATTGGTGTAGGAACCCAGATGGTGGATATCATACTTGAAATTCAGATATTATGTAATCCCGCACCAGTAAATGGCGTCATTGACACTGTTTATGATGTGCTGTTAACTCCAAAAGAGAAGTTCAGAATTACAAGCGTGTTATGATCGATAGACAGACACCGAGCACAATGTTCTTTTTTAACGTTGAGCTTGGATGCATGTACACTCATTTGTGAGCACAAGGAAATCGCAACGAAAGCCATTGACCTACAGTACTTGCTATGACGAGCACGCAGTGTAAAAATGCAACAAACACACTTTTGTTGCTTATTTTCAGAGGTTAGGCACGTATACGAGTGCTAATTATTACCATAACCACAACTATGCATAGAAATACCGCCAGAAATCTGCTTTGTTGTAGTTACGAAACCGTAAGTGTTTGTGGTGTTTGTACAGAAGCACTAGGACGCAAAAATGGTAGGTTTTAGAAATTGAAAGAAAAGTGATTCTTTGAAACTGCCAATTCTTTTGAACAATAGAAACATACCATTGCTTTGTGGTACTTACGATTTTGGCGCTTAAGCATTTTAATATTTCCATATGAAAAGACTTCGGTCCTGAGAAAATGTTGCATAACATCTTGTGCTGCGGGTGCTAGTCACAGGGATAAGCAGTAGAAACCTCAATAACGAAGTAGCCTCGGTCAAGTTATTCTGTGGACAGCTGCTGTGTCTCTTAAGTAGACTTGAAAGCATTTGATCCGCTGACAAGCCGGTAGTCTTCGGCAAAGGTCCAATGAACCATGGTTTGCAAATGTGTCCGACCAAGTTCTTATGAAATTGGCCGTGAAAAACGTTGAACATTTCGGCAGTAAACCATGTCACAGTGTGCACTACAGTTGACCGGAGAACAGCAGTAGCCATTCTACTACCATCACCCAACATTAATAAATGACGGAAGACAGACCAAGGAGGTTCACGACTCACTTAATTAGAAGTACTGTGATGGTTTTTTACAAAACAAGTGTTTTCAAACGAAACTAATTCTCCGTCGTCAAATACTTTTTTGTTCCAGCTTTCACCTATGGTCATCAGTCATGGATAATTACCGCCGTTGAAATTTGTAGGCTGACGGAAAGAATGTTATCACAAGTACAGGTAACGGTTATAAAAATTTTTAAGAAGAGTTCAAAGTGCAGAGTAGGACATTTTTAATTCTCCACGAACAATGAACATGCATCCATCTTTATGAATGGACGAATCTCAGGTATATAGTGTTTAGCCGAGTTGGCTAATATTCTTAAAAAAGATCAGCGAGGCAGGTTTTACTGGCTGCACCTACAAGAAGGTATCCAATGAATAGTCGAGGACCAAGTGACTTGTTCACACGTCTGATCAACCTTGTTTGTTGACATCTTGGCTTGGAGCAAGGACAACTTGGAGAGGTTGCTGTGAACCGTAAAGATTTTCTTGACCCTAAGTCACTGCTCCCACGACCCTCCCGATAGAGGATGAGGATAGAAATGATAAAGATAACGAAATGCCTGTTAAAGATCGATGATTTGCTTAATCAAAGGTGATTCAAAGATTTTAAAGAAGAACCATGTTTTGGTGATGATAAATCATTATTAAGGTCTGTGTACGTCTCAGAAACATTCAACTTAGATCAGGGGTTCTCACCCACCCTTTTCAAGCATATGCCCAATTGATAAACAAACTGAGGGCTCGTGGCCTACCCACTGTACAACGTCTCCAATGGGCAGAAATGAAAACGACTAAAGACAATTTTAATCACACAACGTGACCTGCAATCAAACGCGAAGTCTGAGTCTGTTTATTGCATAGATAATTCGAAGCTCAGAGGGGTTTGTTGCAAAAGCATAGATATTTGCATAGTCAGAACTAGAAGCACAGATATTTTGCGAAGAGTTCCAACGCCGGAACAGCGGTATGGCAGGGGGGAAATGTTGAGTTGAAGGCAATGGAAACTTGTAAAAAAACAAAAATATCGTTACCAAATGTGCTTGTTTCTGTTCGGCAACAATGTTGACCTCAAAAATTATTTAAAAAAAACATTCTGAATTTTCTGTGTGGGCGAAAAGCCGCAATATATTTTTTCAAGTTGGTCTTGATAAACCGTTAAATAACCTGTTATCAAAAGGCACCTCCGCCCCCGTACTGTTATCAAAAGGCACCTCCGCCCCCGTTGCTCCCATTTTGAAAGGTCACGAGGCAATGCCTGCGTCATGACTCCGCTCTCTGACGTCCCAGACGAATTCACGGTGTGGCACTTCGCAACAAAGCGCGCAGCTGTGGAATTCGCAAAGCTCTGATTGTCAAACCACTTCTCCGAATCAAGAGATTCCAGCTATGTTGGTTCGGCCATCTGTCCAGAATGCCCCGGAAAAGGTTGGCGATACATGTCCTGCTGGCTACAGCCACAGGAAAACGGCCAACAGGCTGCTAAAGCACCAGGTGGAGTGATTACATCCCCGACCTTGCTTGGTCCCGTCTTGGTGTTGAGCCAGCAAAACTATCTGAGATTGCTATTAACCGTGATGTATATCTAGTCCTCCTAGGGGTGCTGAACCAGAAACCCTCTCAGAGGAAACGTGGGCAAAAAAAACGAATAAAACAATGAATATTCGAGGCTCAATACATGATAATGCAGAGAAAAAGTTATCTTCCACATTAAGCCAGCTTCTAGATCTCGTTTTCATGGTAACAAGAGTTGCTTGTCTGCCTCAAAATGCTTTCAGCAACTGTGTACAGTGTGGTAGGTCTAGTGGAAATTTCCATGTTGCACTAATTTATAACCCATAATGAAAAAAGAGCGTTTTACGACTTTTATAGCTGAGGAACTACCTACGTTTTCGATTAAAACATGAAACATTCAACTGGCAAAACCTACTCAATTTCAAAATTATCAGGCCATGCTCATTAATAAATTTTCCGTTGCCCGAAACCCTGACTTAGGTCATTTGTTTTTAGTGAAAAACACCGAGTGTTTTACAAGTTTAGTCAGAAAAGTACTAGGAGTCGTCCAAAAAACTGTAAGAGCTTTCGGTTAGGCCAAAGTGGGAACATTAAATGTTGTCCAATATTATTTCACGTTGGTTAAGCTCTTCGAATTTAGTATTCACGCAGCTAGCTTGAGTCAAGCAAACAAAATTCTTGTTTAGTATTTCCTGCTTAGTCTGTTAGACACAAACTGCCCAACTGTGTTAATGATGGTCATGAAATAACTGTAATCGCATCGTGTGCAAATTGTACGTGAGACTTTGCTGGCCAAAGCGATTCAAAAGTAGTGCAAGCTGTTGTAGCTATCGTGTCTATCGAAACCTGCACCTTCAAAGCAAGGAAGTTGTAATGAAAAAGAAAGTTGCACAATTTCCATTAAATGTTGAATCAAACGAGATTTGAACCTATGATTAAGATATTCGAATAGGAACGTCCACAAAACAATAATACTGGTTTGTTTAAGTGTACGGCATTTCCTTAATTAGCAGACTGAAAAATTGATACCCTTTTCTGTTTTTTGTTAGTCTAAATGTCTTTACCTGAACAAGATGTAATTAGCATAATGCACTATATCAGTGGTTCTTAACCTTTTCTCCATCACGCCCCCCTAAAGTAATTTTCCTTTGGCTCACTCCCCCCTTACTTTAAATAAGTTGTAAAAACAAATGTAGCTCTTGGTGAATTTGTTTGATTTTAAGGTTTTGTAACAAACACTAAGTCCAGGGTTTTGTTAAGGCGTTTTAGGGACCCGATTTAGGTCCCTAGAATTGGCAATTGGGTCTCTACAGGTCCATAGCGGGTACCTAATATTTCCCTTAGCAAAAACCCTGCTAAGCGCGTAGAGTAGACACATACAGTTTGCACAATGCAGATTGGTAAAAACAGACACAACAGAACAATTCATAGCGAATTTGGAGGTAGAACAACAGGGTTACAGACACTTTCCTAACACTGTTGTTCACTAACCCGTAACACTTGGTACAACACTACATCCACAGTAGGACACTGAGTCCAACCCTGGCCAGGTAAAGTACGGAAATTTTGTGGCATGCACACAACCTCAAAGGAAAAAATACAGCAACGTCCGAGCACTCAGTCACAAAGTAAAATGTGATTGCAGCGTTCAAAGAATAAGGACGAATACAAATAATCTGACAGCATCAACGCACGAAACCACACGTTGTTATAATTTCTGCGTCGTTCAGGAAATTGGTAGGGGAAGGTGGGGTACAGTCGACACTTTTTTGCATTTTCAACCACTGCTACTTTATTTCAAGTCCAAACAAGCTCAAAGTTTATCACACAATAAAGCAACTCTATATACACAATATGAAGACTAAACGAATGCTGGTTTAAGCATTTCAGCATTAGTTTTTCTCTTCGTGCAACGATTTGCTGAGTTCTTGTTTGGTCACTGTTTTTTTTTCTGTTATGCACACTAACCATGTTTGATAACTTATGCTGTACTTGGTTTTCAGTGATAAAAGTTGAAGACAACAAGCAAACTGGAAAAGATATTGTACGAAATCAGCAAGATGGTATTTTCAGTAATCTTGTTATTATTCGAAATTTGGGAGGATCTCAGTAGTTAATAGGTGTTTTGCATCAATATTCTTGTTGTCAGGTAAAGAGCACGTGAATATCCGTTCCGAAAATGTTGGAGGCAGTTTGACAGCCGGACACAAAAATAGTTCTGGTCTTCAACAAGGTACATTGTAGAAACCAAATAAATATGAAGAGTGAACCTGTTGAACCTGTTTGTTTCAGTGTGATAAGAAGATGTATGAAATTCTTTCCAAAATGTGCTTCAAATGGCCTCCATGGCATTGCAGGCCGTTTTAATTAATATTTTACACAGTCCCTCAGACCTTTTGAATCCTCAGAACATTTGCACAGTCCCTTGCACAGAATACGTGTCCCTCAGACCTTTTGAATAAAAATTCGGAACAGTCCCATACTCTTCAATCAGTGTCCCTCAGTCGTTTTGAATTAAGATATTACACAGCCCATACTCTCTTAACTTCTGAATCTAGTCAAATATTCTGCTTTTTGATGGAGCATGCCGACACTGAAACTTTCTCCAAAAACTTGCTTGACCTATTTTGTATGAATTGTTAGCGAAGTAGGCCTCCACGCAAAATGCCTTCTTTTTGGTTGACCAAGACATGGTGGGAAAGACTATTGTTGTAATAGTTCATGCACTAAGTCTCCTACTGCAACCTGAGAAAGAAAAGAGGAATAATTAAAAGTAAAAATTTTAGTCAACGATAGTGCGTTCTGTTTTTTTGGCTCACCCTGTACTTGTCTTGCAAATTTTTCCTGGGACATTCCAATCATATGGCTTAATCAACGCAGCATAGATTTCTCGATTCGGAGAAGTGGCTATACATTCAGAGTTTTACAAATGTCACAACTGCGCACTTTATCGCGAAGAGTCACACCGTGAATTTTTGCAAAAGTCCCAACTCTGCTGCTTGTACTTGAGATAGCACTCTTTCAGGCATTACGCAAGATTCATGACCAAATAGGTAAGGATCGGACCAAATACCGATTTGTAAATGACAGCTTTACAGGGTTTGAAAGCTTGCGTTTTGTCACCACAGTGCAGCAAAGCTCACGCAGAAGCAGTTGAACTGCATTTGCTTTGCCAATCCGAGTATCAATCTTCTTGAACATTCTTCCATCATTCGTAAATACCACCCATAGGTACTTGTACATCTCCACCAGCTGCAGTGTATTGCCGCTTTCGTGCAGCGTACACTGCCTTGGGTTTCTAAAGAGATATAAAACCTCGTTCTTTTTACTGTTGCTTTTGTGGACAATCAGGTCCTTTTACTGTTGATTTTCATTCCTGCTCTGTCGCACGCAGCTGAAAACCCATCAAGCGCATGTTGAAGACCCTGTTCAGAACATGCTCACAGCACCAGATTGTGTGCAAAAAGCAAACGCTTGACCCTGCTGCTTACAAAAGTGACCTCTATCGACTCGTCGGTTACAGTCTACAAATCACTATCACCAAAATATTACACTAAAATCTCACTTTAGGGTCGCATCAAAAAAAAATCTTTGTGAGATGAAGCTTGCAGGCAAAATCGCACAAAAACTTTTCTGGCAAGTTTGGGAAAATTCGGATAAAAATCCTTCGCACCCCCCAAAAAATGTAGTTTGTCTATAGGCAACGTTGGTATGTTCACTCTCTGAAGAAGCACTCGCACATGTACATACAGTCCAAGTTGTATTAATCGCGTGCCGTTTTTACTGAATCGCGTACGACGATTTTTCTTGATTGCGTCGGGAACAAAAAAGGGCTGAACACCACGTGTGTGACCGAAAAGACGATTGATTGGAATCGTCTGGTACCCGGTCCTAACAGCTGCATGAAAGTACGACACCCCCTTTGAAAAATTGGCGTCGAGGCAATGAAAGCCGAGACGAAGTTGAAGCAGGTGCGACAGTGAGTGTACAGGCAGTCGCGAAACGAAACAAACGCAAAAGGCGACACATGAGTTTACAAGGCTTTCGCGTAATGAAGACACAACGCAAAAAAACTTTACGAAGCACAACAAATATACCCGAGGAAATGAGACGAATACATCAAACGATACAAGGGACGTTAGGGGGGTGTGTTGCGACCACAGATTACCGAGTTACAGCGTTGGTGCTGATTAATAGCGTGTGCTGCTGCTTGTTGCAATGACTGTAATTGAGTATGGTATGGAGGCCTATTTTCTCGCGTCTACCAGTCTATTAAAACCATTACAAAAGATCCAAAATGATGCACTGCGCTTGTGTACTGGAGCCCTGGTCAGCACTCTAGTGATTTGCCTTCATCGCGCGTGCAATGAGATGCCTTTGAACATTAAGCACAAGTTCCTGCGCCTGAAGTTAGCCCATCTCTTGTCGTTCAGTGACCATCCAGCCCTGTCGTTAACTGAGGATTGCTGGCAGGAACATTTTCCTGACTCGCCTGATTTCTGCTCTTTAAACATGTTAATATGTCCACAGAGATTGAGGTTGATCATTCCGTTTTCGCCGCCGCTCCCGAAATATCCCGAATATTTCTGCTTGGTCGATACGAAAACCCGTCAAACCCGTCAACTGTCTTACAGTTTGTCCGTCAGACGGCATCTGCATTTGTTGCACCGGTTTTCTCTTCGCATTTACACAATATATTTGATCAGTTTGTTATAATCTATACAGACGGATCAAAAACCTCTGCTCGAGCCTGTTGCAGTATATACATAGCGGATAGGAACTTACGATATTCTATTACAATAAACAAATTCTCCTCCTCCATCTCCTCTGAACTCTTCGCCATTCTTCACTCATTGTACCTGGTATACTCATTAAAAATTATTAAGGTGGTTGTTGTCACAGACAGTCTAAGCTCATTACAACCGATCACTAATTGGAACTGGAAAAAGCATAGTTTCGCAAATAAAATTGCCCTCCTCTATTCCACACTTACAGTTTCGGGATACGAGGTCCGTTTCCTTTGGGTTCCGGGCCACCAAAACATCCCAGGAAATGAAATAGCTGATGTAACATCTGATGCGTCCCCTGTAGGGAGACATCCTGGGATGCGTTTGATCCAGTAGGTGTCATTTATGCATGGGTTCTCATTACTGAATCAAGGACCGTTCTCGCAGAAACTATGTCTGGTTAACAGCCCTTATTAATTGCCCGAATATTAATTATTTCTCAACGGTCAACACGGTAAGATATACACACCAGTGAAGCATATAATTTTTGGTTTCATTGCTTTTATTCATCACCATAAATATATTTAAGTGACACAAACGGGTACTCGCCAATACACTATGTATCATAATATTCAAACACTTCTTGACATGTCACAACGTTCGAGTCACCCTAATATTTTAATTCTGCACCTTAGTATTTTGCAATAAGAGATCAACAATCCATTCAGATCGGTTCCCCTATTCAAGAAATTTACTATATAAATAAGGCTCACTATAACTGGCTGCTGCTGTAATTAGTCGAAAGTAAATTCAGTCAAAAGGACTGATCCGACAGTAACTCAGCAACTCAGAAATGGAATCCACTCACGAATGCTGTACAATCCTAAACAACTGGCATGACAAGGCTACGCTAGTGCAAAACAGAGCTTTGTTCGAGCAAGCCATTTTCTACAGTTCAGACTGGCAGGGATTAAACCTGGACAAGTATTTTCTGTAGTATTAACTGGCATAGCACCTGGTACAAGCCGAGGGGTACCATTTATTTATTCCTGACT
>Ga0210059_1005194_pt1 | contig 20944 bp, 13 predicted proteins | sample Ectturendosymbi2_FD_188042 | JGI IMG/M metagenome (GOLD analysis project Ga0210059, IMG submission 188042) | Ecteinascidia turbinata endosymbiont from Florida, USA - Sample 2 (SPAdes) (version 2) | ecosystem: Host-associated > Tunicates > Ascidians > Unclassified | place: Key West, Florida...
CCTACAGCATTGCAATAGATAAGGATGTACCCCTTCAGAATTTTGACAGATGAACATGTACCCCTAAAACTCCTTATGACAAAATATTTTCTCGTGATTTTTCACAGATATATTTAACAATATACATATGATATAATGACTTTTGAAAATAATATTAAGTGATATGTATCTATAAAGATTTTGAAATAAACAACATGTAAATATATTTTTACCTTCTATTGCTAACCTCAAATGTACCCTTTCCGATAGGTAAATGTACCCCAGGGGTACATGTACCCCAGGTTGGAAACCCCTGCTCTAGTGCCTAGTGGCACCATCATGGTTGTCGAGCAGACGTGTCTATGTCTATTGTGTAAATGGTTTTAGCCTTCGTTTGACTCTCAGCATTATGCCTTTTGTTTTGGTAGTAATGGTTGCACTTTTCATGGGGCCGTTTTTCTCTGTTCAGATTTAGGGTTTAGGTTTAGCATAAGGGTTAGGTTTAAGCCAGACTAGAAAATGTGACAATAGTCGATGAGATATCGTGCGTGACAAGGAGATTTTTAGGTGTGACACGTATGACAAAATTTTTACAACCGATGTTCACGTGTGACTGCTCTTTGCTGTAACATAATGGCGCGTGAAATCTGCTTTCCCAAAAGCTCTTAAGTTATGACTAGCAGCCTTTTTCAGGGATCTTTAAGCACCTCCAGTACCATGTGTGTTCAGTAGTGTAACTAGAGGTTTGAGCTAGGTGGAAAACTTAGCCGAAAGGGAACCACTGGTGCCTGTAGGGGGCCTATTAGCCAACACTCAAAAAAAGTTATGAAATGATTTTGAATCCGGATGTGGATATCCTATATACTAAAACTCTTAATCACTGGAGAATACCCCAAAAAATGCAAAAAAAACTACTGAAAACCAAAAGAATAGAAAATTTCTTTCATTGCAGACTTGAAGAGTTGCCTAGTCTTCTAAGGGTTTGAGCAGCTCTCTAGCACAATTGTTGGTGGAGATATTCTCATGCAAAATCACATGCAACTGCTGGATTTTAGCCGTAGCCTACTGGAACGGAAAGTGTAAATGTGTATTTGATTTAACATTTGTGCTTCTGACTGTACTGTTGTTTTACTTTATTGTGTTAGCTTTGAAGTGAGACTAAGTATTTCACTCAACATCATGAGTCCACACATCCAACTTGAGTTTGGTGAGTGTCACTCAACAAGTCCAAACTAAGTACAGTAGAATTTGCCTAATTCGTCATCTCAAGGGGATTAGATAAAAGTGACGAATTAGCCGAAGTGACGAATTAGGCAAACAGGTAAAAACTCCATGCTAGAAGCTCGTATACTTCATCATAGTAACTCGTATACATAGTGCTCTTTTTTGCAGTGAAATACAAGTTTATGATGTTATGGTTGAATACAACAATTAATTCCTCTGCTCTGTCTGCACTCCTCCATTTAATCAACTACCTTTCAAATCTTTAATTAACTTTTCCACGTTCTCTCAGTGGGGAGTCCAGTCGCGCTTCGCACCTCGTGCATAAATTCGATAAACAAATTTCGAGGCGCAGCAATTCTCAGGTAAAGATCCTTAATTTGTTTGAATTCCCACACGTACCAGCTGCTTAAACATCAAAAGCGAAACTGCAAATGACGAATTATACGAACAAAATGCTTCTCAGGCATGGAAAGAGGTGGCAAATTGACGAATTAGACGATGGCGAATTAGGCGAACAGAAATGTACACAAAAGGTAGGGATTCTGCTGGGACCAACGAAAAAGTGACGCATTAAGCGAATTGACAAATTAAACGATGACGAAATAGACGAGTTCTATTGTATATTACTCACATGACATCTTTGTGACAAACTGATGGGATCTGTTATTTTTTTTTACTGAAACAGCATTTTTTGTGCACACTTTAAAATTGTGATTGCTTCTTACAAAGTGAATTCTTTGTTTGGAGTATTGTAACCAGGGTTGGAAAAAACCTAACCCACCTGTTTTTTTTTCAGTAAAACCCCCCCTTTTTTTTAATTAACTAGGGTTGAGAAAAAACAACAGTTTTTTTTCAAAAATAAAACCCAACCCACTTGTTTTTTTTTGATAAAACCTTTTTTTTAATTTGTTTTTCTTTTCTTAAGAAAAACATTAAAACGTATTCTGAATTATTTTTATTGCATCATGTAATATCACCATTTTCAGAATTACACAACAATAACTTGTTATACCTATCATGGCATGCAAAATTGAGAGTAATTGAATGTGCCCCCAAAGGTTGGCAAGCATCTTCCTAGCAAACAAAGAAAAGCCATGCCTAAACAACTGTAGTTTCATGTCAAGTTTATGTGCATGCCATGCTAGCCCAGCATCCATAGAGCATGTTTTTTTAACATGTGTAGTATGGGCCAACATAAAAAACAGGTTGGTTGTAGAGAAGGCAGGAAAATTGGTTGAAACATTCCAATTTTACAGATCTAAAGAAGATAACCAGTAGAATTTACTCCAAGCAAACTGTTCGAATTATTCTTATTTTTTTTCAAGTCCTTCAAATTTCGTTGCTGTTCATTTTGTATGTTAAAAAAAAATTACAATTAACTGTATAAGTGTGCTGCTTATTTTACTTTTTACTTCATAGCAGATCTTTAAAAAAAAAAGTAAAAAGTTTTTTTGGTGAGTTTAACACTTTTTTTAAGTGGGCTTTTTAAAAAAAACCTGGGTGTTTGTTTGGGTTGGGTCGAATTACATCAATCCTGATTGTAACTGTGTTTGACAAAATTATCCCAGGCTAAGTCTTGACTCACGGTCTTGTGAGGATAGAAATTCAATACCAGATACAAATACGAAACCTTGTCGAAACCTCCCCTCCCTTTTTCATAAAAAACTGCATCAGGTTTTGTGCCACATATTATGCTGAGTTTGTGACATCAGTGATACATTGAACCTGGTCAAATAGGAAGTGTCTATTCCTGTGTGAGGGGTTGGCAGTTTGGATCTCATCATGGTACATATGATTTTGCTAACAGGGATGTCGCTTTTAATGTTATAGAATCAGTTTAGGTTATATGTTTTCACAATCTCTTTTTTTGGGAGCACTTTTGATGTATTTTGTTATTGCAAAATGTTTCAAAAACCAGACAGATTTACATTTATTTATGGTTAAGGCCAATCTACACTGAGGAGTTGCCAGGAATAGCCGCGCATAATTCTTTGTTTGTTTTATTGCGCCCAGAAGTTGTAGTGCCGAGCCGTGCACAAGCGCAGAATTACCTGATGCAACAAAACAAACAAAGAATTGTGCAGGGCTACTAGCAATTCCTCAGTGTAGATTGGCCTTTAGGGTTTTGCATTGGCAGTGTCTACACGAACATATCCAGTTTTCACTTTAAAAAGACGTGTATCATTGCAGACCTCTGTGAAATATCTAACTACAGTAGAACTTGTCTAATTCGTCATCGTTTAATTCGGCAATTCACTTAATTCATTACTTTTTCATTGGTACTTGCAGAATTCTTATCTTTTGTGTGCATTTCTGTTCGTCTAATTCATCAGTTTGCTTAATTTGTTACCTTTTTCTGTTCCTTAGAAACGTTTTGTTTGGCTAATACGTCATTTGCAGTTTCGCTTTTGATGTCTAAGCAGCTAGTACATTAAAACAAATTAAGGATCTTTATCTGAGAATTGTTGCATCTTGCAATTTGTTTATTGAATTTATACACGAGGGAGGTGCAAAGCGTGACCTGACTCCCCTTAAGAAAATGCGGGAAGTCTTTGCAGTTTGTTCAAGATTTGAAAGGTGCTAGATAAAATGGAGGGGTCTAGATAGAGTAGAGAAATTAATTATTATATTCAATAATAATGTCATAAACTTGTATTTTACTGCAAATAAGAGCACTATGTATACGAGTTACTACGAAGTATACGAGCTTCTATGATCGACTTTTTACCTGTTTGCATAATTTGTCACTTTTTCTAATCCCCTTGAGGTGACGAATTAGGCAAATTTTACTGTACTTGTTGATATGTCAGTTGCTTTACATGTTAGTTGCTTCTCAAGGATTAAAGTGCCTATTAATTTTTTTGAAACCCTATGTCCTATACCTATAGTAAACCCTGTATTCTACACGTATCCCCAGGGTTACATATGTCTATCCAAATAGGTACATTGAAAGTTAGCAATATCAGATAAAAATATATTTACATATAATTTATTTCCAAGTATTTATTCATATATCTGTGAATATTATTTTCAAAAATCATTATATACTTATTATTAACTATCTGTGAATAATCATTATAAATTATTTTGTCATAAGAAATTCTAGGGTTACATGTTCATCTGTCGAAATGCTGAAGGGGTACATGGTTTGAGAAAGGTTGGGAACCCTTGTTCTAAACCCTAAACCAAACACTAACACTAAACTGTAACCCTACACCCCAACCTTAACACTTTTGCACCCAGGTTAATTCAAGTGGTTTGCACGAAAAGAGTCGGATTGCACGTGCTTTTGCATGGGAATTTCTCCAGTTTAGGAAGCGCTGTAGACCAAAAGCTTAAAGACTCGGCAAGTCTTGTGGTTTGTACTTGAAAAATATTTTTTGGTTGGGGGTTGCGCATTTTTTATGAGTGACATCATAAGTGGAGGACTTTTAGGCCACCTTGGCCCACTTCACCTGGCCCTGGGCCCAAACCGTTAGATGGTAGGATTTTGCTAAAGTTTTTATTGGAAACTAGGCTATAATCTGAGTTTTTTGATACTTTGGATGACCTGCTGGGGTTTCGGGTTCAAAAGTTACGATTTAAAATAATAAAAATATTTGACTAATTAGTTAATTAGATAATTAATTCATTTGTTTTATTTTAGATCATGACTTTTGAACCAAAAATGCTAGAAAGTTGATCAAAGGCTTAAAAGACTCGGACTCAAGTCTAGTTTCCAATGAAAACTTCAGCGAAATACTTTGGCCTAGCAGTTGGGCCCTAGGCCAGGTAACATGAGCCAAAATGACCCAAAAACTACTTCACTTTTGACATCACTCACAAAAAATCTGCAACCCTCAACCAAAAAATTTTTTTCATCCAGGGGTCTGTTTGGCTGTCATGACAGTCATTTGCAACAGGCATTCAGCAATTCCCCTCTACCATTGCACAGTATTACTATGATACAACGACGTCCCTTCCTTGTCCAAATAGCACTTGCACAATGTCCTGAAACAGTTTACGTTTTTGCACAATCTAAATTGTGTTGAACGCACGTGTTTTAGAATCTCTGGCAGTGCTAGCTCCATTGCAAACAAAGCTGTCAGAAGCTTGTACACTGCCTGCACACACGCAGAGCTGTTTTGTAATATTTTGCTTCATGTTGAAAGGACACAGTCTCGAATTGTGATCATTTTGTTTTGTAGTTGCAGCCTAGATTTTGTCCGCTGTTTACACCTGCTAGGTTATCATAGGATGAAATACAGTTTAGGCTCAGTAAATGTGACGTTAAAACTTTTGGAGCTGGTTGAGTTTCGCTTTTGAAAGTACCCATATTGGCCATGTCTTTCGAACTCCATAACTCGCCAGACAATTTTGCTAGGCAGCTGATCAAACCCTCAAGTAACTCATCAAGTATTCTAGTTTGCAATGAAAAAAATTTTAAATTTTGGGTTTCAGGGTTTTTGTGGATGATGCTGTTTTTTTTTCGCTAAAACATTTCGGTCATTTTTTTGCTGAGATAAATAGGTCACTGAAACATTTCTGTCATTTGTCTCACACTTGTATTTAAACTCGCTGTAACAGTGTTCATTAGCCTATATTTTCAGACATTCAGACCGAAATGACTAAATTTTTTTGGTCATTTCAAAAACATGTCGGTCTATGATTAAAAAACGATCGAAAACCCCTTAAGGGGATCATAAATGTCATAAATGTGATGGCCTCAACTGTGTCATGTGTCATGGCCTCAACTGCAAGAGGGAAATGTTATGCTCAAATTTTTTGTGAAAACTAGGCTAAAGTCCGAGTCTTTCGAGCCTTTGTTTGGCTATCTAGTGCTTCTGGTTCAAATGTTATGGCCAAAAAAACATAAAATTGGCAATTTTACCAAAAATTGGTAATTTTATAATAACTTTTGAACCAGAAACCATAGAAAGCCAATCAATCAAAGGTTCAAAAGACTCAGATTTTAGCCTAGTTCCCACAAAAAATTGGAACAAAATACTTTTGCACCCAGGGCCTAATCACCTCAGCCAAAAAGGCTAAACCTATCCCATTTGTGATGTAACCCACAAAAAACCTGAAACCTAAAACTTAAAATTTTTTTCATTGCAAACTAAAAGACTCACCAAGTCTTCTGAGGGTTTGGACAGCTCTCTAGCACAATCGACTGGCGAGTTATGGAGTTTCAAAGTTGCACAAAATTAGCGGCTCAATGCGTGATTTCCAAGTATGATATACTCTTATACTGGATCCAAACGTAAGTACCATAGGTTTATTTCCATTGAAGCTATATTTTAATGACAAATTTCTCTTATTGAAAGACACAACAGCTAGCCTCAGATATTGTTGTCGCATGGTCTGAACAAAATACCAGTCAAAAGTTGTATTCCATCAAGAATTAAACAGTTGATGATGTTGTTTTCTGTGCAAGAAGTCTTATATTAATTTCTCATAATTCACTTCTATATCACAATGTGAAATCAAAGCAGTTGAGCTGAAACATTCATCTCTGCAGTGATTTCGCAAGTTTGTTTCTCTTAATCTCAATGGAGAGCACTGCACAGACTCATTTATGCAGGTTATTGTCAGCATATATATTTTATCAATGTATGCGCATTAGGATAAACAGATATCGTTGCTGTCTGGCTGACATTTACTGAATGTTTGACAAATTGCATATCCTTTCAGAACCTTGTTCTTAGGAACAAAAAGCAGTTGTGATGTAATAAATGCACTGTGACCGTAAAACAGTAATAACCTGGAAATCTTTCCTTCTTTGTGTGTTATCTAAATCAGCTAGTAGCACTAGGAAACTAGCCAAGTTTGATTAGGTTTTGGGTAGAGTTCAACCGATAAGACATTTTTAGGCCGATACCAATATTTTTTATTCATGAAACCGATACTTTTGCATTACTCAAAAGTTCAAAAAACTGTTTAAACACGTTACTCCACTGTATAGAACCATACAACATCAAATTCTGCACAAACATGCATCCCTAAAACAGTCAATCACCAGGCATTTACCCTGTTTTGTTCGCAAGCAATCATCTACTCCCAAGAACTGTGACCGAATGTTACATCATAGAGCGGTTTATTGGGACGATTGTGCGTGCACAGCGGTCTGAATTTTACACACTATGCAGTAGTTGCATTATTTTCAAGAACGAAGTATTCCATCATTGCAACTACTGTAGTTGCCATATTTTTAGAACGAAGTATTCCATTTTGTAAATCTTTGTAGCTTATGTTTAGTTTTATTAAGTTCATGCTTTTGAATATTTGCAGTAAATTTTGAAGTTGCAGTGAATATTTTCAGTTGAGTAAGACGAAATTTCCAGTTATTTCCAGTTTTAATTGTTGCAGTTGATGTTGTGCTATGATACACTACAGTCTTGAGGTTGTTTACTTTCTCTGACCTTGCTTTAGCCTTTCAACATTTTGCCTGTTAGCATTGCTTGCTGATGTTGGGACTGATGATGCGTAGTTTTACGTGAAATTGATATCCTATTAAAATTTGTGATGATTCCTTGCTTATTTCCCCTGTGGAGTGAAGTCACATGAATACAGATAGTTTGAATCATCGCAAAACAATGAAACGGCTGATTCCTCTAATGCAGAGATGACGAATATGGCCCGCAAAAGAATTTCAAGCGGCCTGCGAAGCATTCAAGCGAGACCAGCAGTCTTGTTTGTTTCTGTTCTTTTTGTTTTTAACACTTAGAGAGCTGGCTTACGATATTCGTACTTCGATTTCAGCCTAAAAAACAGCTGTTTTCGGTTGCCTTACCAACGCCCTAGCTCCTCCGTCGATTGTGCTAGAGAGCTGTTCAAGGGCTTAAACAGATCAGCCAGTCTAGAAGATTGCACTTGAAAAAAATTTTTTTGGTTGGGGATTGCAGATTTTTTGTGACTGACATTATCAGTGAAGTAGTTTTGGGCTCATGTTGCCTGGCCTAGGACCCAACCGTTAGGCCAAAGTGTTTCGCTGAAGTTTTCATCGGAAACTAGGCTCGAGTCCGAGTCTTTTGAACCTTTGATCGACTTTCTAGTGTTTCTGGTTCAAAAGTTATGATCTGAAATAAACAAATTAATTAATTATCTAATTAACTAATTAGTCAAATATTTCTATTATTTTAGATCATAACTTTTGACCCAAAACCCCAGCAGGTCATCCAAAGTATCAAAAGACTCGGATTGTAGCCTAGTTTCCAGTAAAAACTTCAGCAAAATACTACCATCTAACGGTTGGCGCCCAGGGCCAGGCAAAGTGGGCCAAGGTGGCCTAAAATTCCTCCACTTATGGCGTCACTCACAGACAACCCGAACCCCCCAAGAAAAAAAATTTTTTTGAGTGGAATCTACTAGACTGGCCGCGTTTTTTGAGACATTTACCGGGTCTGTAGAGCATACCGGACCAGAGAAATTCCCACGCAAAACCACGTGCGTTTAGGTGGTTTTTTTTTCCGAAAATCCCTGAAACCAGCCGGACGCCAAAGAGTTAACAGGTTTCATAGTATGACTGACAAGTTGTGCGGCCCGCTTACTCAGCGGTAACTGACAAAGTGACCTGTGATAGCAAATAGGTTTGTCACCCCTGCTCTAAACCGTATAGAAAACCTTTTAGAGCTTTTAATTGTTTTTTGTGTTCTTGATGTAAAGCAACTATACAAAGACAACTGTCTGCATTGCATCAATTTGAGGACAACTAAGCTTTGAGGGACACTGTTAGTTTTTTTTCCAAACCTGTAAGAATGTCAATCACCTATGAACAGTATGTATTTGAACTTAAACTGAATTTCAAAAATTGCTCAACATCAGCAACTATTGTTTTAGACTAATGTTTGAATCTAACACAAAACGATTTCAGATTCAAAGATGATACACAGAATCACATGCAACACATAGCTATTTTCTTCAGGGTTACATGTACTTTTGCATACTAACTGATACTTTAGGTCTGTGGATAAAGTAATGGTTTTCAAAATTGCATTGTGAGTTGAAATAGTAGTTTATAAAGATGAAGTTTTGACTCCTGTTAACACTTTTGTGTCCAGTAAGTTTCAAGAATTTCACGCCAAAACAACTGGATCGCACGTGGCTTTGCGTGAGCGTAACTCTGGCGCCAAAAGCGGTGGAGAGCTTTTGAAATGCTCAAAAAACTTGGCAAGTCTTGTAGTTCGCAATGAAGAAAAAATTTTTTGGTTGGGGGTAGCGCATTTTTTGTGAGTGACATCATTAGTGGAGGACTTTTAGGCCACCTTGGCCCACTTCACCTGGCCCTGGGCCCAAACCGTTAGATGGTAGGATTTTTGCTGAAGTTTTTATTAGAAACTAGGCTACAATCCGACTCGTTTGATACTTTGGATGACCTGCTGGGATTTTCGGTTCAAAAGTTATGATCTAAAGTAAACAAAATATTTGATTAATTCCATAATTGGATAATTAATTTGCTTATTTTAAAACATAACTTTTGAACCAGAAACGTTAGAAAGTCGCTCAAAGGCTGAAAAGACTCGGACTTCAGCCAAGTTTCAAATGGAAATTTTCGAAATACTTTTCAGCAAAATACTTTGGCCTAGCAGTTGGGCCCTAGGCCAGGTAACATGAGCCAAAATGGCCTAAAAACTACTTAACTTATGTCACCTACAAAAAATCTGCAACACCCAACCAAAAATTTTTTTTTATTGCAGACCAAAAGACTTGTTGAATCATTTGAGGGTTTGAACAGCTTTCTTGTGCAATCGGCAGAGGAGTGATGGTGTTGGTAAGGCAACTGACAACTGTTGTTTTTAGGCCGATTTCCAGGTACGAATATATCGTACACCGACTCTCAAGGTGTTAAACTAAAATATAGGATCTGACTAAAAGACATCATGTGTGAATTCATTGGAGTATGTCAATTTTTAACACTTTGGCATCCGGCCGCTTTTGGGGATTTTTGAAAAAAACACTGAAAGGCACGTGGCTTTGCGCTGGAATTTCTCCCGATGGTAAGTGCTGCAGACCTAGTCGAAGTGTCAAAAGACGCGGCAAGTCTTGTAGTCTGCACTTGAAAAAAAATTTTTTGGTTGGGGGTTGCGGATTTTTTGTGAGTGACTTCATAAGTAGAGGACTTTTAGGCCACCTTGGCCCACTTTGCCTGGTCCTGGGTGCCAACCGTTAAGTGGTAGTATTTCACTGAAGTTTTTATTGGAAACTAGGCTACAATCCGAGTCTTTTGATACTTTGGATGACCTGCTGGGGTTTTGGGTCAAAAGTTATGATCTAAACTAATGAAAATATTTGACTAATTAGTTATTTAGATAATTAATTTGTTTATTTCAGATCATAACTTTTGAACCAGAAACACTAGAAAGTCAATCAAAGGTTCAAAAGACTCGGAGTCAAGCCTAGTTTCCAATGAAAGCGTCAGCGAAACACTTTGGCCTAGCGGTTGGGTCCTAGGCCAGGCAACATGAGCCAAAATGACTCCAAAACTACTTCACTTATGATGCCATTCACAAAAATTCCGCACCCCCCAACCAAACAATTTTTTTCGAATGCAATCTAGAGGACTGGCCGATCCGTTTGAGCCCTTGAACAGCTCTCTAGCACAATTGGCGGAGGAGCTAGGGCGTTGGTAAGGCAACCAAAAGCTGTTGTTTTTTAGTCCATGTACGAATATGGTATGCCGGCTCTCAAAGTTTTAAGACTGAATACGTGAATTAACATGACTGAATACACTGTGAAATAAAAGCATGTTTTCTGAATCAGTGACAGTTCTATTTTTTGCCTTCTTTTTTCATCATTGTTTGCTAGTTGTGTGATTGGTATTAATTTCCTAGTGACAAATGCTGCAGCAAGGTGAAATGTACCTCAAGTTTTTAACCCAAAGTGACAAAAAGTTTTGTATTTTGTGTAGGTTCAGAGAGCACATTTTGCTTTTTGTATTTTTGGTGGTGAGAAACTTTCAGCAGTAGGTGCAAGTTTGCATCTGTAGGCTGTTGGAAGATAAACAAACACGTCGCTGTAAGGAGTTACATCTGTAATCCTCTTATCAACTGAGCAATACATCTGGTCACCCACAATACGCAAAATAATTATTTAAAGTTATGGATGTCATGGAAGATGGTGAGTTAAGAGATGGAGTAGAAGAAATTGAAGAAGAAAAAGGCTTGAAAAGGTTTGTGACCATTTCATTGTCTAGTAAAGTTTAGCAATAACAAGTGGTAGTTTGTTTGCAAAAATGTAAACCCTGTTGATAACTGTAAAAAATCATAATTCTGGTTTTTGTTCCAGAACTCAGTCTATGATTGAAGAAGACGATGATAGGGAAGAGGCATTAGATATTAAACCTCCACCTGTTGTAAACAAAAAGCACAAACGCCACCACAAAAAGCATAAAAACAGGAAAGAAGAAAAAAAGAAAGCACGACATCGAAGCAGATCGCCTATGCGGGATTACAGAGGTGTGATAAATTTTTGCTTGACATTGGTTGTTGTTGATAAAATTACTTTCAATGCAACCATCTGAAGTCAACACTGGGATGAAATTGTTTGCATGGGTGACAATAAAAGTATTTTCATAGTAGTAATTTTGCATATAGAAGCTGCAAACCTATGTTTTTATATGAAGCCAAAATAAGCTTTCAAGTTGCTGGTGAAGTAGGTGACTTCTGCTGCTAGAAAAATTTTTTGTAGTTGAAAAAATAATGTGCTGCATAGCTGTTTTCACTAGTGCTGACCTGTATCATTGCAGTTGTTGGTTTGTTTACATAGCAGTACTATTATTTCCATTGATGTTAAATTTGCACGGATCTTGCTGGTTCACTGAGGTTTGTATTTTCATTTCAGTCAATAAAGAAACTTGTGTGTTGCAGATGGAAAAAGAAGAGTTTTGAATGAACACAAACCAAAAATTCAACCTTCTGTGAAGGTCAATGATAATTATGAAAATAGAACAACTAGAAAATCTCCTGACGGAAGACGATCTCCTGAACAATACAAACGACCAAACTTTTTACATCAAAGACAACCTGAGCGGTAAGAAGAACTCATGGCAATGTTGATGTTAAACCATTCAAAAACAAGCAGACTTAAAAAATGTGTCTACATATACCAACAGTATAAAGTTGACATTGTGCATAGATAGCCTTCTTGCAATGTGTGATGTGCAATAAAATGAAGAACTTGCTTTTCCTATTGTTCTGCAGCAACAAGTTTTAGGTTGTGAACTGGAAAGAAGTAGCCTAGGTCGTGTAGATGTTGTTTAAATTTGCACGATAAACTCATATCAAGTATATACTAAATTTTCACTGAAGTTGAATATTTAATTGTTGTTTGCTCAGTAGATTGTATAATTCCATTCAGTTCTTTCCATAGTTCCGCATTGCATACCGACATTGAATTAACTAGCATCTTACCATTGCACTCTGAGTAAGGCTTGCTATGTTAAGTCATCGAAGCACAGATGTAAGAAGTAAAATTTATTGTTGTGCACTGACTTTGATACAGAGGTCACCGAGCAGATGTGAGAGTCTCTCCTCATGATCGACCAAAAACATACGAATACAAGTCTCGTATAAGGTAAATATTACCTTTTGCAGTACATTGCCTTTTTCAAAGTAAAAATTTTTGTTTCAGATATATTGAAGTAGTAAAAGCATTACTGTCTTTGCCTAGGGTATTGTAATCACATAATTTTCATTCATTACTTAATTTTTTTTTGCTATATTTATTGCTATATATGTCTAGTTCAGCTATGTCCAACCCGCCGCCCTCGGGCCGCATGCGGCCCAGTCCCCAGTCGAAGGTTTTGTGCGGCCCAGTTAAGGTTTTCACTGCAGTAAAAGTATCCTACACACTGGCAACCTGTCCTTAATGATCTTGAATGTGACATTTTTGGTGCAGGTGGTTCTCAGTGCCACTTTATCACGCATTGACCATTGCAGTTAGGATCAGAACGCTTTCAGTACATTAGTTTAAGCTTAATGTTGTTTGGTAAGGTCAAAATAAGCCATACAATATGCGGCCCTGATTAATATGTCATTCAATGTGTGGCCCTGGTTAAGACAATGACATAATTTTTGGCTCAGTAAGCCATTTGGGTTGGACATAGCTGGTCTAGTGCTTCTGGTGGCGTAATAAGTGAATGAAACATTACCTTATGTTTGAATTATATAACAGAGGATTTTTAGGTCAGGTTGCATTTTTTTGTAAACCTACAATACCTACAAAAATGAGTGCAAGTAGATTCACATATAACTTCTCATTTCTGACCTTGTTAGTTGCTGTTTGATGGGACTGTCTTGTCAGTAGTGTTTTCATCATTTTTGACCTTGTTCAGGTGTGATTTGTTCACCATCCCCGTGCACTTCTTTGGGAACTTCTACTACATTACCACATTATCCATCACATGATCTGATCCCAGTGCACTTCTTTGGAAACTTCTACTACATCACGTTATCCATCTCATGATCTGATTCAACAAATTTGTTCAGTATGTGATCTTTACACCGACTGCTTGTGATGCTTACTCTTGTTCTGCGGGTTAACATGTGGTTACTTTGTTGCCCCAAAGGTCAGTTTGGACGTATGGTTAAACGCTGGCTGCTCACGTTAAAAAGGCAGCAACTGAACAGAGATGTTGGGGTTATTTCTGCTTCTCAGTTTTCAAAATAACACCCTTGGGTTTCATGCTACGACTTGTTTGATTGCAGGACAAAAATTTGGTATTTTGCAATAATACTAGATGCAGTATTTCACATGAAACTGTTTGCTGAGTCCAAGTTTGTCACTGCATGCAAACACTTCCCTCTTGCTTCCATTGCCTTCTTGCTGTTGCTAAGCAGAGTTTAAATCCGCAGTCATGTATTTTACAAGCTCCACTTGAAAACTGAACAATATCAGTTTCACTTTTCTTTATTCCATTTATGATCTTGCATTTCAACGAAGCAACTGGTATCTGTCTAACTTGATACTGTGATTGAAGAGTTTGTTTTGTTGCTGGTTGGTTACTTGTGAGTGAATCACTATCAGTACTTGCAGTTTGAAAAGGGCGATGAGTTTAATTGCCCTAGGGTTGAGGTATACCAAAAAGCTAAAATAGGTGTTCAAACCTTAGTTGTTCATATATAAGCATGCTAGCTTGATTCACGTTTGTGGTTGTCAACAGAGATGTCGGTGCAAATGTTTGCATCATATTCTTCAGTAACAAGACTATTGCGTATTCTTTACACCTGCAGATACATGTTTGGCAGATTGTCGAAACTTTTTTTTGAACATCATGGTACTGTGTTAAATTTGTGGCCAGTCTAACACTATCAGCCACTACAGCAACAGTACATTAGAAAATAGTGTTTCTAAATGTTGCAGATGCCTTATCGCACCAGGTCCACTTTTTTGCTTTTTTTTACAAAACTCACTCTTTTCTCATTTAATGCAACTGTAATGATCTAATACATGGCAAAGTCTTCATGAAAATTCTGACTCTCAACCGCCCAACATGGTAATTAATTTTTCCATTCATGACTTTTTCATAAGTTCGGTTGATATTAAAAGTATAGCAACCGCTGCAGTTAAAAGCGAAGGAAAACCTGAATGTGAAAAGATTCACAGGAGTTTAGGTGGAAGTGTTTGTTCAGGTGCAGTAGTCAGATAAATTTTCTGAGACTAATTTCTATGAAGTTGTACGACAGAAAATTTATCTGAATACATCTTCTGCAGCGTTTATGGCAATAAGGTTCCTTGAAGATATTTTGTACCTCGACATGCGCTTATACGTGTGTACAACGTCATTCCGACACCGTTATGCACAAGATACCTTAACGTAAACTCATGGCCTTGATTCTGAGCAGCTTTCATGAACGAAATCCGGATAGATTCAGCGCAGTGCGAATGTGCTACAGGTAGCAAGTGTTATCAGCATTGGTTCTAAATTGGTACGAGCTTATCACGTACTCACGCCTGCTTCTGTAAACATTCTGCAGCAGCATCATTTTCAGTTGCCAGACTGTGAAAGGCGGTAGAATATCCGAGTGCCGTTAAAGTTACGTTGCATGCGCGGTAATGGAGTAACCAGTGTTCAGCGCCGTTTATTTCTTTGTTGACATCTTGGTCATCCTTGCAGTCGGGTTTGGTATCAAAAGGTCACTTCCTGAATTGGTTAATAGAAAAATTAGCGTTGAATAGTTCGACGCTCATCGGGAGATTTTCTTGCTCGTGTCGAAGGTCACTTGACTGCATGAGGTGAGCCTCACTTGTAGAGACTTGAGCGTGCGATAGGTCAGTTACTTGGCGGTGGTGCAACATGGCAGAAAGCTTACCATGGAGTATTACGAAAATATTTGAATGGCGACCGTGCACTATGCACGCCATATTTGTCCCTGCTTGAAGATTGAAGTGTTTATATTTACGCTTGTGCTGTTTCTTGTTGGTATGACTTGACGTGCATTCCCTGCCTTCGATTCTTTATCCAAGACAGCAATTCATTCATTTTTTGATTAACTTGTTGAGTGGCACGTTTCGTGACTTCCGTGCCCACGGATCAAAATGTGTCTTGTTTGTGTTTCACGCACGCTTGAACACTGCGGCAGTGAACTGACGTTCTCAGCGTTGCGTCTCGGACATATAACTTCTCTGCACCAAAAATGCTTTTGGTGCGATTCGTGTGTTGCTTTTGACAAACATTGTCGTTTTTGAATTCATTGCAACCATCTGAACTAAAACATTCACTGAGAGTTTCGTAACGAGAATAGTGGATCGAATAAGGTTCAGTTGCGACGTCTGTAATTGCACTGAAGTTGCGACTGGTCGCGAGGTTATGATTACATGACAAGGGCGCATCAATCTACACACGTTGTTGTTTACACGCTCGATCTCCCAGCGCTTTTACGAGAACCACGTCTAGTTAAGTTAGACGCCAACTATGAGTATTTGGTCGTTATTTGTCATTGGCAATAGCCGGGCACGCGCAACGCTGCTCCCCGTTTTCAATTACAATACAACCCTTAAGACCATCCATTAAATGAACGAAAGATGTTAGCAGATATTTGAAAGTTCAGTGTCTTTTGCTAACACTTGAACGCCGTAAAACGAGATTGTTTGACCTCAGCAGACGGATTCCTGACTGCGAATAATTTTTCATGTGCCATTTTTTTTCGTTTGAGGGTGTCATCGACTGCCACCAGGTGGTACGTACACTGTATACGAACCTGGTGGTGATCAACGCTGAAGGCCATCATTGGTCAACAGCAAGCTGGGTCAAAAAGTGGCAGTTTTGAAACAGTCCGTTCTTTAGAAATTCATTAGTCTGCAGCAGACTGCATTTTGCTGGTTGGATCTTTAGTATTTGCTGTTAACTGAACACTTATACCAGAAACAATACATGCGTCACAGAACATTTTTGCCAGTGTTCAGTTGAGCATATTGTCAAGTTTTTCCACCATGTTTTCATGTTATTTTCCACCTGGCCTGTTTTCGTCTTAACATTTTCTATCACTCTGTTTTGAGTTTCCGTCGTACTTCCCTCTTCGCTGCAGAATACATCACGTCACAACAACGTGATTGAGTCGAAGCCAGATGTCCACAACTTTACGTATCTGACGTCTTGTTGGGTATGACCAGGTCAACAGATCAATCCACATCTTTTGCATCAAAATCTATTTTTCTCTTTGCTCTTTCAGCCAAAGGCCTTTCCGCGTGGTTGTCATGCGATGTGATGTGCATGCTCAAAAAACACTTCTTCCAGACTTAAACTCACATGACCTTTCGCATCAAGCGAATAAACAATTTCGCTGTCGTTGACTCAAAACAAAAGACGAAAGGAAATGCAGATAATCACATTCTAAATGACTCGCCATGTATTTTCAGCGAATATACTTCCAAAAACGACGCAGACCGACACGTCCATTCGGGGAATTCCAATTACGCGCATAAAGACGAAATTGAACGTTCATCATCGTACACCAAGACGAAAGGGGGTCGGGGTTATGGCAAGAAGGAAGATCTCAGAGACCGAATAACCGGAATACCTCCTGAACGTGAGAAAAGTATTTGGAACTGTTTTTTGTTTGTTTTTTCCTTGTGGCTTGGTTTGCGTTTGAAGTTATTTTGCTGTGAAATGAAGTACGATTAATACGCTGTTGTTAAATCACGGAAGACTTCATGTGGACATATTCAGCAAATGTTGTCATAATGCTCGTGACAGTTTTACAAAACGCATTGTGAGGAATGCATTGTTTGTTGGAAATGCATTCAGGACTTGTGCTCATTGTTGGTAAGAATAGCATCTTAATGTTCAGTGTCGTAATCAGCCCATTAGCTTATGAGCAGGATTGCGGAGTCGGGGATAAAACGTCCGACTCCCGACTTTTCCAAAACTCCCGACTCCGGCACTGAGTCCGACCTTTCCGAAATTTCCGACTCCGACTCCTTAACATAAAGTGCAGCAACTAGCACACAATGGAAATCGTGGTACACAGGAAGAAATCCCTGTTTCAACAGAAGTTTCATAAGAAATTGTACCGTTTCAACAGGAATTTACAACTTAGTATTTTGATGTGAAAATGATTCAATTGGATTTCCAGAGTCGGAGAAAAAATCTGACTGCTAGTGTTGTTACGAATCCGACTCCACCCAAAAACCTCCGACTCCTTACGACACCAACATCGGAACCCTGCTTATGAGAGGGCTTGAGATAAAATCACGTTTTTTTTCCTGGGATCATTTCAGGTCTGTCGGTTCCAATCCAAAGTGGGAGCAACAGCAAAAAATGAAAGTATTATTCCAAGGTGGCAATGATCGCCTTTGAACTAACTCTACGCAACAACAGCGAACGAACTTTATTTCACCTACGACGTCAAACATTGCAGCGATGTTGCACTTCCACGGTTTGCGGCGAAAGCGGGATTAAAAACGAATGATCTCTTTTGTACTCATGGACGCCGTGAGGGGAACAAGGGCCCCAACTCCCCTGGCTTTTGAAATTGGATATTTTGCTATTGGATTTTGCAGAAAAGTATTTTCCTCATAGTTTTGAGTTATTTCGGAGTTGGTGAAATGAAATTTCACCACAGTTGCCCCCTCTGGAAAAATCCACTATCGTCCCACCTGAAAAAATCCATCCGATGCTCATGTTTGTTTCTTTTAAATGTTTGTGAGAAGACCCGTTCTTGGCAATTCTTTTGCTGGCGGCGCGTCACTTCCAAACTACAGTCAGGCGTGCGATCGGTGACTTTTAGCCACCTTTGACCTGCACCCGTCATGTGTTTTAATGTTCTTCATCGTCTGTTGATTGGTGTGTGCATTGGTGCGTGCAGGGCCTTTGCTCGAACGACGTTACGATAACGACGACCACGACCGAAAATGGGAGAGGCCGAGCCGCGATGACCGAAGTATGTTGTTGTTGTTTGCGCAATCATGTTTTGGGAATTTTTTCCGGTTGACTTCTGTCTGAAAAGGCATTTGAGGTCGACACACACACGTTTTTTAAAGGAATGCCTTGTGAACGAGTTCAGATCATTTGAGAATGACGAAGAGCTATGAAAACAGCAGCATAATTATTTCCGAAGAAAATATGGTCTTTGGTGCCCTGCATTATTTTCTACAACTACACAAATTATGTACCTCACATAGTTTGTGAAGCCTCAGTAACAGCCAGTTGGGGTTGCTGCGTCGAGCTTCGGCACCTAACATGATCTCTTTGGAAATAAAGTTGACCAAAAAAAGTTTTGGTCGATAAGAGTTTCTAATCAAAATGAACCTTCGTTTTTTCAAGGACAGTTCTATTAGAAATAGTTTCATTCATGTTAACAAACGTATTGAAAAACTTCAAACGATTGTTTAGCTCTTTGTTCCAAAGAAATGTGTTTAACAATATTTTCTTGCTAATTTTGTTCTGTATTTCTTCGATTGATCGCGTTTCTTTAATCGTAGCATTTTCAAATAGCTGTATCTGCATTCGATATAAATTGCAGTTTGCAGAAACGGCAGGTACAAGGAGGAATTCGGAATCAGGTCAATTCGTTTGTCTCCCATTACTTAATTCTTCATTATGAAAAAGATAGCCCAAAAACCAGGGCTGTAGAGTTGAGGTGGCTGAAACTGGAGCCGTTTTTTCTGTTTTCTTGCTGTTTCACTGAATGCAGTGCGTAATTTTTAACAAATTAAGTGCGTTTGGATGTAGTAAGTACGTTATGCATTAGCGGCACACAGCGTACAATACGACGTGTTACAACGTATTCGAAGCTCTTCTTGCTGTAAAATCATGGCTGTGGAACCCAAGCTATTTCGGATGGTCGTGGCTGCAGCCTGTAACCTTTTAGATACCTGGATCCGGAGCCTAATATTTATTTCTGACGCCACAGCCCTGCCTACAACAATAGAATGCACCAAAATAATCCAAACCCTTGTCACAGCCCCCAGGATCAAAAACCCGCTACCGTTCACTCTGCTTGCTGCTATGACATCATAGTTGCTGCTATGACATCATAGATTAAAACCTGATGTTTCGTTCAGGCAAGCACGAGCGGTCGAAGTCTGCGTATAGTCTTTCAAGCACCGTTTCTAGTAAAGTCACATTGCATCCGCCTCGAAAGTCGGACACGTCCGTTGACGATGCCAGGAAAAGGAACAAAGGTGCGGGGCTGGCGACTGTTTTTGTGTTCTTGTTTAATTTCTTCTTCTGTACAAAGTTGTATATTTGAACTTGTTCTGCATTGAAAGAAAGTTCCGAAGGCGAATAAAATTAATTTAGTGCTGCTTCCAACAGCGCAAAATGCGCTCGTGCTCTATTTCATGTTCATTTCGTTGTCGTCCGCTTGCCAGCCCTGAATCAACGGTCTTTTAGGTCGTTTTAAAAAATACCAAATGTTCATGCGAAAGCCATCGTTAGTTGTTGCGTCATACATGCAGCTATTAATTCACAGTCTTTTCTACTCTTGCACCACGCTCTCGGAAGTGAACCATCCAAGATTAGTTTTTTTCAAACATGCTCATATTTAGGCGATCGCCCATCGTCGAATCCTCATAAAGATACCTCCTCCAAGTCCTCCTCAAAGACATTGGACGATGAAAAACCCCCCCGGATATCCAGGGTATTGGATAAGAAAGACATCACTTCGACTGAAACCTCATTGCCTGAAGATACGACAAGCGACGCATCTTCTGGTATGTTGTCTCACTGCAACAGATTGGTGAAATGGCAGCTAAGCCTGTTGCTCAAACACGATGCATTCGGTTTCAGCCACGTATTATGCCACGCGTTGATGATATGCTGCTTGCAAGTTGCGTTGTTAAAAGCAATGTTGGAAGATTTGTACTTTAACATGATTCCGTGTTTCGTGAAGTAGTTGCGTAGTTATTTACGGTGGGCCGTATGTCTGCTATCTCGTATACGAAGAAAGTACTTTATAATTTATGCGTTGCCAGAACTTAATGAAGGTTGGGTCGTTTTTTCTGCTTTTTTGTGAGAGACTACAGCTTGGTTTTATGGAACAGTCCAAACACGTCATCCAACTCGACTGTGGTGTCAGTGCTGTGAAGTTTCTGCTTTTCGCGAATACGCGTTGCATTGTGACAAAACATACGCGGGTTTTATTTTGTCACAGCGGCGTCTGATAGTTCTGGCAGCAGAAGTAGCGACGACGACGATGATGATGACGAAGCCAATGGTGATGAACCTTCCCAGAAACGATCGAAACAGAAAATGGAGACAAGTTTGGTGAGAGGACATTTTGTGAAAACTGGAATTTGAGTCACTTCTCTTTCATAGCAAGTG
>Ga0210059_1005196_pt1 | contig 20942 bp, 16 predicted proteins | sample Ectturendosymbi2_FD_188042 | JGI IMG/M metagenome (GOLD analysis project Ga0210059, IMG submission 188042) | Ecteinascidia turbinata endosymbiont from Florida, USA - Sample 2 (SPAdes) (version 2) | ecosystem: Host-associated > Tunicates > Ascidians > Unclassified | place: Key West, Florida...
AGCGTGGGCCAGACACACCTTTGCTGAAACTCGCACTTAAGTGGTGGATTTAAGGGGAGGCGAGCAAGGCACTTACCGCGGGCCCTGCCCACGCCGTGTTTCGCGCATAGGCTAAATTTTCCTCAGTTTTGGTGAAAAAGTTATTATCCGCTCATATACAGTAACACACTCCGAAGCAGATCATAACCAAGTACTTAGCTTTCAAATGGGCCCGCAAAGGCAACTGTAATGTGAAACTATTCTGTTTTCGTGATGTTATCATCATAGTACGATGACGCCATCAGAGTGTCCCTCTTTTGAGCCTTGCCTCGGGCCCATCAAACCCAAGTCCACCACTGCACTTGTATGCAGAGTTGTGTATTAATTGTGGCAGCGGTGAGTTCATGTAAGCAGAAAAAGGCGGCACGTGTGTCGTACAGACAGACATAGAACGAAAACGCTGCCTTTGCAGTGTGAAGCGCTTATTTTATGCTTTGGCACTGAGGGTGGTATTCAAGTAAACGCTGTTCCTTTGGTAAGCAGTGCACAGAATTCCTGTAGATTCTTATTGCGAGCAATTTAGCCACAAATATCGAATACATTATTTATCCAACATTTCCGCATAGTCATCAAGCAATCATCAGGAATGAAGGCTTAAGCTCCAGACACGGTAGTAGCCTATTGTTCGCAATAAATGAATGAATTTATTTTGCCAGCAGACACGAAGTCCATAGTACAAACGCACACTCTCTGCAAAACGCAGGTTGATAAAAACAGAACGCTTTACAACGGCGTTGGAGGCAGAACCACAGGGTTACACACACTTTCTTAACACTTGTTCGCTAACCCGTTACACTTGGTACAATACCACTGCAGGGTAGGACGCTAATTCCTAAACTGGTCGAGGCCAAGTAATGTACGAATGTGTTGTGTCATGACACACCCTCAAACAGACAAACACTGCAATGTCTGAGCACTCAGTCACAAAGTAAATGGTAGGAATATTACACTGAACCTGATGACTACTAACACTCGCTCTCCAGAGCAGGTTTTATGGAACTCTGCACCCAAAATTATATGCCACCCGCAATCTCTGCATGCATGACTTCCTGAAATTACACCATAATTGTGATGTATACATGGGCGTACAAAAGAAACGAAAACGTACATTTTTAACTGCATTTGAACATCGGAAAAAAGAGGCTCGCAGCTTGTTTGCCACACAATGTTGATATCGCAGTTGTCTGTGAATGTCTTTGTCATTTGAGAGCTCCGTATCCAGTAAAATTCCCAGATATTTGTAGTGTTTAATAGATTGTACATTTTGACCATACAGTGTCAGTAATGTGGTTACTGTGCTTTTTGCACTGAGCCTTAAACGTCATACAAACAGTTTTGCTGCAGTTGAAAATAATTCCATGCGATTCTGCATAAGCCCGACACACATGTAGTATACTTTGCAAAGCACGTACACTTGGACAAAACACACAAAACTCATCAGCAAACATCAAGAGATTTAATAAGACTTCACCAATATAACACCCAGCTTTAATTTTGTTTGGTTCAGTGGATAAATCACCTAAATATACAGCAAACAAATATGGACTCAATACTCGCCCTTGTCTAACCCCGTTAGTAACACGAAACGTTCAGACAAATAAAAAACGCTGTTCCGTTTTTCCGCATTATAGCAATACAACGTTTCAATAAAAGTCTAAGGCTGATTTCGCTTGTTGTACGCACTAACTGCTAAGACTTCTGTAGAATCGTTCGCTTAATGGAGAGCTTTTTGAGTTTTGCAATGTGGCGCAAGAGCGAGTATTCACAAGATAAGAACACGCTTAGAACAACAAGTGCAGAAAATCTGAATGGAGTTGAATAAATAATATGAACATAAGACAAACGCTTGATTTTTTATCATCTTTACACTGCACTAGTTCTCACAAATCTTCATGTGCTATTTGGTTGTAGATGCAACAAAACAATAGATTTGAAAATAATTGCGGTTAAATTAATTTTTTTTTTAAATCACATACTGTACCTTTGGGAAATCAACTCAAGCTACACTTTTACTGCACAAAAGTTCATCTCACCACGAGGTTAACATGGCTGCAAACGATTTCAAAAATATGAAACAGACAATGAACTATACGTAAATACGATTTTTATGTAATTCTGGGATCTTTTCTTCGCGTATGACAAAATATTTCAACAAAACCGTGAAAATGTGTATTCTGAACGACAATGCTCCCTCTAAGGTGCGGAAATTTGCAGTACCACCAGACCATTTGCGCTCTGGAATCTCATTCTCGTGCGCTTGCAACATTCCTGATTTAATATCGCTTACATGTCGCATAGCCTTTAACCGCTTGAAACGCTTCACTGGTTGTGCGTCTGTAAAGCTACGCAATTGCATGCTCACTAAAATAAACATTTGCTCATTGTAAAATTTTCTAAGAGGGAACACTGCTTGGCAATGACTTACACGATACGTGCCATTACTTTTCACCAAAAACGCCCATTTTCCAGGTTAATGGTGAACGACTTCAAACGTCCCTACTTCTTGGTGATCCGAAATACTCACAAGCTCAGGTCAGGAAGAGCTCGAGATCGCGTTGCTACTTTTACGAATTCCATGATCACAGAGAATGTACTGGCTTAATATCGCAGCAGCACAATATGTTTGTTAAACAACAGGTGCGTGAAGACATCACTTGTTTGCTACAAGTGGACTGCGTGCAGTTTTCCAGTCATACTGCTACGCTACATAATACATGCCCAACAATAATGAGGGAAGGAAAAATGACTTGAAAATCTGTTAGAGCGCGACTCTGAGGCAAACAGTAAAACACATAGGTACTGTTTGAAGTAGATCAGACAGAAAATGCTGACAACAGATGTTTCCGCAGCGCAGCACAAAATGCTGACCAATGCCGCTACGCTGCAGTTGCACGCGTTTGGCCTTAAGCACTGCTACTGATCGGTCTGTTTTCGCTCCATTCGTAACTTCCAATTCTGTCATCAGAGTTTTAGAGGGTATGGCACATGATTTCGCACATTTGTCATAAGAACACACCAGCCCACATTGCCTATCCCAGATCAATAGGACGTGGAAAATTTCTGCAGCAAATAATCCAGAGCGGTGATTGTTTTAGCTGGGATCAGTTCATCCTCGTTTAACGCTGGATCTTTGTACAGCAAAGGAACGTTCATGGGGATGTCGTCATCAGGATGAACGAAATAGACTAGCGACCTTCTCGTCTTGCTGCGAATGGATTCTTCTTCAGGCATCACTATCCGATGTTTCTGTGTAACATGAAGTTATTCAATAATAATCTTAGAAGTACCACTTGACCTAATTAGCAAATGCAGTAACACGATGACAGAAACAACAGAAACGCAATGAAAGCGTTGTGCAAACCAACATACGCAACCAACCCAACGACATTGGAGATGTAGCGCAAGAAAAGGTTTCCAGTCAAACACTTTTCTTTTAGGCAAATTTTTAATTTTACTGAAATCTGTTTTTACTTCTCACGGCTGATTAATTTCGTTTTGTGCCTCTTCCTCCTTTAACTTGTTTGTTCATTTTACGTCACAATTTCTGTTTTTCCCATTTGGTGACATTTCACATCTGAGTGGCTGGGCAGTTGCTATGAGTTTTGAGGTGGTCGCGACGTCACTACATGTCATCTGAGACCATGGGCGTCCGCAGGGGGCAAAACGGGCATTTGCCCTGCCCCCTGGAAATTTGGACTAAGAACCATAATGTTCTAGAAAACCTGAAATCAGCAGCTTAATTCCGATTGATTGATTTAATTCTTACATTTACAGTTTATGTTCCGGTATGACACTCACAATGTACAAGTGCCGCGTTCACTGTGCTGGTGTCATGCAGTGATGAGCTTACAGTTCACTCATGTCCCCTCTTTTTCCTGCAGAGACACGTTGCGAAACTTGCGAGCGGATTGTTCTATCGTTGGTCTTTATTGCGTAACAATAACATGGCAACAAATCTTAAAAGGTTCACTTCAAGTAACGGTAGAAGGCGTTTTGCTGCATGTGACTGTTGAACGCAGACATCTCGGCGGGTAATTTAGCGAGACAGTGACTGCTGATAGCGGAAAGGCACGTAGTTTTATACTGTGTGAAAAAAGGGTGATCGATTGCTTAGGACGAAATCCTAGACGTTTGCAGTTCTTGTTTCTAGGTGACGCTGACAAGCAGTATTGCCACTTCTGATGTTTTAACATTACATCTGATGTTTTGAGAGAAATTTCTGATGTCTGATATTTAGGCGAAAAAAGCTGAGGTTGACTGGACTGTTGTTTATGTTTTCCACATTTCCTACTCTTTTAGATTGAAAAGAAGTTACATTCATAATTTTTAAAAGTTACATTCATAATTTTTAAGTTTTTTCTTCAATGTCTCACCCTCATGTGTGGATATCTTTCCACCAAACTGAACGAGTGCAGAAGCTCACTTCGCAACGTTGGGATGAAAATTTTACGTTACGCATGACCGACCTCCATTTGCAGTAGCATGCTGCATTATCCGAAATGGAAAAGTCGGTCATGCGTACGGTACTTCGCTTTATTTCGGATTAAAGAGATTTATCGCGCTTTGTTAGGTATTAGTAAAAGAAGCATTTAGTTTATTTGAAACTGTAACAGAAATATCTGTTGCTGAAGAGGGCAACAATCTGAACAAGACTGACCCCAGTGGCAACACTGCTGACAAGTCTTGCTAGGTAAAATAAAGTCAGAATTTGTGGGTTGGTTAAAGACCACGGCAACACTTCTGTGAAAATAAGTACCCTGCTTTCAAAATTTGCAGATTGCCTATTTTGAAAATTATCGGAATTACCTGGCTATGGCTGCTAAGAAGCGCATTATTTGTGACCGTTGTAACATAGGACATTTTCTTTACGGTGTAGTCGCGTAGTAAAGAAGTGTTTCGTGAACGTACATCTGCATTGCATCGTCATCAACCTGATAAAGTTTAGCAAAATGTTGACGTTGTCTCCCCTGCAAAAATTTCTGCGGACGCCTAAACTGAGACTGTTGTTGTTTGTTGCTAGGCTTGTGTAGAAAGGCCACAAGTAATGGATCTTGTTGATGCGGACTGTAAGTAAACTTCTAAGTAAATCCACTTCGTTTGCTCATCGAGATGAAAAACATTTCCAAGTTTCACTACCAGCTAAAAACATTTTGATATGATATTTCACGTTCGGAGATGAAAAGTTCTTTTTGCCCAAAAGCTTCGCCAATCTGACGCTTCATGCTCCATGTGCGTGTCAGCAACGAAATTCATACTGTACGCATCCCTTATGTCCAGGTAAACACATTTTAATTCCACTTGGCAGAACTAACTGTTCGGAGAACTTCCTAAAACATAAAACCCAGCCCGTAATAACACAAGTAAACATTGCTGACGACTGGTTTACAGGCTGGCGAAACGCCTGGACGGGGGAAGTCTGTGTTACAAAAAAATATTCGCTTTCATAGTTCACCACTGCAAAACAAGCATGGGAATATCAATACTGAAATGAAAACTTAAAAACAGTTTTACCAGCAGTGATTTATTAAGCAATGCACGCAGTTACTGCAGATTCTTACTGCAAACAATATAGCAACAAATATCAATACATTATTTTATTCAACGTTTTACAACACGAATGCCTTTAAACTGCATCTTTACTTCTCTGTTTCACTGTTGTATTTCATTTATATTCTTGTTGACGGCTTTCGACTAAGCTGGAACGTTGAATAAAGCAATGTATTCGATATTTGTGGCAATATCGTTCGCAATAAGTAGTGATCTAATTCCATTCAGCTGCAACGATTTTTACCGTGGACTTCATCTTTCCTTTCGTCCAGAATTCCAACGCATCACCTATGTTCACAATGATCGTACCGTCTATTGGTTTTGCTTCCACATACTTCCCTTCGCTATTTTGGACCTACAACAATGAAAAACTGACACGACTTTCTATGATAGCAGCAAATCTATGCCATAGAAACTAACTTCCTTTGCTGTAAATTATCAGTTGAAACATTTCTGCAAGGGATAAATCAGCATTTGCCAACTTATCTCCAACGGAAATTTGTTATTTTCTGTTTAGCACTGTGTGCATTACTGCAGACTAGTTAAAATGATCCGAGATATTTTGCACAGTGAAATAAATAAACATATTGGGGGGTTGAAATGATTTGGGTGATTTCAATTGTTATAAACAAAAATTTTGAGCTGTTTTAATCAAAGTTTGGTGTTTTCAGAACATAATATCATGCACTCAAGTGACAGCCCCAGCAGCTCGGACGACTTGCAGTGCCTAGAGTCCTTGGGATTAAAGCCCACACCTACCGGTCAAATTCAGGGCTGCCCATGGAAACATTACAGAATAATTATTTAAGCTTGGTCTTCGTGAAAGCAATGACATAACAGCACGATTAGTCGATTCGAAACGACTCATTTCCACCCACACTCAGCTCTTGACAACTAACTGCGTTTTGCTGTATTCAATCAGGCGTAAGTTAGCAAAAAAGGTTTTGAAAGCACGAGCTGTTGTTTTTCAGTCAGACTGAAATCTTTTTGAAATGACTGAAAAAAATATAAGTCATTTCGGTTGGAATGTCTGAAAATATAGACTAATGAACACTGTTACGGCGAGTTTTAATACAACTGTGAGGCAAATGACCAAAATGTCTCAGCAAAAAAAAGCAGGCTCAGAGTGATGGTGAACCGGTTAACATAACAGGCACTAACTCTATAGAAGCACCAAAACATAACATCTAACGACTCTCTAGAGCCACCATACCTCCAATCCTCCTACGTCATCCTGAAATAAAAGCGTTATAGACCCGTAGTCCGAATGCTCGCCAAGACGAAATTGACCTGGCTTGGTTGGTCCTCGTACAGGCGGATAATACAGGCTGCGGCATGTTGTTTGATTGGCGGAATTATGCATTTGGGAATGACATTTTTCAAAAAAATGTTCGTCCTGTTAAAAGCGTCAGCAGTTAATACAATTTATTATCTCATAAAAAGTAACCTGCAAAAATCAGTAACTACATAGTCGAAGTCTGACATTGTGAAAAAATCACACGTGCTCTGAACCCAATGGAAAGGCTGCGATGATAACCACCAACTTATGAATTCTAAATAAAATCAATAAATATTGGAATTACGTTTAATGCGTTGAGAGGTGAAAATACTCAGCACACAAATTCGATGGTAATGACTAAACTATAGTTTAATCTGAGTAATCCAATAGCAAACTGATGACTTTTATGAACTGCAAAAAATCTGCATATGCACAATGTGTATCTTTTTGGAAGACACATGTTTTTGAATCGGAAAAGAAGATTTCTAATGGTTCCGTTGCAAGATGTTCATATTCTAGGAATCGCGCGAAAAATCTCCCCACTCAAAAATTTCAGCCCCACACCAGACTGGCATTTGAAAGATTTGCCGTACAGACTAACTGCAAAATGTTCCAACACGAAAATTTTTCACTAGACGATTTTGCAGCATGCCAAAAAGCGAAATAACTTTTGTTAAAAATCATTTTTCGGATAAAAAGAGTAATGGCAACATCAGGTTTACAACAACATGCTTTTACTGGTTTCAAACGTGAGGTGCTTAAACAAACGCTACCTTTATGAGTAAAAACTTAATGTACAGTAAAACGTGTCCAACATGAACACAAAAAAGCACTAAGGCGCTCCTTTATTAGGTAGTGATTCATTAGATCGTTTCTGTTCAGGTTTGTGCTAAAGCTTTTTCAAACATTGGACAAGATGTTGCAGTTGTGTCAGCCAGTAATATTATTGTGTAAATGCAGCAAGAAAGAGACAGAGGAACACTTCATCTCTCATTTAAACATGCGGAGATTGTTGCATTGGCTATTCACATGTACATGTAAAAGAAAGGCACACAGCAAGAAAACAAAGCAAACAAATTAAGGTAAACGTTAGTAAAAACAACATCTCTCACATCTGTTTTTTTTCTGTCATAGACCAAAATGATTTTGATATGACCGAAAAAAATTAAGTCATTCCGATCAGAATGTCTGAAAATATAGGCTAAAAACACTGTTACGGTAAGTTTTAATACAACTGTGAGACAAATGACCGAAATGTTTCACCAAAAAAAAACAGCAAGACGAAGGTTGTACGCTTCAACTTAAAACTTGCGTCGTTTTATCAATGTGAACGGATGACAGCGTAAGCAGGTGAAAGCAATTTCCAGTAGTTGCTTCTGGCCAAAACTCTTTGTGTGTGTTGTGTCATGTCTTCACTCCCTCACGCAAAGCACTAGACTTTAAACATGCATCGCAGTAGAGAGTAAACGCTTGATGGCGCTAATGCCAAAACAAGTGTTTGCCTAATATTTTCGATGACGTGGTTTCACCAAAAATATCTTTTGCCCGGAAACCAACGTTACAAAAATAAAAAGTTTCCTTAAATCTTCACGAAACTTCAAACAACTTGACAAAAAGTCAGCCAACGCCATAGCAGCTCATAAAAGTTTCATACTAACGCCAGGATTCGCGTTTCAAGCATGGTTTAATTCAAATGCGAAGTACTGCGGAATGCACTGAGCGGATAAATACAACTTGAGTTGTTGAAATGTTCGATGCGACCCTCATTCAAAGGATTTTTAAAACTATATTTGTTTATGCCGATCAAGTGGCACGTACTCAATATGTTTGCAAGATGAGCTCAGACTGTCTGTACACATCGGACTGCAATCACGCATGTCCTTCATATTCCCGTAACGCAGCATCCACAAATATTGTTTGTGGAGCACTTGATGAACGAGGCACAAAGCTCACTACATGTTAACGAGCAACAAGCATTGCTCCTCATCTGGACGAAGGTATGGGAAATTCCAGCGTCTTTACAAACTCTTGGCCTCATACACCTTAGTTGGCAGTCTTGTTATCGCATTGAATAACAGTAAACTCAAAGCTTTTTGGTTAGTTTTACAAGCGTCTGATTTGCTTTTCTTTGACCCTTGATCTTTTCTGCATTCACAGTACCTAATATTTTTCATTTCGGAAAGCAACATCAGGGCACAGCTGCTGATGTATAGGTTTTCTTACACCCGTCCCCCCCCCGTGCTTTCTGCCATTGTCATAATCATTTCCCCACAACTCATAATTTGGTACCATGAAAATTCTTTTTGTGCTAAACATTTTTTGTCCAAAAATACGTTCCCTCAAATCGCTTGTGAGTGCAGTACCCCTGCCTATCACACGAATGTAACGCACTCGACTTACTTGCAATTTCATTCCATGGCCCAAAGCATTCAGAATAATTAGAGTCAGCGTCTTTGCTTCACACATGAAGTTCTTAAACGCGCGGGAAAACTTAGGAGACAAATCATCAGGCCACTGAACGTCAGCACGGCCATAAGAGCGTCCAGAGACATTGAATGCCTCTTTGTAGTCTCCTGGCCGATTAGGATCAACACTGAATGACAAAGATGTACTTGACATACAACTGTAGCGTAACAACAACTTCAAAATGACATCCTCCAACGGATACAAGTTAAAAACAATTTTTTTGAAGATTTTGCTGCTCTGTTGCGTCTAAACCAGGGGTCTCAAACACGCGGACCGCGGACCACATGTGGCCCTTGGGGGCATTTTGTGCGGTCCGCGATGCTTTTTGGGAATTTTGAAATAATCAATACTTACGCTATTTAGTTTATTCACTGGTGTTAAAAAGTGCTCAGCCAGCGAGTGAACAAGTTCCTTTCAAATAAACGTAGAGACGGCTAGAAATCATTTGCCTATAACTAAGAATAACTTATGCGAGAAATAAGATGTAAAAGCTGTTTCTAGTAATGTTAAGGTACCACCATTGTTGCATCAGTGTCATAATGCGGCCCTCGTGTAGTCATAAAGTAGCCCTCGGGTTACTTTATAAGTCTTCATTTGGTCCTCGGAGCAATTTGAGTTTGAGACCCTTGGTCTAAGTTGAACGATGTCATCAATTTTGTTTATAGAAGTCATAAATTATTCAAAACTCCAAAAATATTTTTAAAGCAGTTTTAAAATAACATTTAGCCGATACCTTACTTATGCTTTAAATTGGAACTAGGACTTTTGATTTGCTCAAATCTGGTCTGCTTAGGACTAACTTTCTTCACGTAACCACTTACAGCGACAACTACCATATAACAGTATCTAAATTTAGACGCAGTATAACTAGTTTCACGACCAGAGGTGACGAGTCGCCAGCAAGATTTCTAGCAGAGACAGCCGTGTTACTTGGTTGAAAAAGTAATTGGAATATTCAAGCGCTTTTAAAAGCTGTTTCGCTATTTCCTTTGACAATCATTAAGGACTAACAAGAACACTGGTACACTATTCACATTCGTCAATATCTGCTATCACAGATCAACGTCTAAACCTGTTGGTTACAGAACCGTTTGACACTGGTACACTATTCACATTCGTCAGTATCTGTTATCACAGATCAACGTCTAAACCTGTTGGTTACTGAACCGTTTGATGTGTACTCTGTGCTGTCAAATTTGAACCGAGCTAAATGCAAAGGTTTCAAAAAGCTCCGAATCTCTTGTTGAAATCATGCAGCAGACAGTTATTGGCAACTCCACTCAGCTTGTTATTTAATTTTATCTTGGCATCAGAGCAATTCCCTTTTCCATGGAAAACTGCCTCCATTTTACCTCTTCACAAGAAAGGATCTTATTATGTCATGAACTACCGACCCATTGCGTTACTTCCTTCTTAATCTGAAGTCCTTGAAAAGCTTGTCCAGTAAGCATTTGTACTCGTATCTCGAATCTAACAATCTAAATCACAGAAATTTTGGGTTTCGTAAAAACCATTCAACGCTAACCACGCTTTTAAAAACTACCTACGAAATTTATCTGACCCATGACCATAACCTGTCCTCACGTACAGTATATCTTCATATTTGATCGTGTAAAGCCTTTTATCGGTTGTTCACACCAAACTGCTTTTCAAACTCAAGAAATGGGTATTGTAGTTTTTTCAGTAACTTTATTTACTTCTTATTTGGAAAACAGATCTCAAGTAGTACGTATCTACGCAAGCACCTCTGAAATATGCTATACAAATTGTGGTGCACCTCAAGGCTCTGTCCTCGGGCCCCTTCTTTTTCCATACCTAGTAATGGTGCTGAGCACCTTCCTTTGATTTTCAAGAACATGTAGCTCCAAGATGTTGATAGCAAGCATCTAGGTTCGATCTTCCACAGTAGTCTCTCTTGGCATTCTCATATTTTAAGCCTTCATCAGCATGCTATGCTTCATATTAACCACCTGAGATCTATTTCCAATTTGGTGCCTGGATTTGCTCTTTTATCGATTTACCACTCATTTATTCTTCCAATTTTTGCTATGGTAGCGCTGTTTATGACACTTGCTCCCAATCTGATGCTTTACTTTTGGACACTGCCCAGATAACCGCAGCAAAAATAATCACAGGGTGCATGAAGACCACAGCCAATCAGGCGCCACGAGAGGGGGATGCAGCCGGGCCGCTGTCCCGGGGCCACAAGAGTCTAGGGGGCCCATGAACCTCAGAGTTCAAAATTGAAATGGGCAATTATGCACAAAGGTTTTATTGCTATAGTTTTATTTATACAGTCTTGTGCCAATTAATTGACTGAAGTTGTCGTTTTAGTCGTTGTACAATGTATTACCATTTCTTTTGGTGAGCGTCTGGGAAAACCTCAATTTCTGCTGCTGCGTTGCTAACCCAATGCATTAAATACTGTGTGTCGTGTCGGAACAGTAGAAAATACGTTTTAGACGTCACATAGGATTTTATTCCCCTCAATAGTGTTGTAGAATTAATCCAGTTCTGTCTGCTGTGTGGAGTTGATAGTCATACATGTTAGAATTTCTGTGATTTTTAAAGGCAGACATCACGCCTACGAAGTGGAGTCGCATTGTTACGCTTTCGCAACACTAAGAACATGTCCAAACAGCCAATGAAAATTGCAAAAAGTGTGCACGGAAGACGAGTTGGGATTTACAGAAGGATTTGATGCATGCTGGAGTTCACATGTACTCAAGTATAATGCGACGCCGCCCACTGGAAGCTGGCAGAAAGGCTAAGAAACCGCTAAAAAGCAGTTTCTAACTCAAAAAAATGAAGGAAAGATTAGAACGGACAAAAACATACAGATTGGATTGTAGAAAACTGAAAAAAAGTGTTGTTTTCAGATGAGATTGATTTTTTCGTTCAAGGGATGCACAGCAGATTTGTCAGGATCAAAAAGGGTGAGCGGTGAAGTTCTGCCCATTTCAATGAAGTATGTACAACACCTAAAAAGATGTTCTAGGGCAGTTTTAGCTTTTCTGGAACAGGTTTAGGCTACTTATGCCCATTGAGGGTATGACGCATTCAGACAAATGCATTGGTATAATTGAAAGAAAAGTCATGACATAGATGAGAAGGGCATTTCCTGAAAGTACAGGCGATTTTCAGGAAACACAAATTGTATGTGCTTGATTGGCCTAGAAACTCGCTGCATCTTAACTCCATTGAAACTTTGCGATCAATGACAAAGTTTCGGTTAATAATATTGGATTGCACCACCATGGCCAAGCTAATAGAGGCCATTATTCAAGTACGGTGTAGACACAGTAATTAAAAAGAACTGCCAAAAACATAGACTCCATGCCAAAGCGAGCAAAGGAAGTGCTGAAAAGCAAAGCATGTCATATCAATTACTAAAACTTGAGTTATGTGAAGTGCAATGTTTAATAACAAGTATCAAAATTGAAGCGTCTTTTGCTTCTTTAGCCAATTATAATCAACAGAAGACTGTATTACATAAATTGATTACAATTTACAGAAGACTGTAAAGAGCGACATACTTTTTTTAATAGTGTTCTGAGAAAGAAGCGCTGAACTTTGACCAGGCTTCACTTTTTTACCTTATAGTGTTTTTCAAGACTTTCGTTGGTTTTGAAATAAACCACTGAATAAATTGCCACTAGCGACGAAACACGTTGCATGCATTTTAGTGGTTTTCCGTGACAGGTGTAGTTTTGGGAGGGAAAAAGTGCGTGGCGGGTTTCTCAGATTTCTCAAATTCCTGCGGGTGCGGGGCGGGTTTAAACTTTGCGGGTGTGGAGCAGAACCGTCGCCAGAACGTTTTCAATAGGGGGACTTTGCGTTTGTTTGGGGGGGCTTGACATTATAAAATTAACCAAAACTCCACTTATTTATAGTGTTTCACGTTTCGATTTGGGAGGGCATGGAGCTTTGTTTGGGGGTCTAAGCCCACCGTGGCGACGGGACTGGTGTGGGGCGGGAGCGCACAAAAAATGTCAACTAGTGTATATAGCCTGTGTAAAAAATTGCGCACACAATTATCCGGAAAATTTGCCGGGAAACAATTGCACATAAGCATGGTTTTAATACGTTGGGAATCTTCGTGCATACTTCCATAAGAGCTGGCTACTGCGTAGGCTCGTTTCAAAAACGAATTCACAAGATGTTTTTATAATGCAACGGAGCAAAACTGGACTAGTTGCTATGCAGACCTGTATGCATGGGTTTTCGACATGTTCGAACACCAATACCAGATTCGCAAAATTCAACAAATATCAAGAAAGGGCATGCAGCCATTAGTTTCTAATTCCATGGTGAAACGAATATTATCATGCACGGCGTTTATTTGGGAAAGAAACTCTAGTTTGCCCGGTTGGACATGCAGTACAGTAAGTGTAAATTGTGATTAAGATGCACATTTATGTATATGGCTACTATTGGAGTACATATAAGTCGGCTTTCTAGAAATTCCAAATGGAAAATTTGTTTAGTTTTTTTCCGTTATCATGTATGAAATGCTTTTACATTTTTATCCTCATATGAAGCCAAGAAGTTAAAATACAAGGAGTTTTTGATAAAATCTTGTCCTTCTATTACTGTATTAGGGTTATAGAATTATTAAAATTGCTTGCAATTGAGAATGACTACAGACTACCATTAATGTCAAATTTGATGTATATTTTTGAAATTCCGAAAGCAACTGTGTTATGTGCATTTTTTGAGATCATCCTGAGACATTTTGAAATTAACTAATTACAGTGGTAAATGGTTATAGTGTAAAATAATAAAGAAATTATATGATTTTCTCATCATAGTAATGAAAAACTAATGAAGCTTTCAATTAGTTGTAATGTATAAGGGGCCCAAAACAGGTTTCGCACCAGCACTTGTTTTTCTTTTCAAGGGCCCTGCAGCCAATGATGCTGTTTTGAAATAAATTTCTTTTGTTAAGCTCAGTACTAGAAGAGAAAAGCAAATTCTACTTTACCACTATAAGGTAATGTTTGTAATGGCATTACCAACCCTACAATCTCTAATCTGAAAAATGCATAAAGAATAATCACCATATTTGCTTCGTAACAGTTTAAATGTCCAGATTCCCCTGGCTAAAAAAACACTTTTCAACTCATTCTTTCGTAAAGCTGCTAGTTTGTGGAATGCATTGCCCGTTGTTATCGAATCTTCGGCTAGTTTTTCGTCCTTTAAATTACGTCTAGAAACTTTCTACTGTGGCTCAAAGCGTAACTGCTGGCATCTTCATGGCAGCAATCCCCGTAGTACATCATTAGATTACGCTGTAGACTGCGCTTGGGTCACGTTGTCCTAAACCTGAACAAGTGCACTTCTCGTTTGTGTTCATGTGGTTGCAAAGAAACAGAAGTGCATCTACTCCTTAACTGTACTCCTCACTCTGCACTGACCTGTACAATATGTGAAATCAATTTTATTGAAAGAAGGTCTGCAAGATTTATTGTCAAGTGTGTTATACGATCATTCAAGGCTGTCGCAACTTCTACAGTTTGGACATCCTTCGTTCAAACTTAAACCCACACCACAACTAATATACATAACGCTGTCTCTAAATATCTTGAATGCACTACCCGCTTTACCTCGCCATAACACCTTGGAATTTTCTACTGTAGTAACTCCCCAATCACTCTGTAATAATTATTTGTTCATATGTTTTCCTCGTTGCATAATTTTTTCGTATGCTTACAGTTTACCAACCTGTCTATCACGTGCCTGCAATTAATTGTTTGTCACGTGTTTGCAATCTTTCGATAACTGTTCGTTGTGGGTTGGTTCGCTCGACATGACGCAGCGAAGATTTCAGGGTCCTGCCTGCCGCTCGTCGTTGATAAATAAACATGATTCAATTCAATATCTGCTTAGAGAGCAGCTGAAAATTGTTGCAATCGTCTGACCTGAATAAACGTTAATTGAACGTTTCAAACAAGTGACGGTTGGTTAGGAAACTATGATAGCAACTGGCTTAGTTTCACAAAACTGGTCCTTCAATGCATGAAACCATGAAATGTTGCTTTCGATATGCAAATTTGACATCCACATGCATTTTTCTGACAAAAAACTTTGGTTCTTGCATTAAAATGTTTCAATGACAAAATGGCAGATTCAATTTTTTTAAATCCACATAGCACCAAAATTTGAAAGGAACATGAGGAATTTATGCTTCCTGTTATTGGCAGCACTCATAGTTTCTATTAGAAGTGGTTGTGCTGCTACTTTTTTTGAACAAATAAGGACAGCACTGTTACTTTCCTAATGATAGGACTGTCACTTTCAAAGTAGCATCTGCTTAGCTTTGTAATCAACTTTCGACATTTACTTTTTTCTGAATGATACATGCTCCACAAAAGAAAGAATCATTGCGATTCAACAACAACACTGCTGCAACTTCAAGCATGTGGTAATGCAGAAAGATAACTGCATAAGCAAGTAACTTCACATAATTACACATACGTACCTTTCCACGCCAATGCCAACATACCCAAAGTTACTCTTTTGAGTTCTTTCATACCGACGTTTTTCATCAAATGAATGAGAAAAAAAGTCATGAGCAGCTGCATTCACATCATCTACAAGGGCTCTATGGAAAACGAAACCTCAAGTTGCACTAACTTGCATGAACGAAGTGACACAACATGCAAAGAAGAACTTTTTACATGGTGAAGTTTTAGAACATAATGTTTTCAAAATTTTATGATGGTCATCTATGTAAAATCAAAATTTGTGAACATTTGGAACAACCTAAGATAGATACATTGAGACAATTTAAATATTCGGTTTAAAATAGGACGATCAAAAAGAAAAAGTGTTCTTTACTAAAAAGAGCACAGTAATGCAGTTAGTATATAAGTGCAATAAAATTGGAAACAAACGACATCTTTATACATGTTTTACACTGTTGTATAGTCTTTCAATCAGATGTTGCCTGGCAGTTGCTAGCATAAACAAAGAAAATACACAAGATGGAGCAAAATGTTATTTCTTCAAAAAAAACATTTTGCAGACACAGTACACTATAAATCTACTAGCAATTGGCATCAGCTCACAGTTTTACTGGATTTGCTCTTTTTAGCGTCAACACACAACTTGGTTGCGTTCTTAACATTTTAGGTACCAAAAAAGAAAAATAAAACAAATAATTGTGCACACACTTAACCAATATAAATTTTCACAAATCAGTTCATGAATTTCATTTGTACAACTTTCTATACAAATTTTTAACAATGATGAAATGAGAACAAAGTCTGCACTTAGGTGCCAAAGTCATTTTTGCATCAATTGGAAATGTTCAGAGATAAAATATTATTGAAACTAGAAGTGTAATGATGCTTAAAAGCTTAAGGTTTACTTTGTGATTTTAAGGACTCAGACGGCTGGGCTCTGTTTTGTTGTTTTTTTGCTATGATTCAAAGTTGCACATATCTGTATTCAAGTAACTACCAGTAGTTTCCATCAACAAGGCAACTGAGTTAAATCCATTCCCAAATGTTTTTAATAGGAAATTGATTTCATATAACACTGCACTTGGTTTTTCATTACTTTCAACTTTGGTAATAAAATTTTAAACTACACTTTATTGCAGTACACATTTAAATTTAAAGTCTTTACAATTTGTTTATCTTGAAAGCAACAATCAACCAATGCATTATGTATAGGAAGTGGCTACAGAACAACCCATGGATCTTCTTATTTCAACTTATTCCACCATAACGCCTCGCATGATGCAGTTCCAATAAAGCAGTCAGTTTGACACTCAAGCAGCGTCGTACCAGTAGTGTAGCTGCCATAGCAGATGTTTTTCATGTCTGCTGTACCAATGGTTTTTGGTTCGCCTCTCACTTTGTCATCTTACGTTTTTGTAGTAGTGACAGGTTGCACATTTCCATTGTGGAACCAGTCTTTCTTTACTTTTTCAAAACTTCCAAAATGTTTGGTTTAGGGTTTAGCGTTAGGATGTCTTACCATTAGCGTCGCATTAGGTTAGTGTTAGGGCTACGGTAGCCTCAGGTTTACCTTTTGCGTTTAGTATGTTTCTACCAAGCCTACTGCATTCTAAGAATGCAGAATGATTCTCCTCATGCGTTACTGTCACGTTGCAGGAGGTGGTCGAATAGGGTTTCAAATTTCTCTGTGACTGCATTGTTTGTTTATTTTCCAACCTGTCTCACATCACAATCAAGGGTGTGGCCAGTGTTGCCGCTTTGTTATGAAGAAAAACCCTAGAATTTACCTTGGAAAAAAACATAAAATAATAAAAACCCCAGACATACATGAAAATGTTAAAAAGTCAAAACCAAACTTGAAATGTACACTAGTGATACTTGCACATACAAATTTTATGGTAATATGCATTATCTGCATCAAATTTTTATCAAGTTCAAGCCTATTTTTAAACATACTGACAATATACCAGTAAGCTAGCAACAAATAAAATGTATGAAGTAACATAAAAAGTTAGTTAGATCTTTTATAAAAAACGTTTTCTGTTTTCTTTTACGTTTACTTAAATGCACAAATGAAACATTACATGCTACATTAGGGTGGTCCTTAAATGCATAGCAAAAATTAAACAGTAAAAAATACCATGGGAACCAAGGTGGTTGTGTTCCTTTTACGCTAAAACTATTTTGTGTAAAAAAAAACTCCAAGCTAGAAAAACATTTAGAGGTTGCACACGAGCAATGAAGATTCTTATAAATAGGCACTTTTGTTGATATCTGGATTCCCCCATTTACAGAGTATTAGCTGCTCAGAGGCAGGGGTATTGTGGGTGTCACTCCACTCATTGTTGCTCAGTGAGTGGTGTACTCTTTTTACTGTCAGGAAAGGCACATGCTCTGTCACAATCTACATGAGGAACTGCAGCTGATCATCATGCGTTACAAGCCGGTTGTATTCTTGAACAGGTCCGTAACCAGCTTGGGACACCAGGAGGAGTCGAATAATTCTCTGGGAGGGGCCCAATTTTTTGAACTGTGTCCAATAGTTTTAAACGATGTCCAATACATTCTTCAAGGGACAAGGGGGGGCAAGAATTTTTCTAGGGAGATTCACCCCTCCTGGTTACGGGCCTGTTCTTGAATAAGTGTCACCCCAAGCTCTGCAGCGTCATTTGTGACTTGGATTCCTTGTACCAACTTTCTGGCCATCAGATAGCCTGGTTGATCATTCCATGAGCCAGGGTCCTCCATTAGAAACTTTTGATCCATTTTCATTTTCAGGAAGAAGCAACGTGGGTTTTTTGTAACAAAATTAGCCAAGCAGTTGTTTGAAAAGTCTTTCTTCAGGACACCTTTGGGAGGATCTTGATCTTTGTCAAGTGCTGCAACCGTTCGTCGCTTCATGTTATCTGGCACGCACCTCTTGGTCAAAAAAAGCCAAAGCCACTAATCCCTCAGAGAGGTACCAGAGCTGACCAGATAATTTGTTCAGTGCGATTGTCCCATCTGCGCAGTTATTTACTCCTCTGAACAAGGGAGTCTAAGGGTTATTTTTTGAGCTGTTACCATTTTCAGTACCCTCTAAAACCATTATTTACTATTTGTATCAAGATCTTTTCCTTGTACTCAATGAATACTTCCAAAATATCAAATCAGGTGAATTTTCAGATCTTGACCAAGAGGGGGCCCTACAGCAGGTGGTCAAAATGAGACAAATATATACTCTGCCTGACAAAATTTCAATTCTGAGATGCCTATAACTTTTGATCCACACCTCCTAGCTCAATTCTGACAGCACTTTCAGAAAAAGCAAGCCAGAAATATCTAGATTACCAATTATCAGACCTACATCTGGTATAAAAATGAAGCTATGGGCTTCCAAACACCTTTCAAAACGAACACAGCGATCCATGAGGGCAAAAATGGGTTGTGACCCTTGCATTTTAAAAGGCCATAAAATTTAAACCGCTTGGAATTTCTATCTGAAGCTGGAGGATTTTTCATTTCTCCCACAAGGGCACATTTGGTGCAATTTTGAGCAAAATCTGAGATGGCACCCATGGAAGCACTGGTTGAGTTGGGATAGAATTACCCATGAATTTCACTGCTCATGTGCAACCTGTAAACATCGATTTTTCTGAGATATTTTGCACTGATAGTTTTTCACTGAAAACAAACAAATTTAACCTGGTTCCTGTATAGTTTTCCAAACTTTCCAAATAAGGACCACCCCAATGCTACATTCATGGTCTTATAGTTTTCTTTTCAGTTTTCACCTTAATCATAGCATTCATTGCAATATTTGACTACTAATTTAACATTCAAAATTTGACATTCATACTTATCACAATGCGCCTGTAAAACAATGAACAGATTCTCAACCACAGCATCTTCATTCTTAACAAAAAAAGCATTCCAAAATCATGCATAAGCAGCCCTTGACACATCAGCGATAGATCAGAGTGCTTACCTACACCTAGTCAGTGCTTAATCTGTAGAACATTAGATTTCAAACAATTTGGTTAAGCCTACTGCAGCCCTACTCAACTGTACTGGCTACCTACTGACTTTGCACATTACGCATGTGAAACTGCTGTATTCTTGAATGGAAAATACAGTATTACAACATACATTTCTAAAATTTGACCAGAGTGAAAAACCCAGATTTTCAGTAAAAACCCCACAACTCCAGATAAAACAGAAAAAAAACAGATCTAGTGAAAAAACAGCAGTGAGTGAGTGACAATACTGGGTGTGGCATATTTCTAAGTTAAGCCTTTTTAGTTTTTAGCTTCTTACCAAACGGCAATGCACACAAGATAAGAAATTGAAGGTAGGCTTAGGTTACTGCAATTAATTCTACACTCTTACTCTACTCAATATGTAGACTACAATGTAGGCCTATTCACTACTATTTGTACCTGTTAAAGCCTGTTCTTGCCAAGTATGCAAATCCAACTTCTGAGAAACTTCGCGCAATTTCATCTCCAATATTTTCGAGATGTTCTTTCATGAACAGATCAACATCTTCCAAACAGTTGCAAAAATCAATAACGGGGATCATTTTTTGCAGTTCTGGTTCTTCTGGCAATACGACACGTGTGCTTCCGAGCGGCTTGTGCTTTTTATGCACGTAGTCAGTGTTGCCACTGGGGTCAATCATGTTGACATCAGATTGCTGCATTTTTTTCAACATCAGATAACATCAGATTTTTACACTGCAGTGTAATATAAGCTAAATGCTTCTATTACCAACATCTAACAAAGTGCCATAACTCTCGTTGAATCCAGAACAGAGAAAAGTATCGTCATTAAATGGAACAGTCGGTTGTAACATGTAATGGTAATCCCAGCGCTATGAAGAGAGCTTTAGTTTGGAACGATTACCAAACATATACTGAGGGTGAGAAATTGATGAAAGAAACTCAAAAATCATGAATCTAATCTAACTTATTTTCACCCAAAAAGTATAGAATATTTGGGTAAAAAACAACAGCTCAGTCAACATCAGATTTGTTGCTAAAACATCAGACATCAGAACATTGACCATTTCGGTGCTCAGCTAAAATGGTCAATTTTTAGCTGAGCACCACAACGGAAAATTTCGTCAAAAAAGCAACTAGGCTGCTCGTTACCATGCACTGACA
>Ga0210059_1005198_pt1 | contig 20941 bp, 10 predicted proteins | sample Ectturendosymbi2_FD_188042 | JGI IMG/M metagenome (GOLD analysis project Ga0210059, IMG submission 188042) | Ecteinascidia turbinata endosymbiont from Florida, USA - Sample 2 (SPAdes) (version 2) | ecosystem: Host-associated > Tunicates > Ascidians > Unclassified | place: Key West, Florida...
GGACATGTAAATTACCCATTTCGTTTGAAATATTAATTATTTTTCCACGGTAATGATCGCTAATATTGGTTCAATCAGTTCAATGTGGCCACGCAACGCGTTTGCGTTTCGCCGACGTCCGTATTGGAGCCGACTGGCGGCTGGAGCTACTGGCGGCTGAGTTGACCTAGGTTTAGCCTACTACATTTTGGCCCATTTACAATGTTTCTTTAAATTTGCATTCAAATTTATTCTGTGGTATTTGCATTAAGATGATAAATTAACAAGCAGAAGGTATGCGAAAACAATGTTGTTTGCGAAGGTAATAAAGTTTTTGTAAATATCAAGCTCAAGTGGGGGTGTTAAACCCAACCCCCCTTCCCTTGCGTACGCCCTTGATTGCCAGACATTATTTCTTTATTTTGAGAAGCAAAATAACAGAAAAACAACAGGTCAGAAATTTCGTTTGACAGCGAAGCCAAACAGGGGTCTGAGTTTTTCATTTGTGTCATGTTAGTACCGGTTCTGAAACGGATTGGGATTCATAAGTTGCAAAGAGAATTGGACCCGGGCTCAGAAAAATCAGAGGCCACACACTTCTCCAGTTTGCAACTTTGCATACGACAAAGTTTGCCAGGTTTGCTTCTGTGAGACAAATTTGGCTTCATTCAGAGGCAGTTGGCGTCAAAAATTGATTGGCCTTTTCTTGAATATTTGACCCTTTTTGGAGACAGTTCGCACGTACTGTTCAACTGGTGTCTTGAATTTTTAAATATCTTGTTGAAAAGTATTATTAGACTTTTTTAGACAGTGCGTTTTGTGTATAATTTTATCAAAGGAAGTGACTTACAGATATGCCTGGCCTGACGCAATTCAATTGAAAGGGTCAGTTTGTCATTCAAACGACATGGATCTCATAGCCTAGGGGTTATGCGTTACGGCTGCTATGATTTTTAATTTGACCCTCACCTTACTGAATTTCGATTTTTTTTTCTTTACTTTTTTTCAAACTTACGTGTTGCCTTTAGGGGCTAGTGTTAGGTTAGTATAGGTTTAGGGTTTATCTTTTACGATTAGTTCATTTCTACCTCAAACTTTCTACCATTGATTTAGTTCGCTTCTACTGTACCTCAAACTTTCTCAAACCTGGTAACCCATATCTCATAAATACAGGATTCGTTCAATTCAGTTGGTGTGATTGTCGTTAATGTTCAAACATGTTCAGTGGTGCCACTCCTGGTGCTTTTCCACTAGATCTAGTGTTTTTTCATTTCATGTAGTGTTCTGCTCTAGTGTTTTTTATGAGTGAGCTGAGTCATTGTAATTAATTGCACAATTGAATGTCTGTAAGTGTAACTATAATTGAGACCTTTTGATTGAGTGCAAATGTAATTTGCTAAAAATTCTACGTTTTAATCTTAAATTACACAAAATAATGGTCACTTGGTCATCTGTTAAAAGTTTCAGTGGCACCCTGTACAAACAAGCACAAGTGTTGCTGTTGTCTCTATTTTTCTTTGTCTCTGGTTTACAATGAGTTGCATAATATGTCTATGGTTGACATTGCAACTGTTACGATCGGAAAGCCCGAGCGGCATGTGCGCAAAGCTTCGCACTGTGGCAGCAAGCAACAATAGAGAGCACATGCTGCGATCACTCTATTATTGCTTGTTTGCACCACATATATATGGTGTTGTTCTTCACACACATTCCGTTCGTGGTGAACCGCACATTCAATGCAACGCCAGCAGAGAGGTTGCAACAACATCTCCTGTTTTCAACGAACCGCACATTTTTTGTGAAGGTTTCACACAGCACGACCTTCACATCCTGGTCAAAGCACCATTTTGTTACGATAGGAACAAATTTCCTAGGCATTTTCACTGTGTGCAAGTTTGATTTTGTAATCTAACATTTTTTTGTGAACCTAGTGTTTTTCTATCATGAAATCTAATAGTAGTACTTTTCCATAACAACAGAGTGGCAACATGTTACATGTTGCCTTGCCCTTTACGTAATAAACTCATAGGCTAGTTCAATTCATTGGTATGCCATCTTCAAAGTAGAAAATCGTTTAAAGGGCTGAAATACAATAGTCTGGGAAAAGACATTTCTTTGGTTGAAGAAGGCCAGTGATGATGTTGACAAGATATGACCAAAAGTTTTAAACAAGTTTTATGAACTTTTATGCCGCTGTATAAACATGTCAAAGTTCACAGCTGCTTTGGTAATGCATGTCTCTGCATAGTGCATACCTGTACCTGTTTTTTTAGTCATTTTTTGGTCATAGACCAGTGGTGCTTAACCTCGGGTAAATTTCATCTTCCAAGGCAAGGGGTAAATTTACTGAACCATAAATTGCAGCAAATGTAAATTTTCATAAATAATTCTAAGTTTTAAGAGATTGTTAATTTCATATTTTTAAGAAATGAGCACCATTAAGTGTATTGGGGAGTAAATCTAATAATGTACTCTTGTTTGATAAAAGAGGTAAGATATGTAAAAAAGGTTAGGGACCACTGTCAAATTAAGCCAAAAAAAATTAAGTCATTTCAGTCAGAATGTTTCAGAAAATAGGTTAAAAAACATTTTTATAGCAAGTTTTAATGCAACTGTTATACAAATGACCGAAATACCAACACCAATTTTTGAACAAATCTGTCAACTTTATGTGAGGACTTAGGTTAGAACAAATATGTTACAAATAATGTCTCAATGAATGCCTTTGTAGCGCCATTTCATTTGAAACTTTTCTTTTTGATAATTTTTAAATGGGGTAGTTACTTTTTACCTCAACATTGAGAATTTTTTTTTACCCCACTTTACGATACCTTGAAATCTTTGTGGTATCGACTGTTATAGTGATATGAACTGAAGATAGAACATAAGTTAATTAGAGCTTGTTTCCAAGGTATTTTTGGTACAGTATTGTCTATTAGTATTTTGCCTCATGAAAAAAAACGCTGTGCTAGGGCTATTTTGCCTTTAGCAGAATATGATTGATAGAACCATTGATGTAAACATGTTTGGATTTTGAAACTGTCATTTTATCAGATTTGGATTTTGAAATGAAATTTTTGGATTTGAAAAACCTAAGTCTCTTCATCTTTATCCATTGCTCAACAAAACTGAAGACATTTGAGAAGCACTGTTACAAACTATATTCCAGAGATTAACCTGGATTTGGATTTAAGTCCTACAGATTTTTGCTTAAGTAGTCACAATGCAAATTAAAATTCCCATCTGTAAGTATGCTTGAGGTATAAAACGGTTTTATTGGAATTGAGCATTTCTGCACCACAAGGTGAAGGTTTTCTGCAACATTGTCATTTTGTACATAACATCACAATTTTGCATTGACATTGGGAGCCAAGGCCAGTAAAATCTAAAAGTGGCATGGGGTTAGATAGAGTTTTTGTCTTCCCATGCAAAATTTCTGCCTGTCACATGCAAGCATTGCACTTGTTGAAAAACGCCAATCATTTTTAATTGGGCACTGTGGTAACCTATTCTAAAAAAATTGCTACAAGTTTTGCTCAAGTACAAAGGCAAGAAATACCCATAGTCCAAAAGCTATAGATCTACGTATGCAGCCTTTTGCTTAGCTTCAGTGCACTTAATTCTTTTACAGTGTTTTTCAAATTCAGCGATTTGCTGTACCTTATCACTTATGCATGCCATTGGTTTAAACTTCTGAAAAATCAGCAATCGATATAGGTTGTAACTTCCTCAGTTGGTCTGGAGATAAATAATTCCAAATGTGAGCTGCTCATTATCAACCACACAAACAGCAAATACCGGCCCCCAACAAGTAAGCTCTTCCATGATAAATTCCTATCCATCTCAACCCCAGCCCTAAACAGTGACAGTTATCAGGATCCGATCTACATCAGAAATCCACCCCCACTGCTCTTACAGACAAAAACTAAAGTGCTTGATACCATCTTTGAAAACCTTGAGCTATTAGAGCCACATCAAGCATTTATCATATTGAAAAACTGTCAATCCCCAAATTCACATATTTACTCCACAGTGCACCATATTTCAAGTGCAAAGAGTAACAGGAAGTGTTTGACACTGCCATAAAAACGAACATGGAAATATATCCAAATTGTCTATTGGAAAAGAAAGCTGGTCACAAGCATCTTTACCAATCAGACATGCTGGCCTTGACTTTCATTCTCTTGCAGACCTGTCCCTGCCATGTTTCCTGCCATCATCTCATGCCTGTGAGGGCCTCATCAACCATTTATTTCTCTTTCTTAACCTGGAACTCCCTCACGGGGATGTAAATAACGTAATCGACACTTGGCCCAAACACCATTACCTTCTTTACACTGCACTGTTGTCGGGTTCGCATCAGATTGGGAATCCCATAAATCACTCAAGCACGACCGTGAGTGTCTCACGGAGCTGCTTTAGCGCGCATGTTTTCAACCATACCCGATTCAGCGAATCTAACTAGCAGAGGTGGGTTAGGAATCCGATAATAAGGGATTCGAGCGGAAAAGAGGTTGGGTGGTTTGTTGTAAGTCTTGTGCAACCTTTACTGTACTTGTTTGATGCTAAAACCACTACTGTGGAACAGATCAGGCTATTCAAGCTAATATGTAGCAAAAATGACGGATTAATTTATTTAATAGTTTTGCCTCTAGGCTAACTACACCTAGTTAGGGAAAAAATCAGCAAGATTGAATCGGTTGAGCAAACTGGAATATTATTCGGTAGGTCACAAGACATCAGCTATTGGGCTGGAGGACTATTATCCCAATACTGATTTAATAGGTTTTCATTACACCTTGGTATAGTAGTGATGCGATTGGAAATCCCGAGCGGCATGTGCACAAAGCTTCGCACCGTGACAGCAAGCAACAATAGAGATCATGTGTCGCAATCTCTCTTATTATTGCTTGCTCGCTCCACACATACATATTTTTGTTCTTCACGCACATCTCGTTCGTGGTGAATCACACAATCAACGCAACACCACCGTAGAGGTTGCAACAACATCCCCTCCTTTTTTGCAACGAACTGCACCGATCACGCATTCTTTGTGTGAAGGCTGAACTCAGCACGACCTTCACATCCTGGTAACAGCACCATTTTGATGCGATTGGAAATCTGGAGCGGCATGTGCGCAAAGCTTCGCACCGTGACAGCAAGCAACAATAGAGATTATGCGTCGCAATCTCTCTTATTATTGCTTGCTCGCTCCACGCGTACATATTTTTGTTCTTCACGCACATCTCGTTCGTGGTGAATCACACAACCAACGCAACACCACCGGAGAGGTTGCAACAGTAGAGTGATTCAACCTTTGTGCAAAATATGTAGCCTAATATTGGAAGTGGATGACTTCAGTATATAGGCTACAGTTTGAACTCTGTATCCCAGTTATGTGGCTATGATTTCCTCAGTTCATAATGGAACACATGGAGTAGCATAAAAGTTTGTGGAATAGGTTACAGTTGCAATTTGGTTAATTGCAGTAGCTACCCACTGTTTGTAGATTTCTACTTACAAAATGCTGTGAATCCTCATATTTGACACTCGTTTTTATTTTACTACAGAGAACAGACTGGTCAATGATTGTGACTGAAATCAACAAAGTGGCTTTGCAATATAAGAACTAACTCCCATTTCCTGCCCTGTAGACACTGTTCAAAATCTATTAAGGTCAGTTGAAGACTACAATTATGATGCGATGCGGTTTTCATGGCCTCATTGCCCAGCAGTTCACCACAATTTTCTCTGCTGGCTGTTATTTTTCAGACTACACTAAATAAAATCATATATCGGCGATTCCAATAACACCTACAAAAAGCACCTTTGTGTAGTGGAATCAGGCTTCACCTTTTCATTTTCACCTATTCCCCAGCTTTCGCAATACCATTGGCCAAACCCACGAAACAAATCTTGCAGTGTCGAGTTCGCAAGTGCGTTCACGAAGGTAAGCCAAGGGCGACAAATCACTCACACGTTGAGTTGATTTTATTTGGCGATAATTAATCCGATAACAAGTGCAGATAATTAATCCGATAACAAGGGCAGTGTGAAGTGGGTACATGATTCATCACCACTACAAAAGAGAATACAAGCAGCCTGGGGTGATCTCACCTGCAGAGATTCACTCAATACTCTGCTGAACACTAAAACCCTTGGAACCACTGTCAGCTACTTGATGCACAAAGAGAGCCACACTGCTACCTGGTCAGAAGCTTTCCCAATTTCCAATGTTGGAAATCTGCTCAGCCCTGATGAACTCTGTATTACAATCACCCTCCAAACCGGTGCCAAAATCTTCGAAAGCACAAAATGCCGCTACGGCGAAAATTGTTGTGAGCTGGGACTCTATGGCCACTCCTGTATCAAAAACACAGGCCGTTTCCCCAGACATTCAGCCATCAACTCCATTCTTGGAAGGTCATTGACCTGCATTAATCTCCCCTCCACCTTGGAACCTGTTGGCTTGACAGGGGACAGAAGGAGGCCTGATGGTTTGACTTTGGGCCCCTGGTACAGAGGCCTAAGCCTAGTATGGGATGCAACAATTGTGGACACTTGCTTGGGGCCACTGCAATCATGACAGTGCCAGACAGACAGGCTTTTCAGCAACAAAGGTAGAGGCTGCAAAATGCCAAAAATACCATGACCTCCAAAACAATTACCACTTTCAACCAGTTGTAATTGAGACCACTGGTGTGTATGACAAGTCCACCGCCCCTTTTTTAAGTGGCCTTGCAAAGAAACTTGTTGATATGTCTGGTGACCACAGGGAGTGCTAGTGGCTCCACCAGCACCTGTCCCTGGCTGTGGCCAGAGGTAACGCTGCTAGCATAATGGCCTGCGTGCAAGTTTGATCTGATACTATCTGTTCTTTTTTTACTTGCTTCTAGTGTACTGACCAATGTTGCTGCCTGCCACTTCCCCTGTATTAATGTATAGCTATTGCCTGATGAATCCTTGTTCTTTCTGCACGTCTCTTTGTGCCCTCTGTTGTGCAGTGTTACTTTGCGCATTGGTCAACTATCTTGTCAATCCCACAGTCTGTGATGAGATGAGACTACAGCATGGTGTTATGTTCCACATTGTCTGAAACCTCTGAGGCATTATCTAGTAAAAAAGGTTGTAACTTACATGAAAAGAACACTTAATTTAAGCATGTTTTGTTTTAATCTTATTTCTTTCAATATACATAGCTAAACAACAATCTGGACCAGTAAATTATTTTTACCTAGCTTTGTAATTGTTCAGAATACATTATGGACATAAATGAAGATACAAATATAAAAATAATCGAGCCATTGTGCTATTGGAAGTGATCTAGGACTTCTTAGTAAATCAACATAAAATATTTTTAAGCCAGAGGTACTGTAGACTGCATAAAAGGCTACCTGGTTGAACATGGCATGCGCCGATTCAACTAAGCCTAACCCTACTGAAAAAAGACTGACTAAAATACTCACAAAACTTAAGCATATCCCTAAGAAACATTAGGTTTACTGGATTACATATTGTCCAGTGTGAATTCCATGACAATATTTAATGAGATATTATTTGTGAAACCAGCATTTTCAGGAGTGACACACCTGGAGAACAAGTAAGACGTTCATATGACTTATTTTGAGAGATAAATATGCAATGACTACCTGAACTATCCGAAACAATTTTTTTCCTGAAAATGAAGTTAAAAAAGAACAGCAAGCTGTCACTTCTCTGTGCAGCATGCCAGACTGTACAGTCATCATTTTTGGGAGTTTCCTCAAAACAAACAAGGTTGAGACAAAAATTGGTGACTGTGATGATCTTGCACAACAAAGTGATGATATTTTTGGTCTTGTTTGACAGCCTTATCAGTGGAATAAAGAAGTGTATAGCCTGCACTGTTACCATTTACATTACATGATGTTCAAGCGTTTGTTCAGTTCCTCCTCGCCTTGGCATCACATTGCCAATTGCTATAACAAGTATAAAGTTGTGTGCTTTGCACGGTATGATACTAGGTGTATAGAATTGTTTAGAAACATTTTTCACTACAGTTAAGGTAAAGAGTGTTGATACAGTTGTCTTTTATTTATATAACATTGTATATATATATGTTTGTTTGTTTGTTTCTGAGTCAAGGTCCATGTCACATAGCTTGGTAGTAGTATACAAGATTACAAAAACATTTAAAAAAGTAGAAAGCATCACACATTTGGTGTTAGCACATAAGAACCTAAGGGAATGATGCATCTTGCACAAAAGCATGCAGATTGTTTCAACTCAAGGTACCAAATGTCTAATGAAATGGTTGATCTGAGCTGATGAATATTTACAATCTTGAAAATATGGCAGACACTGTTATAAGCTAAGAACAATTGTTGAATAACAGACTGTGTACTAGTTCTGAAATAGACGGGCGTACACTGGCATGTAATAGGAACCAAACAAAAAATTGGTCAAATATTAGTTGAACAACAATTTGGAAAACATGTGGGCAGACTTGTTGTGATGCACTGACCATGAATATATGCATAAAAGCCATTGCTGGTGAGTTTATGCAGTTACACAATCAAAATGTCACCTTATGTAACAGGGGTGGCCAACCCGGCAACTCTTTGCCCAGTTTCATGCGGCTCTTACATAATTACTAGAACTCCCACTGAAAAACATGTATGACAATAAATGGCATGTAAAATTCCTTCATTGTGATGTTGATGTGTGATATTTACAATAAATCTAGCTGAGCAAAGGTATGTGTGTGAGTGAGGAAGTGATGGGGTGATGTTCATGTGTGGCCAAGTGTGTGATGGGGCTCATTGCGGTAACAGAATAAGAAATGTGGCTCTTGGCCTCTGACAGGTTGGCCACCCCTGTTATATAAGGTAACTTCAACACTAGGGATTTGCATTATGCAACATTTAGAGGTTCTGGAATCTATTTCAAATTCAGAATATCGAATCTTATTCCAGAATAACTTGTTAGGACCAAAATGAGCTGAACCCACAAAGGATTAGGATGCCGATCAGTGACCACACAACTCGTTAATCAGGTTGTTACGTCACTACGCAGTGCCATGAGCTTGTTGAGTGTTTCTTTCTATTACCTAGGAGCGCAAAGAGTGCCACTGCAAAATTTATTGCAATTATTAGTTTTGCCAAATTTGCAATTTTTAACATTTATTTAATCCAAATTAATTTCAAATCTGAATATTCCAAAAAACTTTGATTTTTGGATTTGAATACTGAAGGATTCGAATCCATAGGACTCTATTCCATTATGCATCCCTATTCACCACCTGAGCAACCATTCAATGCACAACCACAACATGATGGTGGCAATGCTGCAAGTGAACTGCTGAGTCATTGCATCTGCAGACTTGTAACGGGTTAAGCTTAGGGTTGTTTGGTGTTCTGAAATCAATGCAATGACTCCGCAGTTCTCATGCAGCATTGCTGCCGCCATGTTGTAGCTGTGCATTGCATGGCAGCTGACGTGGTAAAGGTACCTTATATGAGGTAACATTTTGATTGTGTGTAACTTCACAAACACTCGCCAACAACAACTTTCATGCATATGTTTGTTTTCAGTACATTGTAAGCTGGCATGCTTTTTCAGCTATTTTCCAAATTGGTGTTGAACGACAATTTGACCAAAGAATTTAATGCAATTGAGCATTGAACCAAAGTCTGTCATAGCCTTTTTGCTGCACAATAAATTGACTTTTCTTATCTCTGAATGCAGCTACCATCCATTTACACTATATAAGTATTTTGCTGACTCAGAAATCTCAATTTGTGCATTATGTTAATTTAAGATTCAGACTTCTGCTTTGTTTGCATTTTCTTTGAGCAGTCAAAGCATTTTGTGTTCAACAACATACTTTTTTCATATATTTTAAAACATTCTTGCTGCCATAGTGAATAAAGAAGTAGATTCTAAGAATAAATTGCCATCAGACTTATAAAGCCTACCACTACAAAGAAAGTTACTGTGACCAAAACCTTATAAAGCTCTATCAGTATTGGATTATCTTGTAAATAAAAACATGGCTTTGTTTTGCAGTGTTTCACTAGGTTTGTGCATAAAAATAATTTGCCCTCTTATGTAGTTGTTGGGTAATTTAATTACATTCAATTCACTTCTTGGCATACATTCAAAGGTAGAGTCAAAACACTACTGTAGTGCACATTAGCTTCATATCTGACATGACTGCAACATGTTGCTTGTTTATTCTGACAATTACTATTGTCTTGAATGGTTGTTTAGAAGGTGTTTCATCTACTATGTATGAAGACTTAAGATGCAAATGCACCTGTTCATCATTTAAGAATGTAACAGCAAAGGTAAAACATTTATTTTGAGTGCTTGTCCTGGTGTGTTAAACTTATTCTTTGAACATGACATGCCAAATTTAAGAAATTAGTCAGAAAATAAGTACATGTTTCAAGCGAGCAAATCTGTTATTTTTAGGTGACTGGTAAGTTCCATGGGAAAGCACTGTTTTAGAGTTCCTGAAGCTTACAAGCAGAGATTCCACATCTGCTGGAGCCAGGCCAATAACCATGGTTTCACTCAGTAATATGTTCATCCAACACTTGTCTGTGAAGTATGCAATTAATGCTTATCACACGAAAATAATGCACAGAGAAATTGCAATCTACTCTGCAGATCACTGCATTGTTTTTCACAGTTTTTAATTCAGAGTTACATGACTATGGTTCTTTGTTTCCATTGTGACTCCAAGTGTACTGTCACCTTAGGTATTTGAAAGATTAACTGCACTGTGAATTAAGTCACTTCCATATTTTATGGGCTATAAGGCACACATTCAATTTTTGAATGCTACCTGCAGGGTTCCCACAAGCATGGGCGCAATTTTGTAAAATGTGGGAGGATAGCTTGGTGTGAAACCAAAATCGTCATCGGGTCGATGCAGAAGTGACGTTTTATATATACAGATTCTCAGTCTTATTTGTAGAGGCGTTTTGAGAGCAACACTAATCACGCTTTGTCCTAGCAGATGATTTACATATTAATATTCTTAAACTTGTTGCTGAAGATGATGCTGTAGTTCAGCCTGCTTCCATTAATATTGTATTTGGATATAAACAAGCACAGGAATATAGTAAAAAACATCATTTGGGTGTTATCAGAGCTGTCAGTTGGAGTGCACAAAATACTGATCACATTGGTTGCACGTGCATATCACTCTTACAGCAGAACACTTCAACTTTCATGCATTTTATGAGAAGTGTGGATTACAGCGCGATTTGATGTCTTGTTCAAATCGCTTAATGTTACAAAGACGATAAATATTTTTCTTGCACGTTTCCGTTTTTTGAAAAAGCTCCAAATCTTTCTAATGCTGCTGGGCATCATGCATGCAGCCCCACCCTTACCAAAATCTCCATTGATATCCTCTTACCAGCACCAAAAACATTAGGACTAAAATTAGCATAGACTGCTTCACAAAATGATTTCAATCTTTATTTACTGCTGGTAGGTAGAGGATGTATCCTCTCAATCTCCCCTTGTTGACCCTTTCATACATACCCACACGGAGTTGTAAAAGGAGTATGAACCCGGCCGGAGCCTGAAATCACAAGTCCGAACACGGCTCGAGCCCGACATTTATTTTTGAAGCCTGATTTAGGCCTGAAAGCCAAATTTACCAATGGATTTAAGATATGCGCAACTGCGGAGTAACAAAAAACGTTGTTTTCAGGCATAGCTGCAGGTACATGGTTTATCACACCCAAAATAACAACCACCTTCACCAAAACATTGGCATAATCTGGCACAAACATAGCATGTTAGTCAATGATAATACTGCGGTATATAATTTCTCAAGAAGAAAAAGAAACTATCACAAAACTATCCACGATGACGCTATAGGCATGAAAAGCCGGCTTGTAGGCTTCTTAAAACAAGCTTCTTAAAAAAAAATTTTTTTTCTTGAAAAAAACCAGCACGTAGGCTTCTTAAAATCATATGAGTGATTGATCTCTTTGAGGCAAAGCCATCACGTGCTAATTTCGTCACCGCTGTTGCCTTCTCATAAAGAGTGTGAGATTAATCCGAGAAGAAAGAAAAGAACGCAGCTGTGTTTGCAAACAGAATTAGCTGAATAAAATCACAATCACTTCACTCACAGAAGTTTCCGTGGTGAGCACAACAAATCTATGTCACGAAAGAAAAAAATCCTTACTCCTAATGCTATAAAAAAGTTTTGCATGCAGACCCGAAATATTTTGACAAACCTAAGCCTAAGCCTGAGCCTGGCCCTATCTGAAAATCCCAGCCTGACTTACAACTCTGAACCATGTCAAAAGTTTCATTCTAAGAGTTCTACTGTACTTGCATAACGACACAAAAATATATTTAAGATTAAATCAAAATGCACAATGGTGAATTGGCAAAAAAGTACCAAGTTTCACCTTTAATGAAAAGAATGTCCAACAAAACTAGGTGTGATGTACTTGTAAAGTAAATGTTTCGAACTTGGATGAAAACCTTGCTGCATTGTGGGTTTGGTTAAACTCAAGTAAATCAGATGTCTTATGAACCAATGCATTCAGCAAAAGCACAAAGTGCAAGAGTCACAGAAAAAATGTCTTTTTTATTTGTTGGGCACCATTGTCATGACATTACAGGACGTGAGGATAAATGTAGGTATATTTTATCCTTATTTCCAAGTCAAGTCCCTGCATTTTGAGCTATAGGTTAATATGCAGCTAGGTACATACTGCAGGCAACTTCTCCAATGTTTTGAGTGAAATCCTGTTCACTAGTAGTTGAAGACAGTCTTGCAAAACTGCCCATCCTACAACTAAGTCTCCACAATAGTGTTGCTTTTTTGTCTTCGGCAAAAGCTTCGCAGAGATTTGCCTGAAAATATAACTTTCCAACATATACACTAGCATCATTAAATTATACGCTGTCTGTTTTTGAATACGTGACAACCAACATTAAACCAAAGCCTGTTAAATTTCTGCATGAAACAAATACTGGCAGATACTGTGGTCTCTCACATGTGCAGCTGTAATACTCTCACTGTTACAAAAAAATAACCTTTCTAACAGTGTACCACACAGGGTAAAATGTCAGACAAAAGCAGTTAACCATCTTTCACGGTCACTAGAAACTTGAAAAATGGTAAAAATTATTTTATTGAAGCTAAAATGTGTAAACTAACAGAAGCAGTGATACCACACCAAACTCTGTTTCAACATGAACTTGGCTACATGTAACCTAGTATCTAATATGAAAACCTCTTCACACAAAACGTGACAAACATCACTTTTATTCTTGAAACCTCTCCAAATACAAAACCTAAAGAGAGAAAAGTAGAGAGACATGGCATATTATATCCCCCCACCTGGAAAAGTGTGGGGACACGTCCCCCGTGTCCTCCACCAAATTGCGCCCATGCCCACAGGGTATTGAAAGTATTGAAAATGTATTGATTTTCAAAATTGGTTTTCAAGACCTTAAAAAAGTGCTGAATTTGGCCAAAATGTACATTAGGTATTGAAAAAGTATGGAGATTCCAAATGGAAAAGAAATCAGAAGTATCTGAGCAGAATTTTACTGAAGGCAAAGCAGTTCACTATTTATGCAGTGTTATGCAATGTGCACAAATGAGTTTCATGATTAAGAATTTCAAAAAGTGAAATGGTATTGAACTTTTTTAATTTAGTATTGGAAAAGTTTTGAAAAAGTATGGAAAATGATTTTTCAAAATGTGTGGGAACCCTGTAGCTGTTCTTTGTTCATACAAAAGGCACAAAATGGCAGGTTGCAAACGAGACAGTTCAATCTGTCACACATGCCTAATCTGCTAGACATGAACAAAACAAATGAAAAGCTGTGTGCATGTCTGATTCAGTGTAGTCAGGAGCCTCAGGAAGTAATACATATAGCTTTGTGCACAGTAGCCTTGAGGAGTAATATGATATGTGCTTCAACTTTGAGGCATGTGCTAGCTAGGGATAATGGAATAGCAAATACTCAAATCCCCTAAAATTCAAATCCAAAAACCAGAGTTTTTTCAAATATTTAGATTCAAAATAAATTTGGATTAAATACACATGAAAAATTGCAAAGTCGGCAGAACAAGTGGTTTCATTAATTTTTTCAGTGACACTCTTTGTGCTCCTGAGTAAGAGAAAGAAACAAGTGATGTAACAAGCTAATTAATGGGTCGTGTGATTGCTGATCGGCGTTTTAAACCTCTGTGCGATCAGCTCATTTTGCTCCTAATAAGTTATTCCAGAAAAGGATTCAGGATTCGAAATAAAGATTCTGGAATATTCCAGAACCTTTAAATCAGTGGTTCTTAACCAGAAGGGGTGCACCTCCTCAGGGTGTGAATAAATTTCAAGGGGGGCATGAGCCCTTATGCACTGTGTGCAACATGGAAAATGTGATCAATAAATACATTTGCTTATATGATTTGTTTATTGTCAGGGGCTTGACACAAAGGACAATTACTTAAAGAGCGCGTGGTAGAAAGAAGGTTAAGAACCATTGCTCTAAATGTCCATAATGCACATGCCTAGTGCTAGGTAGTCATAAAACCACAGGCACTACTCATTGTTTTTGGTTTATTACATAACACGATGGTTATTTTACAAAAAAAATTGTAACTAGCAATTAAATATATAACACTGTTTACCACAAAAAAGTGGTCCTAGGTGAGAAAGCACAACCAGATTCATACATTAAGGTGCACCGCATTATGAGGCGCACTTTCGATTTTTGAGAAAATTAAAGGATTTTAAGTGTGCCTTAGGTCCAAAAAATACGGTAAATGAAATTAGTGCCTAAGTACACCATCTCACGTGGTTGGTTCCTCCCATTAGTCAAATAACGAACACTTGCTTATTGTAAAGCTTGGCATACTCGATTTTCACTCTACAACCATCAAGTTGTTAAAATACTGCATTACATTGGCAAAACAACTTGTAAGTTTTAAAATAGATTTTGGTTTGTCAAAAAATTATTGGTACTTAATCAGAAATGTCAGTTGCAGACTGAAACAAGCAGAAGTTAGTTCTAAATTAGATTAGAATTAGGACTAACTCAGTTGTCACAAATTAGATTAGAATTGATATTAGCAGATTTGCGAAAACCAGAAATCGAAATAAAATTCGAATTCAAACTACATTTACTCAAATCATGAAGCAATTTTAATAAAAGTTCAATTCATGCCCAAATCCGGATTCATTCTGATAAGCATGAGAATAGCAAAGATTCGTATGCCAGGATTGGCGATGACTGCAGAGGCTTCTGCATATGAGTGGATATAGGCAGTATGACGTAATAATAGTTATTGATAATACCACATAGTTTGTACTGTGGCTGAATGAGAAAAGAATTTGATCGAGTTTATACTGCCTGCGCTGCTGAAGTGATGGGATGGTGGCATGGCACTTGTGACCATTTTGTCATGCACTTTCCTTGCACAAGGGTTCATTTTCGCTTCATCTTTAAAAAGTGTGATCGGACAAATTAGCAATTTTGGCTAAACCAGAAATTAGTACTGAAATTAGAGCATTGAAACTTTTAGCAAATTAGATTGGAATTTCTGTCATTTTGCTCTAATTCATCGAATTAACTAGAATTGTCTAATCGTCCAAGTCTGGTCAGTTGTTCAAACGGAATAATAAATGATTTAATATATTCTCAAAGGGATGAAGTAGGGATGCCCGAGCAAAGGGGCAGTAGAAGGGTTGAAGGCAATGGAAACTAATAAAAATGGTTACAGGCGTGTATCTGTTCAGCAATGATGTTGACCTCACAAATGATAACAGAAATTATAGAAAACCATTCTGAATTTTTTGGGTGTGCGAATAGCTGCAACAAATTTGTTTGAAGTCAATCTTGAGAAACCATGAGACTATGATATTGTTATGAAAAGGCACATCCATCCCTGTTCTCCTTTCAAAAAGGTCAGGGGGCAACGTGTCCCTGTTGTCCCTTTTAAAAGGTCAGGGGGCAATGTCCCTGGTTGAAGTCAATGAGCTAGCAGATTTGTTGCTCTAAAAGACTTTTCCCAGCTGCTTGGAAAAATAACATTTTGATGGTGCTAAGATCACAGCTCAGCTGAGATACAAAATTCAGACAGACTGCAACACTGTGCCAACAGAGTTTGCAACAGTAGATTAAAAAACAATGCCATTCCATTGTTTAAACAATAAAACTTTAAATCGCTGTCAGAATGTTTCTAATGTTAATTTTAGGATTAAAAACACATGGTCAAAATCCAAAATTCCATTCCAAACTTTTTTTTGAGTACATTCAGACTTTTCCGTAGTAATTTTGAAATGTTTTTTATTACCTCTTTGCTAGATATACAAAGCCAATGTGCTTCATGAAGATTGCAATTGTTTACAAGTCGTAGTACCAAATCTGCAAGATAATATAATCAAGGAAAAGGACATTGACTCATATTGCTATCTGTGTGATTGCAAATATGAAGTAAGAAGCACGAAAACAATGCAGGTTTGTAACAGTACGTTTCATTTTATTTCTGAAATAAATTAGCTGTTCCTATTTTTATCGAATGCAAAAACCCAAATTGCTTTCAAAACTGCAATACCTAATTTTTTCGCTTTTCTGCTCATGTAATTACAGTTTAAAGCTTGAGAAAATTGGGTCTGCATGAGACAGTTTTCAACAGTCTTACCTTAGATTGTACGTTCTCAATTTATTTTTGTAATTGGTCACATTTATGTACATCGATTATATACTCATTAAATGCTGAAATCTCTTTGGCTTGACCCACTATAGTGCGCTTTTGTCTGTTTGGTAATTTAAGCATCATTTTTCAGTTACCTACAGGGAATGAATACGTTTCGTTTTTTTTAAACCACCAGCACAGAATCGAGAAAATGAATAGCTTCAGCACAGTTGCACTGAAGCTAGTATATCGGCATGGGTGTCGGAAGGATATTTTCCATTTTCGAGCATATCAACAAGGGATAAAGTTTGTAACCACCTCGGTTATTTGATCAGTTACTGTACGGTTTTACTATTTTGAGGAATGTTAAAATAATTTTTTGCTCTCGGTGTTTCAGCCTTTTCACAGTAAATCCAGCGGTGACGTTTGAAAACATGTTTTTAGATGTGACTGAGCGATTGTTTTTTACACCTGACATTGTTTATACCGTTGAACTGTTACACCGTGCAACCCGCAAACAGGCAGTTTGATTGATGCAAGCAGTATCGCACGGATAACAAGGTTCTTAGGTAAATACTGTAGATTTTAAAGTTTAGAAGTTAAACGAAACGTATCCAAATCGTTTCTTTCAGCCACAATAGTTTTCCAAATGCACTCTCATATGTGATCAACTTATTTTGCGGTGACAAACTTAGCGAAATATGCTTAGAAAAGTTTGTTTTTTGCAGGTTGTCGTGTATATCTTTCTCATTGTGCTTGGAATCCTGGTCATCTACATGGTGTTTATGTTAGTTGCGGATCCAATCATAAACAAAATGAGTGAACAAAGTTCTCAGCATCAGCCACTTGAAGAAGACCAGATCGAAATGACATCAAGCGGAAGAAGTGATCAGTCTCGAGTAAATCCGGTAAGTGCATTTACAAACCTTCCAGTGTCGAATGATCGCTGACGTAGTTTGTTGTTTTTGTTTTAAACAACTGTTAGTGAAAAAGTGTAAATTCGAATTTGTGTTGTGTTGCCATGTCAACCTTAAAATGATGTGTTAAAATGCGGCAAAAGTATTGATACCTCTTAATAAGAGTTGCGTTGTCCTGATATGAGTGCTCCAGTTTTTACAGAAAACGTAACTGCAGGTTAAACTCGCGACACGCGTCAAAGGCTACTGGCGAACACTATTGACCTGTTTAAACCTTACTGATGAGTTCCTTTTTTTGTCTAATTAGAAGAGTATTTGCATAGTTCGCTAATTACAGCACGAATATTGCTTCTAACGATTTCTTCCACGTGAAGCTTTGAGTTCCTTTCAAAGTTTGCAGAACTCGATGCTTACACTAGTTCTGTAAATTTGCGCCGCTTTTGATGTACCAATCTTTCCATCAGCAGCATATGCTGGAGAGCGTCCTTATTTCCACTTGTCTTCCAGGATCATCCCCGTAGCACCAGATCGGTGTTCCAGCGTGTCAACCTGGTACAGTCGCGATGGAAGAAGCAAGTTCAAGAGCAGCGGTCGAACGTCTTTGAGCGGCAAGAAATACTGCACTGACGTGACATGTCCAGACAATTTGCGTCTTTCAACTCTGACCTGTTGTCATGGCAACCTCGCCTACTGTAAAGTTTGCGCTCAAGACTCGAGGTTTGGTTTTCGCCATCAACCGCGGAGTCTCAGTGTTTGAACTGTGGCTGGGGAATTATGCGGATGGTTGAAACAGTATTTGTTTAGCTTTTCAAAGTACTTGGAGCAGTCGAAAATTTCGTCTTGTTTTTCGCTCTTGGCATGAGCGTAGGAGGCGAGGTGCAGGGAGGGATGCAGCCCCCTTCAAATCATTTCAAACACGAAAAAAAACTTTGAATCGAAATTGTTACTTTTTGAGATTTTTGTGTCTATCGAACGTCGGGGCTGCTACTTTAATGTTAAGGCTCGCAACGAACGCGAGACTCTGGTTGCATGTATGCTGCGACATTGGCTTCGTTACCATAGTAAGATTAAGCTTGTACAATTGGTGACAACGCTATAAATACTTTGTATCGCTCGTGAACCAACATGGCTTGGTGAACATTTAAAGGTGTTTGTTTTTTTCTCACGCATTCGTTCTGCTTCGTTTCATCACCACGTCACGTTTGCACATCCCGGTTTGTGGTGAATAGCGCACAGATTGATTGTATTCCGTTCGTGCAATATTGTTGTTAATGCATTGTGCAAAGATTGATGTGTGTAAAGATCGATGTGTGTAAAGCTGTGTTCAAAGCTCATGTTTTATGTTCCACAGGCTAGTGCGTGATCAGCGCGGGTATGAGCCAAACCTTGACGGCAGTCACAAATTAAAAGCCGAGTTCTAACAAATGCGTGTGAAATCGTGTGTCTGCCGATGTACAACTTCGCTTGATCAGTGACGATGCGCACATCCAGAAGCGGATTAACAATAGTAGCCCCGCGCTTGTGGGGCCGCACCGGCTGTTGTGTTAAATTTAGTCTTTATTATATATATCGAGAATTTCTTCAATCAAAGATGTCAGTAATTTGCTAAGGCTGCCATAAGCAGTTCAGCGAAGGTTTTTAAGTGAATGCTTTACATTTGACTACTGTACAGTCTTTTGCGAACCTATGAGACCACTCAAGCAATGAGGCCAAATGCAGCAATTTCCAGATATTGCTGGGTTGTATTGTTATGCATGGCATTGTATTGCTTATTGTCACATCACATTGACCTGTTCTATATATATAAGATGCGCCACCTTTTCGCTACTTTCAAAATGATTTGGCTTCTATTCACTATCAACTGAGTGGTGTATTTGGCACTGTGGACCACCCACTATCTGGCATATTTCGTAAATTGTCTTCGGTAAGCTGCACCACTTAGCTCCAATCCTTTACTCGTTCTTGGCTAAGGGATCAAACAAAAAACACAAATAATGTGTTTTTGCGGGGCCCAATTAGAGCAGTGATGGTGGGATACCTACTTTACAGGGCGGATTAACCATTCGGCAAACTCGGGAAATGCCCGGGGCCTCGCGCTATTGGGGAGTCGTGCTTGAATATCAACACTCCTTTACTGTTTTTTCAGGTTTGTAGGGTGTTCACCACCCGTCAAAATTGTAGAGCTTTTTGATTACTGCGTTTTATATAGGTTAAGGAAACTGACAACTTTGGCATTTATCGTTTTGGGGCAAGAAAACTAAGCATGCTGTCTCTTAAGAGCATGAGATTCTTGGAGATACGGACCTGGAGACAATCATCAACAATTTCGCGTGCAAAAAAAGCGGTGTCATGAAACTTTTTGTAGCTGACTTTCAAAATGCACACAATGACAGACACCAGCTTTCAGACGCAACACAAGCGTGCTCATGATCGGAGCCGTATCAGCCGCACTCCATACCCACCAATGGGGGACAACGCTGTCACGGGGCCCAAATTTCAGTCCCGTCACCACTTAGCCCCCCAAAGAAAGCTTCGACCCCCAATTGAAATATGAAGCACTAGAAATCAGTGAAGTTGCGGGCCCTTTTAAAGAAAAGTGCTTATACATACATTACAGTTACTTTGGGCCCCTTTAAAAGCAAGGTATTTACACATTACAACTACTGTTGGGGACCCCTTTGAAAGCAAAGTATAGCCTACTTATACATTACAGTTGCTGTTGGGCCCCTTTCAAAGAAGGTACTCTACACATTACAGTTGCTATGGGCAGGGACCGAGTTTATGGGGGGCGGGGATGTGTCCCCCCCAACTTTTGTGATCAGTTTCGTCAGGGGGGACAAAATATTGTTTGTCCCCCCCAATATTTTGTGATAAAAAATAATGAACTTGTTCAAAATTTCATGGTTATACAGGGTGTCCATAAAGTCCTGCACACATTAAAAATTTTTATATCGCAAAAACCACATAAGGTAGAAACTTTACATTTTCGACAGTGAATTATACTACAATAAAGTTTGTTTGTTATTTTTTACAGGTTATTTTATTGTTAAGATAAGCAAGAATAAGTCATTTTTAATAAAGGCGTAAGTTTGCAACAATGTTGACCATTCAACAAAAAGCACGATGTGTTCTTTGGTTCCATGAATTGAAATCACCAACTGCAGTGCAACGTAAATTTAGAAGTGAGTTTGGAGAAGACCCTCCTCACACTAACAGCATCAAGAGATGGTTTAAAAAGTTTGTGGAAACCGGAAGAACACTTGGCGCGAAATTGAGTATCGCCTTGACATATTGAGAGCAACAAATGGAGCACATGTTGAAGTCTATCAATAGCATGAAAAAGCAAATTCTTGAAATATGGCTATTACTTAAACTA
>Ga0210059_1005199_pt1 | contig 20940 bp, 20 predicted proteins | sample Ectturendosymbi2_FD_188042 | JGI IMG/M metagenome (GOLD analysis project Ga0210059, IMG submission 188042) | Ecteinascidia turbinata endosymbiont from Florida, USA - Sample 2 (SPAdes) (version 2) | ecosystem: Host-associated > Tunicates > Ascidians > Unclassified | place: Key West, Florida...
AGCTGCATTGCGGTTTTTAGCAGATGAACTCTTCCAGGTCGAAAGTTGGTTCGTTCTTTATCGGTCTAGATTCCATCAGTTCTTCGTCAGCCCATGCGATGCTTTTTCTTCTCTCTCATTCCCCCTGTCTGCCTCATATTCGCTGTTTCCTTCTGACATGCACCCGTTCCTGCTCCGTTTGCGCGGCGAGATTGCCTTCCGAGGGGGTCGCCTCTCCTCGTTGAGGAGGTTGTTCTCATGGAAGGCTTCGACCGCATTCGGCCCGCAACGGCTCAGATCCCATGGTAAATCACTGGCGTCGCTTATTGCTGCTTTATCTTGGTTTCCGTCATCCGCTGCAGTCAAGTCTTCATAGCGTACAGTGATTCGGTGCGGTGGTCCTAAAACCCGAAGGTTTACGTCGTCAGCACGAATCAATGCTTGTCTTATTGGTTCGCTTATCGGTTACTGTGGTATGTTATTACAGCTGAGTTTCGGTCAGGTTGCCGTCTTCTTCCACATGGTTGGTTCGGTTAAATGGCGATTGGACGTGACACAATTGCAATAGATTAGTACTTGGTACTGAGCGCACAAGGCTCGTATGGGGTGATGACCAGTCTGTAGTTTCTTTTCATATATGCTGGCCAAGAAGTTCGAATGCATCGAAATCATCAGTGCGGTCAAGTCGGTCACGCAGTAAGTACACATTTTTCAATTTGGGAGAATCAACAAGAAGCGGACTGAACGATACATGTTGTGAGCAGCTCAGGGTACCTTTTCTGGCCACAACATTATTAGTATAGCGTTAAGCACTGTGATATACATCACAACAGGGGTTTATATTAACAATCATTAGTTAAAGCACGTAACATAAGTTACTGCAGACATCAGGGGTTAACAACAGGGGTTAAATACAAATTCAATTCTTTCATGGAGAGAGAGAGCCCAAATTGTCAGTAGCATTTATAGCCACTAAATCGTAACTCTCTTTTAGGTAATCTAATCCATTGATAGGTCTTTTTGAACTAAACCAGTTTGGTAAGGCCCACTACTGGTTTAGGTGTTGCTGATGGAATACCCACGAGTTCAACTGATGATGAACCTAGTGATTCCGCTCTTTATATACACGTGAGGTGCGACACCACGGTCACGTGACAAATTTCGAGTAGTACACCGTGCAATAGCGATGTTGGTGGTCAATCGTAATTTGCGAAAATTTCGAATCGGTATTTGAATATAATATTTGTATGCGTTTTCATTATCAATTCTATTTTCAATTTGAAATTATTTTTCAATGTAATAGTTTCTATATCGTTTTAAGTTATTCTCTTCAAAAGGTGACTCATAATAATGTGCGAAGTACAAATACATCGAATAGGCGCACATAACAATTTTTTAGAGAGTTAATATCTTTAGTCGTTGTCTTAATGTTCGGCTTCGTTTGGCTTGGCGTAAATTCGTCAGTAAACTTCTGAGTCGCGTTCTTCAGTTATCGAAGTCTTCATTCGTTGTTATCTCAGAATCACAAGAAGTTCTATGTTGAGGAGCAAAGACGAACTCAACATTCCTTTCCACTCTGTTTGATTGAAGACGTCGGGTGTCTTTGTCAAAGAGTTGGATGCATAAAGTAAATGAAGAAGCTGAAAAAATTCGAAAGGTCTTCATTAATAAGTCCATTGTTTCGATGATCTCTTTTCGGAGGATATTCTTCAAATAGAAATGATAATGTTGTTATTATTCTTCTTCATAGCTGAAAGATGAATCAGATCGAAATCTTGATCACTTAATTGTCGGGGACCTGATAACACAAAATCTTCTGTTGACCATATGATGTCATGTGAAGATTCGTTCATGAATTCATACATAAATCGATATTGCCTTTATGAAAAAACGTTGTCGAACTCGCATTGATATGTGAAATAAAAGAAACTGATTAAAAGACTTATACAAGTTGTAAGACACGTTTACAAGAACCTTCCTTTGTGGATGCGTCTCGTGACTCATTTTCTGAAAGATAACACTTTGTAGATAAAAGTTTTTACAACATTGATATTTTGAATACAAGGTGAAGTTTTCTGAGAAACTTTCAAAATTCACACTAGATGCCATGATCTCTTTAGATTTTTCTTTGGTATATGTCATAAAAATGTAAAACAATATTTTATACATAAAACGACAATCGTTTTTTGTTTGAATGAATATCTGATATTATCAGAGAATTTCTTAATGACAGGCACATAATGTTTTTAATCAATTATGATAGTATTGTCGTGTTCTACATAATCCTAATCGAGCACGTATAAATATGAAAAGAAGTTTAAAACACGTTAAACCTGACAAAATAATCTTATAAGAACATTATTTAAAAACTCGGGTGTATGTCGTTGCAGCGTATTACCCTTTATTTTTAAGACAATTTCACGACATGTAGTATTTGCTTAGCAAAATAAGGTTCTTTCCACAAATTTTCTAAACCGAACGTTATGTTCAGTTTTTATCAAGTAACTTTTCCTCAACACTATCTAAGTGTTGGGAGACATTCTATTTGCTCATCAGCCACAATAGTAATGTTATTTGGCTACATCATTTTTATGAAACTTATAAAACAGAAATTTTGGTCAATTTTCATATAATCAAACTTCCCCATCTAGGGTAATAAGGGAATCTTCCCCAGATTTAGGAACATAGTGAGTTTAATTCTATCATCACTTTATTTTTTGAAGCTTTCGTTCAATCCAGTGAGGCAATTTATTTTAATACAGTGTAAGCCTCGATAGTTGTTGTCAGGCATGATCTTTTGTCAACTTTTTCTCTAATAGTTTTGAAATGCCTGATGGTCTCTAATACGGTTATTACGAAACTGGATGTTTGCAACTTAATACATTACTTGACATTTCAATTTATGATCCAACTATCTGTGAAAGGATTTCTTTCAAAATTCAAGATTTGTAGTTTTTCATATCAGACATGACCTGAGTCCGAATATGGTCACTGATAGGGTCTAATTTTTCACTTTTGTCTTTTAAGACATCTAATGAAAACTGCAGCCATAAAGATGACCTCCCGAATTCTCTATACCAGAATTCGAAGATAAATTTCGCTGAATTTTGTTTGTCTACGAATACATTCTGCTGACACAGCTAGGTACAATGTCAAGATTATTTTCAATCTTGGTTGTGGTAACATTTTTACGAAACATCACTATTACATCTGATATTGCTGTTGAGCATTTACAAAAAAAAACAACAAAGAGAACGCTACGTTGTTTTGACGAACTTGTCCATAATAAGTTGATTCACGTCCTGCGCCTTAGCTAGCAGGGCTGCGTAAAAGTCGTGGTTAGTACTTGTGAAGTTATATACAGTCGTTCCTGATTTGAAACGAGGTTATTTCTTGTTGTGATAATCTTATAACAAAGGATCGAAGCATGAACTATTTTCTTAAAAACTAGTACTCAATAAATCAAACTATTCTACTTTTAAAGCTTTAAACTATATACAAAAACATATGCTTCTATGTACATTTATTGACAAGAATATCATTCCTGGAGTTGGGCAATGGCATAAATATATCCCAGGATCGTCCCTTTGGGTATTATAATCGGTTCCAGGATTGCTTTCGTAGTAAAAGACAGGGTAAAACCATTACTGGTTCCAACGCGAAATACATGGAACATTCCTCCCCACTGTCGCATAGGTAGGAAAAGAAATAAGATCCCACTTTTTTCCAGAATTGTTATTTCCTGTATTTGTAAAAATAAATATTTAGTTTTGGGATACTTACCTGTTGACTCGATTTTATGCCAGAGAGTTGCCATTTTAAAGTGAAGTGGACATTTTAAAACAAAGCGTCGTCTATACTTATCCCAAATAATAGATAAAGGGTTAGTGATCTTAAACGAGAAGTTACTGTTTTGACTGGCATAAACCTTGATTGTAGTATAAACTTTGTCAATACTTCCTTGATCTGGGGATCTTTTTTCAGAAGATCGAATTTGTTTCGCCTCGTGGTCGTATGAAGCAACTGGTATTGGAGATGGCTCGCAGTTGTATGTTTCCTTGGCTCCCGAGACGACTTTTTGTCCTTACTGGGTTCAGACGTCTCGTTTGCTTCCTTCGGAGTGTATATTTTCTTTTCTAATTTCCGTATCTCCTCTTCCAGTCTTCTTATGACTTCTCTCTGTTCGTAACACTGTTGTTTCAAATCTGCATGGCGTTCAGTACTCATTTTTCTTATACAAGTTTACTTATCCTGTAACAGAAAGAATATTGTTATTCCATCCTATAATATCTCTTCTTGGTCTTTGATAATTGTTAATCAATGCTATCTGACGTCTTATTTTAATTATCTTTCGCGAAGGGTAGTGTCGTTAATTACAAACATATTTCAATAAAATCTCAACTATTTATTCAGAAAAGCCCTTATTTATCTTTTTCCTAATTTTTATCATTAATAACACCCTAATTTGGTGAGTTTCATAAGGAGTTTTATCAAAGTGTCTCTACTTTCTCGTTGTAAAGTGCTGTAATAATTCTGAATTTGTCTGAGGGGTTTCTATTGATGGTCCCCCGATCTTGCAGCAAGAAGATCTCTAAGCGTCACCAAAGAAATCTCCCCGCCTGGTCCAATGGTAGTGGCGAGTGACGAGTTCGCCAATGCCGCCAGACCATTTGCAGATCGGAAGGTATTTCTAGAATTTTTAGGGTCTAACTTTCGTCGGTCAATTATATATCTTAATTGAAAAGCATGTGCGTATTACCGATGTTCCAGTCACATTCACTATATAGTTATTTGCTAAATTTTTACTAAAGTGTTGGATTGAAAAATCGTCAGTCATGATGGAGCGAGTGTCTGTCCCATTTTACCAATACAAAAACAGTAACAAGGTGCTCAAGGAGGATGAAGGTAACGTGGTCAGCAGAACATAGAAGAAGTGTGAACACAATCTGCACGGCGCCTGTACAAGATTGTGAGAAGTCCGAAACTCCTAAGGACTACTTTTACTTTCAGCATCCTAGGCATGACATCCACAGACGTCATAGGAATTGGCAGGTTATCGTAATCAATGAGTTAGAATTTAGAACAATAGTCCTTCACAGCCACGGGACATCAGTGTTGTACATCGGACTAAAGAGTCTATCACTTCTTCCCATTCGACCGCTCAACATCGTCTCCATCCTATTCACTCTTTTATTATATGTGATTATTAGCAAAGTGGGATCTCTTTTCATCCCTACAAAATATCATAAGTCAAGGTGGGAACTCTTTTCATCCCTACAAACGATCGTATTTAATAATGCACTATAGTGTCTATGAGTGAATATGAAAATCATAAATCTCCTCTTGACTATAGGAATCAGATCCTTACTCCTCCTCCATACGGTCCGATTCCGAGGGAGGTAGGCAGATAAGGGCCAAACCCACTGTAAATTACAAGCAGAGGGTAAGTTTTAAATCCTTCTCCTACTTGAGATCGAGTATCCGACGAGCAAGATACTTGTTTTGCATCATCGTAAACGATGGAAATTTCCAAAGCCAGAGGAGCGTGAGCTTATTATTAACAATTTATGCACCTGGCTCACCTTGTACAATACTCGTCCTAAAACACAGATCAAAATACTTCTTAATGTCATGGGACAGACACCGCTCCAGGCACTCTCATGAATCTCATGGTGACTTATTCTTTACTCAAAGCTAATTATTAGTGAGTGACTGGATCATACTATTAACATTTTTTTGTAAACCGTAAATAAACTTATAGTTATTTTAACATTCAATTACTCTATTTTTTACATTTACAGTTATTATGAAATGTAAATACATTTCCCTTTCTCTATATATCAATGAGAACAAAATTTCGACAAATGTGTGAAGTGTTTTAAGTGTTTTATAAATAGGTTTTCCGAAATGAAAAATGAGTTGGCCAATATGTGCGATAGGCCAACTGAAAGTAGGCCCCTTAGACAAGACAGCAATTTTAGCATCGCGTTAAAATTTATCATGGTAACAGTTTCAAAAGATGTATTCAGTCATAAAGGTCGTCAGATCAAACACATTTTAGTCTGCCACAACGGTTTAGTATATAGCTATAAAACTAAAATCAACTTGATTTTTCCCCAAGGTATCCTGTAACATAAGAGCAAAGACAATTATAGAGACAAACGTGTAATAAGCTGTCTTGGTCCTGATCAGAGCTTTCATCACGGGGTTTCAAATTGTCAAGTAATAGTTGTCAAATTGTAATAAATTTTTTAGAATAAATTCATAGCAAAAGTATAAACACTTATTTTTCAACTGGTATCGACGAAATATTTGTGGTATGTGGAGGCAGATGGAATTTGAAATTAGTCTTAGCCAAAATAAAATTTAACAACAGTTTAAGTGTTTCGATACAGTTCTTAACTAAGGCTCTTTGCATTGATTGAGTGTATTTGTGAAGGGATGATCACAAAGGAACCAAAATCATTCTAAGTTCTAATTCTAAGTTAATACAACTCGAAAATCTAAGCGAGCGTAACTAAAAACACAACAACTAAAAGTATAATTATGCTTAGTGGATTCGAAAAGACCTGGGTGAGGTAAAGGATTGTCTAGAGCAGGGGTCTCCAAACTTTTTTGTTCGAGGGCCACATAAGCTGTTACTCAACAGTCCGAGGGCCGGACATCTTACAAAATGTGATTGTTTCAGGAAATGTTTCTGCCAAATCAACAAATTTTCCTTTGTTATATTGTTTTTCCTCATTGGCAAAATGTCTACGCGGGCCGGATGAAATGGCTTCGCGGGCCGGATTTGGCCCGCGGGCCGTAGTTTGGTGACCCCTGCTCTAGAGGATCATTTTGATCACGATTACGCTTGTACAAGACATCAGAACCGTCGCCAGAAGGTTTTCTGGGGTATTACGCTTGTTCAAGGGGCTTGACATTTTGAAATTTGATAAAAAATCCACCGATCTATAATGCTTCACAATATTTTTTGGGGGGCTTGAGCTTTGTTTGGGGGGGCGAAGCCCTCAAAAGCCCCACGGTGGCGACGGGACTGCAAAACACCCAATGACGATCTGATGATGTTTGTGCGAACACCAAGTTTCCGGACTATTTGTCGCTTTGTGACTTCATCCGAGATTGAAAATCCCTGAAAAAATCCCCTTTATATCCTTTCATGTAGGCACAGTCTGATTCGAACTGCAATACATTGCACTATATGTATATTGTGAACTCAAGTCTCCAAGTTGTGCGAAGCACCTATCCTGGATTGTATAATGGTTTCTTTTTTGAGCAATCTTGTTTCTTCGAAATGCCAATAAAAAGCCCTATAATCCCAAGTATGATGTAATTTCAGGATGATGCAATCGTACTATGACGTTATAACGAGTTCACGACATTGCGTTTTATAGCCGTTTAATAAAAAAATAATCGAATAAAATACCGTCATATACTAAATCATATCTCCGTGTGAGGCCATTTCTCTAATTAATATATGGATTAATGTCATGACGTCATACCGGTGAAAACTCAAGGAGGATATACGGGACTTTTAATATGTTGTCAAGGCTGTTGAGGGAGGGCATGTACCAATTTTCAGCTTTTTACTAATTTTGTCCAACTATTTTTCCCAATTTGATTGGCTTAAACTGAGAACGACTTTGTTGAACCTATTGGATACGACTCTTCCAAAGAGGACGTTTCTAATAGTTACGATTTAGTCATTAGCTTTGGTACCGCGTGATGAAAACTGAAAGCTATAAATAGCATTGCTAACACCCTTTTAAATGTTCATCAGAGCAACTCAACTGGCGCACCTGAATCCGAATCCAGGCGTTCCGGGTGTTGAACCTAAAACCTCAGGCTCATTAATATATTCGCCCGCATATATTGCAATTAGAGATGTCACAGGCTCACATTTTTATGACGCGGACCAACCCATACCCATCACAACAAACCCGTAACCCAACCTGTAACCCCTACTTACATTCTGGCCCGTACCCGACCCGGCCCATAAAATGGCAGCGTCTACTTTGCCTCATAAGGCATAAGGAAAAATAGAGACTGATGGAGCTATTTTTCCTCCTATGTACACAAAGGTGTGTATCATTTACAAAGTCTGGATGAAGACATATAGCCCGGCAAATATAATATCCATCGACATTTGTTATTGTACTAATTTTTGCTACAGTACGGAGTCTTCATGAAATTAAGCATTTACATATTTTTGTGCTGTAACCAAACAAATACTGTAGCAATTAAAAACAAGTAAAGACATACTTGGCAACAAAAGACATTAAAAACATCGGGGTCTCGTCAGTTTTGCAGTGCTTGTACTGATTGGACAGCAGTTTTTTAGGCTCGTCCTGAACCCAGTGATGAATTATACAGTACTATGAATGCGAACTAGTCTATATTGCTGTACTCTCTGTGATTCAGTTTCCGAGGACTTAGCTTCCTAAAATGTATGACCTGTCCATCGCACACTACAAACGAAGACTAACACACTGCACTACCACAGATCGTTCTGTCCACAGAACACAACACACACAGTATACATTATGCGTTGTTCGCTCACAGAGCCCAAAAAAACTTCTACGGACCGACGCAAATACCACCAGAGGGTGATGCTAACGACAACTGACGTCACAGAAAATAAATTTCTTCACCATCCAGTAAGTGTTTCAAAAAGTAGCGGACTGCAGCGGTACCCACAAAAAAAACGTGTTTGGGCGTTTAACTGGTCCGTGAAAACCTGGCGTTAACCGCCATTTTACCGGCCCATGGGCAACCCATGCTATCTCTAAATGCAATACCCATTATTTTTCACTGAATATTCATCTGAAACCGCGCTTGAGTGCTACAAGCTGAGATAAGCTTTTACCACTGACCAAAAGCGGTTGCAGATATTTAGATAGAACTAGCACTATACACGCGCTTATAAAACAAAACATGCAATTATCGTTTGGTGAGTCAGCAACAAGTAGGTTTTCACAATAACCATTTCGCGCCCTTGACTAACACGGACTTGTGCAAAAATGTTTTCCGAAACCTTCATAAGAAACTCTCTGGAACCTTGCGGTCCATGACAATTAAACGTCATGGCCATTTGTGCCTGACAAGAGTAACCTCTTCACAACTGGCCATTACTCCCGCAACCTTTATGCACTGGACTGCGACAGCACGTCTAGCGGTCGACACAACCTTCACTATGGAAACATTAATCTCACGTAATTTATGGGGCACCTGACTAGATAACCTCTGTGTTTTTTCGGTGCCCCGGCGTTTTCTTCAGTTTTAGCGAGTACATTTATCGCAATTAATTCAGTACCGCCAAATAAATCTATCTATCTATCTATCTATCTATCTATCTATCTATCTATCTATCTATCTATCTATCTATCTATCTATCTATCTATCTATCTATCTATCTATCATCAGTCCTATATCTTGTGTTTTACAACCTTTTTTATGAAACATGGAGTCAAATTCTAAAGTGCATCAAATGAATTGGTTCCGAAGTGGCAAGTCTAGTTTTTATTTTTGGAATCAGTTCAGAATTTTTGTATATTCTAACCTGCAGAAATCGCCCCCCCAAATCTGGTGAATCACAAAATCGCCCCTTTAACGCATAAAATCGCCCCTTGGGAGGCGATTTCGCCCACGTTGAATATCACTGGTTTAAATAGACGCGTATTACTTTATAATTTAGTAATATGCTAATTGTGGTGATAATCCTTGAACTACAGTAGGCTTTCCTTACACTTTTGTTTGGGTAGCGAATTAATTACACAGGGTGACTACTGTTTAAGTACACTGTGGTAATACGTTTGCAGATTTAAATAAACTGCAAATATCTGTGGTGTACCGTCAACGATTGTAACAAAAGTACCTTAGATCTATCAGAAAGGTATGCGGCCGAGATCCTGGTTGCGGTAGCTTGCACTGTGACATCAGCGTAAAACACCGGAGAACAAAATACTCTGTATGACTATTTGCCTTTTATTTCTTGTTTTGCATGTTAGCTAGGTGTGGTATATGCTTGGTCGATCTAAATTGTAGCAAGGTATGCGGTATTTTTGGCAAAATTTAGGAAGGTATCCGGAGTAAACCTGAGTTAACTTTTGCAGTACACACTTAATTAGTAGTGTTTTTTGCTTAGCTTATGCCAATTATGGAAGAATTTTATTTTAAAACAATATTGGTTCCGTTTTATGTTTTTACCCAATGAACTGATGTTTTGCAGCTTTAACGTGTTGTAAATTTTGTATGAGGAACCTTCAAAGATAGTGATTATACTGTGAAAAATCATCAAGGAAGCTTCAAAGCCAGTTTTACCAATATAATATTTCGGATCTTTGCGAATATATTACTTCGGATCTTTTCGGATATAATATATCGGATCTTTTCGGATATATAATTTCGGATCTTTTCACGGCAAGATGGTTGGAGCAAGCGGAGTTACTCTGCAAAGATACCACGATCATAATTCTACTTTTTCAATGCCAGTAACTGAAACATTGAACGCGACTTTGCCATCCGTGTCTTTGGATGCTGCGCAATATATGGCCATTTTCTATGCTGTGCCTCTTTTGGCTATACTCGTTATTTTGGCAATTATTTGCGCATTCAGACGTTCAAGAAAATTTCGAAAACCATCTGAAACAAAGAAACAGTGCCTCTACCTCTCTGCTGAAGAAAGTGTGTCTTGTTTAACTACGCACACCACAGTATTACCAAACTCGATTCAAAATTATCAAGCAACTCAAGTTGTATTTTCTCGAACAAACGAACCTGAGGCAGCAATCTACCAAAAGTTGTTAAAAAACGAAAAAATTAAACAGAAAAGAAGTTCTAAGCAAACAATAGCGGAGAAACGTCTTACAAATGAAGGTTTGACGTTGCACTGCGGCCAGTACAAATTAGAATTCCCTCCTGATGCCGTTAGCACCCCAGTTCACGTCAAAGTTTCGATTGAACCCAGCTCTGATGTGGAACTTGATGGAAGCAAATTATTTCCAATTGCTCCCATTCTGCGATGCGAGCCTAGTGGATTAAAGTTCAAAAAGGATTTCAAAATCAAAATGCAATCGAGTTTTTCGTCACAACTGAAGTCCGATCTTGCCAAAGTACATATTCTTGTCCGGCAATCTGTCGAAAATCCCTTTCAGGGGGAATCAGTCACCAGGCTGGGTTGTGATGGACGCACCACATTTTATGCCAACCATTTTTCGGACAGAGAGCCGACTGTGGACAGCAGGGACGTTTCCCATGTTTGTAAATATTTCTGCTCTTTCGGTTTTGTTAAAACTATGACAGAAGGGATAAGAGAATTTACGTGGTATTTGCTCGACAAGTGTGACAATAGCTTTGATAGGATCAAGTCACTGCATTCAAATGAAGATGTTTCGGTGCCATTTTTTACATTTAGTGTTGATATGAATCATTCTATTCGGATGAAGCTCAGTGCAGAAGAGAATGATGTCCATTTTAATCTAAATGTGGTCAACATTGAGCCTGAGATTGTCAGAGACATGGCTGCAAAAAGCTTCAAATTTCTTTTGACAAGGTCATTACATTCGAATTCCACTATCTCCATCATATACTATCAAATAATGAAGTTTGTTGCTCACGCTGTCAATCAAGAAACCGTAGAATCACTTACTACAGCAGTGGGTAACTTCTTCAGCGTCGCTTGGTTGGCGAAGGATAACTCTCAGACCAGCATTATTTTCGGCGATACAGTCCACCACTATCATAGTCAGCCCAACGAACCAATATTCAACACCTTCCCGCGGTCTAACCGTCAGTATCCTGCAGTCACAGCGGAAAACAGCCTGGCAGTGCTGGGTACACAGAGCCGACGAGAAACCCACATCGCCTGAGCTCTGTTCATACTTCAACATCGAGCGAGTTTATCTTAAGTCGACCGGCAACTCGTGCAACTCGTAGCCGGACACCATCAAGTGTTGTTTGTGTTTCCCCCAACCAATCACAAGAACTGCGGTCGTCTTCGTCGAGCAACGTGCTCAGCCCGATGCTGAACTTTACTGAGGAAGAAGCCTTTGACGCGACTGAACAAGAAGCAGAGCAGCGGGCTGAACGAGTGCAGTCGACGGATTCAGAACTTTCCAGTCCAACGCAGGCGCCAGAGCGTCGATCTGTGTCTCAATTACGACAGCTATATGAACGTATGTGAGGGATTTGTGTTTTGATCAATGAAACGCCGGGTGTGGAAGCAGCGAAACGTTACCTAACGCGTTGACAAAATTTTCCAGACAAAATTTTAGAAATGTATTTTAGTTTCACTGCAAAGAACTAACAATTTTTACAAAACGCGTTAGGCAAAGTTTTTAAACAGAATGACCGTTGGGAAAGTGATTTGGATGCGTTTGTTTTTTCAACAGATGTCTCACGTTATGAGCAGTCTCATCGTGTGTGCTTTGCCACACAAGGACAATTACATCTACGTGAAAACGCATTCCGCAAACGTACTCACTCAGCTAAGAAGCATGATCTTTGGACTTAATAAATATCATTCAAATGATGAATTTGACATTGGGTTTGGAATTCAAAGCACTTTGATTAAGTATATTTTGTTGAACTTCGAATGTATTGAGTAGTAACACATGATTCCAAACAAGATTCAAACAGAATTTCAATTTAAATGTACAGTACAGACAAGCAGAAGCATTGAAACAGCCAAAAACGCTTCGCCCTCAATCGCTGGGGTCAGGCATTGTGGCAAGCACGCAAACGATTTGCAATAATTTGCTGTAGAAAAGTTTGAAAAGATTAATTCAACCTGCGCTATGTAGAAAAAGGAACTGAAAATGTAAGTTTGGTTGTAACCAGGTTCAGATTTTGAACGCTGAATTTTGTGCTTAAGCTTCGGATAAGACTTTTGTGCTTGTATTTGGACTGAACTGAAATTACTTCTTTATTCCTACCTTTGCTGCGGGACTGGGAAAAGTAATTTAAAAGCAACCGGAATTTTTGCCAGTTGAAATTGTTTTTTATCACCACCTTTTTCCATATCAGGCTAAAAGGGTTTTGCAAATACAACAACAAAACTTGCTGGTGTATAATGTGAATCATATTTGCCGAGACAATTAATGTTTTCGGGTGACCAATCACTTTGGCAAAACTGCTTTCTTTTCATCTCAGTGACGTCTTACCCAAAGCAATTATAAGTTTGAAATGAAGTGCATCTTTGTTGAATTTGCTAATTCAGCCCTGTGGAGAAAATTGCAAATCAAGAGAATCAGGAGTCTGTCTGATTAACCTCTGGAGCAATAATCTGCAAAAACTGCTCTTAAAAATTTTTCGCGCAAAAAATATTTTGAAACTATGTAATTTTTTTCAAATACACTTTGTGGACTATTGCCAGTGCAGCGAGTGACATCTGTTTACGATAAAAATGGCCAGGAGGTTTTATGTAGCGCCTTCTTTCTGTAGTACTCTTCACCCTCACAAATTCTCACCCCAACCTCCCGGTGCATAGACATGCTTTTCATCCTCTGTGTTTTTTGTTTATCTTTTATGTTGTGTTCTGTTACTAACTTCTGCCTGATGTTCAAAATAATACCACCGTGGTTCAACCTGAACCACGCTGAGAATCACTGGTTTATGCCGCCAGTAAGGCTGTCTGAGTAACGGACTTATGGGTCTTTCACCAGCCCTTTCTGTCACAAATATAGTTCACACCAATTTGCAGGATTCATACGCCTTTCTTGATTATTTTTCACATTTTTTATTTTATTAGCATGCAATTAATCTTTCTGGCCTTTGGTGTTTCGTTTCTTTTTATTACATTTCTGTTGTTTTGTGGTTTGATTCACAAAAGTGCAAGAATAATCCTATACCTATGTATCTCATGAAGCGTCTGCATAACACAGACGGTAAGCTCTCCTGACCAGCAGGACACGCACGTTCGTAAGGGTTCCCAATATGGCCTGTAGAATCGATACAGCCGTTGCTTGACAGAACGCAGAAACAGCTTGGCCGAAACAGAAGAGGTAAAAAGTTTAAAAGTGAGACTTTATTGTGGCACATTAAAAATCAAATGCCATACGTTTTGTTAGTTTAAATACCAAAGTGCGTTATATTCAAGAAAAGAAATGCAAAAGATACTAATTCCGGTACTTTACGTTTTTACTGGCTGAAGTTTTGTTATTTTGAAAGTACTGTTTATTGTTTTAAAGACAACAGCATTTCGATGTGGTTTGATAGTCACTGGCCTCACAACACTGCAGCCTTTCGCACACCAACGACGACTTGTGCTTTATTATATGAAACTGCTTAAAAACTCACTGCAAAGTACGGCCAACTAAAAATTAAAGTGTCATTGAAAGTTCCTGGCAATAAGCAGAGGTTCAAATAAATTGTTAAAACATCCATTTCATGAAACTGGCTACTTGTACGTGCTCACTGCAAAGTACGGCCAACTGAAAATCAAAGTGTCAATGAAAGTTCCTGGTTATAAGGCAGAGGTTCAAATAAATTGTCAAAACATCCATTTCATAAAATTGGCTACTTGTAGTCAATGTTACACATCGGGATCTTTGTAATGTGGGGAGTAATAGCTCAGCTTGAGGGTTAACTGGGAAAAACTATACAAACGTTTTGTTTAGGTGTTCGAAGACGACATTCAACTAAAGTGTTTTCACCACGTTCTCTTTACATGGTCCATTTTGTACTGAGCGATGAACTGATGCGATTACGAACAGACGTGAAATGAATGAAGTAGGCCTATCCTCTATGATGCTGCTGGTCGGAAGCAATAACGCACTGCCTCTGTGGTTAACCCCGACACACAAGCAGTTTGGTTCGTGTATTCGGAAATCGGGAATTAACTACAAAAGGTGAAATTAACCTTTATACTCACAGTCAGTCATTGCTGTCAGCCATTCAAGACGTCCGGCACACACTCTATGTAAACACGGAATGAGGAAGAAAAACAAAATTTAAAATAATAACGCTGTTTATTTGCTTTACTGGTATAAATCCTCCAAATCTGGGTTGTTTGATAAAATATGACATAAATTGTCCCAGAACATCTGTTCTAACTCTATGCTTTGTAAAAAAGCGCTTTCGGAACAAAAAATCGTAGATAGGCTCATATGCGCAGGTTATTATTAATGGAAGAACTAACTAACCCTAATGTAAGATGAAAATAAAGAAAATAGGATTTTTATTACCCTTGCAAAAAAATAAAATTAGTTAAATGAAAAAAACAACTTTCATTTGCGCGGTCATCTGTCACATACAGATAAATAAAGTAGTTATCCACTTTTTGTATGTCGTCATTAATCTCTTGAACACGTTGCAGAAAAGACTTGGCTGATAATATAATCAAAGCGCTGTGCGATCTCCAAAAAACTTGTTGAAAGTTTGATATGGAAAGCAAGCCAAGTACATATGATAAGAAGTAGTAACTGCAATTCTGCAATATCAATGCAAGCATCGCAACTAACATTGCTTGCATTTGTCCTCGCGCATGCAAGAACGCCGCCAGATAAGTTTTTCAGGTTCAAGGGATATTTTCCAGGATGATACAGTTTGTTTTTTACAAAACTACATTTTTGATTTTATGCAATTCCGGCGTCCCTGCAACGCATCAACAGCACCCCGAAGTTGTAGATGATTCATGTAAAGCCCTGAATTCCATAAAAAGCGTAAAGGTCAATCTTTGCACGGCAACTTCACTTGTTTTCTTGCCATTTACATCATGTACTTGGTTATTTACTTCAAGGTCCATAGGTACCTGGTTATTTCCCACAAGATAATGTCACGTGCTGTCAAGTAAATATTTGCTTTGTTGTGACGATAAGTTGTGCAATCGGCGCTTCAACCTCGTTTCAGCTGGATCTTCCCCGCTGCTAACATATAAGCCAGTGATTCCCAACCCTTTTCTGCCCTCCTTAACACTCTGTGCAGCCGGAACCTTGCTGAAATTTTGCAAAATACTTCAAAGCTGCATGGCTGCACTGAACAATATGATTTTGAGCAATATGATCTTCGTCGCGGTTATTCAACTGCCTTGCCATTGCTTAAATCGTGCGATCACCTTCTTACTGAAATTGGAAATAACCTAGCCACTGCTGTATTTTTATACCTAAAGAAGGCTTTCGACGCTGTAGATCATCAAATTTTGTTAAATAAGTTATATCAATATGGCGTAAGTGATGTTGCAAACGACCTTTTTAGAAGTTACCTTGACAATAAAAAGCAGTTCCTCTTTGTTAACCAACAAAGATCCAACCGAAATAGCCTACTATAAAATGTGGTGTCCTCATAAGTTCGACGTTTGGCCCAATGCTGCTTTTCATTGATTTGCCATCAATAACTAAATTAAGTTATACTTCTTCGCTGAGGAAACTATTCTATTGCTTTCACATAATACTGCGCAACTCGAATTAAAACTAAGCTTGGAACTAGACAAAATTTTAAATGGATTTATGCAAACAAATTAACTGTTGACAACACAAAAACTAAATTCATACTCTTTTCCAAAAAAAATTCACTTTTAACTTCCCCTATCAACCTCTCTTGTGGTGGTCTCACAATAGACCAAGTTAAGAGTATTAAATACCTATACGTGTTGTAATAGATTCGCAGTAAAATTGAGATCTACTGTGCATATTGCTCATGTGCGAAAAAGTTTGGTCGTGGTAGTGCGGCGCTGTACAAGTTGTAGCCTTGCGTAAATGTGGATCTGCTTCGTAAAGTCTATTGCTTTATTGTTTATGGTCACCTCCACTATGCAATTCTTATTTGGGGCACTGCAAATACACCCTTGTAGATTGTTTAGTTAAATCAAATAACTGAGCTTACGCAACGTATGTGAATTCGCACCAATGATCAAATACCCATAAAAGATATGAATCTTTCTATACTTATATTCTGGAGATAAAGAACATATGTAAATATGAACTTGCAAAATAGATGTATAAATATACCAGAAGAAATTACCGCAGAACATGAAAACACATTAAACTATCAAAAGTTTTACACACGACAACTGGATAATAAGATACTAATTATTCCTTTATACAAATCCGTTAAACAAAAACGCTATTCTGTTTACAGGGGATCTTAGCTATGGAATGGCATTAATTTTCATTACTTCCTTGTGTTATATATTTGCTTCATTCGACTAGGCAGTTGCCGGTTTTGTCTGTGATTGGTTCGTTGTTTGCGCCGCTGTAAGTTGCAGTTCGATCTTTGTGCCGCTTTTCACCTAGTCTGTTGTACGTCAAGTGTTTTTCTTTTTTGTGTGTCATTTCCCTGTTGTTTCTTTTCTTTGCGATAATCACAATCTTTGATTACCTTTGTTGTTTTCAAGGGTTGGCTGCCTTGTTGACCTCGCGATCATTTCGCCATTCCTTGCATTTATTTTGTTGAACCACGACATGTCTATACCTCGCGAAAAATACAATTGATTAACTGATTGATTACACTCTCAGAAGACCTTCAAGGTTTTAAGCCCTTTATAAGTTGGTCTTCTAGAATCCCACGGCACATCTGGCCGAACTCTGCCGCACCCTTCTTTTTCACAGCACGTCGCTTAGGAACTACTGATGTAAGGTATGGGGTTTGTTATGAAAACTTGAAACAACGTTTGTTTGCCGGATCGTGACTCTTCTCATTCCATAAACAAGTTTTTTTTCCATTACAATGTATGCGCAAGAGGCCCGGACACAAGGGATATGCCGAAGCTATATGGCGCCACCTGACCTGCGAAAATAAAAAACATGAGTCATATGTGACCATTAACATATTTTTAGGTCTTGATAATATAAAAAATCTTAGTTTAAAGTCATCTTGACAGCGTGCAGTCCATGTTTCTAAACAAACTTGCAAGGATGCAGGTAGTCGAAATTGGTTGATTTTCAAGCTTGATCCTTTTATATAATACGACATTCTGTACCTTGCTCAAAAATTTAAACTTATGGGAGGCTGCAAAATGCTCCATACTCCTAAGAACACGTACCGCCTTAGTTTACAGGAAATTTATGCTGAACTAAAAAATACGGGTAATGCGGAAATGTATAGGCTAGCTCAGTGGTTCTCAAACTTTTCTGCACGTTGACACCCAATTAAAACCCCGTGGCCTAGCCCAACAGTTACTGCGACACATGCACTACAATATTGTTTGTCACGTAACAAACAGAACAGTTTTCATAATGTCATCACAATGGATGATTCAATGAAAAACTATTCGAATCGAATGTACTGTACTTTTAAACTACTGCAGCTGAGCTTTGATCAGCCCTCTTAAATTTCTTTGATTTGTTGAAAAACGCCGTTTGCATTCCTTGCCCGATTAGCAATAATTTTGAATTGGAGGTTTTATTGCTCCAGTAGACCCCAGCAGTTATTGATTGAACCCCTGGCCATTCAGTGACCCCCATTCGACCCCGTGACTATTTATCGACCCCTTGGATGGTCCAATTGACCCATGGGGCTCGATATCGACCAGTTTGACAACCACTGGGCTAGTTTGTCCGTGGAACACATTTTTCTGTCCCACCCAATGGCAATTTGTGACTGCCCCATCCAATGGGAATCCTAAGAAACTAGTAATACCAAGCACATTATATCATATGGATTTGTGATGTCTAGCCTCTACAGAGCCGTGTCCAAGGCACCCCACACACACCAACTATGGGGGGCAATGAAAATTGGGTGACTCTTTTTTTAGTGGTCACCTCAAAAAGTGTCCAGCAACCTTTTTTGTGGACCTCGCATCACTACGCCATGGTATTGAGTCACTAGTTTTACTACGTACGGTACTTACTGTGCTGTGAGCATATAAAAATGTGTATGCAAATTCATAAAAAATAGCCTGCTATATGACGTTAAAGTTACTCAAAATGAGAGAAGGGACAAATTCAAGTTTACTGCCCCATCGCATCCTATGGGACAAATCCTATTGGCTTCTCATGGAAATCCCGTTCACATGGACAAGCCTGTGTACCCTAAGTAAAAAGCATCTTTCAAAAAGACTGAGGGGTCATACGACCGATTTCGTTCGACAATTTCCTGCTGCAATGGTTCAGATGACGAAAAATGTTTAGGCAGAAAATCCACCGCTAGGGGAGTTCAGACGCACAGATTGCTTGATATCCAGTTCGTTTTACCTATTTTTACGGCCAGAGTCTTATCGTGGTTTATAAACACTAGCTCAATCGTATAAGTCCACGAAAGACTTGGACGAAAACATGCTACCATAGTGCGTAAGGGTTAACAATTAGCACTAATATCACATAAATTATATAATCGTAGGTTCTCGAGGCTAGTCCTACTAGAGACCCCAACACAACAAAGAGCTGAGGCCAATGTCATTAACCCTAGCTGCTAATGACAGGACCCTTGCCCAATTAACACATCAACATTTTTATTGCAGTATGATCATTAACATGACATAAGCATAAACACTACGACCCTAACAGCAATCACACTATACTTGATGAGATATAATTGCAAACATGAGCATGAACTCTTCTGACCAACGGTTTGACACATGAATAAAACAAACACAAAACCCCTTCATTGATCAAAATTATTCTAAGTCCAAAATCATAAAAAATTTGGCCAGGACTTTGTCCCTATTTTTAATATTTACTGAAAATGTTTACAAGTCCAAAACAAATAAATCTACTGACAGAACTCTGTTATGAAAGATGATTTATAACACCAGCAAATGACAAAGTATTAATAAAACAAACCAAGAATCAGAGTACTTACAGTTTTGCAGGGCAAAAGCTTACTACGTTGTTCAGCATATATTTCTGACTGAAGCTGTTCTTAACTTTATTACTCTACAAGACCCCCGCCGGCTATTGTACGTCCATTGCAAGTCAAGTTTGAGTAACTGAATGAATTCAGGTCCGAAATTCAAGGTATTTATACAAAACTTTCTTTGTTTGTTTCATTGTGAGGGCATTGCCTCGTTTTAGTGTCAATGCCTCGTTTTAGGGGCAATGCCTCGTTTTAGGGGCAATGCCTCGTTTTGGTGGCAATATCTTTTGGGCTTGTTTCTTGGTTTGTAATTCATCATTACATAGCATACAATTTTACTTGTTTATACATATGATTTTCATGCATGATTTTATGACATATCCAGAGCATTAATTCCCATTTAAACTTGCAGAAATTCATTTATAAGTTCCATTTCTTCTTCTGTCAAGACTCTGTTTTCTCCTTCTTGAAGTTCTTCAAAATTCCAGTCAATTTGTGGACACACTCTTGCTGTCACTTCTTGTTCAGACAAATCTTGTCCTTGTCTTTTTGCACCATTTTTTTGCATCTGCTCTCAGCATACTTATTGTTATTATCTTTTCATCCAAAGTTTCATAAGTCACCTGTTCCGGCCAATCATATCTTACAGCTCCATCTTGATTGTCTTTTTCTTTTGGTTTTCCAACTGCTATTTCTCTGTTTTTCTTATGTATGTTGGTTTGGTACAATTTGCCATTGACTTGATGTCTCAAATCCATACTTTCATATGATGGAAGCTGGTTTATAGCCCAATTGACCAGTGTACTGAATTCTTCTTTTTCATTCATTTCTTTCAATGGTTTGTCATCTTCTGTTACTCCAAACTTTGCAAAAGCCTTCCTGAGAGTTGTATTCCTTTTGTTACATTCTTGTAATCTTCTCAGATGTTTCATGTTAGCTAATTTGTCTGTTGCCTTGAACACAATGCACTGTAACTCCCTTTTGCCATTGCTTGCACCTTGTTGAACTTGTATTACTTCCTGTTGGTTTGAGTCTTGACAGTTTCTTAAGTTGGATATTTTCTGAGTCCGTTTTGCTTCAATGGTTTTGTGAAATTAATAGCTTTTTGTCCTTGATATGTTATACAATGACTTCACACATAACTAAACACAATAATTGTCAAACAGTATTGTCCATGTTTTCCCCAATTCTTCCAGGAGTGTTTCATGTACTCAAGATCTTTCATGAGACATT
>Ga0210059_1005200_pt1 | contig 20938 bp, 10 predicted proteins | sample Ectturendosymbi2_FD_188042 | JGI IMG/M metagenome (GOLD analysis project Ga0210059, IMG submission 188042) | Ecteinascidia turbinata endosymbiont from Florida, USA - Sample 2 (SPAdes) (version 2) | ecosystem: Host-associated > Tunicates > Ascidians > Unclassified | place: Key West, Florida...
CATCCGCTAGGCCAAAGTGTTTCGCTGAAGTTTTCATTGGAAACTAGGCTCGAGTCCGAGTCTTTTGAGCCTTTGATCGACTTTCTAATGTTTCTGGTTCAAAAGCTGTGATCTAAAATAAACAAATTAATTAATTATCTAATTAGTCAAATATTTTTACTAACTTAAATCACAACTTTAGAACCCGAAACCCCAGCAGGTCATCCAAAGTATCAAAAGACTCGGATTGTAGCCTAGTTTCCAGTAAAAACTTCAGCGAAATACTACCAGGGCCAGGAAAAGTGGGCCAAGGTGGCCTAAAAGTCCTTCACTTATGACGTCACTCACAAATGACCCGCACCCCCCAAGCAAAAAAAATTTTTCGAGTGCAGGCTAGAAGACTTGCCGCGTCTTTTGAGACTTACAGGGTCTGTAGAGCATACCGGACCGGATAAATTCCCGCGCAAAGCCACGTGCGTTTAAGCGTTTTTTTTCCGCAAATCGCCGAAAGCAGCCGGACGCCAAAGAGTTCAGTATCAGAACGATTTTTATTGGTACCAAACTGCTCCACTTGGCTCACAAGTCGATGTGAAGGCTCACTTGCTACGAGCTGCTTGTAGTCAATCTATCAAAATGCTTCGGGATCAGAATCTCAAGGTAAGCCGATTGTTCAAGCAGCTGTACTTCTTCCAAAAGCGTAATATTACCGTGAATGGCGTGAAGATTTTGGAATTACTGATTGAGTTCTGTTATACAATGGATCGCACGAAGCAGGTCATCTTCGTATCCGTGGGGTCGGGCAGGTTGAAATCGACAGTGTTTCATTTGTTGTACAACCTGTATCGTGCAAATACCGGCCACGGGTTGAGCGATAGCTGGTCATGCAACTCATTCTGTGAATGCAGCTGTGCAGCAAGGTTGACATTGGACCAAGTTAGGAATCCGTAACATCCTTCTACAATTTATGTTTTATGTGGTGCTTTCAGTTTTTTAATGACGTGTTTTTCATCCTGTTTCTTCTCTTTAAGCTCGTCTTGTCTCAGATCAGAAGGTGTGTGTTTTCTTAATGACTCACTTAGCTAGCAGGCTTTGCCCACCGATAATGATATGTTTAAGCAAGGAACACGTAACTGTGGCAAAACTATTAACGATGACCCAATAAAGATAATTGCTTGGGTTTACTCGTCACGGTTGCGTTGCCACAAACGAACAAGCTGCTCTTGTCACTGCCGCACTGTTTCATCACAATCAATGCAAATTTAAATGGATCACTTACGTGTCTACTGGAAAACGACCTGAAATCGCTGGTCGAGCACAAACAGTCAGGTGGCATTGTGGCAAGGCGTAGCTCAACACCAACTCAACGTGCAGTGATGTTTATGCGCATACCCGCGGACGTTTGTGTCTTCGGTTGCGCAAGTTCTTCGATAAACCGTGTTCATTCCGCCTCAAACGACACTGTATGGTTTGGTTGCAGCTTTGCACGATATATTTTGTCAACCGGATGAAATCCTTAACTGCCGCTTCAATTAAATGGTGCGATTGCTGCTGAGCAGTGGTGTAGTTGAGGAAACGCCGGGAACGGCGTCCCCCCACCTCCTTTGAGGGGGGAACCGCGTTCTATTTCCTCGTGTTGCCTGAAGATAATCGATCGCTTGTAAATTTCCAGGTTTGTCCATAGGATAACTTTTTCTGTTCCGTCACATGGCAACTTGTAGCATTGTCCCATCACATTCTTATGGTGTTCACACGTATTTACTAGCGAAGCGCAATATATCACCTCTAGGATGCTTTCCCGTGGCTGTAGCCGGCAGGACTTTTCTCCCAATCCTTCCTGGAACATTCTGGATCCATGGCAGAAACAATGTAACTGAGATCCCTCTAATCGGAGGAACTGCGGTTCGATATTCAAGGTTTTACGAATTTCACAGCTACACACTTTGTCGCGAAGTGTCACACCGTGAACTCTTCCAAATCATCCAATCTCTGCCGCTTGCACTTGAGGTAGCGCTCTTAGTCATTAGCCAAGATTCATGACCATAGGTAAGGTCGGAGCAAAAACCTATTTAAAAACTGACAGCTTCGCGGTGTTTGAAATCTCCCGTTTTGTGACCACAGAGCGATAAAAGCTCACACAATAGGCTAATGACTGAGAGCGCTACCTCAAGTGCAAGCGCATTTGCGTTACCAATCCGTATCAATTTGCTTGTTCCGCCTTCCACCACTCGTGAATGCAACTCCAAGGCACTTGAACTTCTCAAATTGCTGCAATTTATTGCCGCTCACTTGCAGCGTACACCACCTTGGTTTTCTGGAGAAACCGAATACCTCGACCTGTTTGGTACTGATTTTCATTCCAGCTCGGTAGCACGCAGCAAAAAAAAACAAATCAATTGCGTGTTGAAGGCCTTGCTAAGGAGATGCTAGCAGCAGTTTTTCTTAAAGGAAAATGTTAGGTACCCAGTATGGACCTGCGGGGACCCGATGACAATTTTCGCTGATTCTAGGGACCTGAATCGGGTCCCTAAAACGCCTTAAAAAATCCTGCTAACAATACAAATCGTCCGCAAAAAGCAAACGGTTGATCTTGCAGCATTCAACAGTGACACCCTCGTCGACTTGGCTGTCTATCCAATTCATATAGCCGATGAAGAGGAGTGGTAGCAGCACAGACCCTTGTCGATGTCCAACACCCACGATGAACGCCTGTGATTTAACTCCACCGACAGGGACACACTTCTGAGCAGGAATACAATGCCTTAGTGGCCTGTAACACGCTAATTAACAGGCGGTCGTCAACGCCGTGCTCCCGCAACACTCCCCAATGCTTTTCACGAGGATCCCGGTCTTACGCTGTTTCGAGGTCGACAAAACATGCGTAGACGTAGGCGTCTTTGGCTTACTCGCAAGATTTCTTGAAAAATTGCTGAATAGTGAAAATAGCGCAACATCAGGGACGAAAAAGTGTAGTGCAACCTTCAGGACGAAGATCGCACTAGGTATCATCCAGCTTTGATTTGGTTACCCCACAGCATGTTTTTTCAAGGCACTTGGCATATACTTTTCCGGGGAGACAGGAGAGAGATGCCATGGCAGTTATTGCATTCTCTCCTTAGCCTCCCTTCGTGTGTACGTGGACGACCATCCAAGTGTGCCAATCTTTCAGTGACGTCCAGAACATCAGGCTACTTGACACACACGAGTCAGCCAAAGAGCTCCTCTGTTCAAGGTTTTGAGCATTTCAGGTCGGATTTTATTACAACCTGTAGCCTTCGCTGTTTAGACAGCCAGGAAGGATTCGTCTACACCAGGGCTTCTCAAACTTTTTTGTTCTGCGAGCCATTTTCAAAATATTTTTTCTAAGCGATCCCTTGATGGATAGTCTAGATGTCAACGATACGTGCAAACGTCCCATTAGTTAACAAAAACGTTTATATCTGGTTTGTCAAGCCGATTTTTTTCGCGACCCATAGTTTGAGAAGCCCTGGTCTACACTACAGTGATGGTATTTTATTTTCCTGCCCCAAATGGACCTGTGTCTCCGGTGTTGTGATATCGACTCGGTTTAAAAGATCCTTGAAATACTCTCTCCACCTTCCAAGGATGTCCTCGTCGTTGCTAAGCAAAACACCATTTTTGTCTTACATTCGTTTTTTTGCTGCGATATCAGACTGCGTAACCACCAGATGAGCTAATTCTCACTTCAGCGTTCCCGGTCTTTTGCATGAACAAACCTCTTAGTGAAAACTGGAAAGTAATTCGCATAACTTGCTGCTCTGAGTTGTAAATGATGAGCGAAAATGAATTTCAAATGTAAAATATTTTCATGTAAAAACAATGGTCGCTTCCGCGATGTTCATGAAAAGTTTAAAGTGTTAGTGCAGTCCTCTCTGCCCTAAAACTCGCTAAAGCATGTTTCAGGCACATTTCCTGTTAAGTAAACCTTATTTTTATACAATTTACGTCATGCATTTCAGGGTGTGGTTTCTCACATGAATTGGGTTCCTAATTACAAAGCAATGCAGAAGGCTTCTGGTTATGAATCGCCCGGTGAGTCTAATCCCTGCATGCGTGTTGTGCCTTTTTCAGATCGTTTCCAGCTTGTTTGCAATCGGCGCGTGCTGCGTCATAATCCAAGGCAATTTTTCGAACAGTTGTAACGAAGCGACATGGGCGTTGTTGTTATGGGAACGCGCGTTGTTTGCACTGCAGCACCGTTGCAAACTTTATAGTTTTTAAATGACGAAAACCGTATGTTTATTGGCCGTGCAAGACGACGCGCTGGTTTGCTTCGTACGACGTGCAGTGCAGCCATTTTATGAGTGACTGAAAGCAAAGCTTGAACGTAAGCTTGGCGTGACGCTCGCACGAAACCAGGTTCTTCTGTTGCAGAAAACTTTGTGTTCGCTGGACATTGGTGCAGGTGGCGGGGTGCAAGACCCAAACGTTTTGATTGATTGTATTGTGTTGAGTAACGTCTTCAGTCCCACATTCAAGGCGCTTGAATTTAAGCATGCATCGCAGTAACATGGAAAACGCAAATACATGAAGGAAGACGAGGATACATACATCGCGGTAGTGGAGAGTATACGCTTGATGGCGCAAATACGTTTACTTTGATGAAACACAAGCTTTTGAGACATACGCATGAACGACGTCATCATGCTTATGATAACGTAGTACTGCGATGACTTCCAAGTACATCGATTTATAAAATGCATGAGGGAGTGGGAGGCTGCGAAGGACCAAGGGTCATCTAGGCTGCAGACCTCTCAAGGGCGAAACTGCTTATTTTGTTTATTTTTTTTTTGATTTGGTGAAACTCCGGGCAAAATCTCTGTAAACCTTCACAAAATCCCAGAAAATCTGAGTTTGGAAGAATTCGTGCAAAATTTATTCGCACCTCCAAAAATTTTCCTGCTCCTGCACTTACGTCGCCGGACGCAAGTTCAGTCACATGTGGATTAGAATCTGGCCGCAATATTATGTTTTGTGAATTGCCTGAATTTATCTCTGAACACGAGTGCATTCTCTTCTTTTACTTACGGTAAAAACTCGTGAATCTATTTTTGTGAAATCTACTCGTGAAGTCCCGAAAGAACCAAGTGCTGAAGCTTGATTTGTCATCTGTTTTGCATCGCGTACGTTTTGACGGCGATTACTAGCCGTTTGGTGTTTTGGTATTTCGCTGTTTAATGGGATACAACAAATGTTACATACAAGTGCCTGACATTTCTTAAAGTAGTAACACACATTAATCTTTTCAACTATTCCAAGACAACTCTGTGTTGGTCGTCTTGACTATGTTCACAGCGAGATGTCTATTTCAGGGTACATCATCCACGAGAGCGCAGTATGGAGCGACCAGCATCGTTCCTGGTTTTTCCTGCCTCGCCGCGCCAGCCATGAGAAGTACGACGAAAACTTGGACGAGCACAGAGCGACCAACCTCTTGTTCAAGTGCAGCGAGGACTTCAGCAAGATCCAAGTCACCAGGATTGGTAAGCGGAATCCAGTGGAAGTATATGCGTTTTTTTTGCAGTAAACTGGGTAATCAATAAACGTAATCGAATACGCAACCAGCTGCAAGAACGCGTGGGTTTGAATTTAAGCTGCGTCGTTCGACGAAATAGAATCAATCGATTTAAAACACGAGTGGGCAATTGATTTGGCTCGGGGGTCATTTTGAGAAGGCCATGTTTGGCGGAGGGCCGCACCTCCTCAGTGAAATAGAAGCAAGTCTCCGTTAAGCTAGCCTAAGCAATCAGCACTAACATTTGTTGTGATAAGTTTGAGGAAATTTCAGATTTGAAGATATACTCTGAATGCTTCCGCGGGCCACTTAAAACGGTGTGGCGGGCCACATTTGGCTCACGGGTCGCTATTTGCCCACCCCTGATTTAGAGAATTAGCTCTGAGTCACTCCTTACGAAGCTTCTGTGGTTTGCGTCGTTTTAAGAGCAAAACTATTTTAAGCTTTGCCTCATAGTGATGTTCTTACATGCATGTAAGCGTGGCCAGCCATCTATATCATGCTTGGTTGTTCTCTTCGATTTTTGCTGCTGCCTGCTTAACATACACTTCCGTTTCTTACTACCTCGTTGTATGCTTCATATGTAATGTTTGCTTGTCAGCGCTGCCTTCTGCTCGATGCGAAAATCTCGTTTCGAACGTTCGCCGCGTGTCTTCGGAAAATTTGGGACTTTCCGTGTCTGGGCGACCTGGCCTTTAAAAGACCCCTCGCTTTCTTTTCCTCAGACGTGTTGAAAAACTTGGCCCGGGGCTTTTCGTCGTTCAAGTTCATTCCTGGCACGCGCGACCGCGTGATCGTTGCCCTGAAGACCGAGGAGATCCAAGGACGCACCAAGTCCTTCATCACCGCGTTCACGGTCGACGGCAAGGTACTGATGCCTGACCTGCTCGTGTCGGCGAACTACAAATATGAAGGCATTGAGTTCTTATGACGTCGTGCCCGTCTGGTCGCTAAAATTGTTCTACGCTCCTTAGGCATATATTCGCTGTCTGCAGAGAACTTTGCGCGCCTTTTCGCTAGCTTGCTTATTTATTATTTACCAGTATTTGCGGATTGAACGTTATCACTATGCTGTGTTTATGAGCTTTGCCAAACCGGTAATGTGACATGAAAGCGAAAACTTATTTTTGATAAGTGTGGTTTGATGGGTTGATAGAGCCAGACCATTCCACAACGTAAAACGAAATTAAATGTGGGCTGATTCGTCAGTGCCTTGCGTAGGTCAATTCATGAAATGAAAACGTCGTTTTCAGTCGATGGCCTTTACTGTGTGTTGGAGAGGTGGCTGGCGATTAGCTTTAGACTGCTTTTGCCGGAAACATGCACTTTGTGAAATTGCAGAAAATGCAAAAAAAGCGATTTTTAACGTGCGTGCGATTGTGCAAAGCAAACATGCCGCCAATGTTCGAAACGACGATTAAATGATCTTCGAAGCAGTTGAGTTTATTTTCAACCTTTTCATGGGGCGTCTATTTCAATTGCCTTAAACTAGTGTGAAATTCGGACGGTGGCCATATTCTGTAGTCTCATCAGCGATGAAACGTTTTATATCTTTCTGGATGAACTCACGCCCACGCACGTTCTAATAATAAAGGAAAAAAATTAATGAAGCTGGGATTTTTTTAACTATCGGTTTTGGGTAAATAACAATTTCTGATGAGGATCAAGGTAGTAATTCGTTTCGAAGTCGTTGTGCACATCATTCTCTATTAAAGTGGAAAACTATCTGATGCTTTTCTCCTTGTGACAAATGTCTAAGTTAACCCTAAATTTCTGTCGCAAGGCCTGGCCGATTGCTACGCCTTCTGGGAACCGCACGAGTTGTCCATTTGCTACTTTCAATTCTGCTGTCGTCGTTTCGGTGCTACTGTGCTGCTAAAGCTGGAGTTTACATTATTTTATGCGTGACGGACTTGGACTTGAATAGCTACAGGAAATTACTGAGGCGGAAATTAGTTGAATGCGTTCATGAGTGAAAGGGCCCATTGTGTCAAGAGCTTGCTACAACAGAGAAAGCCTACATAGAAAAAAATGTGTTAACGCGTCTTGGTCGTTATGGTTGGACAATTCTTGTGTAGCCTGCTGCCGATAGGGCTGTGGAGCCGGAACATAAATTACGGGCTCCGGCTCCAGCACCAGGCATCTAAAACTTGGCTCCGGCTCCAGAACGACCTGGTCCATTAAGAAATAAAAACCAATGTATTACTTGTACAATTGGCTTGCTCCACAAACTACGTCTGTTGAACGGGAATTCAAAATTCGGGCTCCATCTCCACCGCCTGATATTTTTTTACTCTGGCTCCAGCCATCCCAAACTACTTGGGCTCCGGTTCCACAGCCCTGGCTGAAGGTCTATTTTCAAACTCCGAATCTTTCATAGTTTATCCACTTGACTGCTTTACTGACGATCTGTGAGCTCATGACATGGCAACGGGTGTTGACAAGGCAACAAGAGGGGAAAAATTGTTATCGGCCGGTACTATCAATCCACCAATGGCGTGAACTTCGTAGTGGTAAACCTCATGTTTGCAAAACAAGGCAAGAATTGTTTTGCTTCAAAACCAGTGCAAAATTTCCAAAATTCATCAACTTATGATGAATGAGCAAAACAACGGCTGAAGGTCAAAGAGATCGGGCAAGGGTGTATAGATCGGTTGGTGGAGGCAAAGTGAACGCAGCTAAGTACATACTGCCGGTCCCATGAACGCATTTGCAACGCATCTGTTTTCACTGGGTTTCATGTTCAATATTTCTGGTGTTAAAACGTACGCTGGGAAATAAAAATTCGTAACACCTGGAGATTGTAGCGGAAGATGTGGGACTATGAAAAGAATGCGTATCTTGATAGTATCAGCGAAGCTCGTTTCCTTCGTAGTTTTTAATATCAGCTTACCTTTCAACGGATCTTTGCGGCTTCAAATGCGCTTCAATTTAAAGCCACGTTAGTTGTTAAATATGTACGTCCGTTGCATTTGCGTGTTCAGAGTCGTAGCGAAATACCTTCAAACGCATTGTTCTTGAAATAGTTTCTATGCCTTAGTCTCGTCAGTGCTTCGTTCCGTTCTTGGTGCGTATTGAATTGCACGTTCTTCTGGTCTTTGCTGTGGAGTTGCTGTTTCGTGATCTGCGTCTTGAGAGATGTTTTCGAAAGCAATACGGAAAAATCCGCGAGCAACTTGGAGCAGTATTTTTAGGCGATATCTGTTTATTGATCAGTGTGTACGATTTCATTGCTTCAAAATATTGAATTATGAATGCGGCGCAGGACTCCCTGTGGTTTCCATCCATAAAATAACAAAGCAGTTAACTCAGTCAACATGCAACAGTGCTTTAGTCCATGCGTTGCAGTTCTCACTCAACCTTTTCATCACCATGCTGGGTGAATAAAGCAATTATACGGTGCACGTTTCTGAGATATTTGTTGAGTGCAATAATGAAGTTATGATAGGTTTTGCTCGCACATCCGCAGGCACGCATGAAACGTTCATTTACATTTTCAACAACCAGTGACGCAACTACAGTTTTGAGCCAGAAGGGAAAACTTAGGTGAAAGGAGTCCATTAACAAATACTCAGAAAAAAAACTTGAAAAGTGATGGTGAATTCGGATGTGGATGACTATACGAAAACCCTAAATCACCCGAAAGTACTCCAAAAAAATGCAAAGAAACAACAACCTACCGAAAACCAAAAGAATTCTAAACCCGAAATGTAAGCTAAGTATGGCCCCGGTTCTTGCATTTAACTTGCCAGAGGGACGATTCGCCCGTGAATTTCGCCACTGTCAGCTACAACATCGTGAATCTAATTTTTGCGTCCCAAAAAAGTAAAGCGTATCAAGTATTTGAACCTCTGGCAATTCGTACATCAAAGGTTGAATCTTCACGGCCAACTGATCAGTGCTTGTAACAGAAATATTCGTGCCTTGTTTTCTATTGTCGCTCTGACCAGAAGGTTCGCTTCTCATCTCGTTGATCGCATTGTGAAGGACCTGAGCTTTCGATGGATCTCGTCGAAGCACTGCAGTCGCGAAACTCTGTTCAAATAGTCTGGAAGCCTTGCCATGACCTGATCACCGGTCCTTCATTCCGAAACTATGGCTTTGTTTCTAGCCTTTCAGGACACTGACTTCGGCATACAGGCTAAATTAAACGTTTATCAATCACTCCACTTGCTTTTTTGCGCCGGCTTCGAAGTCTTGACCAAAACTTGACTAAAATTTCATATCCACAGTCTCCCCACATCGCCGAACGTCGTTAGGCTTGAAAATGACGTTAAGCCGTCGGCAAGCAAATGTTTGCATTGTACAGGCGGCTGCGTATCAGCCAGGGTAAAGGATGTTTCTCCCTTACTGTTGAGCGTTGCTTTTGGTTAAACGTTATTTTTGTGTTTTAATGTATTGTCCTATAAAGTTGTAGTTCCATCCTCATCGACAGTGCTGTGGACTTGTTACCAAGCGGCACTTATCTGCAGTAGCGATTCTAGAATTATAAGTGGGGGGCACTGCGGCGCTAAGGTAAAAGTAGGGGGGCAACAAAGTCTATCTTGCATGGTGATTTTTCATTGCTTTGAAGATTAAGTTACTAAGATTAACCTATCAAGCCCAACATTGCGAATATCATTAAAGATGTATCATTAAAGGCTTGCGAATATCAGATGAACTAGCGTTATTATTCACCAGAGACACCTAAACGCCACTGTAGATGCAATCACGCACGTGTAGTGCTATGTCGAAAATTCTGTGTTAACCATGCAACTTCCACAGCACTGCACATGACAATCGAAACAATTTTCTGTACACAATTGTACCGGCCCCATATGAACGAAAGCAACTTTAGAAAGTGAACACAATTCACATGAAAACGAAATAGTTCCAACCACGAATTCCAACTAGGCTGTCAACTAGTTTTGTCAAAATATTCTTATTACAAAGCACATAAATATAAACCATCTTCCAACGATTTGGTGACTACTGGCTAATCCGTGTTGTGGTATCTTGTGGACATTTTGTGATTGTGGTGCAACCACAACAATGTTATGCAACTGCTATTACGAGTGTGCAGCGTGGATAGGGTGAGGACTATTCAATGCACTATGCAGTTAACAGCAGCGAGGTTTCGGCACTAGTTGCACCTAAGTAGCATAATCACGCCGCAGATCGGTGTGCATCGGCGTGTACGTGATAGCAAGATGTAGCAGTAGGCCTTAAACTTATTTTGCAGAATATATCTAACAAAGTTGTTCAGTTTATTATCCACACTGAATTTTCCTCTAACTGACCCTCAACAGTTGACTTCTCAACCATGCGTTTATTTACGGCTGTCTTGTCATAAGCGAAACACGCACTAACTCTAAACCTAAAAAAGATTCAGACAAATAGACAATGAGCAACATAATTCTCACACATATCCCTGAACAGGCTACGTTCAAATTTTATATCATTATCACCTCCACGTAACTTAATCCTTCGATTATCATGTCGACTATTAAATTCATCAGCGAAATCATCTAAATCTGTTTTTCACCTGGTACCTTTCAATTTAAAGTATATCAATGTTACCCAATTTTTCCCTGGTAATGGAATTTCTGCGAAATGCTTTCACTAATTTCATTTGTTTTTAATTCTCTCGCATGAAGCACTGGTGACGGGAAGAGTTACAGCTACCATTAACAATCAAACGCAGCTTTTTAATAGCTATAAATGACAAAAATTGTTCGAGCGATATACAGTACGCAGCTTCGACTCTCCGAACCAAATTATTTTCCAAAGTTATTTCACGTTTCAAATCATTTTCACTAATTGAATATAATTTGTGAATTCTTCCAAGTGTGTTTCTGATGGAAATGTTTGACCTTCGGGACAAAGAGCTGAAATACGTCAAAGAATTGCTTCTGAATCATTACAGAAAATCCGTGCAAAATTCTATGAGGTTGCAGGACATGTGGGTAGAGTTAAAACTGTAGTCACGAACCACACTGTGCGTAAGATGTTTCGGAGTCGTATACACAAGGCAGCCGAATGCAATACCACAGCCACGATAAATTGAGATGAACTAACTGAAACCAATTCTTAATGCTTTCATAAACCTTTTCCTACTGGGACAAGCAACAATCTGCTGACAGTAATTCCTGTAAATAATTTGCCGTAAATTCAAAAAGAACTAATGAAGAATTTCTCAAATCATAATGACTCTTGTAGTGAATTTTGTCCGGACAGTTTCTTCAGCGAAGTTTATTTGTTGCTGTTGACACAATCCTTGGTGACATTGTGACGTCACACACCGAAATATAACGAATCAGCCAAAATACGGGCAAATTATTAATTGTGGCTTAACAATACTGATTGTCTCTGTTTTCCGTGTGCCGCATACGAACTACGACACAGTGTAGATCTGGCGCTGTTAACAAAATGGCCTATTTTTACAAAACGCATTTGGCAACCCTGCATATGTCAACCAAACGAATTTAAACGGGAAATTAAGAAAAAAACTGGGGGCCATAGGCATAGGCGTACGGGAAGGCATTTTACTGGGGGGGGCAGAAAAATTTTGCCCTGAAAGTAACTTTTTTAGTTTAATCCGAATGGGGCCTGAAACCTCCTTGTAAATCTGATCTATACAGTTGAATTCGTTTATAACGGCTTCGTCTGTAACGTCAGTTCGCCTATAACGTTACATTTTGTTCCGTCCCGATAGCATCTTTTTCATGCATTTCAATTCGCTTGTAACGTCATTTCCGCAATAACGTTCTTTATGCAATCGCCTAGAGGTGCTCTTACAGGCAAATTCTGTAGTTACCTTGCTAATTAACTCACAGGGTCGATGTTCCTTGCATGTTGTGTTCTCCCCGACAAGAAACGTTACGGTAATCGCCTTTACTGATGCAAATATATACGCGACATCAGTGGCGCAACGCAAAAGTTAAAAGCGACGGTTCCGGATCGAAGGGTCTGACTCCCTGCACCTGCCTGTGTTATCGTTGCTGTGCACTTGAACAAGGCACTTATAAAGACGCGCACGGCGTCCGTGCGGCCCGCTTCTCTTAAAGATTGTACCTCGGGAAATGAAACACGCACTCAAAATGCATGTACCAGCGTGCCTATACATATTGTATCGTATTCGTATACTGTGATTGTACAATACTGTACGATATTCCTATAAATGTAGCCTATAAAACACTTTCCAAGTACTTTATACAAGTATTGTCATTTGCAACACCGGTCCATATTACACAAACCGCCACCAGGGTTGGTCCAAATTACACACTGCATTCACGAAACTAACTTCAAAATTTCCCTACCTTAGCCAGTCAGCTAAAATTTGATGTTAAGATCAATGCTACAAAGGATAACAGACGAGTTCTAAAAGAAGCACGAAAAACCTGGCATTAAACAAAACGAGGACTTGGTCCAGATCAAAGTCATTATAACCAGTCACGGCTTTAGTCCAAATTACACACTACACTAGCCCAAATTACACGAATCACCCCAAGTGAATATACACTCAATATGCCGCATTGATATTGTATTTTCACTGTTCAGGATTTTTGAGCAACTTGCGCTTGCTTTCAAAAACAGAGTTTTCCCGCAAAATTTTCACTGTGTTGAATATATTTCTTACCATTCAAGATTTTTAAGCAACTTTGTGCTTACCCTGAAAAACAGAGTTTGTCCTGAAAATTTTCACTGTATTCAATATACTGTACGTTTCACATTCAGGATATTTGAGCAACTTGCTCTTGCTTTGAATTCGCTGTATTGAATATATATTTTTTACAGTGACGTGCGGTGAGGTTAGTGACTGGGGAGGCACTGTCTCTTTCAAAGCGAAGTTTGCGAGTGTATGATTTGAATGGAGTAGCATAAATTCACCACTCAACTGGCTGTTTGCAGAATGACTACTGCTTATGCTTTCTGTCCCATATCATAATTTGTTACACACATATAGGCACAATGGCGATTCTTGATTTGAAAAAAAGTAACATATAGAAAGGCCAAACTGAAGTGACTTGTCTGCTACTTATTTAACGGCTTTACTGAAAAGTTGAAACAGTCTTACAACTTATGCATATGTTTAGAATGCATGCAGTGATCCAATCGAGAATGCAGACCATCAGTATGATCGCAGAGAACTTCAATGAAATATGTAGGGTTTTTTTAAATGTGTTTCAGGGACCCGATTCGGGTCCCTAGAATCGAAAATTTGAAAATTTGTTGGAAAACTCGCTTTTTTCATATTTCTGGGCTAAATATTCTGAGCGTATTTGTTTTATTTTGGTAATATTTTTGCATTCCAATGTTTCTTTTCAGCCTACGTCTTCTGTACTGATGGAATATTGAATCCCTTTCATTTGGCGAAACCTACTTTGTTTTTGCTGATTTGCGAAGAAATGTTTTTCTCCGAACTTCGCATCCCCCGAAAAGTGTTGCTGGGAAAAGTGCGGCTAAGCTAGCCAAGGGTTATGTCAACGGCTGCTTATGCATGATTTCAGAATGCTGTTTTTGGATTTGAAGATGCTGTGGTTGAGAACATGTTCATTGTTTTACCAGCGCATTGTTGTGATAGGTCAGAATGTAAATTTTTGAATGATAAATTAGTAGTCAAATATTGGAATGAATGCAACGGGTAGGGGGAAAACTAGAAAATGCTAAGAGTCTGAGACCTGGCATGTCGTCTGTCATGTGCATGTTTCAATTTGTGCATTTAAGTGAAATTAAAAGAAAACATTAAAAGTTTTTAAGAAAAGAACTAACTATCTTTTTCTATGTTACTTATTACAATTGATTTACTGCTAGCCTATGAATCATATGGTCATCTAGTTCTACCAACTGACCTCAGGCCTTTCCTCTGGTGCTCAACTCCAGTCCATGAGCTATGCAACAGCAATGGAGACCTCAGACCCATTGCTGTAGGATGAACCTATTGACGTCTGGTCACCAAACTCTGCCTGAAACCCTTCATGAAGTTCATCCCAAAGCTCTGCGAGCTCTTCCTACCTAGGCACCCCCTTGGGACGTGAAGTGAAGCTGCAGTCCGTGCTACTTGGTACTTCATGGACCAACTTCACAGTGAAAAAGTTCTCCTTAAACTTGATGTTAAAAATGCTTTCAACAGCATATGCTGAGACACTGTTCTTCAAGAAGCTCAAAAACACTTCCCAGAAATCTACACCCTTTATATGGGACTGTTATTCTTCAAAAACATCCCTCTTTAAAGTTCAGTCTGGATTCGAACAGGAGTGGAACTCATTTTTGGCATATTTTGTGCTACTGGCACATTTTGAATGTGCTGGTAGCCCAGTTTGAATACCCCGGCTCGTAATCATCCAAGATCAAAGCTGACCTAAGCATTTGGTATCTTTGTTTAATGATGGTTGTATTGGTGGAGACCCACAGTATGTGGTCACCAGTGCTACCATGATTAGAAATGCCGGTCTATTTTCGATTGGCCTGGAGATTAATAATTCGAAATGTGAGCTACTTCTCTTATCAACCACACAGACACCAACAAGCCCTAAACAAGCAAGCTTTTTCAAGACCAATTCCCATACCTCATTACCTGACCCCCCTCATTCATTCATCATTGACAGTTATGAGTTACTAGGATCCTCCCTATATCAGGAATCCACCCCACTACACTTAAACAAAAACCAAAGTGCTTGACAGCATTACTGAAAGGAAGTGTCTATTTTACCGCTGATTTTATGGCGGCTACAGATTAGCTGGAGCTATTGTCTATGCCACCATTCTGACGCAATTCGAATTAAAAGGTTAGTTTGTAATGCAATCACTGAATCAGTGTGCTGCTCATATAGTGTAGTGGTTATGCTTTATGTCTAGTATCAAATGCCATTGGTTTTTGGTTCGAATCTCACCTTGGTAACTTTTCTTTTTTTGGCTTTTTTAAACTTTTCCAAGGGTTTCGGTTAGGGGTTAGGGTTCTTACTGTTACGGTTAGGGGTTAGTGTTAGGATTAGGGGTTTGCATTAGGGTTAGCGTTAAGGATAAGGGTAGCATGTAAGGTTATTTCATTATAATTCAACCCATGGGTAAAACCACATGGTTTAGGATTTCGTTTCTTTTCACGTATGTATGCAGCTATAAGTTTTTAACAATATTGACATCACTTTTGTAAAAATTGATCGAGCGGTTTTTGATTTATCACTGCTTTTGTATTTTTACCACTAGATTAGGGTTACCATATCTGATGAGGCACAATTCCTGACAGATTTATGTTAGTCACTGTAACTAATTTGTGCAACGAAAACACTTTTATTGTGATATAAATTCTGGATGCATCCAAAGCACACTGCCACCGTCGCTTTCCAGTGAGAATAGGATAAATACAGTACAAAGCAAAAATAGCAAAAGTTAACTTCATCTTCTATTTTACATTCCGTTGTGACAAAATAGTTTGTCACTTCACTTGATCATGAAGCTCCACTTACTGCTTTGCAATGTTTATCAGAACTAGGGTTTTTAATTTCCCAGTTTTTACGAAGAAGGGAAACCAGGAAAAATCTTAACTTAATCCCGGGAAAAAAATGGGAAAAATAGCATAATGTGCAAGTGACAATACAAGCAAAATCAAACAGGCAGTAATGCATGCAAGCTTTTTATTAATTTTTTTTGTAATAGCTTCGTAGAAAACTGAGGCCATTGACTGATTGGTCACTCAGCCGAGGACGAATTTCGTTGGCTGACAAGCCCACAGCAGAGAAAGCATGTTCCGCCACAACTGAGGTTGGCGGAATGCTCAGTTATGATTTTCTTGCTCGGTTATGCTTATTATAATTAAAACACACATGCAGTTGACATCTAAGATCTGACTACTAAACTGGTTTCATTCAGTTGTTCCCCATTAAGTATATGGATGGATAAGTTTGAGAGAAATATGATCATGCCATCACAACAGGGCCCACCACACCAGTTTGGGCTGTCTCTACCATTGCAGCACTCGATTCGCTGTGGAGCCACTACGAATTTCAACGTTAAATGTTTAGTCTACAACTGTAGGCAGCCTACACGAATTTTTGTTTGCGAAGTACAAAATGAAATATTGTGTACAGTATTTTCAAATTGGTGACATATTGATACCATCTGGGTATTCCCTTGAATTTTGTTCGGAAAACTGGGAAACGAGAAATGAAAAAAGTCACATTCCTCAAGACTAGCAACCTCTAAAAACCTGTTTTTACCTAGAGTTAACTCTTCCTTAGGAAAACGTTCTCTTAAAATCATTGGCCCAAAAGTATGGTCTTCAATACCAGACGATATTAAATTTCAACCACTTTTACCTTCAAATGGAAACCTAAGAAACACCTCCTACATGAAAAAAATTCCCAATTATGAACTTTAGCAACATTTCCTTTGTCCAGAACCAAATACTGTGTATTCTGTAACTCTGCTTATTTTTTGTGTATATTTACTTTTTCATATTTTCTGTGTGCACATTCTATGCTTTTCGGCATAAGTACACTTTTTTTTGCTTGTTTTCTTTTGTACCTCATTAATTAGTTGAAATTTTTCTACTTTTTTATTTCTACAGTATTTTTTATTTTTTTTCATATTGCTAAAAATCCTTCACTTAAATTCGATCCAATCATCTGTGTACATAGGCATGCGGTTTCACCTGTACATTTTCTTCACCATGTTCTCCCTTCATTCGTTTTTTGTTTTTCTTTTCATTATGCTTATTTGATGTCCAACTGTTGTTTCTCAACACTTGTCAAAAAGTGATAAATAGGGTTGGTTGACTAGATGACCGCCACGGTCTTTCGCCAGTCCTATATGACACAGTGCCCCTCTTTGTTTACACTGCTCAGTTATTGTGCCATTGTGTTTTCACTTGCTCTAATGTTCGCTAATGGTTAGTTTACTGCATGCGATGGCTTTTATGGTGCTTCTGCTTGTTGGCTGAGTCACATGAAACAATAAACCATTACCATTACGAATTCTTGGGAATTCTCGAAACCAGGGTCCCGGTTTCCAATCCCTAATCAGAACTGAGATGTGATTTTAAATCTGCCATACCTTGTATGAAACCGAGATGTATGTTCCTGGTTTACAAACTAAGCATTCTGCTTCCCATTCATTTTTACCTTTCCGGAAACATGGATGTATTGCCGTAAACTCGTCAGTAACTTTACATTTTTGCTTAGCCATTTTTAACAGTAAAAAATTACAAAGTTTAATCTTTAGCACTAAATAATTCTTACTATGAAAACATTGCGGTTAGATTTCATAAAATGCATTATTCCAAAATCCCAGACAATAAAGCACTGTTTAACATTTCTCCCTGACGCATATTTGGCCACCAAAATCCCAGACATGTCAGGGAAAAACCTGACGTTTGGCAACCCTACACTAGATGGCATTGGCACTGATGAGCAACACAAAAATGACTATAACTCTAGATCTGCTAGTGCAATCCTAATGAAATTGGTGTCTATACCCATGTTTTCTAGGATGAGCTTTCTAAATATGCAGCTTAAATTTACCTAAAACCAATACTTTTCATGATATTTGCGTTCTTGCCCACCTACATTGCTCGCCTAATTTTGGATGGATGCCAAAAAATTTTTTATAAATTTGTTGCTTTAGATAGAAAACATGGCTGTGTTTCCAAACATTATTCTCAAGACTATCATTTATGAACTACTTCAAAAAAATCACAAATAAATGCAGAAGAATTGGCTCTAAACTGATTTCCTATGTCTACTCTATGATATCACAAGTGACATTCACATACTATCTGTTACTTATCAGTCTTGTGAATTGCTAGTTAATGACTTCATAAACACCTGTAATATGATAAAAACTGCCTTTGATTACTTGCATGTGGGTTGTCTTTTAGTGTTTCTTGTGTAACTTCTTTACTTTAACAGTTCTTTATAAACAGTTTAACACATACAGAGCCGGCCTGCGGTATATTCGTACTTCGATTTCGGCCTAAAAAACAGTAGTTTTTGATTGCCTTATCAACGCCCTAGCTCCTCCGCCGATTGCTCTAGAGAGCTGTTCAACGGCTCAAACGGATCGGCCAGTCCAGTAGATTGCACTCGAAAAAATTTTTTGCCTGGGGGGTGCGGGTTTTTTGTGAGTGACGTCATAAGTGGAGGACTTTTAGGCCACCTTGGCCCACTTTACCTGGCCCTGGGCGCCAACCGTTAGGTGGTAGTATTTCACTGAAGTTTTTACTGGAAACTAGGCTACAATCCGAGTCTTTTGATACTTTGGATGACCTGCTGGGTTTTCGGGTTCAAAAGTTGTGATGTAAGTTAGTAAAAATATTTGACTAATTAGCTAATTAGTTAATTAATTAATTTGTTTATTTTAGATCATAACTTTTGAACCAGAAACGCTAGAAAGTTGATCAAAGGCTCAAAAGACTCGGACTCGAGCCTAGTTTCCAATGAAAACTTCAGCGAAGCCTAGTGGTTGGGCCCTAGGCCAGGCAACATGAGCCAAAATGACCCTAAAACTACTTCACTTATGACGTCAGTCACAAAAAATCCGCACCCCCCAACCAAAAAATTTTTTTTCGAGTGCAATCTACTATTAGACATGTTTATGTTAAGTATATTTAGGTATGTTGATCTAAAGGTCAGTTGCTTAATGCTAGTGTTAGCTGCTTTTATTGTCTCAAAAATACTTTCAATGAAGTGAAACTATTGCCAAAATAATGGCACCAGTATGCCTGGGCTTGCTGCAGTGGTATGTAGCCTAAAATGTTTGAAATCTTTTGATGTTTTGGCAATTCATCAGTGTAAAGGCAACAAAACGCTTGCCATGTTTTCAGCCCACAGGTGGACAACACCTAGCAGTATCCACCTTTTGGGATTTGAATTCCCCACCAGAACCACCCGGTAACCATGGATATTGCCATGGGAAAACCACCTAGTAATGAAAAGTAAACACAAACTACTTTAGTAATTAGTTTGTCTTCACAAAGATAAACATTAGATTTTTTTTAATCCTAAAAATAACACATGTTTTTAAAATGGTGAGGTAGTTTTATTCAACAGTTTTGGCAAAGGAAAAACAAGGTAAATCTCGATTCAGCTATGCTGTGCCTTGCAGGACATACATGTAACTGTGGTACTCCATAATTGTCCATAGGGAACGTGTTGCTTTTTCATTATATGTGTTGATAAAATTTTTATAAGTATGAACAATGAATACAAAAGTAGCAAGGGTACAGTAGGTACAAACGTTGAACAATAGAAACAACATTCATTTTCATAACACAGATTATGGTGGGCAAGCGATTGTATGAAGAGTTCAGGCATATGGAAATGAACTAGTGAACCATGTACAGACTACTGTACTGCACATCATCACCTTTGTTTACATTGCTGGCATTTGCTCTGGAAATAAATTCGCTCTTTATACTTTTGATTCTAATTATCCACATACCTCACTAAACTGACATTATTTGATGAAGCAAAGTAGTTTGGATAAAATAAACAAGGTCTGATGACTGCACTACTAGTACTATACTATTACTAGCACTAGTACTGTACTACACTACAGCTCAGGCCTGCACTGTTTTAATTATTACTGTGTAGTGTGGACCTTACATCATTCAATTAGAATAATGAAAACATACGCACGAATTTACAAGTTCAAACAAGTACCTTTGGCATATTCGACATGCGTCAAAGATAACGACTTCCACTGGGATGAACGTTCATCTACATGAGCATCCATTCTTTCAGCAACCAAACGCACCAAACGTTGTACAGTACTGTATGCAGAAGCACCAAATCGAGGCTACTTCTACTTTACAAACAATGACCCAGAGTTACCTACACGCATGAACGAACCTTCATTGTTTGAGCGAGTTCTTAAATCAGAGATGAACAAGCGTGGACATTCCACGATGGGTGTAAGCAAGGAATCGATCAGCAAATTTTTAATAGGAAATCGATTTCACGTAAAATTACGCATCCTCAGTCCTTATTCAAATAGAATCCTTTTTCTATTTGAAATCCTTTTTCTAGATTCTATTTGAATAAGGACTGATTTTACAGCTAATTGTTTATTGTTTTGGGGTGGTTTTATCTTTTAGCTGCTTTAGGCATAACTGTATGGCTAGCTACATGGGTTCGTCAGTTATACCAAGGAAACTGCCTGCAAGGCCAGAACCCCAGACAATCCCCTGCGTTTGACCTCTAATACATCTCAATATTACACAGGATTAAATACAATGGAACTCGGGTTGGTTTAATCGCTTTTATTCTTCAGGCAAGTATCACAAGTACAAAAACATTTACTCACCAAAAATAATGGATTCAATCGAACAAATGAAGTTTAGACTCTCCCTCGACCAAGGTCTCAGTTGTGAGTTGTTGCCACGCCCGAACCGACACAGACTTTATTGAAATTTAAACGACTTGTTTAATCAAAACTTTTACAAGTGAAGGG